>SL_7KL_010_BRINEDRAFT_10000090_pt1 | contig 37989 bp, 32 predicted proteins | sample SodLak_010_BRINE_FD_10663 | JGI IMG/M metagenome (IMG submission 10663)
CTGATTATCAGGCTTTTTTGGAGTCATTTTTTTGCAAGCTTTTATGTTTAAGTTGAGCAATTGTTGAATATATTTTAAACAAATACGCCAACTTAATGAAATGATTTCAATGATTTGTCCATACTTCAGGGCCGACTATATATCTTAGAGAAGGGTGAATTAAAAGAAAAACCTATTACATAAGGAACCGAAAATTGAGTTACATCCCAGAAAAATTGTGTCAATAAGGTTTCAAAAATCAATCTTATCTGGGAATAGGATAGCCAACTGATTGAATGCCAACATCCTATTCCTAATAGGACCGTTTTGATAACGTAGAACACATTACGAGACTGTTACAAACTGGAAAATGATACTCTTAAGTCAGCAAGGAAGGGTTTCTTCTATGAATGGGGCAGTTGTAAACTGAGCGAATATAGAACAATATTTGGAAAAGTTTCCTGAATTGTGAAAATCGTTGGAAAATCACCGATGTTTGTGCGTGTGCCTTACCTTTATTTTTCCATTTTCGGGCTTGATTCTTCACAATGTTATCGATAGAATACCTTCACCTGCCCGCATGGTGGAATGGTAGACACAGCAGACTTAAAATCTGCCGACCCTTGTGGTCTTGCTGGTTCAAGTCCGGCTGCGGGCACCAGGCGCATATTCATGTGCTTAATTTAACTTGTCTTCTATTTATGAATCTTTATTTGATACTATAAAAAAACATATTTTTATTTTAAAAATGTTGCGACTCATTTTTTTTTGTGTTACTTAGACAACAACACTTGGGTGATCTCACAAGGACCATATGGAACCGCAATTTAGTCGTCTACGTTCATTTCTTTGGCCAATTCATAGCTTTGAAATGAAAAGATTTCTTTCAATGACGCTGTTGATGTTTTTTATGTTGTTTAACTATACAGTGTTACGAAATTTAAAAGATACCTTGATCATACCCGCCGTGGGGGCTGAGGTAATACCCTTTTTAAAGACCTGCATTGTTCTCCCCTGCTCTATTTTATTTGTTGCCCTGTATGCCAAACTTTCTAATACATTACATCGAAACACCCTCTTTTACGGCATTATTATCTTTTTCTTAACATTCTTTACCCTGTTTGCATTGTATATTTATCCAAACCGCGTTTCTCTTCACCCGGCGCCCGAAGATATTGAAGCCTGGAAAGCCGCCTGGCCCAACATTCAACATATTATCGCCATGTTTGGAGTATGGTCTTTTTCTCTTTTTTACGTTTGTTGTGAATTGTGGGGCAGCGTTATGCTCATTTTATTATTCTGGCAATTTGCTAACGACATCACAAAAAGCGAAGAAGCAAAAAGATTTTATACCATGTTTGGTTTTTTGGGGCATTTTGCTCTTGTGGCTGGCTCTTATGCTGTTGGGTACGTATGCGAATCCTCAAAACGAATCGCGCAAACAGGCCTAGGAACACAAGATGATGTGTGTAACAATTTGATTTCAAGCCTTGTGAGCTGGACAATATTAGGCGGAATCGGAATCATGGTGACTTTTTATTGGATAAATCACTATGTCCTGAAAAAACAAGAAGCCGAACGTGTGAATTCAAATTGCACCTACAAACCGAAACTGAAGCTATCTTTAAAAGAAAGCATTAAATATGTTTCAAGTTCTAAATACTTAGGGTGCATTGCAATTTTGGTTGTGAGTTATGGACTTACGGTTAACCTTACGGGGTTGTTATGGCGTCGTCAGCTTAAGATCCAATATCCTCTTGCCGTAGACTACAGTCAGTTTATGGCAGACTTTTATTTCTGGGTTGGCATTCTCACCATTATAATTATCTTCTTTTTGAAGGGTGTCATAGAGATGTTTGGTTGGTTTCGAGCCGCAATGATCACCCCCGTTATCATTATCGTTTCAAGCAGTGCGTTTTTTCTGCTGATTTTTGCAAATGATGCGATTTCGACATATACAACCTACTTGCTTGGCATCACACCTGTGATGTTGGCCGTTGTTGTGGGTTCAGCTCAACAGATTTTATGCAAAAGCGCAAAATACTCGTTATTCGATCCTACCAAAGAGATGGCGTATATCCCCCTCGATCAAGAGTTAAAGGTCAAGGGAAAAGCTGCCGTGGATGTGATTGGCTACAGCCTTGGCAAAGCCAGTGCTGGGTATCTTTCAGGCGGTCTTTTGATGCTCACAGCCGCTAGTGATTTAATAATGATTGCGCCTTATTTAGCTGTCATTGTCTTTGGTTTCTCGATCCTTTGGATTTGGTCGATCTTTAAATTGAACCAAGAATACACCACTTTGGTCGATAAAGAATCCCCAATTTCCTCACCTGAACACAAGAGTCCCAAAGCCGCTTGAAAGGGACACCCTTAAGTGGGATGTTGAACCAAGGGATATTGAACCAAACTAGAAAGCGGAATATTTCTTCAAAAGGCATAGATTAATCAATTTTTCTCCAAGAGCTTCCAACCTGCGGGGGCCGCAAAGAAAGACGGAATTCATACCGTAATTCTTCCCCCCTTATGGCCTTCAATCTACCTGCTGTATATATTGTAGAAAAAAGCTGCCTTCCGTGATGCAAGGCAGCTTTTGAAGCAAAATCAGGTTGGGTAGGATATTAATGAATCAAGATCTCAACTTTTCGATTCTTTTTGTCATAACGGGCGCTTCCTGGGACTTCTCCTTTTCCTCGTGCCACAATACGTTTTTCTTTAATACCGTTTTGGCTTAATTGGCCTTCGACCTCATGCGCTCTTTTCTTAGACAACTCTAAGTTAAACTTACGGGATCCTGAGGCATCAGTATTCCCGGTGACAAAGACCTTGCAATGGCAATTTTCCTTTGCAGAGGCAACAGCGCTATTGATTTCACTTTCCATCTTGCCTTTAATANTATATTTACCAAGGCCATAGTGAACCTTGAACTTTGGGGCACCTTTTAATGGACAGATCACTTCTTCCATTTTTCGTAGGTTTTCATAGAAGTTCATTCTTGCAGCTTGAATATGATCTGTCTGCCAGCGTTCTTCTAACTGTTCTATCCATTCGTCAAAATAGCGTTGTGCGGCGGCGGCGTATTGAGGGGCTTTTTCTCGACCCTTACAGTCTAAAGCACTGACAAGACGTTTGTAAGCTTTCTGAACTTCGGGTAGGACCGACTTTTCAATATCCCAATCTGTTGGTTTTTCGGGCAAAACATCTTCACCACCTGCTGATTTTTGCGCTTTTACTGCAAAGTGACGCACATCCCAAAAATCTGCATGCACTCTTTGCTCACGAAGGGCAAAGCAGCGGTATTCTTTTGTCAATTCCTTATTAAACTCGGTTCCAACGGGCTGCATGCCGTCCAATTTTCTCAGTTGATATTCGGCACACCCCGTAAGGGAAAGGGTGATCGCGACCAAACTTACGCGCGCCCCCAAGCTTGACCTTAAGGATGAGTTCATTTTTTTCTGTTCCATTTTATCCATCTCCTTCCCGAGTGTGTTTTATTAGAGTCTATGGCCTTAGGAAACCCATAGATATGATCTTTCTGTATTCAAATACTCCCACAATCTCTTTAAGAATTACTTAATGAAGATTTTTTTAACCTCAGTGATCTTACATAGATATATTTTACAATAATGAAAAATAAAAGTAAGTAGGGAATGGCAATAAATTTCAATTTTTCAGATTTGCTGTCAAAGAATATTTTCTGTCCAAAGGATTGTATTAACGCCTCCTCAATCGCCCTTTGAGAATATCCTTGACGGTAAAGGGTCTGAATTTGGGTTTTTAATTTTAACGCCTCAGGAGTATTGGCTTCATAAAGACGTTGAGCTTGGCAGTCAGGACATCGTAGCGTTTTCAAAAAAGGAACAAGCTCTGAATTCCTGTGATCTTGAGCGCAAATCCCCCCACCGCCCAGGATATAAAGGATGAAAAGAATATATACCCTCATTTTTTTATGGTATATTCTGACCAGTTTTTGTTTGAATTCGACGGACATCATGATTCGTAAGATCTATAATAGGTTGATTCACCTTTCTGGCCATAAAAACGCTTTATGGATTGTGTCAGCTGTCTCTTTTGCCGAAAGTTCGTTTTTTCCTTTTCCTCCTGACCCATTGTATATGGGAATGATCCTTGCGGATAGAAAAAATTGTTGGCGATTAGCTTTTGTCACAACTGTAAGCTCTGTACTTGGTGGATTGCTGGGGTACTACATTGGATACGCCCTTTATGAATCTATTGGAACGAGTATTCTATCCACTTATGGTCTTGTGGATAAGTTCCAACGCATGAAAGAGGCTTTTCAAAATAATGCGTTTTGGCTTATTTCTTTAAAAGGCTTAACGCCAATTCCTTACAAATTAGTTTCGATCACAAGCGGGGTCGCTAAGGTCGATCTCCGAACATTTTTTTTCGCCTCGGTCATTTGCCGGGGGTTCCGGTTTTATCTTCTGTCCGCGCTTTTTTGGTACTTTGGGCCTGGCATCCGCGGCTTTATCGATCGGAACCTTGCCTTGGTCACCTTTGGGACTCTAGCGGCCCTTGTCCTTGGGTTTTATATTATTCATCTTATTTTTTAGTCTGTGTCTTCACAGCAAATCAGGCCTAGGGTCTGGGGGCGTTACGATAGTTACAGATCTTCATAAGATTGAATGACCTGCAAAAGCTGCTCAACCCGGACCTTTATACGCTTTATTTGTGTGTCTGACGCTTCTGATTCAGACAAACCCTGGATATGTTGAAGAATCACCTTAGCCTGGCTTTGTATCTGCCCTATACTCTCCTCCATACGTTTCTCATCATTCCTCTTTTGAGATGGTTCAGACGCCTCAAATCCCCCCGTCATAGTCGTTGGATATACAATATTTTCGGCATGCCGCTGTATGTCTTGAACAGGCTTTACGGTCGGCTGCATACTTTGGGGGATCTGCCCCTGGTATTCCTGGAAAAGGTTTTGTGTTTTGAGGGCAATATCCTTTAAAACATTCTTTTCCGAGATTTCCGCCTGCTTTTGCGTTTCAAGACGCACGCCTTCCTCCCAGTTGCGCTCAAGGGCAATAAAACCCACAAAAGCCAAAACAACAGCCGCAATTTTGAGCTCAGAGGAGTAGTTTTTCACACACTTTATCATTCACTTTCCCTTTAGTGCATCGGTTCTCAGCATCCTACTCATGAGACCTTTGGAACAAATAACACAGCTTCCGCGGGAATCTTTGACTGATTTGCCGATTTATTTATAAGTTTTAACACCTGGTCATGTGCAACATAGTGGTCGTCAACTTTGACGTCCACCAATATGGATCCTCGGGGGGTATGAAGTTTGAGTTCCGGAACATGTTTCACCACATGTCTTTCAGCGCCACGCACCCGATTAGCGACGGCATTATCAAGCCCCTCTTCTGTGGCAATAATGGCCGAATCAATCCACTCATACACGTCATGGGGAGATAAAGATTGGGGAACGCGAAGCCCTATGATGAAAGATTTTGCAGACGAAGACCTTTCGGGAATTTGCAACTCAAAGCCCCCGACAATTGACTGAAAAGGCACGATATCAAAGGCGGTTTGGACTCTTTCGGACATCACCTTAATAAATTCTACCAATTGGTGAAAGGAGGCTTGTAAATCATTATGATCATAAGCCTTAAAATTCGGGGGCATTTGTCCCGGCTTTAATGCAGCCACAACCGCCGCTAAATTTGTAACTTGAACAAATAACTGAAAAGGGTGGGCATTTTCAGAGTTTAGCAAAGCCTCGAGGGGAAGAAGCCCCGTTGTCAAAGCCTTTATCGTTTCCTCAGATTCATGAGTCAGAAGGTCCGAGACCCGGTCTTCGGATAAAACACGGCTTGATAAGTAGGTGATTTTTTCCCGGATTTTCTGACATAGGGCCATGCAAGACTTCCCTAAGGACGATGTCAATTCAACCTTTAAGCTAGGCGGAATGAAATCTTCTAAAATAAAACTATTGACCTCTTTCCGAATCTTAAAAAGCGGAAAACTGACAAAGTTTGAAGGCACATCTTCTGTAGCCAACAGGCGCGCGTTGGGAATCAGTTTCGCTAACTTTAGGGGACTTTGACCGGTGTTTTCATCGACAACGTCTTCACCTTCCCTGGAAAGAAAACGGGGCATATCCCCCGTGGCATTGGCGGCTCCGTAATTATACTTCGGTACCGCCAGATGAATCATCATCGGTCCATGATCCATTTTTTCCTTGTAGGGGGTTAAGTCAAGCTCAATACGATGATCATGACCAGCAACGAAATCAATCACCAGTCCATCCGGAAGGATGGCTTGAAGCTGATCAAAATACAGAATCCCATTCGCAAACATCTCTTTATTAAGAGAAAGGGTTTTAATGCCCCAATGATAAGGCGCTAATTGAGAAATATGGAACCGCAAAAGTTCCCTAAGACGCAAATCACTTTGTTGAAAATGCTGGGGCATTAATAACATGCCTTCGTACCATTGGATCGCATCCGTGGAGATAATCGTCATACTTGTGCCTTTTTTATTTGACTGTCACTTTAAAATCATTTTCCATTAAACGGACAGAGATTTTTTCCCCCTCCCCAACCGAATACCGGTGTTGTCCTGGGGTTGTATAATCCGCAAAAACCACAGCGGCTTTGGGTGTCCCCCGGGAGTACTTTAATGGCTCTGCAGGAATTTTTTTTCCGGGAACAACCTCCCAACGCACGACCTCCACACCCGGGTAATCACGACTCAGCTGATTGTATTTTTCAAAATAATCTTTGGAAGACAGGGATAGGAATTCCTTAAGAAGACCCTTATCATACAAAATGACTAAATCGATCGCAGTCGCCGTATTATTATTCGCCGCAGGGTCAACCTGAATTTCTATTTCCCGGGCCCTTACCGGCGCCGATTCGAACAGGCCAGAAAATGATGAACAGCCCGCCACAAAGACACTACTTAACACAACCGAAACGTAAAGAAAATTACCCATTTCAACGAATCCTTTGATCATCTTTTTCGGTTTTCATTACCCGAACTTCCATATTTTTATCCTCTCGTAATTCTTGAGTTGCTAAATAGGCATCATCAAACTGGCTATAATAACCGGAACGTACAGAATATGCTTCTGAAGGATCTGCGGTTTTCACAATATACACGTCCAACCCCTTTCCCCCAGTTTGATAAAAACTTTTGGCCTCTTCTAAGGTGGGGAATTGCCCCAACTCTAAACTATACACTGGCAAATCATTCTCTGAACTCAGTTTGGCCCCTGCGGTCTGATCCGGTTCCACGTCCTTAGCTTGGGATGTTTTTGGCAACGGCTTTGGCGTGGATTCTGACGACACATCCCCCTGTCCGCCGAGGTCAGGATTATACAAAACCATTCCATGAACAAGATCTTCGGCTGTTTGCACCCCTAAATGGTATCCACCTATAAAAAAGGCCGAACATAAAAATGTAAATGGTAGAACCAATCCCCAGAATGAAAACCAGCTTTTTTTGGGGGGGGTGTCTTGTGGTTTTCGATCCGTCTCTGACGTTTCTGCATCCTTTGAGGGGGGCAATGTGGGTTTTTCAAGAAACTTCGGAAGACTCTCATCACAAGCCTCACGATGAAATTTAAGGCTTTCTCCCCGGGAGAAATCAACAATCTCAGTGTTTTTCGGTTTTTTATTATTTATGTTTCTATCCACGAAAAACCTCTATATTATCCTGCTCGATAATTTTAAATGTAAAGCTTTACAAATACAATATAATTTCTTGTTCCCTTGAAATCATGGCATACTCTTAAAAACACCCTTTTGGCGGAAAATCGTGATCATTTTAGTCGGCGGCCCAACGGCAAGTGGAAAATCTCAGTGCGCCTTAGACCTTGCTGAACACTATGATGGTGTAATCATTAATGCGGACAGTCAACAGCTTTATGCCGATCTCCCTACCTTGTCAGCCATGCCCTCGGAAAAAGAGTTTGCCCAATATCCCCATCGTTTGTATGGGATATACGCGCCTGAAGAACGTCCTTCCGCCGGGCAGTGGGCCGAGCAAGCCGCCAAAGAAATCAAGCTGGCTTTAAAGGCACAGAAGACCCCCATTGTTGTCGGGGGATCGGGGCTTTATTTAAAAACCCTCTGCCAGGGCATAGCCGCAACCCCCAGTATCCCCCCGCCTATCCGCCACGCCGGGGAAACCATCATAAAGACCTCAGGGTTAAAAGCCCTTTATGACGATCTTATCCAAAAAGATCCCCTGATGGGACGTAAACTGCACCCCAATGATCGCCAAAGAATTTTAAGAGCTTGGGAAGTTATCACCGAAACGGGTGTGTCCCTCATGAACTGGCAACGCACACATAAACGTTTTTTCAAGCCCGATGAGATGTCAGGGTTTGCCCTATGCCCCGAAAAAGAGTCCCTTCATGACCGAGCCTTTCAACGTCTTGAAGCCATGTTTCAGGGAAAAGGCCTCGAAGAGGTGACCATCCTCATCCAGAAAAAGGTCCCAGAAACCGCCCCCATTATGTCCACCTTAGGAGCCAAAGAAGTCCGAGCCTACCTCAACAATGAGATGTCCTATCAAGCCGCATTGGATCAAGCTTTTTTAAAAACGAAACACTATATCAAACGACAACGCACCTGGTTCCGTCATCAATATCCTTTTCCCCAATATCCGAATGTGTATACCCAAGACATTCTTTCTTACCTGATAAACCTTCTTCAGAATCGAAAGACCCCTGTTCAATGAATTGACTCCTACCCACCTTATGCTAATATCCCTCAGTATTTACAAAAAAGACTTAAGGGAAAAATGGGAATAAATATTGCAGTTGTGGGCGCAACAGGAAATGTCGGACGTGAAATTTTAACGACTCTTGACGAAAGAGATATTCCCATAGACACGGCCTATGCCGTCGCTTCTACTAAGTCGATTGGCAAGGAGGTTTCTTTTGGTGAAGATAAAATTCTAAAAGTGGATTCCCTCGAAGGGTTTGACTTTTCCAAAGTTGACTACGTCNTGTCTTCTGCCGGGGCCCAAACCGCCCGGACCTTTGTTCCCCTTGCAACAGCTGCCGGGGCCATCGTCATAGATAATTCTTCAGCCTTTCGTAATGACCCAACTGTTCCCTTAATCGTTCCCGAGGTGAATGGCCACCTTATTGAGGAGACCCCTGAGACAAAAATTTTTTCAAATCCAAACTGCGTGGCCATCCCTTTGGCCTTGGTTCTTCATGCATTAGGGCAGCTGTCGCCATTACAACGCATTGTGGTCTCGACCTATCAGTCTGTGTCCGGCGCCGGACACAAAGCGATGGATGAGCTATTTCGCCAAACGCGAGATATCTTTATGAACACCCCCATTACTCGCGAGGCGTTTCAAAAACAAATTGCCTTTAACGTCATCCCCCACATAGGAGATTTCGAAGAGAACGGTTTTACCGGAGAAGAAAATAAAGTTATGACCGAGACCCAAAAAGTTTTAGGATCCGGAGTGCCCATTGTGGCGACATGCGTTCGCGTACCTGTTTTTGTTAGCCACTCTCTTTCCGTGACCGTTGCCTTTGATACCCCGGTCGATATACAGGAAGCCCGGGACCATTTACGGGAATGCCCAGGCATAGCCGTCATTGATCACCGCACCGATGAGGGGTACGTAACCCCAGCTGAAGCGGCCAATGAGCAAAGTGTTTTTGTCAGTCGAATTCGTGATGACCCAACGGTTCCCCATGGGCTTTGTCTTTGGATCGTCGCCGACAATTTACGTAAAGGCGCGGCGTTAAATACCGTCCAAATTCTTGAACGGTTGTGTGGGATTGTCCCCGACGAAGATCTTCGGGACTAGGAAACAACCGGAAACAATGTGTGCTTATGTTATCGCAACCCACGAAAGGGGAAATTAAAACCTAGATAATTTCCTCAATAACTTTTATAATCACCTTGTCCCCAATAAAAATATAATAAGATTTTGGACATTTTCTCTCTGACCCCCTGGCTTCTGACCCTTGTGACAAGTGGTATTGCCATTTTTTTAGGCATGTGCTTAAAAAGAGCCCATCAAAAAATCGATCAAGTTTTTAATGAGAAAACTTTATTTTCATTACTGTTAGCCCATTGTCCCTTCAAATGGGCCCTCCTGATCCCCCATAAGGGAAAGCTTCATGGAACGCGGGCTTTTTTTGATCTTTTTGATGCCAAATTAAAGGGGGTCCTTCCCCTCGACTCTTTACGAGACTTTATCTCTTCGAAGGAATGGGACACCTTTTTACAAAATATTTTGAATTTAGAAAGCGCGGGGAAACCCTTTGAACAGGTTGTCTTCCTAAGAAAAAAGGAAACCTCTCTTTCTTTGGCTGGTCATTGCATTTTAACCCCCTTTGGAAAGCAGTACGTTGTCTGGGCAAAAACTTCGGTCTATGCCATTCAAGCTGAAAAGAAACGAAGAGAAGAAATCAAAGGTCTTATTGAAACATTTGATCTGTTGCCGTTCCCCGTATGGCTTGAAAATGAGGACCAGGAGATTACGTTTTCGAATCAACGCTTTCATCAGGTTATTTCCCATAATTCACTGAAACTTCAGCCGTCTCAAACCCAAATTAAGATTTTCATGAATAATGATGACGTACATACCTATAAGATTCTGACGTTAAAACATGAAAACCATAAAGTTCTTAAAATTGCTGTGGATACCACGCAACTTGAAAACAGCCAATATGCCCTGAAAAAAAGCAAAAAAGAAACGCAAAATCTTTTGGATCAATTAACAGCGGGAATCACGATATATGACAAAAACTTACGGGTCAGGTTTTTCAACCATGCCTATTCACGACTTTTTGATCTTGACGAAAAATGGTTATCCCTTCGCCCTTCCATGGGCGATATCTTAGACCGATTGCACGAAAATCATCTTTTGATGGAACAAGCTGATTTCCCATCGTATAAAAAGAAGCGTCTTCATATGTTTACGGCCCTTATGAAACCCTATGAAGAATTGCAGCATCTTCCCGATAATCGGACTTTACGCATGACCGCTTCCCCCTATATGGATGGCGTTGTTCTGGTGTTTGAAGATGTGACCGACCGTTATTTACTAGAGCGGCAAATGAATACCCAACTGGCTGTCCAAAAAGAAACATTAGACAATCTTTTTGAGGGAATTATTATCTTCTCAAGCGATCATTGTCTTAAGTTTGTCAACCCTGCGTTTATGAGGTTATGGGATCTTCCCGCCTCTCGAGCTTCTTCAGGCACCCATATTAAAGATATAATGGAGGCCTTAAAACCGCTGTTAACCCAGAAACCAGACTGGGTATCCTATCGACAAGCCCTTATTGATACGATCACAGATCGGGTCCCAAAGTCAGGTAAACTGAAACGAACCGATGATCGAATCCTGGAATTTATTTATATCCCCCTTCCTGATGGGGCTCATCTGATTAGTTACACAAACATTACGGACACGCACCGTATTGACCAGGTTATGCGGGAAAATGAAAAAGTTGTTGAGAAAGCAGACAATGTCAAATCAAACTTTCTATCGGCGGTTTCCTATGACCTCAAGTCCCCCTTGAATACCATTATTGGCTTTGCTGAGATTCTGTCCCAAGGATACTTAGGACAACTGACACGGGAACAACATGCGCATTCTCAGGGGATTGTCGATTCGGCCCAAGGGTTGCTGTCTGTCGTCAATAATATTCTAGACCTGGCGTCTGTAGAAGCCGGATGCCTAAAATTAAATATTCAACCTGTCCGTATTCAAGATTTCCTGGACTTACTATCAAAAAGTGTGCAGCCATCGATAGCGAAATATGGTCTCAAGTTTTCCACTACCCGACACACCCCCCAAGATATCTTCCATTTTGATGAACATCGCCTTAAGCAAGTCCTTCTTCACCTTATGTATAATTCTGTTCGCGAGACGCCGGAAGGAGGGGAAATTTCTGTGGACGTCCATACAACGGATACGCATCTTCAGATATCTGTTTCCGATACTGGGGTTGGCATTCCAAAGGACACCTACAGCCACGTCTTTGGAACGTTTGAAAAAGAATCGCCCAAATCAAGGGCGGGATATCCAGGATCAGGTCTAGGGTTGCCCCTTGTCAAAAGCTTTATTGAGCTCCATGGTGGACATGTAGACATCTTATCTCACACGATCCAAGGCAGCAAAATGAAGGGGACAAAAGTCATTTGTGAAATTCCATTGGATTTGCCACAATCATCTCAACAAGAATTACTGCCCATTGTCTAATATGCTAAAGGTCGAAAACTTAACCTGCCAACGGAATCATACTATTTTATTTCAAGGCATAACGCTTACCCTAACACACGGTAAGCTTCTGGGGGTAAAGGGACCCAACGGCAGTGGAAAAACAACCTTTCTTAGGGCAGTATGTGGATTGGTGCCCTACACAGGAACGATTGAGACGATTGCCTGTGATCAGAAATCCGGAAAGGCACACCTCCGCCCATTTTACTTTGGCTATCCTTTTGGTATAAAAAAAGAATTCACAGCGAACGATTGTCTACAGTTTTGGCAAGGCCTTTTTCAAAAACAGCTATCTTCCGAGTTTCGCACGGCGTTTCAAATTGATACTTTCTTGGATCAAAATGTATCTACCCTGTCCCAGGGACAAAAACAACGGCTGGCTTTATGTCAACTTGATCTCACACCTTCCCGTCTTTGGTGCCTGGATGAGCCGTTTGATACACTCGACCCTGAAGGAACTCATCACCTTAAAAATTGTATTGATGCNTTTNTAAGACAGGGGGGGAGTCTTCTTCTGACCTCCTATTATTGGCCCGCCGNCCTCAGGGCGGACCAGACATTATCCCTGGAATAAACATGTTGTATTTTACTTTNCTNAGTTACTACCGAAGAAAAGCTGAGTTCTTCTCCGTGCTTATTTTCAGCCTGCTGATCAATTTTTTCTCAGGCCTGACCCTAGCCCATTTTTCAGATATTCCCCATGTCTATGGCCTTCAAAAAGGATTGGTCATTCTTTTTATAACCTTTCTTGTCATTATCACCTATGAATCCCAGGATGATTTTGACGATGGGACCTACGCTCTTTATTTCGCAAATAAGATCCCCTATGAAAGAATTTATTTTTTTCGCGTCATCGGATGCAGTTTGGGCCTCATCTGTCTTCTAGGATGTCTCCTGATACTTGATCTTTTTTTTGTCGCCCACCGGGAATCCGTTGTTCCTTTCCTGTATGTTTTGTTCCCGGTTATCTTTTCTTACGTGTCGTTAGCTTTATTGTTTCAAATTATCTTAAAGACCTGCGATTCCCAAAACCCATTTCTGGCCGGAATCCTTATTTTCCCCCTATATATTCCGCCTCTTTTGCTCAGTTTAGGCGAAATCATCTTACCCCATTCCTCGCCGAGCCTAACTCTGCTTTATGGTTTAAGCTTGTTTTATGTGAGTTTTTCTACGGTCTTGTTAAAGATTTTTTTTCGATAAACTTTTGTCACACGGGTCGTCATAGGAACATATATTTGAAAAGATCATCTGAATTGAATCAACGTATTCCCGTCAAAATAAGGAGCCTGGTAGACTGGATATCGAAAGGTCAGACATATCGAAATTTTAAAGACATTTGAAACAGCTAAAGCTGAGTGACCCTCCTAGGGGATATGGTTTCCAACGTATCGGGTGTCTTCTTCAATAGCGAAAACTTTGAATCAGACCGCTCATCGCCCACCTTTGATCTTAATTGTACTTAAGAAAAGTTATCTGAGGTCTTCACGTTTGGTGAGGCGGCTTATCGTATGGCTAAGACGACCGTCTGAGAAAAGCCGCGCCAAAAATATTTTATTTAGGCCACTTTCTTGAAACTCTCGTGATAGCTGTCAATCGGTGCCGTATTTTTCTTTTTATAAGCAATGTATTGATTCCGCAGAAAGTGGAGAACAAACGATAATGTCGACATCACCGCGCCAAAGATAAAGGCATAATGAAGGGACATATCCGCAAATTTCCCGGCGACTGATCCGGCAATCAAGGCGATCACACCGGTTGTTAAGAAGAAGATCCCCATGGCGGTTCCCATAATTTGTTTGGGCGCTTCATCGGAAATCATCGCACAGAAAAGAATTTGCGACGTGCCGCGTTGCGCTCCCCAAAATAGCACCCCAAGCATGGCTAAGGCTAAGCTGTTGGTCAAGAAGAAGCACACATTGGATAAAATCAAAGTCACAATGGAAAAGTATAAAACCTTACTGCGGTCGAATCGATCCGATAACCGGCCAATCGGAAAACAACACAAAGCCGAGATCAAATTAAAGATGCCTATTAACGAGGCCCCAAGACTGGCAGAGCCTCCTAATTCTTTCACCCGTAGAATGAGAAACCCATCACTAAACCGGGCACACATGAACAAACTTGCCACCAAAAGCAAGCTCCAGTAATTAAAATTAAGGGCCTTAAAATCATCCCACTTAATGCGATAGGAAGCCTGGGATTTTTGGGATTCTTTGGTCGTTTCAGGCACCTTTTCATTCATAAACAAACATAAGATGACACAGGATAAGATCGCCGCTCCGAAACCAAACCAAAGCAATAAACGGTAGTTATCGGTCAGCAGCAATAAGGCCCCAATAAATAAGGACCCGACAACACAACCTCCGGTCTTAAAGCTCATCATAATTCCAAAGCATGAGCCTTTGCGTTTTTCGGGGGAGGCTTCCGCAACATACGCATCCCTTGGGGTTGACATAATGCCGTTGCTTGTTCTTTCTAAGATTTTAGAAAAAATCACCATCCCCGATCCCGAAGCTAAGATAAAAAAAGGCTTTGAAAGGATCGATAGAAGAAAGCCCAGAACAAGCGTGGGTTTTTTTCGCCGGAAAAGATCCCCTGACATCCCTGAAAACAATTTGCTAATTTGAGAAAGACCCTCGGTAAACCCTTCAATGGCTCCCATGGAAAACATGGAAAGACCCAGGACGCTTGTCAAAAAAAAGGGAGAAATCGAAAATGTCATACTCACCGAGACAGCCATCAGCCCAATAGCTATGCTTAATCCCCATATACTTCCAGGTATCCATAACATTTTTTGACGTAATTTTTGTAAGTATGACATGATGTTCTGCTGATTTTTTACCTTGTCCTAATATATGGGATAAAGGAANGAAAATAAAAGAGAGAAGTATAAAANTNTTTGTGATAAAATGAATGTTCACCCTTACAGAAATGTCCGTATACCTGAATGAAANTGAAGACAGGGTGTTTTAGTACGCCCCCNACATCTTGAATCTTCCCGCGGAAGTCATCAGCCCGCCAATATGTCCCTCATGAATGGCCACTGATGTCCTCCTTGGATCTATTGGCTGCAAACGCCAAAAGTCTTAAGTTCTGCTGACTCTATTTTTAATACACTCGCTTAGCTAAAGGAACAGAATCTATATCTTCTGTTAAGGTTTGTAAATGAACAGGGCGCTGACCCATGATCACCTGTTGCCCCGGCTGATACCAGGCCAGGGTATGTTTTAGAAAGTTTTTATCATCACGTTCTGGGTAATCATCGCGCGCATGGGCGCCTCGGCTTTCATGACGGTGATAGGCCGAATGTAAAGTGACTTTTGCTTGTAACATTAAGTTGTGAAGCTCCAGAGCCTCTACAAGATCGGTGTTCCATATCAAAGATTTATCATGAACAACATGGTGAGATAGTTGTTCTTCCACGGCATCCAACGCCTTCATTCCTTTGGCCAGAATTGAATCCGTGCGAAAGACCGTACAGTGATCTTGCATCGTTTTTTGCATAGATTGTCGGAGCTTGCCTGTGGGGATGTCACCCGGATTGTGTCGCAAGGCATCCAGGCGATCTATGGCCTCCTGTCCATCGGAAGGGTTTAAACGCCGTGGAGATGAATTGGGTTGAATAATTTCAACGGCCCGTAAGGCCGCAGCCCGTCCAAAAACGACCAGATCCACTAATGAATTTGTTCCCAGGCGATTGGCCCCATGGACAGAAACACAAGCCCCTTCCCCTACAGCCATAAGACCTGGTACGGTTTCTGGGTTTGCCCCCTTTGACGTCATCACTTCGGCATGATAGTTGGTCGGCGTCCCCCCCATGTTGTAATGAACCGTGGGCTGAACGGGAATGGGATCTTTTGTCACATCAATATCGGCAAAGATGCGAGCCGTTTCGGCAATCCCGGGAAGCTTTTCATGGATGATCTTGGGATCAAGGTGCTCCAGATGAAGGTGAGCATAATCTTTTTGCGGCCCTAACCCCCGACCCTTCATGACTTCTAGGGTTATGGCCCGGCTGACGACATCCCGGGACGCTAAATCTTTGGCCTGGGGGGCATACGTTTCCATAAAACGTTCACCATTGGCATTTGTTAGGTACCCGCCTTCGCCTCGGGCTGCTTCGGAAATTAAACACCCAGCGCCATAAATCCCCGTCGGGTGGAACTGTATAAATTCCATATCTTGAACAGGAAGCCCCGCCCGTAAAACCATAGCATTCCCATCCCCTGTACAGGTATGAGCTGAGGTACATGAAGCAAATGTACGGCCGAATCCCCCCGTTGCCAAAATGACCATATGACTGGAAAAACGGTGAAGAGTTCCATCCTCTAAACACCAAGCAACCACCCCTTTACAAGCCCCGTCTTCCATCATCAAATCCAAGGCAAAGTATTCATTATAAAAATTAACTTGATGCTTTAAACACTGTTGATACAGCGTATGCAAAATGGCATGTCCTGTCATATCGGCTGCGGAACAGGCCCGTTTGGCCATACGTTCTCCCTTATTGATCGTATGGCCGCCAAAATTACGTTGATAAATTTTTCCTTCCGGGGTACGCGAAAAAGGAACGCCATAATGTTCAAGTTCAATCACTGCGGGGATGGCATTTCGACACATGTATTCGATGGCATCCTGGTCTCCAAGCCAGTCGGATCCTTTGACCGTATCATACATATGATGCATCCAGGTATCGCCATCCCCCATATTTCCCAGGGCTGCCCCTATGCCCCCTTGGGCGGCAACAGTATGGCTACGCGTTGGATAAACTTTACTAATACACGCCGTATTGAGTCCCCCGGCCCCAAGCCCTAAGGCCGCTCGCAAGCCGGCTCCTCCGGCCCCCACGACGATGGCATCATAATAGTGATCAATAACTTCATACGCTTTAGCCATTTGTCTATCCTAACATAACGATTTTTATCATTGAGAACGTGGCGATGACGATTCCAAAAAAGGCCATAAATTGGATCCCTAATACAAGAAAGACCTTGAGTCCCGGGTGGGGAATATAGTCCTCAATGATCACCTTTAACCCCAGGTACGCATGATAGAACACACAGAAAAGAAACATCAGCATACACGTAGCGTTCGCCCAATGGGAAAGAAAGGTTTGAATTTGAAGATAGTCTCCTTGGCTTATAATGGTCACACAAATTAAAAACCATATGCTCAAGGGCACCAGCAGACAAGCTGTGATCCGTTGGGCCAACCAAGGTTCAACCCCCTTACCGGACGCCCCTAAACCCAAAGCGCGCCCTAAAAAACTTCGGTGATGCATTCTACCTTCCCCCCGTGACAAAAACCCAAAATATACATGAAAAAGTCAGGCTTAGGACGACGGTCAACGTTCCCGTTAAGTAAACTGTTTTGAGGTTATACCCCATGCCAAAATCCCAACTTAGGTGCCGAATGCCGTTTAGAAAATGGTAAAGATACGCAAAAAGAAAGGCCGCCAGAATCACTTGAACAAACGACCATGTTGCGAAATGACAAACGACGTCAAAAGCTGCAGGACCTTCGGCTATGGACCAAAGAACGTACGTAAAAACCCCCGCTCCTAAGGCGAGGAATGCGCCGCATATCCGATGGAGTATCGACAAAAGAGAGGTTAACTGAACTTTATAGATTTGCAGGTGGGGGGAAATCGGACGAGGCTTTTGCATAGAATCATCTTTTTTATACCATTAAAGCAAATCTATCCAAGAACGTCTAGGGTGAAGTGTAAGCCAAGGTGTTCAGAGATGACGTCTCGAGAGGCGGTAATTTCATACCAAAGATGGCCATCTACCCTGGTTCAACTTCCTCATATATCGGGAGAACAGTGTGTGACTTCCCCCCGCAACACTCAAAACATGCACCGTCACAATGCCCACCTTGGGTTTGATTCCCCAGACACTCGACGACTTAGTCAACCATCATATTTCGCGTCGCTTCGGGAAGCTTTACGGTAAAACCGTCCAATTCATCACTCATAATAATTTGGCAACCCAGTCGTGACGTTTGCGTTAATCCAAAGGCTAAATCCAACATATCCTCTTCATCTTCCGAGGGTTCGTCAAGTTTATCAAACCATTTCGGGTCCACAACGACATGGCAGGTTGAGCAAGCCAATGACCCTTCACAGGCACCTTCCAAGGGGATGTCATTATTATGAGCAATCTCAAGAACCGAGAGACCATTCGGGGCTTCAACTTCTTTTTTTGACCCATCAGAGTACAGAAAAACCATTTTTGGCATATTAAGATTCCTTATAATTTTCAATATTTCGACCATCCAAAGCCTGTTGGACACGAATGTTCATGCAAGATTCAACAAACGCGTGACATGTTTTTTCAAGCTTTTTTTGCTCCGCTATAATAAGGTCGCGATTCGATTGTTGCAAGATATCCTTGAATTGTTTTACGGCTTCATGAATTTTTTCAGAGTCTGCATCCTGCAAAAGATCGGGATTATTCTTGATAAGGTTTTCAAGGCCCTGCAAAACTCGCTTTCCATCAAGACGTGCGCTTTCCAGCAATCGCGTTTTCATATCATCTTGCCCGTGAATCAGGCTGTCTTCAATCAGGTGACGTATTTTTTTGTCATCCAAACCATAGGTGGGTTTGATATGAATATGTTGTCGGGTCTTTGTTTGCGTTTCCATAGCTTCAACGGTTAATAACCCATCCGCATCTAGGGAATAGGTCACCTGAATGCGTGCGGACCCTGCCACCCCCGGAGGAATACCCGTAAGTTCAAAATGACCCAACGATCGACAGTCCTTGGAAAACTCCCGCTCTCCCTGCACGACATGCAGCTGCATTCCCGTTTGGTTGTTTTGATACGTTGTGAATTCTTGGGTTTTAGAGACGGGTAACGGCGTATTACGATGGATAATTTTTTCGACGACCCCGCCCATCATTTCTAACCCCAAAGATAAAGGTGTCACATCAAGCAATAAGTGTTCCGATCCGTGAGTCAAGCTTTCCGCTTGTAAAGCTGCCCCCAAGGCAACCGTTTCATCGGGGTTTAAATCCGTAAGAGGAGGGCGTCCAAATAAAGACTCAATCTCTTTGCGCAGGATATCAAATCGTGTGGACCCCCCCACCAGAATGATGCCCTTCACATCGGACGGCGACAGAAAGATATCGTCTAAGGTTGCCTTGACAAGGGTTAAGGTGTCGTTGATCAAACCCGACCAAACCTGTTTTTGTTTTGCCGGTGGCAGGGTATGTTGAGACACGACCCCATTGATCTCAAGACGTAAATCGACAGTTTGACCTAAGTTTTCCTTAAAAGATCGGACAGCGTGCAGCATATCGGCATACTGGGACGGCGATAGCTTCTCATCGCGGTTGCGTTCCTTGAGGAACATATCAGCAAGGGCACGATCAAAGTCATCTCCCCCAAGATCTCTGTTTCCAGAGGTGGCAAGAACCTGGAATATCCCCTTTGAGAGTTTCAGAACAGAAAAATCAAAGGTTCCTCCCCCTAAATCATATACAGCATAAACACCTTCGACGTTTTTATCCAAACCATACGCATAAGCGGCAGCCGTCGGTTCATTAATCAATCGTAAGACGTTAAGCCCCGCCAAGTGAGCCGCCTGTTTTGTGGCCATGCGCGCCGCTTCGTCAAAGTAGGCAGGAACCGTAATGACAGCTTGTTTCACGGGATGTTTGAGCCAGGCTTCAGCGCGCTTTTTTAACATTTTCAGTATGTCGGCTGAAATTTCAATGGGGGTCTTGGTTTTCGATCCCGCTTGAAGGTAAATCACATCCGGTCCCTCTTGAGATGCCGAAGCCTCCCAAGGCAGCGAGTGTTCAATATCGTCAAGACCTTTCCCAATTAATCGTTTAATCGAACGAAAGGTCGTGCCCCCGACTTCTTTTCCCACGATGGGGGCGTCTTGGTCCTCAAGATAACTTACAACCGAAGGCAAAAGCCTAGCGCCCGTGTCCAGGTCCGGAATAATCTGAGGTGTTCCCTCGATCAAGGTAGCAACTAAAGAATTTGTTGTGCCCAAATCAATACCCACCACACCCGACTGAGCATCCGCATGAGGATCACGTGTCGTTCCAGGTTCTACAAGTTGTAAAAGTTCCGACATACTGTTTCCTTTTTCATTGGCTCGTTGAAAGATCTTTCTGGATTTCCTTCGCATCCCCCTCCAAGGAAAGCTTTTTCTTACCGTCTTTGACTAAGTTATCCAGGTACTTCAATTTCAGGAGTGCCTGTTTAGCGGTTTTCAAGTCTTTATTCAGAAAGGCGGTGCGCAGCGTCTCTTCAATTTTCTGACGCCTCTCAACAAGGGACTCATAAAACGAAACCGAGGGCTGAGCCTCCAGTGTTTCTTGGAGCTCCATAATATCCATAAGAAAATCTGGATCTTCAATGGCATCATCCATCGTTTCCTGATGGGCTTCAAGAAGAGATTTAGCTCGATCGATCGGGTCATTTAAGATCCGAAACGCCGTATTGATGTGACCGGACTGTACCTTGGCGGCTTCATGTTCCAGGGACGATACATGGCGGTAGCGGTCCGGATGAAACTCTTTTTGCAGACGAAAGTATGTGCGTTCGATCTGTTGTTTATCCACATCATAGGTTAAGGGAATCTGAAATAACATATAGGGGTTTTTAGACATGGAACGATTCCCCACAGCCGCACCGTCCTTTTTCATTGGGATTTTTGAAAACAAAGCCTGATTGCAATGTATCTTCAATAAAGTCCATTTGGGTGCCAAGGACAAACATGACGGCCTTCGGATCAATAAAGATCGTGACATCCCCATGTTCCACTTTCTCGTCCTGGGGGAAAACCTCATCGGCAAATTCTAAGGTATAGGACAGTCCCGAACATCCTCGGGTCCGAACGCCGATACGCACGCCTTTCGATGTCTTCCCTCGTGAGGATAATAACCCCTTGACCCGGCTTAAAGCCGTCTCCGTCAAAGTTAAAAGAGGGGGTCGTTGTGTGGGAGCCATTTTCAGCTCGCGTCCGCGTTATTTTTTTGGTAATCCTGAATCGCTGCCCGAATCGCATCTTCCGCCAAAACCGAACAATGAATTTTTACCGGAGGAAGCGAAAGATGTTCAACAATGTCCGTATTTTTGATCTGTGTGGCTTCTTGAATGCTTTTTCCTTTCAACCATTCAGTCGCGACAGAGCTTGATGCAATCGCCGAGCCGCACCCGAATGTTTTAAACTTTGCTTCTTCGATAATGTCATTGGCCCCGACCTTGATTTGGAGTTTCATCACATCTCCGCAGGCGGGGGCTCCCACAACACCCGTGCCCACATGGGAATCTCCCTTGTCAAAGGACCCTACATTCCTTGGGTTTTCGTAATGATCAATAACTTGTTTACTATAGGCCATTTTTTGTCTCCTGTATTCCGAACCTTAGTTGCGTCTTTGGTAAAAAATTTAATGAGCCGCCCAGTTCACTTGACTGAGATCAACCCCGTCTTGCGCCATTTCCCACAAGGGACTCATGTCCCTTAGGCGTTTGACTTCCGATACAAGTTTATCGGCAAGAATTTTCACATCATCATGGGTAGTAAACCGACCAAAGCTAATGCGTAAAGAGGTATGGGCCATATCTTCTCCAACCCCTAAAGCCCGCAAAACATAGGAGGGCTCTAAGGATGAAGAGGTACAAGCCGAACCTGAGGAAATGGCGAAGTCCTTCATCCCCATTAACAAGCTTTCCCCCTCAACATACGCAAAGCTCATATTAAAATTATTAAAAATGCGCTGATCTTTGTCCCCATTTAAATAAACATCCGGTAACTCCGCGGTCAAACGTGTATACAGATAGTCCCATAACGATTTGATCCGTGTTGTTTCTTGAGCCATCTCTGACACTGCTATTTCCGCGGCTTCACCAAATCCGACACACAGGGGGGTCGGCAAGGTGCCCGAACGCATTCCTCGTTCCTGATCTCCGCCATGAAGCAGGGCCTTAAGACGAACCCGGGGTTTCCGGCGCACAAAGGCCGCCCCAATCCCTTTCGGTCCATACACCTTGTGGCTGGACAGGCTCATCAAATCAATCTTCATGCGATCCACGTCTAACGGGATACGTCCAAGGGCCTGGGCCGCATCTGTGTGAAAAAAGACTCCGTTTTCACGACAGATCTCTCCAATTTCAGCCAAAGGTTGAACGACGCCGATCTCATTGTGCGCGGCAATAACCGATACCAAGCACGTCTTATCCGTAATGGCCTCCCTTAAGGCCTGCAGATTCACCAAACCCTTATCGTCCACCGGCAAATAGGTGACATCGAACCCCTGTCCGGCCAGATCACGAAAGGACTCCAGAACACATTTGTGTTCGATATTGGTGGTTATCAGATGATTTTTGTTGGATTTATAAAAATGAGCCACCCCTTTTATCAACATATTATTCGATTCTGTCGCCCCAGAGGTAAAGACAATATCCTTCGGATTTGCCCCCAGACTCTCCCCAATTTGTTTCCGGGCCTTTTCCACGGCGGCTTCGGATTCCCAGCCATAAATGTGACTGCGAGAATGGGGATTGCCAAACACCTCATAAAAATAAGGGTACATTTTTTCGACGACTCTTGGGTCACAGGGCGTTGTTGCCTGGTAATCAAAATACGCCACGTCACCTGTTTTTTGAATTGGTAAGGGATGTCCCATTATTAGCCTCTTTTTTTATAAATGTATGTCCATGCTTCCACAAAGGTTGCGATATCTTGCTGTGTTGTGTGTCGCCCTAACGAAACCCGGAGCGTTTCCGCCGCGATTTGGGGGCGAATGCCCATCGCCAAGAGAACATGAGGACGTCTTAGCTTCCCCGAGGAACACGCCGACCCGGCGCTTACCGCAATGCCTTTAAGGTCAAAAGCCATAACCTGCTGTTCACTTGTCACGTTGGGCATATGTATAAAACTGGTATTGGGAAGCCGCTTTTGCCCACGTCCAAAAATCTGAATTTCAGGAAACGCATTCATGATTTTATCTTCCATATCATTGCGCAGGGTGGCGACCCTGTCCCAATCATCCTTTTGGATTTCCTGTGCCGCCGTACCAAAGGCGGTAATGCCCAAAACATTTTCTGTTCCCGCCCGGGCACTGCGTTCCTGACCTGTTCCGGAAATCAAGGCGGGCCAAGGGGTTTTGGCCACAACACACCCGGCGCCCTTCACGCCCCCAATTTTATGGGCGGATAATGTCATGGCATCAATATCCAATGCACGAAAGGAAAACGGGATCCGACCAAGGGCCTGCACGCCATCGGTGTGAATTTTTGCCCCGTAGTGCCGTGCCAGTTTCGTTATTTTTTCAAGGGGCTGAATCACGCCCGTTTCATTGTTCGCAAAAATCACAGATACCCAAACGGGACCTGCGTGATTTTGTTTTTCCTGCAACGCCTTTTCCAAAGATTCCAAACAAATGACCCCCGAAGGGTTCACGGGCACTGTAGTTCTGCGTTGGGACAGCGGCGTGGGTCGATATTCCGCTGGAACATGAAGAGACGGGTGCTCAATAGCCGAAGTAATAATATGGCCCTGTTCCTGGTCAACCCCTTTCAAGAACCAGTTGTTGCCTTCGGTTCCTCCGCTAGTGAAGGTAATATCTTGAGGCGCGCAATCCACAGCCTTGGCTAACTTATCGCGGGAGCTTTCAATAAGACTACGAGCTTTCCGGCCATATTGATGAACGCCAGACGGGTTGCCAAAATGATCCCACGCCTCGTTTATACTTTTTTTAACAGCGTCACGTACTGGGGACGAGGCGTTATAATCAAGGTATATCATATCCCCCCCATGTCTTCAGATACGATATTTTTTTGGCAGACATCCTGTAAACTCACTTGGCTTAAGTAAAGAGAAAGCTGGTTACGCAGGCCGATCCATAAATGATGCGTAGAGCACTTCTCAGACGTTCCCTGGCACCCCTTGCGGCTTTTGGGGTCGCATAATGTCATTTCAATGGGCTCGTCTACGGCCTCAAAGATATGCGTCATACGAATGGATTCCGGGGAATGGGGAATAAAATACCCCCCCATTTGACCTCGGGCGCTTTGGACAAGGTTATGGCGCCTTAACTTCATGAAAAGTTGTTCAAGGTACGAAGACGATAAGTTTTGCCGATCTGCGATCGCTGAAATCGTACAGGGACGATCTTCACTGGCATTCAAAGCCAAATCCACCATAGCCATCACCGCATATCGACCTTTTGTACTTAACTTCATATTCGCATCGCTCTAATTTAGTGGATTTTTATCCCATTTTGTGGTAAGTAAGAGTCTTGAATCAACCATATAATTTCCGACTAAATTAGTCAAGATTAAAATGAGAGGAAAATATCATGCCCGAAGTGATTATTCCTGGCTCCGAGGGGCGCCTGGAAGGACGCTACCAAAAAAGCCAGAACCCAGGCGCTCCGGCTGCGTTGATCCTACACCCCCATCCTGAACACGGTGGGACCATGAACAGTAAGGCAACATACGCCCTGTTCCGGTGTTTTGCCGACCGCGGTTTTAATACGGTGCGGTTTAATTTTCGAGGGGTGGGACGGTCCGAAGGAACGTTCGATCATGGGGAAGGAGAACTGACAGATGCCGCATCGGTCCTCGACTGGTTGCAAGCCGAACATCCAAGCAGCACAAATTTCTGGGTTGCGGGATTTTCTTTTGGGGCCTGGATTGGGATGCAGTTGCTTATGCGCCGGCCTGAACTGAACGGTTTTATCTCCATAAGCCCTCCTGCGAATATGTACGACTTCACCTTCCTTGCTCCTTGCCCTGTATCGGGCACCATCGTGCAAGGGACCCAAGACGAAATTGTTCCGGAAGAGGCAGTAAGGCGTTTGGCTAACAGGTTAAACATTCAACGGGGTATTGACATTGATTATCGGGCAATCCCCCAAGCCGATCATTTTTTTACAGGAAAGCTCCCCCTATTGATGCACCATGTGAATCATTACCTGGACATGCAATTTGGAAAAAAAACCCTAAAAGAAGCCTCCTAAAGGGTCATTGAAACTCATTAAGACAAGGTTAAAAATGTCAGCAGAGCAAAACGAATTTCGTGATTCACGNTTAAAGAAATTAGAAAAACTGAAAGACCTCGGAATAGAGGCCTTCCCCCATAAATTCCAGACCTCTCATTACAGTCATGATATCCACTCGACATATGCAGACTTAGACAAAGGTCAAGAAACCGAAGATCGGGTCTGTCTTTCGGGCCGAATTATGGCCCTAAGGAACTCTGGAATGTTCATCGACTTGCAAGACCCAAAAGGAAAAATCCAAATTTTTTCTCACAAGGCCACGCTTGATGAACACAGCTTGTCTTTTCTAAAACTTTTAGACGTTGGCGATATTCTCGGGGTTAAGGGCTACGTTCGCCGGACCCCCCGGGGTGAAATCACGGTAAATGCGGAAACATTAACACTGTTATCAAAAAGTCTTTTGCCCTTGCCTGAAAAATACCATGGCCTGTGTGATGTCGAAACGCGCTATCGACAACGTTATCTTGATTTAATTATGACCCCCGAATCACGGGATACCCTGCAGCAGCGTTCGAAAATCATTCATGGCATTCGTGACCTACTATCAAGCCAGGGCTTCCTAGAAGTCGAAACCCCCATGCTTCATCCAATTGCGGGAGGGGCTGCTGCACGACCCTTTAAAACCCACCACAACACATTAGATCGGGATCTTTTTCTACGGATTGCACCGGAATTGTATCTTAAAAGACTGATTGTCGGTGGCTTATCCGATAAGGTCTTTGAGATTAATCGCTCTTTTCGAAATGAAGGAATCTCGACACGACATAATCCCGAATTCACCATGCTTGAGCTTTACCAAGCCAATGCAGACTATTATGACATGATGGACTTGGTTGAAGGCATCATGTGCCATGTCGTAAAAACCCTCCACGGATCTTATAAGATCGTATTTGGCGATCGAGAACTTGATTTTACACCGCCCTGGCCACGCCAAAAAATGGTCGACATCGTCAAAGACAAAACAGGGGTTGATTTTGATTCTTTTGCCGATGCAAACGATGCAGCCGCGGCGGCCGAATCTTTGGGCGTTCGAGTCACAAAACCCAGCACTTGGGGCAAAATTCTCGCGACCGTCTTTGAAGATAAAGTTGAAGATAGTCTGGTAAATCCCACCCATATCATTGACTTCCCCCGAGACGTCTCCCCCCTATCAAAAGTCCACCGCGACACGGAACACCTGGTCGAACGTTTTGAAACCTTTATTAATGGTTGGGAAGTTGCCAACGCGTTTTCAGAATTAAATGACCCCCTTGACCAACGTCAGCGCTTTGAAAGCCAGATGGCCGAAAGGGACGCAGGGGATGAAGAATCCCATCAGATGGATGACGATTATATCACCGCTCTTGAATATGGGATGCCCCCCACCGGGGGTCTTGGAATCGGCCTGGATCGACTTGTCATGTTAATGACAAACTCTTCGAGCATCCGCGATGTGATTGCCTTTCCCACTTTACGAAAAAGATAAGGGGTGACGGTTACGCCTCCACGAGGCGTCTGTCTCCCCCCCACTCAGGAATACGCCGGGAAATACGTGAGGGAATACGTGGGGGACACAGCACGTCTTCAAGAAAGCCCAACCTTTCAAGGTCGTGGTGTGCCCTGCACCAGGCCAGTCCCAAACAGGATCTCCATTCGAAACGAACCCCTCCCACGAGGTAAAAATTGATCAAATGATGAGCACCTTCAATCAGACATTCCCCCAGCCATAACGAAGAGTTTTTTGAGCGAACGCCTCAGACAATAAAAATCAGCACCATTACGGCATAAGAAAAAGGCTCAAACGAACAGACGCCTGGGACGATGTTTTGCCAAAAGAAGGCTAAAACATTAAAGATAGGGGTAAAAGACGAATTGAGGCAAAAAAGAGACCATTTTGGGTCTTGACAATAGATGTTTCTTAAAGCTATATAAGATGACTTATTTAAAATTGAAAAGACAAGTCACGCCCTGTGACAATTTATCACATTTTAGAATTAGCGGGGGTTTGTTGACACTCTGTCTTTTTTGTCATACGGTAATTTTTGTTAAGAACGGGACGTCCCATCGGCAAGCGGGATACCCCAAAAAAAGAGTCAGACGAAACAAGAACACGAATGTAACGTAAATGAATGGAGACACTTATGAAAAAAATCATACTATCGGCTGCCATCAGCTCAATCTGTTTCACATCCTTTGGGGGACACGCAACAAATAATAATAAAGATGTCTTTCACACACCCAATAAAAAAAACACAGCCTCTCGACAAGATATTGAGGACTTTTTGAAAGAATCAGAATCAAAACTACCGATCCCCAGTCGGTATGCTAAAGACAAAAAAAAAGACTCAGTTATTTTTAAAGGGGCTCCTTCTGACAGTATAGGCCATATTAGGAAAATTGTAGACGGTAAAAATTCAGACTCAGGTTTACTTAATGGGACTCCCGCGAGGCTTGTAAGAGAATTCAACAAAGTGGCTAAAGAGGGCAACTACACACCTACGACAAATAAAGTTCGAGTTCACGCCATCCGAAAAGATTATGTAAGACAAATGCTCAGAAGCCTCCAAACTAAAGAAAGACTTATGAAAATTGAGTCAGACAAGAACAAAAAAAACGAAGAAGCCATTAAAAAAAGTAAAAAAATCGAAGCTGAGAACAAATCACTGGAACAAAAAGTGGATTCCTTGGTAAAGCAATTTCACGACCTAGCTGTTGGTCGGTCCAATTTAAGGGATCAGGAAAAAAACCTTAAGAAACAGATTCAAGAGCTAAAAAAAGACTCAGAAAACACTCAAAAGATGTTACAGATCACCGGAGAACAGTATGAAGAGCTCCTGGATCAGAAAGAACAACAGCTCGAAGATGTTCTCAAAAAGATGGAAGAAAAAGATCAGGAAAGGCAAGAATTATCAACTAAATTTACCCAAGAAGAAGCAAAATCACAGAAGACTCAAGCTCTTCTTCAGAAGCTGCTGGAAGCTGCAGAAACGCTTGATGAGAAAAAGTCCCAAGATGATTCAGTGAATAAAGATTTATTTGGCCAAAAAAATGATGAATCCACAAAAAAGGGCAACGATGATTCAGAGGATCTTGAGACACTCCTCAGAAGCCAAATTAAAAAGTCTGATCTCTAAAAGACAGCCGACCGGTTGTTAAACAGAATGAACTTTCCTGCTGATTCAATAATTTCAGCAGGAAAGACAAATCAACAAAGGGTAAGGCACCTTATGCTTCAATATCTTAATTTTAAAAAGATTGTGCTTTCCACGTTCCTTATAGGATTTTTGGGATATGGGGAACTTCGGGCAGAACCAACCGATATTCCAACGACAAGAACCCTTATCGGGATCGCTATCGACTATGGGGACACCCAAGCCCATTTGAAAGACAATTACGAGACTCTGGGACAGGGGATCCATAGTAATAAGGGACATATATCCAAGACCTTCAAAATTTCACCGTCGTTAGAATTTGGCACATGGTGTACGGATAAGTTCTATATTGGATTGCACGCGGGCTGGCACCACATGGTGTCAAAACACAAAACCCGAAACCACATGAAAGGTCTGTACAATCTAACGGATCAACTCCACTTGAAAAACTATTTTGAGCTTCTGCTCAAACCAGGATATAAGGTGGGAAAACGGTTGATGGTTTATGCAAAATGCGGGCCCTCTCTAGGATCTTTCAGACACGACACCACCCAGTTCAACCGCAATCAAAAAATAGATACGTTTAATGTAGAGTCACGAAAATATGGACTTATCGTGGGCTTTGGTGCCGAATACCAAATATCGCCCCGATATTTTTTCAGTGTGGATTTTACCTATGGCTACTATCAAAGATTTAAAGGATCCAAAACCTTTGAAATAATTGAGAATGTTAACGATTTTATATCTCTTAAGGGATCCGGTGTCGTAAAAAAATCCATTCGCCCTTCTCATTCCACATTATCTTTAAGGATATCGTATCTTTTGTAGGGCATCGCCGCCTTGAGGTAAAACCTTATAAAACGATCTTCACAATATTTAGGACGCCCTTTCCTGGGGGTCCTAAATTAAGATGATGTCAAAAAAATAGACACCAGAACCCCACCAGAAACCATCATGTGCTTGTAAAAAATACTTTATCAGTGTTCCATGTATTTTTCATGGATTCGCCAATTTTTCTGGAGAAAATTTATAAGCTCCATGTCACCTCGTGCCGTTTCATTGCCGGAGCATCGGGAAACCTCAAGTTTCTTCTGGTTAAAGACTTTAGACACCTTAACGTTGGAATGGGTTTTTTCCCGATATCTCGATAGCAGGTTCCTTTTTGCAAAAAGGTGCGGATCGAGGTGTGCGCATGGCGTGCCCCGGGATTCGGGCCAACGGTTTTCCCATTGATACTGTTCACAGCAACCAGATCACATCTTCTTTGTCATGGCGTCGATTGAACGGGATTTCGCTCTTCAAATATGATTTTTACTATATTCCCCAGTTTGCAACAGCGAATGAATTGGCACCCCCCCCACTAGCACCTTCTGAATTGTGACAAACAATTTCTATGATTAACTCTATAGGAGCACACAAAAGAATATTTACCGTCTAAAATTTAACTAAAATAAATTGTTTTGCATCCTTCAAACAAATGAATTATCTTAATTTTGCCATTTGGTGAAATTATATTTAAATTGGAGACTATATTATGAAGAACTTGATTGTCATGTTCACGCTTTCGGCTTCTACCTTGGGGCATGCTGTGGAAACGCCTGTCACCCCCGAGCGCACAAACCAACAAAACAACCCATATCTTACGCCTGAAGTAACCAGACGGTCCCACACAACACCTCCAACAACACCCGGAAAAGGTGGGCAGCGACAGGTGAATAATCTTATGCAGACCTTAAGGAATCAGACAGCTGATCAGAGTCCGGTTAGGCGTAGAAGGTTATTTGAATCCGATAGAAGTTCTGAGGTGGATTTAGAGGTTAACTCACAGGAAACTGACCATTTTGGTTCGTTTTTGCACTCTTTAGACAATTTATAAAATCTTTTAAAGGGTGTTCTCTTCCAACCCATAGAGCACCCTTTGGCACTTCCTAATAATCCCACTTATAGTTTATTGAGATTCCTTCGCTGGATTGGGATGCCCCCAGCTCTGCAGCCAAGTTAACATTCGGCGTTATTTCAAATTCCACTAAAAACTTACTATCTTCGGGACTGATTCCCTGAAAATAGGAAAGGTTGACATTTTCAACGAGACGCTTTTCGAGTTTGACAGCCCCTTGTTGGTAATTCTCTCCACTTTCAAAGGATATGTTGTCCAACCCTAACTCATTTCCAAGGGAATCAAACAACCCTTCACCTGCACCTCCACGATTCATCATCGTGACCGCGTGGGCAAGGCGAACGGCTTCTAAAGCTGATAAATTATTCACTCCTTTTGAAAAAAGGATACGTGCCAAAATTTCACTCTGCGGCAGAGCCGGCTCAGAACTCAGAATAATTTGGGGTTTATTCGCTCGTCCCAAAACATGAATAAAGGCTTTGAAGTCATTTTTGATCATTTCTGCTTTTAAGTTTAAGAAGGGTCCCCTTTCGTCATCATCAAAAAGAACCTGGCCTTCGGTGATTTTATAAGGTACCCCAAGGAATTTCCCATTCCCTTTACGGAGTTTTAATGGGCCTTTTAAAGTTGTAGCGAATCCCTCCCCCCCTAATTTTACCGCCCCTGTCCAATGGGATTCTAATCCCATACCGGATACGTGAAGGGGCGAGATAAAGTTAAGATTCACATCTGTCGAACGTATGGAAACGGGCAGGTTCGATTCCTCAGATGCCTGAGTATCTTTGGTTTGATTCTTAATATTCAATTCAGGCATTTCGCTTCGAAATTGTTGGCCTATGTCATACTTTGATCTTCCTAAATTCATGTCTCCAAAAAGCCGAAGCTGATCCAAAGCCCCCTTTAGGTAAAGATTTCCCGAGTCCACCTGAATCTGCATTGAATCTAAGTGCACAGCCTTCAAGTTCTGAAGCTTCATAGATACATCCATGAATTGGTCCGGTATATAGAACGTGCCTTTCAGGTTAAGACTTCCCTTTTCGGGTCCATGGGCGGTCCCTTCGACAAGAGTGATTGTATCTTCATCAAAACCAAAGGTAAAAGCGATGTCATGAAGACGTGTTCCATAATCAAAACTTTCATAATATCCCTTTTGAAGCTCCACTTTTCCCGTTAAAATTGGGGCCGTGACAAGGCCAGAAACCTGAATGTCCATATTTAGGATCCCCTGAACATCATCCTCCGTCAAAGGGGACAACAAAGGTCCAAGGTTAAGATTTCCCTGGGCCGAAAAATCCACTTTTTTCCCCTTGATAGACCCCTGACATTGAAAAATATCCTTCAAGATTTTTATCTGGGCCTTTTCTAAATGCCACTGATCCCCGGTCCACAAGATAGTGAAGGGAGCCTGAAGGGTCATAGAAGTTTTGCGGAAATCTGCGTCAAGGGTGCGCACAGTCACTATCTTTTTGAGGGGGGTCATCTTGACCCAGGTTTCCAGATTTACAGAGACATCTTCTCCTGAGCTGTGTAAACTGAAGGGGCCCTGCCCGTCTTTCAGTTCTCCCATAAGGTGGATATTTCCCAATGATGTCCCTTTGAAAACAGCTTTATGCGCATCAATTTGACCATCCGCAGCAAGGAGCCCCACCCCAGAATGGGAAGGCCCCCAGCCTTTAAGCGTACCGCGGCTTGTTATATGCCCCATACTCAGGTCTTCATACACTATATCTTTACCCGTAAGGTGAAACGAGACGCCCGGCGTCGGATCCAGGGTGAGCGTTCCGTTGATAGATCCTTGGGCCTTGATCCCCAAAATCTCTCCCCAAGACTTCAAATCAACATGTGTCAACCTTAACTCAGAAGCCCAGCCCCCCTCATGAAAACGGAGGTCTCCGGAAAGAACGGAATGAAACCCTTGAAATGTGATATCCTTCAATTCAATATCCGGAAAGGCGAAACGGGTTATCGGCACTGTTAAATTATTTTTTACCTGATTATGGGTAAAAGAAAGCTGAACTTCACCTTTGCCCCTATACGGAAGGTGGGTCAATTGTCCCTGAAGGGACACATCCTGAAAATCTTGGTTATATAAACGCATCTCAGATGCCTTTAGATCAAAATGACTCTCAAAATCCTTCCCAACTCCCTGGACATGAATCCCTATAGGCACAGGGGACTTCAAGGTCACATGGGAATCGAACTCTTCTGTGTCCTTCACATAATCGAGTGTCCACCTAAGATGGGATGCCCTGACATCCCGACCCGCTACCTTTTCAGAAATGTAAATATTATTGATTTGCGTCTCAAGGTAAACATCACAAGGAATCATCAAACCTTGACCGTCGGAGAATTCCGCATCGGTCTCTCCCCAACTTTTGGATAAAAGATGAAGGGTCTGGATTGAAATCTGACCCCGAGCTATTTGATCAGACAGATAAGCTCCGATATCGGCGCGAAGATGGGCTTTTTCGATCTTAACCCACGGAGATGCCCCCCCTTTTTTAAGGCGAATATATTTAAATTGAATCTTCAGGGGAAAAAAGCTTTGTATTTTTTGAATACGGAAGTCAACATCAGGAATATGGATATACTGGTGAAGAATATTTTTAAGGCAATCTTTACCCAAAGGTGTCGCCAGCGCTAACATGATAAAGACACAAAGAGCCAACAGACCCCCAGTGATCCTTAAAAAAATTTTCAGCATTCCCCTCCTCATCAAAAAGCCTGGCCAATACTAATATACAATTGAAAGGGAGCATCCAAAGGTTTTCCATTTTGTTTCTTGCGTCTTTTTAGAGGAAAAGCAAGGTCGGCCCGAATGGGTCCAAAAGATGTAAAATACCGCACACCCACCCCAACGCCTTGAAAGAATTTTTCAGAATCCCGAATCTTGTGTCTTTTGGGTATCAGCCCCCCTTCATAGAAAATGACACCCCCCCAATCTTCGGAAAACTGCATGCGGGGTTCAATCCCAAACTCAAATGTCTCCTTGGCCCCTATGGGTTTATCCGAGCGATCTATAGGACTGGCTAATTGATAGCTATACCCCCGAATAGAGCTTCCCCCCCCCATAAAAATCCGTTCTGTCATCGGCAATTTATCGTAGCTTGCTCCCACGATTGAGGTATAGCGCCCCCACACACTCAGGGTCTGTTGAGACCCTAAGGACCAATACTTGGCCCCATACAACTGCAGCCGAAATAAGTTTCGAATTTTTCCCAGCTGGCCGAATTTAGGGGTGACAAAACCTTTCAAGTTCATCCCCGCTTTGGGATTCAGAATATCATCCCGGGAATCATACACAAGACCCAAGGGAAGACTGAAGATATTAAGAGATTTCGTTTTGGAATCTTGGGTCACGCGTTGATGTTCAAAACCAACCCCATATTTGAAGGATAACGCTGGACTCAAAGGTTTTTCAAGCTTAAAGGTGGCTCCCCCCCCTTGAACATCATAAGCTTTCAAACGTTCTTTATGGAGCTTCAAAGCCGTGGAAAACGTTTGATCTGTCCCCCAAAAATCAGGTAATTCATAATTGCCACCCAGCTCATACTTCCCTCGTCCATAGTCCAGAACCGTCTGAATACGGTCCGCTCGTCCAGATACATTTCGATGCGCCCACCCAGCTTTTGTACTAACTCCGGTGCTGGCACGGTACCCAATTCCCCCAAAAACAGTGCGGGGTTTGTCCTCCACTAAAGTCAACTCCACGGGGATCTGGTGGTCGTGAATTTTTTCCTTTGGGGACTCTAAAATGATTGTTTTGAAAACCCTTGATTTGGTAAGAATATTTCGGTATTCATCGACTTTATCACTATTATAAACGTCCCCTATTTCCCAAGGTACCCGCCTTTGAAGGTAAGACTCCTTCATGGTTCCGGACTTTAGAATCTTTAGGGGACCAAAATAGACTTTCTCTCCGGGATCAATGAACAGATGAATTTTCACCGTCTTTTTGCCTCGGTCAAGATGCGCTTCATGCCGATTGATCACCGCAAAGGGAAACCCCGTGCGACTCAAACTTTGGATATATTGAGTAAAAAGATGGAAGATGGCATCGACTTGAATATGTTTTTTCTCGAATGTCACCCCCGCATCTGAAGGAATATTTTTATCAGCCCCCTCAAAATAGACTTTTATCGCGTCTAAGGAATATCGAGGACCTTGGGTCACTGTAAAAGTAATATGGAGTTTACCTTGCTGATTAACAACTGCCTTGTCAATCTGGGCTTCATAGTATCCATGATTATGGAGAATTTTTAGCAAAAGACGCTTATCGTCTCTTGCTCGCTTAAGAATGAGGAATCGAGAAGGCACATCGTCTTTTTTAAGGTTTTCCAGCGAGGACCGATCCTGAAAAATGTCCTTAGCCTGTTGACTTTTAATCCCCTTTACAGAAAAACTATAGCTTAAGGATGCCGCCAAGGCATGCGAGCTAAAACACAAGATGCAAAAAAGGAAACAACCAAGGCGCATAATCTTGCCTATCTTCTTAAAGATTCTTTCTACTTAAGCACATTCTCAACACTCCTACAAATTTAAATTCCCATCCATTATATATGCCTCATACGCCGATTGTGATGAATATCCACCGAAAAGACAAACCCGCACGCCATAAGAAACGTTAACACAGATGTCCCACCATACGACATTAAAGGCAAAGGCACACCGACAACCGGAAGCATCCCCATAATCATGGCCATATTAATAAAAACATATAAAAACATGACCGCAGACATCCCCAACGTCATGTACTTTTCAAACATATTGCGGGCACTAAAACCAACCCGGTAAGCATACAGTATGATAGCCCCATACAAACTAAGAACAAAAACTCCTCCGACAAACCCCATTTCCTCACAAAAACTCGTAAAAATAAAATCGGTTTGCTTTTCAGGCAAAAAGTTGAGTTGACTCTGGGACCCCTGCAAAAATCCCTTTCCCCAAAATCCTCCCGACCCAAAGGCGATCTTCGATTGAATAATATGATATCCTGCGCCAAGGGGGTCACGCTCCGGATTTAGAAATGTCAGAACCCGGGCTTTTTGATAGGTATGCATATGGGACCACACCACCGGAAGCCCCCCCAATACGCTGACCCCCAGAATACCAATTTTCCACCAGGGAAAGCCACTCGCAAAAAACAGGCAACTTCCCGTCAAAAGTAACACAATGGCGGTTCCTAAATCCGGTTGGCGAAGAATAAGCCCCATGGGGACAAAAATGAAAAGAGCTGGGTAGATTTGAAATCGCCATTTTTGGCCGTCTTCGGGAAGATGATGGAAATACCGCGCCAAAGCCAGAACCAGGGTCAACTTCATTAATTCCGAGGGCTGCAAATTGAATATATACAGGTTAATCCAGCGTTTTGCTCCCATTCCGATAAACCCCATCACCTCAACCCCCAAAAGCAAAAGAAAAGACCCCAGGAACAAAACATAGGCCTGATTATAAAAAAAACGTGGGGGGGTGACGGACAAAATGAGCATGGCAACAACGCCTATGATAATGCGTATTCCCTGTTTCAGGGCCCAGGGATAGATACTTCCCCCGGCTACCGAGTACAGCATACTGATACCACACAAAGAAATCAGCAAAAGCAAGACAACGATACTCCACCGCAGCTCCGGCAGCTTTTTTGAGAGAAGAGTGAAAATCATCATGAGTTTGTTTTATACGTGCTAAGTTTTTCTTTCACAAAGGACAGAAGGTCTCGCCCAATAGGGGCAGCCACTTTCCCGCCCCATCCGCCATGTTCGACCACAACACTTACGGCGACTTGGTGCTTTCCATTTCCCGCATACCCTGCAAACATGGCATGGTCTCGATATTTCCAAGGTAAGTTACGATGAAGGCCTTGTTTACGCTGTGCCTTTGAAATGCTTCGGACTTGTGTCGATGACGTTTTCCCCGACATCGTATACCCCGCACCTTGCAGGCGAGATTTATAGCCTGTCCCTCCTTTTGTATTAATCACGTTGTGCAAACACCGTTGGATTGTCTTGATATTTTTGGGTTTGCAGGGCAAGGGGTCAAAAGGTTCTGAACCTTTCCGTACTGTCGGCCTTACGGCGGTTCCACTGGCAATCCGCGCCATCATTTGGGCCAGCTGCAAAGGTGTGCTTAAAAAGTACCCCTGACCAATACCCGAAAGAATCGTGTCCGAAATCCACCATGACACACCATGTCGGTTTTTCTTCCAAGCTTTGGTGGGGATCAAACCTTCTTTTTCACCGGGAAGGTTGATTCCAGTTTTTTCCCCAAGCCCTAAAAGTCTTGCATATTTATTAATGGTTTCAATACCTAATTTCCGTGCCAAACTATAGAAGTAAATATCGCAGGAACGATTTAAGGCTGAAAATAAATTCATCCGTCCATGCCATCCCCAGCAATGATAACGATGATTTCCAAATTCCATATGCCCCGTACATGTTTCGGTTTCATAAGGAGACTGTCCCTCTTCCAGGGCCGCCAAAGCAAGCACTATTTTAAATATTGACCCCGGAGAATACAATCCTTGAGTCACTTTATTATTTAAGACCCCATAGGGGTTTTGCACCAAGTCCTGCCAGTTCTGTCGTGATATGCCATCTACAAATAGGCTACCATCATAGGTGGGAACACTGCCCATCGCAATAATTTCCCCTGTCACATTCATGAGCACAGCACTGGCACTTTTTTCCTGACGCAACCGGTCTATCACGAATTTTTGCACCGTTATATCAAGGGAAAGATCTAAAGACTCCCCGATTTGGCTTGGTTGGGTTTTAAACTCTCGGACTTCTGTTTTACGCGCGTCCACCTCGATCTCGCGATACCCGGGAACCCCCTTCAGAGGCGTCTCAAACGCTTTTTCAATGCCTGTTTTGCCTTTTTTGATACCGGGCAACGCATAAAAGGCGTCCTGCTTTTGATCATCCGGCCCCGGCGATTGGACATACCCAATCACGTGTGTCGCATAATGATGATAGGGGTAAATCCGGCGTTCTGTAGCTGTAACCGTAATTTCGGGGATGTTTTGACTCTCGAGATAAGAAACCTCCGCCCATGTTAAGCCTTCTCTTAACGTCAGGGGGGATGTTTGTAGCATNCCTTGAGACAACATCTGTTTCACATGCGCCCACTGTTCTTCNGTTTTCAAAAAATTGAGGCGGGGGTTNTTTTCAATCAAAGCCGAGACCTTATCAAAATCTCCCTTTTCACAGACAACGGCGTACATATCTTCATTTTTGGCTAAGGATCGTCCGAAACAGTCGAAAATTTCCCCTCGTTTCGGGGGAAGCCATTTAATTTTCACGCTATTTTCCCGGGAAAGCAGGCGATAATAATCCCCCCGAAAAACCTGAAGATAGAACATGCGGCCCACCAGTAATGTGGTGAGCCCGACTTTTAGCCCTCCGGTCATAAACATGCGACGTGTGATCTGTGTCATGTTTTTCGCCATCCCCCAAGGTGTCGTCGCGGAGGCCAAAAATCTATTTTTGCTAAGATGCGAATCAGGGGGGGGTATATCAGGGTCCCCAAACCCCAACGCAACGATATTTCTATCTCAAACGTTCCCTGTGTCAGGTAAAGGAACAAGAAAAGGATCACGGAATATACCCCCAACTGAACGACATAAATCCCCCATAAGGTCGTAAAACTAAAGGAGGCAAAACGTAATCTTTGAAAGCTAATCGAGACATAAAAAAGAGTATACAAAAAGGGGTGGAATCCT
>SL_7KL_010_BRINEDRAFT_10000092_pt1 | contig 37635 bp, 28 predicted proteins | sample SodLak_010_BRINE_FD_10663 | JGI IMG/M metagenome (IMG submission 10663)
CTTCTGAATCGTTAACTAAAATCCCTGAAAATATTAAATTTAAAAGTTTAAAAAATGGGGAAATGTTTAAATATTGCGAAGAAATAAAATAATGAAATTTAAAAAATTATGAAATATTACGTAGCACACAATAATACAGATATTTTCCATTACGGAAAATTAGAAGAAGGTTAGCAAGTAGATAGCGGACAACCTTATTTTGAGGAGTTTGAAACAGAAGAAGAATTGAAAGAATTTTTAACCGAAAAAGGAGTTGAATATGAATATTTATAAATTAAAATTTGAAACAAAACAACAAGCAATTGATACCCTTATAGATAAAGGTGTAATTGATGAAGAATTAAATAATACAAATAAGACCCATTCAGTAGTATGGCTTCCAAAACAAATTGAAACAGAGGGGAAATATGATGAAGAAACAGGGGATGTTATTACAGAACCAATATTTTATGATGATGTATTAGTTGATATTATGACAGAAGATACAATTGACTTTGGAGAGTTTGAAATTCAACCTAATAATCATTTACATAATTGGATGTAAAATATTTTATGGTTTTTATGAAAAAGTATATATTTATATTAAAAAGAAATATGGGGTTTTTAGAAAAAATTAAAAAAGAGAGATGGGATTTACACATGATGTGGGGGGCAATTTTAATATTGCCAATAATATTAGTATTAGGTCTATTAAATACTTTAGAATATTTAAGATGGTTTGACATATCAATGATAAGTTTTGTTTTTGGTTGTATTATAGGATTAATATTTGAAATTTACCAAGAAGAAAAAAGTGGAACTGAACCTAAAACGTTTTTACATAAATTTTTAGTAAAAATTAAAGCTATACCTTTAAATGGCAAAACTAAAGTAGATAAATACGACGTATTATTTACAGGTGTTGGTTCGGCAATATGCGGATTAATAATAGGTTTAATATTTTTTATATAATGAATTATATAATTAAAGATTATAAAAAACCTATTTTATTAAGGATTAATAAAGATGGTAGAACTAAAGCACATAAAATTTTAGAAAAGTTATTAATTAATTCTAAAATAAGATTTTCTATGTATGATTATGTGGATTTTAACCCTTTAATAGATATGGAAAATGCTTATATAACAACAACAAAAAACTCTTTATCTAATATAGATGAAGAGTTTTTATTATATTTTAAATTTGATAAAAACATAATGGAATATAAAGGACATTATATTGCTGAATTTTATATAGAAACCGAGGAAGGTGATAGTTTAATACTACCTATTGGTGACACATTAAACGTTTATATTAATTAAATTTATCCCCATCAGAGGCTACCACGTACCAACATTTATCCATAAACACTAATTTTATAGAACAACCTTTTTTTAATTCTATATCCTCATAATCATTATCTATTAACAAACCATTCTGAGTGTTTATTTTACTATCACACATAGATTTAATAGTTATTTCTTCATTTAATTTTTCATTTAAAATTATTTTTGTTTTATTTTTACCTGTGATTAGTATATATTTTTCTCCTGTTGTATAGTAAATATTTTCATAATCGTCTAAAATGGTATATTTAGAGGTTATAATTTTATTACCTTTTATTATTTTAACCAAATCATTTTTCTTTACTTTACCCATTTGATTATATTTTATATATTTGATTTCTAAATGCTCTTTGTTTTAAGGCTCTATTTAATTGTTCGGCTTGGTTAGCTTTTCTCTCCATCATTTTATCTGGTCTAAGTTCGTCTAATTTAAGTTTTAATTCTTCCTTTAAGGTACTTTTTTCGTCACTACTTTCAGTTAAAAGTGAACTATAATCCATTGTCATATCGCCAGTAGGAGTTTTAATAACACCACTAAATTTACCTCTAATTCTACCTAAAGTTTCTTTAGAATATGCAATAGCATATCTTCTTACCCAATTTTTTGCAGGTTCATTTAAATCATCCCACTTCATTTCATCTATAGGTACGTCAGAAGGTAGTCGTATAACGTCTTTATTTTTTTCTAAACAATCTTCTCTATCTTTAGCATCATAATACCAATACCACACTTTATTTCTTCTACTTCTTAAATTACCGAAGTCAAATTTACCTCCAGGAACATTCATAAGGTGAACCAATTTCTTACCATCTGGAAGTCCAGTAATTCTATAGGTTAATTCACTACCTATTATTCTTCTTTTTAAATTTATATCTTGCATTCTCATTAATAAATCGTTGGCAGGTGTTACAAAGTAATTACCTTGTGTTCCCATTTGAGAGAAGCCTGCACCACCTCCTAGACCTATTCCTCCGAATCCACCAAAACCACCCATAAAAGGGTCAAAAAAGGCAGCATCTAATTCAGACCTATCCAACCATAGAAGTTCGTTTATCTCTCTACCTGCTGGTATCTCATAAGTTTGTTGTCCTGAAACAAGGTCTATCTTATCTTTTTTTAATACATAATCGCCTTTTGTTTGTAAACCAACTATTTTAGAATACGCATAAGTATATTGTGTTTCCCAATCTAAACTTCTAGTCATAAATGCTTTAGTTAAGCTTTGTTCATCAATATTAAGACCGTATAAAGAAGTCCATTGAGTATCTATCAACCAATCGTTAACTTGTTCGGAATAATCGTCTATAGCCATTTCAACTAAAGTTTCTATTGTTTCATCATCAAGTTCAACGCTTCTGGCTGACATACCTAATAATGTCCTAATTTTTTTAGATAGTTTATTTCTTTCTTTTTCGCTTATTCTGCCCATTATAATTTTTCGGTTTCAAATTTATTATTTATTTCCTTATGAAAATATTTACCTTGCGATTCGCTTATTTTAAACCTAGTAAATATTTTATGAGGTACGTCTTTATATAAATATCCGTAACCTTTAGTAAAATAAATTTTTAAATCTTTAGTTTTAATATTATATACTGCATTATCTATATTTGAAGACTCTACATATATTTTAATTTCATCACCGTTTATTTCTCTTTTTTTAAAACTCATAACTATTTATTTTTATGGACCACCCACCTAAATTATAATAAGTGGGTTTTACGCTCCTTCATATAAATATGTTAATAATTTAGTTTAGACTATTCTTGATAATATCATCACCCATTACAGTTTCAAAATTAACTTGTTTTTTATGTACCTTATCATATATAATTTTTTCTATTGTATTTTCAAAAATAGGATAATAAATGATAACCTTTTTTTCTTGGCCATATCTATATGCCCTATCTTCGGCTTGAGTATGGTCTGAGGGTACAAAAGATAAATCATTCATTATAACTACCTCGCCTTTTGTAAGTGTTATACCTACACCAGCAGCTTTCAAATTACCAACAAAAACTTTAATTTTATCATTATTTTGAAATTCGTCTACAGAGTGTTGTCTGCTAATTTTATTCATTTCACCATTTAACTTTACAGCTTTTTTGCCGAAATGTGTATATATCATTTCTAAAGTATTTGTGAAATTAGTGAATATAATAACTTTTTTACCGTTATCTATAGCATTTTGAGCCATTTCTATAGTATAATCTACTTTTTCTTCAGCCAAACACTTTCTAACATTCATGAGCTTATTAATATGTACTGATAAAGATTTTTCTTTATTTTTATTATTCCATTCGACGTATTCGCCCATTAATTTTAAATAATCTCTAGAATTTAATTCAAAAAATCTATCTGAAACTATTTTATCTGGTAAATCAATAACCTCTTCTTTCAATCTTCTTAATACGTCACCTTTTGTTCTTTGATGTAATTCATTAAGATTTGTAGACCCAGTCGTACTCCATATTTTTTTACTTTTTTTACCTTTACCAACATAAAATTGATAACCTCCACAATATCTTATAACATAAGATACCCAATTTTGAGCAACTACAGAATCAACTAAATTAAGTAAATTATAATAATTAATGGGTCGGCTAGTCATAGGTGTACCAGTTAATAACCAAACCTTACCTATATTCTCTATAATATCATTAGAAAGTTTAGTTCTTTGAGCTTTAATGTTTTGTAGATTATGTGCTTCATCAACAATAACTAAATCAAAATTATAATCTAATATTTTAGATTGAACATTTTCTTTACTTTTTTTGTCTTTAATTTTATGATAATTTTTTAATATTTCATAGTTTATTATTATATAATCACCATCTTCCCATTTCTTACCTTCAATAATACCTACTTTTCTGTCAGTATAATTTTCAATCTCTCTTTTCCAATTTATTTTAAGTGATGCTGGACAAATAACTAATATTTTTTTAGCTTTAGATTCTAAACTAGCTATAACTGTACTAGTAGTATTATGGGTTAATATTCCATTAGGCAACATAAATAAACTATCTTTGGCATCTACCTTTATACAAATAGTTTCTTTTTTATGTCTCAAAGTTCTACAGCTAACTAATCTCCTTTTTAAATATTTTCTATCTGGTAATTTATTATATTTATCTAAATTTACTTTAGATTTAAATGGTTTTATTTCTTTAGGAAAACTAAAATATACAAACCTTTCAAATTTAGGTTTGTTATATAAATTTCTATATAAATTAATATCTCCTTTAGGTATTTCTACCGTATACGCTGCACCACCTAAACTAATGATTAATCTACACAATTGTTCAGATAGAATTTTACTTTTTATTTTTACCCTTAAACCAGTTATATCATTTCTGTCTATAAATATAAAAGGTTTACAGTCTAATATCCCTTGTAGTAATTCTAACCTATCATTTAAACTTCCTCTAAAATATTCTTCGTGTATAATTTTTCTTTCAGGGAATCTAATACTATCGTTTAACCCTAAATCAATAAATAAATTTTCTTCTACTTTTATTTTAAAGTTCGTATTATTTGAATTTTCATAACCTTTAGTTATTTCATATTTATCCATGTAAGGTAATATTGTTTCAGATTTATTATTATTTAATCTAAACAATGCTGTACTAGCGTTGAAATTACCATTAGATATAATCAATCCCATAATATAAGGGTCAATAGGCACTTTAGGAGGATTTATATAATCCATACCTTTACCATTATCTATCCAAACCTCACAACCTTTATCATTAAAAATATGTTTATCATTAGCAATATCTCTAGAAGACATTACAAATTCGTTACCTTCAGAAGTATATATTTTCCATAAATGAGAATTATCGCAATATACCGTATTACCGTCTGAGAATTTTAACTCATATATAGATTTAAAACCTTGCCTATAAATACCTTTAACTTTTACGGGTTTACCTTGTGAACCCATAACATAACTACCAATCTTTAAATCTTCAATTTTTTTATTACCAGAAGGTGTATATATTTCAGTGCCTATAGGTAAACCTTTACCTAATCCCATATCATCAGCTAAAATATATTTATCATTAGCTAATAATTTTTCTATGGCTTCTTTTTGATGATTTAAGGGAGGTCTATGAGAATAATTAGAATAATCAACCTCAACTTTTCTTTCTTTTTTCTCCTTTATAATTGCTTGTTTTGGCATCCAAAAGGCAAAATTATTCTGTTTTTCATTTATTTTACCCCATAAATGGTATGCTTTATCAGTATCGGTAAGAAGTTTTTCAATATATATTTTTTCAGGTATTTTAACTAAACCTTTTTGTTCCATTAATTTTTCAGCAAAGTAAGAATCTAACTTAACCCACTTTCTGGCAACTTTAGGTTTTACCTTTTCATTATTAACAACGTAATTAGCCTGACTATTAGTGATTACAAAATTTGAACTATTTTTATATTTTTTCTGTAAATATAAAATATAGTTATTATAACCACTATATTCTTTTAGTATATTTAAAGCTTTTTTTTCTATTCTCATCCATTGTTTATTATTCTTTATTGATTTCTTAAATATTTATAAGAAAAAGTTAATACAAATATAAAAAAAATAAAGATGAAAAACAAATCAATTAATAGATTAAATAAATTTTTCGATGATAAGGATTATCAATTAGAGGTCGAACTTGGTAGAGAATTTTTAGAAGGTGATAGTAATGTGTTTATTATATTGCATAAGGTAGATAAACAAAAAACTAAGGTAGATGATTTGTATGGTGAAACTGAAGAGGATGGTATAGTTATAGAAAAATCCATAAAAATACCTGGTTTTGTAAATATACTAAATTCTGATAATCAAGATTTAGTTAATTCATCTATGACTCAAAAAGAGCCAGGTAATATGGAATTTTCAGTATATATTAAAACTTTAGAGGAATTAAAAATAAATTTTGATTATGGTGATTATATAGAATATATTGAAAATGATGGAGTTAGTAGGTATTATAGTGTTGTAGATGACGGTAGAGTTATAACAGATTCTGAATTATCTTATCACGGTTATAAACCTTTTTTTAGAAAAATAATAGCGTCACCTACAAGCAATAATGAATTTAAAGGAATATAAATGGATAAAAAGGTAAAGAAAATAATCAATTTAAAGCTTTCTAAAGAACTTTTAGATAGAAGAAAGGAGTTAGTATCAAAAATAAAAGAAAATGGAACTAAACTACCTAAAGGTATAGGTATAAGTGATATGGATAAAGGTTTTAGGGATTATATATTAAATGATATTGAAATTATAGAAAATAGGGAAAAAATACCTGTGGTTAAAACTTTCATATCTACTCAAAATTGGAATCAATTTGCAGAAACTTTCGATTTTCAAGATTTAGATAATAATATTAAACCACCTTTCATTATTGTTAGAAAAGAGTTACCTGTAGATTATGGTAATAATTCTGGTTTACAATATAGAATACCTAATAATATAAAAATACCTTTTTTAAAAGTACCTGTATGGAATGGTAATAGAAAAGGGGTTGATATATATAAAATACCTCAACCAGTACCTTTAGACATTACATATCAAATAAAATTAGTTACTGAAAAAATGAGAACTGTAAATAAGTTATCAGAGTTGATAATGAAAAATTTTTCCTCTAGACAGGAATATATAAACATTAAAGGGCATTTTATCCCATTTATGTTTGAGGGTTCTACTGATGAATCTAAAATGGATGTTGATAGTAGAAAATATTTTGTACATACTTACAATTTCAGACTAGAAGGTTTTATATTGGATGAAGATGACTTTGAAATAACACCTGCATTAGATAGGTATATAGCCGATTTCTTTGTTGACTTAGCGAATAGTAATAGTGATACTGATGATGATAAAAAAGATAATGAACCATTAAATAATGTTAATATAGTTAAAATACCTTATCAAATAAATGTAAATGAATTATCTCAAAAAATATTAGTTGATAGTGAGTATGAAGTATTGGATTTTAATTGCATAGATAACAATATTTCAGACTACTCAATTGAGGTTAATGATATTATTATTAATGAAAATCCTTTTACTTTAAAAAAAGGTGATATCCTTAAAATATCAATAACTAAGTGTGATGAGAATGAAATTTCTAATTTAGAATTACAAATAAAAACATAAAAAATTGATTTTTGATACAAAAATCTATATTTATAATAAAATAAATTAAAATAAAAAATAAAAACTTATGAGTAACGATAATAAAGTATTTGTTTCCCCTGGAGTTTACACTTCTGAGAGAGATTTATCGTTTGTGACGCAAAGTATAGGTGTGACTACTTTAGGTATTGTAGGAGAAACGACTAGAGGTCCCGCTTTTGAACCTATTTTAGTTAGAAACTTTGACGAATTTAGAACTTTTTTTGGAGGTACTAGCCCTGAAAAATATGTTGGAACACAGATACCTAAATATGAGGCTTCATATATAGCTAAAGAATATTTAACACAATCAAATCAATTATTTATCACTAGAGTATTAGGATTATCTGGTTATGATGCTGGACCATCTTGGTCAATAAAAGTAACTGGTAATGTAGACCCTGATACAATAGAGAGTCAAGGTTTTGGTAGTACATCAACATTTAGTGCCGAAGGGTCTTTTGACGGAGGTTTCAATTTTACAAATTTACCTCAAAGTATAAAAGATAGTTTAGATGATGATTTTACAACTTTTGACGGTTCTACGACTACTTTAAGAAATGAAATGAATCTAATATTACAAGATATTATAACACAAAATAACTTACAGTCTACGGCTGTATTTGGAGCTATGAGTGGTCAAGCTTTAGATGATTTGGGTATTGTTAGATTAGGTAACCAAGAAATTGACCCTGATTTATTAGTTAACGTGTTTGGTGTTGAAGATGTTGAATTTGAAAATATAGATTTAACCCAATCAGTTAATGATGTTTGGTTTTATTCTCAATTTGAATTAAATAATGATGATTATGTGGGTAAATCATTTGCAGTTAAAGTAGATTCGTTTAATGATACCGACCCTGAAAATATTACAGTTGAATTATCATTAATAGTTGAAGATTTTGAAGCATCACCTTTTGAGGATTATCATAATTTAGTTGTTGCAACATTAAGAAGTAGAGGTATTGCATTTTATAATGGCGATAATGGAGTTACTTATGAAGTTGAAGCAGGAAATAACAATGTTGAGATTGATTGTGATAATCAATACGGCAATGTAATTAGTAATCCTTTTTCTGAATTTGCAATTAAAGTTACTAATATAGATAATGATGAGTTCGTATTCAAAACATCTTTTGATTCATCTAATTCAAATTATATAAACAAAGTATTTGGTAGAGATAATTTTGGTAGGCAAAGGAAAGAAGTTCCTCTTATGGTTGAGGAAGTTTATGCTAACATGTTAACGAAAGCTTTTAGAAAAGGAAAAATAAGAGGTGTTAATTGCGATATTTTAGAATTAGATAGTGCTGTAAGTACAAGTTCAGATTCTATAGGTTGGTATTTAGATAGATATCAAGGTGCAGAAACCCCTTATTTAGTTTCTGAAGTTAGAGGTGATGAAACTGTAGATTTATTTAAGTTTTTAACTATTGCTGACGGTAATACTTCAAATACTCAAGTTAAAGTAAGTATTACTAATATATCTTTTTCAGATTTTAGTTTTGATGTTATAGTTAGAGATTTCTTTGATACAGATAACAATCCAACAATATTAGAAAGATTTACAAGATGTAATATGAACCCTAATGATAATGGTTACATAGGTAAAAAAATAGGTACTGATGATGGTTTATTTGAAAATAGGTCTAGATACATTACTGTAAGTATTTCTGAAGACGCACCTTCCGATGCGCTACCATGTGGTTTTAGAGGTTATGATATGAGGAATTATGCTACAGCTAAAGCACCATTTTTAAATTATAAAGATAGATATTTTAAACCTGGAGATGTTGTTTTTGACCCTCCATTTGGAAATGTATTAGGTGGTAGTAATGTGGTTATAAGTGCAGGAGATAGAATTAGAAGAACTTATTTAGGTGTTTCTGATACTGTAGGTATCGATTCCGATTTCTTACAATACAAAGGTAAGCAAAATGTAACTAACATAGGATTTGATACTGAAGGAGCTACGTGGTCAATACCTACAAAAGGTTTTCATATGGATATTAATGCTGATGAAGATAAGTTTGTTGTAGGTGAAGATGTTTTTGATTCTGAACCAACAAACCCTGATAATGTATATTCTTCTTTATCTGCAAGAAAATTCACAATTGCCTTTAAAGGTGGTTTTGATGGATGGGACATATACAGAGAGACTAGAACTAATACAGATAGATTTATGTTAGGAGGTCAAGGTTTCCTTGATGGTGCAGCACAATCAATAAATTATCCTAATGCTAATGGTTGGGGAGCGTTTAAAACAATAGTTTCACCTGAAAAAGATACTTGGGCAAATACAGATTATTATGCTTTCTTAAAGGGTCAAAGAACTTTTGCCAATCCTGAAGATATTGATATAAATGTTTTTGTAACACCAGGTATTGATTATCAAAATAATTCTAATTTGGTTAGTAGTGCTGTTGATATGGTAGAAAGAGATAGAGCTGACTCTATTTATATTACAACCTCACCAGATTATAATTTATTTACAGAATCTTTAAAAGATTTTACAAGTAACTTTATATTCCCAGAGGAAGCTGTCGATATATTAGATGAAAGTGGTATCGATTCTAACTATACTGCAACTTATTACCCTTGGGTATTGAAAAGAGATAGTGTTAATAATACACAAATATTTTTACCTCCAACTGCTGATGTTGTTAAAAATATTGCATTAACTGATAATGTTTCTGAACCTTGGTTTGCAACAGCAGGTTATAGTAGAGGTTTAGTTAATTCAATAAGAGCTAGAAAAAAACTCACATTACCTGATAGAGATATATTATATAAAGATAGGATTAACCCTATTGCAACATTCTCTGATGTAGGAACAGTTATTTGGGGTAATAAAACATTACAAAGAAGAGAATCTGCATTAGATAGATTAAATGTAAGAAGATTATTACTTAGAGCTAGAAAATTAATTTCTGCTGTTGGAGTTAGATTATTATTTGACCCTAACGATAGACAAGTAAGACAAGAATTTGAAGATTTAGTAAATCCAATATTAGATAATATTAGAAGAGAAAGAGGTTTAACTGATTTTAGAGTTGTTACAGAACAAACACCTGAAGATATGGATAATAACCAATTAATAGGTAAAATTTATATTAAACCTACTAGAGCTTTAGAATTTATTGATATTGAATTCTTAATAACACCAACAGGTGCTAGTTTTGAAGATATATAAAAACATATTTTAAGATGTTTTTTAATAGGGGAATTAATTTTCCCCTATTTTTTTAATTTTATATTAATTAATATATATTTATAATAAAAATGATTTATGGAAATAAATAAAAAAATAATAGAAGAAGGTTTGAATATTAAATCTAAAGGTAAAAAATATTATTCAAACAATAAACAAAATATTATTATTACAGAATCTCAACTTGATAATATAATTGAAAGTATTTATGATTATGAAAATGATTATAAAAAATTATTTGATGATATAGATTTAATTCAAGTAATTGATAGAATCATTACCGATTCTATTGAAGATAATAAATTAATTCCTTTCAATAGTGAAGATTTTGAAATTGTTATTGAAAAAGATGGTGAAGATTATGATATAATAATATTAAATATATCTCATGATACTGAAACTGTTTCAATTGAAAATTTAGAATTGGTAGATTCTTCTTATGAAGATATTGAATTATCTGATAAAGAAAAAGAATATTTTATAAATAATTTTTCAGATGAATTAGAAAAGTATTTAGAAAATACTAGAATTGATTTAGATAATTATGATGATAATAATATTGATGAACCTAATACAATACAAATATGATAATAAAGAAGAAAACTATAAACGAAGTATTAAATATTAAAGATAATAATTTAGTTAAGAAATCTATTAGTATTAAAATTAATGAAAACCAACTAAAGAATTTAATTAAAATATATAAATAATTTTTTTTAATATTTATTTTTTAATATTTATTTTTTAATATTTATTTTTTAATATTTATTTTTTAATATTTATTTTTTAATATTTATTTTTTAATATTTATTTTTTTTGATGATGCGAAGTTATACATAATTTTTTTAATAATCAAGTTTTTAGTTAAAAAAAGTATAAAAAATATTTTTTCATATATTTATTATATGATAATATGTTAATACAAATATAATAAAAATATACATACAATACAAATATTATGAGTGATTTACTAAACAGAATGCCTTTACCTAATGAAGTAAAAAAGAATAATAGGTGGATATTAAATTTTCCATCTAGTTTAGGTATTAATTCTTGGACTTTAGCTAGTGCACAAAGACCAACTATAAACACAAATCCTGTAGAAATACCATTTTTAAATACTTCAACTTATGTTGCAGGTAGATTTACTTGGAATCCAATTACTGCTGTATTTAGAGACCCTATAGGACCATCATCTTCTCAAGCATTAATGGAATGGATTAGATTGTGTTCTGAAAGTGTTACAGGTAGGCAAGGGTATGCTGTATCGTACAAGCGAGATGTTGACTTACAAATGTTAGACCCTAATGGTGTTGCTGTTGAAAAATGGATACTTCAAGGTACATGGATTACAGATGCTGATTTTGGTTCTTTAAGTTATGATGATGATAATTTAGCAACTATTACTGCAACTCTTAGAATGGATAGGTGTATATTAGTTTATTAAAATTTACATAAAAAAATACTATTATTTAAAAATACTGTTATATTTGCATATAATAGTATTTTTTTTGCTTATGGATTTCAAATTTTTCTTAGAAAATAATAAAAGTGGTTATAAAACTAAAACTAGTTGGTTAATTAAAAATAATAATGAACTATATAATTCAATTATTAATTTTAATAAATCAAATGATTTAGGTGATATACCATTCAAACAAATGTTATATAACTATTTTCATAATATAACAAAAAAACCTAAATGTATTAACTGTGATAAAGAAGTATCATTCAAAGGAAATTTAAATAAAGGTTATTCAGAATTTTGTTCTTTAAAGTGTTTCAACTCTAACAAGAAAGAAATGATTGAAAGACAGAAAAAAGTATTTAATGATAAATACGGAGTAGATTTTTATGTTCAAACAGATAATTTTTACGAAAAAGTAAAAAAAATAAAAGAAAATAAATATGGGGATGTTAATTATAATAACATTAATAAATCTAAAGAAACTAAAAAAGAAAGATACGGTAATGAAAATTATAATAACATTGAAAAGATTAAAGAAACTAATTTAAATAAGTATAATGTTGAGTATTACCCTCAGTCAGAAGATTATAAAATAAAAAAATTCAACAAGTTTAAAGAAAAATATCCTTATTTAAATATAATTAAAAATAGAGGTTTTATAATTGAGTGTAAATGTGAAGATTGTAATAAAACATTTGAAACAAACAGACAATTAATATACGAAAGAGATAAAAAGAAAACTAATCAATGTACGATATGTAATAACTTATATCAAGGAGGTTCATCTAATACAGAAACTATATTAAAAAATAAATTGAACAATAATAATATTGATTTCATTTCTAACTTTAGATTGAATAATAAAGAAATTGATATATTAATCGGAAAATTAGGCATTGAGGTTAATGGTTTATACTGGCACTCAAATAAATTTTTAGATAATAATTATCATTTAGAAAAAACAAATTTTTTTAAAAATAATGGTTATAATATTATCCATTTTTTTGAAGATGAAATAAATAATAAATTAGATATTGTATCATCCATAATTAAAAATAAATTAAATAAAACTGAAAATATTATATATGGTAGAAAATGTGAAATAAAAGAAGTTTCGCATAAAGAAACTAAATTGTTTTTAGATTCAAATCATATACAAGGTTCTTGTGGGTTTTCTAAGTCNATAGGTCTTTACTATAGTAATGAATTGGTTTCTGTTATGACATTTTCTAAAGGAAGAAAATCTATAGGTGCAAAAAAAGATGAATGGGAATTATCTAGGTTTTGCAATAAAATAAACTATTCTGTCATTGGCGGTGCTTCAAAGTTATTTAAACATTTTTTAAAATATAATGATGGAAACATAATGACATTTTCAGATAATAGGTTATATGGAGGTGATTTATATTACAAATTAGGTTTCAATAAAGTAAAAGAAGTACCTCCAGGCTATTTTTACGTTAAAAATGAACAAAGATACCATAGATATAGATTTAGGAAGTCAGAACTCATTAAAATGGGTTATGACCCAAATAAAACTGAAAAGCAAATCATGCAAGAATTAAATTATCTAAAAATATATGATTGCGGTAACACTAAATTTATATATAAAAATTGATTTATTAAATATTATTCTAATCTATATTTATTTATAAAGAATAATATGGATAATTATACAGCAAAAAAAGCTTCTGAAGAAAATTTTAATTTAGAACATGATGTTGTTAAACTACCTTCTGAAGGTAAGTTTTATGCAAATAAAAAATCTTCTGTTAAGTGTGGTTATTTAACAGCTCAAGATGAGGATTTATTAGCTTCTGGAGCACCAGATGTTTTAAACACATTACTTAGGAATAAAGTATATGAAAGTGATATTAGAATTGAGGATTTGTTGGAATGTGATAGGATAGCGTTATTAGTTTTTCTAAGGACTACAGCATTTGGTCCAAATTTAGATGTCAGTATAACTTATAAACCAACTAAAGGACCTGATGTAGGTAAAACAGTTGAGTTTGATTATAGTTATGATTTAACGCATATTAAAACCAAAGAACCTGAATTAATTCCTGATGAAAATAATTTATTTAATATTAAATTACCAGTTTCAGGTTATGAGGTAAAATGTAAAATATTAACCATTGGTGAAATAGATGAGTTTGAAGCTTATTTGGAAGAATTTAAAAATACAGTAAAACCTGTGGTTACAGGTAGATTATCTAGACAAGTAGTTAGTATTAACGGAAATAGTGATAATATTTACGATAATATTAGAAAATTAAAAATGGGGGATTCTAAATTTCTTAGAGCACAGTTAAAGAAATGTGAACCTACTTTAGACTTAGAAAGACAAATTAAAACCCCTTCTGGAGAAATAATTACAAGAAAAATACCTCTTCTAGGTACGGAGTTTTTTCGTCCCTTCTTCTAAACACAGAGAGATTTTATTAGATGAAATCTTTTACTTAGTCAAAGTTGGTAATTTTGATTACGGAAGTGTTAGAAGTATGGCTACCTATAAAAGAAAATATTTTATTAAGAAATTAAGTAACATGTATAAAAAAGAAACCTCAGATTAATATCTTGAGGTTTCTGTTATTTTTATTAATAACTATATTTATAATTAAAATACCTAATGAGTAGTAACCCTAAAAAAAAGATTTCTGAAATTGGAGCATCCGCAATTGAAAGCGAAGCTTCAGTAAAAAAATTGTTTGGTACAATAAGCGATTCTTTTAAGAAAAACTTATCTGTAACTGGTTTTATTGATGCTAGAGTTAAATTAGAAGATGAATCTGCTAAATTAGCTAGAGAGGTTATGGGTCAAGGTAGAATGGTCATAACTGAATTAGAAAAAAATCTAGCTAGAGCCTCGGCTAGAACTGCTAAATTTAACATAGGGTTAGAAGATAATGTTAAGTTGATAGGTGACATGAACACCGCATTCCAAAGAAATATTTTTTTAACTGAAGAACAGATTGAAAGAATGCAATTATTGGCAATGAATGCAGGCTTAACCTCTAATGAAATAGCTTCAATGGTAACACTATTTGATAATATTGGAGTTAATACTGAAAAAGCTATAAGTAACATTGCTGAAATGGAATCTGAAGCTAGAAAATATGGTTTAAATGTTTCACAATTTATGGGTGAAATGGAAAAAAACTTAAAAGAATTAAATAAATTTAACTTTAGAAATGGTATTGAGGGGTTTACTAGAATGTTAAGTGTCGCACAGTCATTAAGAATGGATGTTCAAAGAACTTTTAGTTTGGCTGAAAATTTATTAGACCCTGAAAATGCAATAGAAATGGCGGCAGGATTCCAAATGTTAGGAGGTGAAATAGGTGCATTAGGAGACCCTTTTTCATTATTGCATATGGCTCAGAATGATGCCGAAGGACTGCAAAACGCTATAATAGATATGGCTAAAAGTAGTGCAATGTTTAATGAACAAACTGGTGAATTTGAGATTGCTACCACAGAAGTATACAAACTTAGAGAAGCGGCTAAATTAACAGGTCAAAGTTGGGAAGAATTATCTAATACTGCAATATTGTCTGCAAGTAAAATGATGAAAATGGACATGCTAGACGGTTTATTAGATGACAGTTTTAGTGATGAAGATAAAGAATTAATTGCTAATTTATCTCAAATAGAAGGTGGTCGTGTAATGCTTAATATGGGTGACGGCAAAATAGATGTTGGTGAACTAGAAAGTAAAGATATAGACAAACTAAGACAATTCCAAGAGGAAGCGTCAAAAAGTGAAAGAGATATAGCTATAGGACAGTTAACTACTTTACAATCTATAGAAGGTATAGTTAAAGGTTTAGATTCTGTAGGATTTAATGTTGCTTTATCTAGCGATTTAGCAAATGATATGTCTGAAATATTAAAGAAAGGTGCATTATCATTTAATGAGACAATAACTAATATGGATGAAGAAAGTTCAATATTAGGCATCGTAAATAAATTAGATGAAATAGGTAAAAATGTATTATCAGGAGAAGTTGATGCTGATGACGTAAATTTAGTTAGACAAGAATTAATTGATGATTTCTTAAAATTAACTAAAGATACGATATCAACAACAAGTGATAACTTTAAAGAATCTATAAATGAGGGTAATATGTTTGTTGGTTCGGCTAATAAAATGGTGGAATTTTTCAGTGAAGCTATGGAAGAGGGTACTTTTAATTTAAAAAGTGCATTAGATAGTACTAAAGAATCTATAAATAATATAATAAAATCTTCTAAGGGAGAAAGTCAAAAAGTAAGCCCTAGTGCTAAAGACGAAGCAGAAATTAGGGAACAATTTAAAGGTGTATCAGTAAATAATAGTTCAGGTGAAATAGAATTAAAAAGTGGTACTCAAAAAGTACAAGTAGAAATAATGAACCCTAACGGTAATAAAAGTTTAGCCAGTACTGATATAACAGAAGAGGTTGTTAAATTATTGAAAAGTGAAAAAGGTTCTCAAATTATAAAAAATATTTTTAATAACTCTAAAGGAGATTATCGTGATACTAAAACAGTATAAATAATGAGTAATATAAACACAGATAGTATAACAAATATAAGAAATTCATTAATGAATTTAAATTTACCACCATATAATGAAAATTTTGGTTATAGTGGTGAAATACCTAACACCTCAATATCATTACCAATATATGAAGTAACGCAAAATTCTTCAATAACACCTAATATATATAATATATATGTACCTACAAATGGTTATGAAGAGGTTAACATTAATACATTAAATAATGTACTTAGTACTAATGAACCTTATTTTAAATTCATTAGTTCTTCTTATTCACCGTTTAGAATATTAGTAGACCAAGACCCTATGGGTTCTAACGGTAATTTAAGTGAAGATTCTAATTTAGCTAAAATTAATGCTGAAAGTTTAAGAAGAGAATTTCAATTCAGAATCACTCAAGAAACTAAAAAACAAACGATATATAGAAACAACCTTTTAGATTCAAATAATGATATATTTGATTTAATGGCGATTTCTACAGGAAATAGAGCAATAATAGAAAGAGATTGGAGGATATCAGTTCCGAATAATTTAATTGATAGAAATATAGATTTTAAAAGTAGGTTAAGTGGTTTATACGCACCTTATTCTTTTATACCTGGTGATTATTTTGGTAAAGGCAGAAAGGTTTCACTTATAAATACCGCAGTGAATGCAGTTACAGGGTTATTTGATAGAAGAGGTATTTTGAGGTTACCACCTACTAAATCTATGATGGAAATATTCTTAGAAAATACTGGTGACGGTAATAAAGATATGTTATTTAGAACTCTATCATTTAACGAATATAGACCTGATTATAGAACTAATCTATTAACTTTTTTAAATCCATTTTTAAATCCACCTAAAGGTAATTTTTATATTGGAGATAGAGAAACTACAGTTGATAGTTTAAGTATGAATACCGAACAATTACCTATAAATAAATTTGGTGAATTTGTAGAAATAAGACCTTCAGGGGATTATGTAATTTCTGAAGAATATGAAAATTTGGATAGTAAATTTGCTTTATCATCAGATTCTTATTATGCGACAGGTAATTTGTTAGATGGTTTCACTTGGGTAGGTTCTTTAACTAGAGAAAATGCTGGATTTTTACAAGGTTCTGGGGGTGTTAATATTATCAATAATGGTAAATTAAGATTAGTAAGTTTTGAAAAGACGGAATCAGATATTAAGCCTTTTAGATTAGGCAGTGTTATGGATATGACTCAAAGGATAATCGAGTCTTCAGAAATGTTAAATGGTTCTAGCAGACTTAAACATGCGGGCCATGCTATAAATCAGGTAAGTAAAGTATTCAATGATGGTTTAAGAGAAATTACTAAAGGTTCTAAAGTTAAAAGTTATTTAGATGAAAACGGTAGAATAGTAGGTAAAGAATATTGTAGAGTTTGGACTAAAGATAATCCTTTTATGTTGGCCAGTGATTTACAAAAATACGATGGTATTACAGAAAAAAATAGAAGATTTAATGGTTCAGTATTAGATAGTACAACTAATTTAAATATTGTACCTAATAGAGGGGAAGATTCTACTAACATAAAAGAGGGTAAAGTCAAAAAGTATATGTTTTCTTTAGAAAACCTAGCTTGGAAAAATTCTTCTAGAAAAGGTAGAACTTATAATGAATTACCTGCACATGAGAAAGGACCTAACGGAGGAAGAATTATGTGGTTTCCACCATATGATATACAAATATCAGAACAAAATTCAGGTAATTGGAATTCAAATGTATTCTTAGGTAGACCCGAACCCGTATATACGTACAATAATACCGAGAGAATGGGTAATTTATCTTTTAAGATTGTTGTTGACCACCCTTCAATATTAAATGCAATAGTAGATAAAGAATTAAATAGTGAAAATAGTCAAAGAGTTAATGAAATAGTGGATTCTTTTTTAGCAGGTTGTAGAAAATACGATATATATGAATTAGCTACTAGATTCCCTCAATTTTCATATTCAGACATATACGAAATAATAGAGAAAACTGAAAATATTGAATTATTAGAAGAAGTTATAAGAGAAGTTCCTAAAGAAAGAGATATTGTAGATATTGAAAATAAATATACTCCAGTAATAACTGAAGATGATTATGATATTGATTTTTTATTTGCTAATGACAGCCCAACCCCTAAAAATATAAATATAACAACATCTAATATTGACTACAATCAAGCTTTAGCGTCATTATTGAACACTGAGACTACGGTAGAACAAGTTGGTGGTATAGCTTCTAAAAATTTTTTAATAGAAGCTACTAAAGATATTACTGATAAGACAAGTAATTTAATTAATAAAATAGTGGATGCTTTTGATTCTGGGGTAAAAAAGATAATAATAACCATAGAGGGTACTGCTTCATCACCTTCAAGTGTTAATTATAATAAATCGTTATCTAAAAGAAGAATAGATTCGGTAAAACAAAAAATATTAAATAATAGTAATATAATTAAATATTCTGACAGAATTGAATGGGTAGAAAAAGCTTTTGGGGAGGAGGCTACTGTCAATATATTAGGCACAACTTTAGATTGTTCTGAAGATTTAGATGGGAATGACAAATATTACTCAATATCAGCAATAGGTTGTAGAAGAGTTAAAATTACAAATATTGAAGAAATTGAACCAGAAATTGAGGATAATGAAAATGAAGAAGAGGTTGAGTATGTAGAAGAGAGTGTAGTTAAAACTAAAATAGTTGAAAGAAACACTGAATCGCTTGAATTAAGGGAAAATATAGCTAAAATAGTGGTTAAAAAATTATTAACTGAGGGTGATTATTTTAATATTTTAAAAGAAGAAGACCCTGTAATATATGATGGAATAAAAGAAAAGTTTAAATATTTTCACCCTGCATTTCATTCCACAACTCCTGAAGGTTTAAATAGTAGATTAACTTTTTTACAACAATGTCTTAGACCTGGTGATACAATACCAGTTTTAGATAAAAATGGTAATGTTAGAAAAGATGATACGGTTAATACCGCTTTTGGTACACCACCTATTTGTGTGCTTAGAATTGGTGATTTTTACCATAGTAAAATAGCAATTAATAGTATGGCTATTAATTATGAACCGTTAGTTTATGATATGAATCCTGAAGGTATAGGTATGCAACCTATGATTGCTAACGTATCAATATCTTTCTATTTTATAGGAGGTCAGGCTTTAAATAACCCTGTTGAAAGATTGCAAAATGCCTTATCATTTAACTTTTTTGCTAATACTGAGGTTTATGATGATAGGAGCGTGGAAACTGAAGACCTAACGGAGCTAAATGAAGAGGTTTTAGAAAGAATAAATGATAATACACCTTTTAATACTAAAAACTCCGTAAATGACCCTGATAATGATTTTGGGGCAACAATAGGTACTACATTATCATCTAGTATTACAGAATTAAATGGAGAAGAAACTATAGAAGGACAATTTTCATATAAAACAATAATGGAAGAATATGTTTCGTTAGTAAATGAATATAACGACACCATATTAGATAATTTAAATTATATAAATGATAATTACTTAATAGGTGGTTTAACTTTATTATTGACAGACAGAGATTATATAAATGGTTCTACAATAGGATATTTTAATAATACTAATGATAAAGAAATTAAAATATTAGGTAAACCTAAAAAAATAAAAGATAAGATAACTCTATTATATGATACATGCGTAGGTTATGTTGAGGATGAGACATCGCCCTTATTAGAGGATTATAAAGACTTCAATTTCAAAAGAAGAGATAGAAAAAAATACGTTAGAAACATATTAAATTTATTTCAAATAATTTACGAAGATTATAATTTTAGATTTAATAATTTCATTTTTTCAACTAAAACAGTACAAGAAAAATTAATTTCTAAAATAGAAAAGATAGATTTTATACTTAATGATTCGGATGCTTATAGTTTAAAAACTGGTAAAATAGTAACTTTTGAAATAACACCTACAAATGAGGTAAATTCTAACGCTACAGACACTAAGGAAGAGTTATTGGATGATATAGAACAGATTAGTGATGATTTAAACAACTTATATAGTAATTTAGAGAATTTAAATATAATACCAAATTATAATAATAAGTTTAACAATAATTTTAATTACAACACTTTTACAAATAATACCCCACAATCAGTTAGTTTAGTAACATTAATAGGTGGGTATTTTAAAAATACTGATACTACTATCATATTAGATATTTTATCAGAAGGTTTGGAAGGTGATTTCATTGACTATATAGAAAATAAAGTTATTTTATTAAAAGAAGAGTATAGTAATTCATATAATAGTAGTTCACAATTATTGAATTCTATAGATGACACATTATCTAATTATTCACCTTTTAATGATAAAGAAAGAGTTTTTGATTATATAAAATTAATAGATAATGACCCAATAATAGAAGGTTACTTTAGTAGGTTATCTAGTTCAAGTAATACTAATAATAATTTAAATAAATTCAACGGAAAAAGAATATTGTAATGGCTGAATATTGGAATAGATACGAAGATTTTTTAATTAACGGAAGACAAACTACAGTACCTTTCGTAAAAATACCTGAAAAATCTACAGATGAAAGATACGTGTACGAAAAAAATAAAAGTAGAATGGATAAAATTAGTGAACAATTTTATAATAGTCCTTTTTTTGGTTGGCTTATAATGGCTGCAAATCCTAGGTATGGTGGTATAGAAAATGATATACCAGACAATACTTTATTGAGAATACCGTTTCCTTTAAACAGTTCATTACAAGATTATAATAATGCGTTAGAAGAACATTTTTTAAGATATGGCAGATAGATTATCTAAACCTAAAATATTCGTTGAAACGGATTATGAAAATATATATGTTGCCGACCCTAATAAAGTAGTCGATAGTAACGGAAACATCCAAGACAGACTTATTAACCCAGAAGAGTTAGTAATGTATGCGGATTTATCTGCAAGAATAATACCTAGAACTAAACTTAGTATTGGTAGTAATTTTGATGAAATAAGAAATTTAAGAATTGCAACATTACAAGATGATAAAGATTTTAAGTTCTCTATGTTAAACGCTAAGAACAAAAAATTTTTAGACACTAGCTGGACTAGTCATTTTTCGGGTGATTTGAATAATACTATTATAGACGAAGACGGTACTAGAAAAACAAATAATGATGAAGATACCCAACTTATGGGTATTCAAAATATAACTATAGATATAAATCCTGCATTTGTACCTACAGTAGATATAACTCTTGTAGACATACAAGGTAGGGCTTTATTTGAGCAAGGTGAAAATAGTCCATATAGTGCTTTCATGCAATTACCGTACCCTTTATTTGATTTAAAAGTTAAAGGATATTTAGGTAAAGCTATTAATTATGAGTTAATGCTTAGTCAATTTAATTCTAGATATGACCCACAAACAGGTAATTATATAATTACATTAAAATTTTACGCCAGAACATATGCGTTATTATCTGATATAACCCTAAGTAACATGGAAACTGTGGATAATATGTATTTAAAGAATACGACTATTTCAGGTTCAGACATTAATATAACCAATAATGAAACTTTAGGTTATCAAAAGATAAAAGAAGTATATAGTACTTACAAGTCTAAAGGTTTAATAGATGAGGATTTTCCTGAAATAACTATAAGTGAAATGATGTATAAATTAGAAATGTTTGATAAATACATTATGGAAACATATGGTGAAGAAGATTTAAGAGTATTGAACGATATTAGAGTTTATGATAATATAATAAAAGCGTACAGAGATTCGATATATGGTAATAATCCTAATAGTTTTAGAAGAAAATACATATCTAACACTAAAAAATACACTAAAAATGATTATGACACACCTATTTTAAATAGATTTAAAAAAGAATTATCTTTACAAGATAAAGAAGATGCTTTAAACGAATTAAGAGCTAAAATTGAGGAATTTAATAATAAACTATTAAATAATTCTACATTTGGTGAAAATGGTTCTTATACTGTAGATGGTAAAGAATTTAAAATATCCATACCTACAAACATAAAATTAAACGATTTTATAGTTGAATTGAACAACTTCAATAGTATTGATTATGAAAGAAGTTTTATTCTATCTAATAACGTTGCACCTATAGATAACCAACTTCAAGATTTTACTTTAAATTCTAAAACTGAATTTGAATTATCTAACAAAATATTCAATGCCCAAGATTTATCATCATCTAAAAATGAATTTAATGACTTCATAGTTTTTGGTGATTCTGTAAACGGAGTTCTTTCTCAAGATACTTTTTTAAATAAATTAAACAAAATACAAGAACAGTTAAATATATACAAGACAGAGATAGAAGATAAATTAACGGAATCTCTAAATAGAAAAGTAAAATCTAAAGAAACAGGGTTAGGTTTTAATCCAACTATTAGAAATGTTATGGCTGTATTATCGGCAGGTGCTGACGCATATTTAAGATTATTAGATGATGTACATACCAAAGCTTGGGATAAAAGAAACAATCCTATAAGAACAAATAGTATAGTTTCAGATGATAAAAGTGATGGGGTTGATTATAAAAATATTGTTAATAGTGATGATAATATAAAAATAGTATATCCTTTCCCTGAATATTATGAGGAAGAAATCGATTCTGACGGAAACAAACAAATGAATTTGAAATATATTGGAGATAGTAGATTTTTAAACAAGACTCAAGGATATAGATTTGATATTTGGCCAGAAGTGGAATTTGTGGAAGAATATATAAAATCTAAACTAACTAGAGAAATTAAAACTAGTAATATTTCATATAACAATGAATCTAATAATAGTAATTATATTTTTAGTAATGTTTTTGAATTTCCTTTTAACAATCCACCCTTTACTAACTTAGGGGTTGTCGATTTTATGTACGAAATATTTGAAAGAACTAAAATGTTATCAGAATATAGCGGAATAGAACCAGAAATTATTAACAGGGTTTTATCTGATTTTGAAGTCGGAAATATAAAAAATTCAGCAATAAATTCTAACGATTTATTAAAAATATTAAATAACTATTCTTTTGATTATAATTCATTCATATCTTTTTTAAGGAGTATGTCTAATGATGGTATTGGTTTTAAATGGTTAAATTTACAACAAGATAAATACAACACTAATTATTTAAACGGAAATCAATATTCTATTTTAGACATGGTTAATGTAAGTTCTAATAGCGTTAGTATAAGTAGAGATGAAAATATTGAAAATTTAAATTCGTATTTAAACTCAAATAGAATAAATAAAATACCTAAAATGTTATCATATCCTATAAATAATTTAGATTATTTAAGGAATAATAACAATAACGATAAAAATAAAACCAATATAAATAACGTTTTTAAAGTTAATAACACTTATAATTTTTCTAAAAGTAAAAAAGTAATAACTAATTATGATGAGACGTTAGACGACAATAACTTATATATTACAAATATAGATTGGATAGACAATGAAGTTGAAAATATAAATGAAGAAATTAATTTAAATAATTTATTAGATAGGGACTTATTATTAACCGAAGGTATATTAAATTATTCCGACTATCAAGGAAGTGTTTCAGAAATACAACCAACATCAATGCTTAACACACCTATGTTTATTAATTCCATATTAGAAGGTGTTGATAATGAAATTTCTGAAGAAATAAACCCTTTTAAATCGCTTTCTTTTTTATATTTAAATTCTTTACCATTACCTAATTTATTGGATAATTTAAAAGATATTAATAACGGTAATTTAATTGATAAGGATAATATATATGCCTCATTAAGAAAACTTAGTGCAATACACAAAGTACCCGAAAAATGGTTATTAAAAATAGGTTCAATATACCATAGATATAAAAATTACCATAAAAACGATATTGATATAATTGATGATATATGGTTAGATTTAGATTATAAATCATTATATTCACCAGATGAAAATATAGATAGAAGTTACGATATTTATGTTGATGGTAACATTAGAAATATATCTTTAAACACCACTAATATCGATAATAGTCACATATTAAATTTAGGTATTTATCCTAAATTAATGAATTATACACATAAATTAATATATGATAGTTTTATAAATGATGATTATAATGAAGATTCGTTTTTAAATCAAGATATAGTAGCTATAGAAGATAGAACTAATTATAATGGATTTAACACTATAAAAGGGTATGCAGTAATAATTAATAAAGGTGATGAAACATTATTAATACCTTCATTATCTATAGGTAATAGTGTAAATATATCTAGTAAGGAAACTAATTTAGATTCTGAGGATATACTTGACGATGACGCATTTTTCAATGGCACAAGTAGAGTTTTCTGGAAAGCTTCTAATTATGGATATTTTAACACTAAAAAAATAACTAAACCAAAATATAATGAATACTTTAAAGACCATTCATACAACAATAAACAATCTTTTGATTTAAAAGACGGATATACAAATATACAAGATATATTCGCTGTTTTTGATGTTGAGATATTGGATTCATTAGAGGAAGAATATTTAAAATATTCAAATAGAAACGGTGGTATTATTGAGGATTTGAAAAACATATTTACAGTAGATAGGTTATCTAATGATAATGATTTAGATAGTTTACATGCCAAACAAATGAATAGTATTAATAGACACGGTAAAGAGATATTTTTTAATAGTAATAAATTATTGAAAATATCCAATGTTAATAATTACGACCCATTTGCATTTAAAATATTTACAGGGGAAACTAATTTTATAGACATAAGAGACGGTTTCGATGAAGTTCCTTTACCAGAGAACAATTCTTTTAGTTTTTTAAAAAATATTCATAATGAAGAATATATTGCACTTTTAACACATGTAGGCGAATACGATAGAGAAGATTTAGATTATAATGACCCAAATAGTAAAATATATAATTTCTTCAGAAATTATAATATAACATTTTCTAAAAGGAATATAGAATTATTATCTAAAATAATAAAATTATACATATCTAAAGACGAAAATATTGATGATAATGAATTTATTGATAATATAAACTCTATAATCGTAGAAAAAGAAAATAAACATGAAAATATACTTAACGGAGTATTTAACACCCTTAATGGCAAACTACCTAACATAGAAGAAAATAGTTCAGAAACCTTTAGAAGTAGGTTAGATGGTAATATAAATAAACTCGAATTATACCAGTCATTTAAAAAGATGAATGACAAATGGATATCAGGTCAAGATTTTAAAGAAAAAACAATATTTGAAGATTTTTTATTTATTGATAGAGCATCTAGAGATGTTGGAGACAAAATAATTGTGGATATTAATAAGTTAAGAGGATATATAAACTCATCTAACCAAAACGCTACAATGTATAGTATAGTAGGTATGATTTTAAGAGATAATGGTTTTAGTTTTATGCCAACACCTTCATATACAAATTTTTATGGTAGAAATGAAAGGGTTCGAGAAGGTGAACCTTTGCCTATGGATATTGCAAATGATTTATTTGGTACACATACGATAGTAGATACAAATGAAACTAGACCTAGAATGGTTTGTTTTTATGTTGGTAAAGTTTCGGAATTTGTAAATCAGAAAAAAAATAATAATTATGGGTTTAATGACGATTCTTTTTATTTATCTAAAACCGAAAAGAATACTAATGTTGAAAATCAAACCAATAAAACTAATTGGAGTAGTACTAATAAATGTGTAGGATTTTCAGCTAATTTCGGTAAACCTAACCAAGGAGTATTCAAATCTTTGGAAATCGACATGAAACAACATAAAAACACAGCGGCAACTTTTCAAGTGCTAGAAGATATGGGTAATATTAGAAGTAATCAGCAAGTACATCAACAAACAATGTCATTATATAATTATTATAAATCTATGTCATATACTTCTAAAATAAATTCTTTAGGAAATGTAATGATACAACCTACAATGTATTATGATTTGAGAAATACTCCAATTTATAATGGAACATATATGATATTAAGTGTTAATCATACTATAGCTCCAGGTGTTTTTGATACTAGTTTTGAAGGTGTTAGAATACCTGCATATACTATGGAATTCCCTGATAAATTAGTTTCTAGTATTAATAAACAACTACTAGTTAGCTATGATAAACGTTTAAATATTAATAATTAGAGTTTTTTTAATAAAACTGTATATTTATAATTAAAAGAAATTATTATGAGAGAAGCATTAAATGAATTCTTAGGAGATAATGTTAAAGTAAATATTATTGATGAAAACACAAAAGAAGTGTGTGATTTAGATACTGGAAAATGTAAAATAATTTCAGTAAAAGACGGATTAATTGAAAGACATGACTTAGTTGATAACAAATTTAAAGTTAAAACTAATGACGGTAAAATAAAGAACTTAATAAAAGGTTAATAATATGGAATATAAATTCGAAAGAAAAGAATTATTATCTGAATTAGACGGTCAAACAATAAAATCTTTTAACTACAATGGAAAAGTAGATATAAGAGAAAATAAAGTTTACTATAGAGGCGATGTCATAGATATTTTAGACAATGATAAAAAAGTAGAAGATTTATATAATGACTACATTTATCAAAATAATATAAAAAATGATAAATCTAAAAAAGAACTTGAAAATACTTTGTTTGAGGAGGCTCAGAGATTTGAAAATATAAATAGGTATATAAAAGAACAAGAGGATGATGCAGATGATTTAGATGATTTAGATGATGTTGAAATTGATGATGAAGATTTAGACGATGATTTTGGTGATGACTTTTTAGAAGATTCTGATGATGATGATGATTCTGAAGAAGATGATGCTGATTTCGAAGAAATTCCAGAGCCTATTGATGTAGATAGCGACGAAGAAGTTAGTGATATAGATAAAGAAAGTTCAGAACCTGAAATATCTGATGATGGTTCAGTAGAATTAGACATTACTGATTTAGTTAAATCGCAAAAAAATATAGAAGATAAACAAAACAAACTAAAAGATGAACTAGATAATAAATTAAATAGTTTGAATGATAAGATATCTTCTATGGACAAAATATTTGATAAATTAGATAGTATATCTAATAGAATGGAAAAATACAGAGAAAAAACTCCTGAAGAAAAATTAAATTTAAGAACTTTAGATTCTTTTCCGTTCAATCAAAAGCTTAGTGATTTTTTTGAAGATAAAAAAGTTGAAATGGAAAAATCAGGTAAAAATGAATATGTTTTAACCGATGATGATATAGAAGCTTTTAATACTAAAGATATTAGAGACAGTTTCGATACTGTTTTTGACGACTAATTTGTGATATATAAATTTTTAAATTTAATAACCTAAACTATTTTAGGTTATTTTTTTTTTATAAAATTTTTAACTAAAAATTTTGTTAAAGAGTTTTTTTGACTTATATTTGCAGACAAGAAATATTAATAACTAAAAATAATAAATTATGTCAGTATTAGACTCAATTTTGAAACAGCACGAAAAAGCTGCTAAAAAATCAAACAACAAGAACATGTCCGACGAGGAAAGGTTGAAACAGTATTTCACAACTTATCTTAAGAAAAGCCAAAAAGAAGGACAAAAAAGAGTTAGGATTTTACCTACAAGTGATGGGAGTTCACCATTTAAAGAAGTTTATTTCCATAATATCCAAGTAGATGGTAATTGGGTTAAATTATATGACCCAGGAAAAAATGATAATGAAAAATCTCCACTTAATGATGTTCATGATAGGTTAATGTCAACAGGTAATGAAGAGGATAGAAAAATAGCATACCCTTATAAATCTAGGAAATTTTATATTGTAAAGGTAATCGACAGAGATGCTGAAGAGGATGGTGTTAAATTTTGGAGATTTAAAGATAACTATAAAAACGAAGGTGCTTTCGATAAAATAGTTTCTTTAATGAAATTAAGAGGTGATGTTACAGACCCAGAGGAGGGTAGAGATTTACTAATTCAACTAGGTAAAACAACATCTAATAACGGTGTAGAATATACGCAAATTCAAGCTATTATACCTGAAGATAAATCTAAACTACATGAAGATGAAACAATTGCTAAAGAATGGTTAGAAGATGGTAAAACCTGGGAAGATGTTTATTCTAAAAAACCTTTAGAATATTTAGAAATTGTTGCTCAAGGAGATACTCCTATGTGGGACAAAGAAAAAGAAAAATTTGTTAGTTCACATGATGACGTCAATTCAGAAACTACGATAGGCGGTAGTAAAAAAGAAGAAGACCCTCAAACTAATGAAGAAGAGGATGATGATTTACCTTTCTAAAAAAAATATTAATAAGGGGGTGTTTAACCCCTTTTTTTAACAAAAAAATAAAATATGGCAATAAAGAAAAAAAGTTTTTCAGATATAAAAGATAAATACTCTAAAAAAGCTATCTATAAGAAACAAGAATTTTATAATATAGGTGAAGCTTTTTTAGATGCAGTAGGTATATCAGGACCTGCTATGGGACAAATCAATATGTTTATAGGACACTCAGACACTGGTAAGACAACGGCTTTAATTAAAACAGCGGTAGATGCTCAAAAAAGAGGTGAGTTACCTGTGATAATATTAACAGAACAGAAATGGTCTTTTGAATATGCTAAATTATTAGGATTTGAATGTGAACAGGTAGTTGATGAGGAAACTGGTGAGATTACTTGGGACGGTAATTTTTTAATGAATAATGACTTCGATTATATAGAACAAGTTACTGACTACATTAATGAACTTTTAGATGCTCAAAAAAGCGGTGATTTACCCTATAATCTTCTATTCATATGGGATTCGGTAGGTTCTATACCTTGTAAATTAACATTTGATGGTAAAGGAGGTAAACAACATACAGCAGGAGTTTTAGCCGACAAAATAGGTATGGGTTTAAACCAAAGAATTACAAAATCTAGAAAGGCTAGTTCTGAATTCACAAATAGTATGGTCGTAGTTAACCAGCCTTGGGTTGAATTACCTGACAATCCATTCGGACAACCTAAAATAAAACCAAAAGGAGGTGAGGCAATATACTTAAATTCAGGAGCAGTATTTTTATTTGGCAATCAAAAAAATGCAGGTACTTCTCAAATTTCAGCTACCAAAGACAGTAGAAAAGTTAAGTTTGGTATGAGAACAAAAGTAAGTTTACTTAAAAACCATTTACAAGGTTTATCGTATCAAGATGGTAAAATTATTATAACCCCTCATGGATTCTTAAAAGGTAAAAACACTAATGAAGAAAAGAAAAGTATTACAGAATACAAAGAAAAATATGCTGATTATTGGAAGCAAATGTTAGGAACAGAAGGTGATTTTAAATTAGAATATGAGTAATATTAAAACTTTAGTTGTAGACGGAAATAACTTAATTAAAATTGGGTTTCACGGACTAAAAAACTACTATCACAAAAAAGAACATATTGGTGCTATGTTTCACTTTATGAACACACTGAGAAGAATGATAGATAATAATAACTATGATAAGGTGGTAGTTTTTTGGGATGGTGAAGATAATAGGAACCATAGAAAATTATTTTATCCTGAATATAAGGCTAATAGAGAAGAAGGTTCTGAAGATTTTAAAGAAATTTCTATCACTAAACAGAAAAAAAGAGTGATGGAATATTTGGAAGAAGTATATGTTAGACAATTAATTGTTGATGGGCATGAAAGTGACGATTTAATAGCATATTATTGTCAAAAAGCAGTTAATGAAAAAATAACAATATTTAGTGGAGATTCCGATTTATTACAACTTATCAACGAAAGAGTTTCAGTTTACGAACCTAAAAGTAAGTTAACTTATAATCATGGGGATTTTATTAAAATAAAAGATTATTTGTATATACCACATCAAAACATATCTACTTTAAAAATACTTAATGGTGATAGTAGTGATAATATTGAAGGGATATATTATATGGGTTATAAAACTATTAAAAAATTATTCCCTGAAATTACATCAGAAGTTATTAGTTTAGACTATATAATTGACAAAGCAAAACAAATGCACCTAAAAGATAAAAATAATAGAGCTTTACAGAATTTATTATCAGGTAAAACAAAAAGTAAAATTTTAGGTGAAGAATTTTTTGATATTAACAAAAAATTAATAGATTTGTCAGAACCTTTAGTTTCTGAAGATGCTAAAATACTAGTGGAAGAATTAATAATAGAATCTTTAGATAGTGAAGGTAGGTCTAGTAGAAACCTAATGAAAATGATGAACAAAGATGGTATTTTTAAGTTTTTACCTAAAAATAATGATTGGACATATTTTTTTAGTCCTTTTTTAAAACTTAGTAGAAAAGAAAAAAATAGAAAAAATTAAACAAAATGTAAAATGAGAGAGGGTAAAAAAACCAAAATGGAGTTTTTAATCAAATTAAATAATGATATAATAATTCAAAGAATTTTTAATGTAATTGGTTATAATGATGATTCAGTAGAAAGTATAGATTTATACGAAGTATTTAAAGGTATTAGTGATGATATCGAAGAAAAAATGAAAATAAATAGTGTATACTATTTACTTGATAATCAATCATATATAGAATCGGAAGAAAATTATTTAAATACAAATAAAACTGAAGAAAATGAAACATTCCATATTTATTTAAAAGATGTTAAAGGTAATGTTTTAATGGAAAGTGGGTTTGACGGTAAGAAATTTCCACCAGAAATTAGATATAGCCTAGACATAAGACCTAAAGTAAGGGGGTATTTAAGAGATATTACAGTTACTTTGGCTAGTGAAAACGAAGATTTAGAATTTAACTATATAAAAAATAAATAATACATGGATAATAAAAACAATTTCGGTTACTTAGGTAAAGACTTTCAGAAACAATTGATACATAATATCATTGACGATAAAACATTTGCACAATCAATTAGTCAAGTTATTAAACCAAAATATTTTGACAATAAATATTTTTCAACTATAATGCAATTGATTAATGATTATTATAAAAAATATGAAACAACTCCTAATTATAAAACTTTAAAACAATTAGCTAAGTCAGAATTATCCTCTGACTTAGCAATTAAAATGGTTGTCGATACACTTAATTCTATCAGTAAAGTTAATAACGAATCTAGAGATTTTATTCAAGAAAAGTCATTGAATTTCTGTAAGCAACAAGAACTTCAAAAAGCCATGATTAATGCTCAAAGCATGATTGATGAGGGTGATTTTGAAAATTATAATAAGGTATCCGAAATAGTAAATAAGGCTTTAGAGATTGGTAAAATTGAAAAAGGTACTTCAGATGTCTTCAATAATTTAATGGATGTTCTTAGTGACGATTATAGAGAACCCATACCTACTGGTATTAATGGTATAGACAAATTATTAAAAGGTGGTTTGGGTAAAGGAGAGATTGGACTTATATTAGCACCTACAGGTGTTGGTAAAACTTCTATATTATCTAAATTTGCTAATAACGCATTTAATAATGGTTATAATGTTTTACAAATATTTTTTGAAGATAATCCTAAAATTATACAAAGAAAACATTTTACTATGTGGACAGGTATATCACCAGACGATTTATCAAAACATAGAGATGAAGTAATTTCTAAAGTTAATCATATTAAAGAAAGTTCTGAAAATAGGTTAACACTAAAAAAATTACCTTCAGACACTATGAGTATGTCCCAAATAAAAAATGAAATTAGACGTATGATTAATGATGGTCAACATATTGATATGATAGTATTAGACTACATTGATTGTGTTGTTTCTGAAAACGGAGAAGGTAATGATTATAAAAATGAAGGTCCTATAATGAGAAGTTTTGAAGCTATGTGTGGAGAATTGAATGTTGCTGGATGGTCTGCTGTACAGGGAGGTCGAGAAGCTATATCTGCTGATGTGGTTAAACTACACCAAATGGGAGGTTCAATAAAGAAAGCACAAGTAGGTCATGTTATCATATCTATAGCCAAAACTTTAGAACAAAAAGAAGCTGATTTGGCGACTATAGCAATGGTAAAATCTAGAATAGGTAAAGATGGTGTTGTTTTCCAAAACTGTAAATTTAATAACAAATTATTAGAAATCGACGTTGAGGATTCAGATATCATGTCAGATGTTCCAGATAATCAGGATGATAGAGCTAGAGACAGGATTAGGCAATTAATGAGACAATCCGCCACAGAAGATAATTAAAATTAAAATTCCCTAACTAAAATTAAGTTAGGGATTTTTTTTACTATTTTATTGTTTGTACTATATTTATTATTAAAAACTTATGAGTAGGACTTATGGTATAAATTTTCCTTTTAGAGAAAGTAGTGTTGGTAAATACTTTTCTTTATCAGAAAATAAATTAGATGAGATACGTTCTAATTTATTACATTTAATATTGACTAGAAAAGGAAGTAGATTTTTTTTACCTGATTTCGGTACTAGAATATATGAATTCATATTTGAACCTATGGATAGTTTAACATTTTCACAAATAGAATCGGATATTTATGATTCTGTGGAAAAATACATACCTAATTTACAAATAAACGATATTACAATAGAAGAATTTAATGCTGATGAGGACACTATAAACCCTGAAGATTTAACTCAAATTGATGATAGAGTTTTTAGAGTTGCTGATAGAAGTGCTGAACAATATACAGCTAAACTAAAAATAGATTTTACTGTTAACGATTCTACTTTTCAGACTAAAGATTTTATAATAATTAATATTTAATAATATGAGCAATAGAAAAATATCGTACACAGACAGAGATTTCGCATCACTTAGACAAGATTTAATAGATTATACACAACAATATTATCCAGATTTAATAAATAACTTTAATGATGCATCATTATTCTCAGTTTTTTTAGATTTGAATGCAGGTATAGGGGATAATTTACACCATCATATTGACAGGTCTTTACAAGAAACTGTTTTACAATACGCACAACAAAAAAGCTCTATATTTAATATAGCTAGGACTTATGGATTGAAAATACCTGGGGTTAGACCTTCAATATCTTTAGTAGATATATCTATAACAGTTCCAGCTTTTGGAGATGCTGAGGATGATAGATACTTAGGTATATTAAGAGCAGGTTCACAATTTTTGGGTGCTGGGGAAATATTTGAAGTGCCTAATGATGTTAATTTTGGGAGTCAATTTAATAGTCAAGGATTCCCTAACAGAATTAAAATACCTAATTTTGATGCTAATAATAGACTTATAAATTATACCATAACAAAAAGAGAAGTAGTAGTAAATGGAGTTACTAAAATTTTTAAAAGAGTTATTAATACGCCAGATGCTGTACCTTTCTTTGAATTCTTTCTACCTGAAAAAAATGTTGTAAGTATCACTTCTGTAATAGAAAAAGAAGGTGTTAATTATCAATCTCCACCATCATACGACGAATTTTTCAATGAAAATAATAGATGGTATGAGGTTGATGCTTTAGCTGAAGATAGGATTTTTATTGAAGACCCAACAAAGCAAAGCGATAGCCCAGGTATTAAAGTAGGTAGATATATACAAACTGATACTAGGTTTATAAGTGAATATACGCCAGAGGGTTATTGTAAATTAACTTTTGGTGGTAGTAAAACTACACCAGAAGAACAATTAAACTCGTTTACAAATTCAAATATACCGATAAATATATCAGAATTTCAGAATAATATAGGTTTAGGTACAACGGTAAAACCTAACACTACTTTATTTATTAAATATAGAGTAGGTGGTGGTAGAAATAGTAATGTAGGGGTTAATGTTATAAATCAGGTAGGTAACATAAATTTTGCAATATCTGGACCATCTAATTCCATAAATAGAAATGTAATTAACAGTATTTCAGTTAATAATGTTACCGCAGCTATAGGTGGTGGCGATTTACCTACAACTGAAGAAGTTAGACATATGACTACTTTTAATTTTGCGGCACAAAAAAGAGCTGTAACGATAGATGATTATAATTCACTTATCAGGACTATGCCTAGTAGATTTGGCGCACCAGCAAAGGCATCAATAAAAGAGGTGGATAATAAAATAATCATAGAAATACTTTCTATAGATAATAACGGTAAACTTACACAAGAGGTTTCTAACACATTAAAAAACAATATAACCACATATCTATCCAATTATAGAATGATTAACGACTACATATCTATTAGGAGTGCTAAAGTAGTTGACATATCATTTGAAATAGATGTTATATTGGAAACTGATGAGTCTCAATCTGAAACAATATCAAATATAATAAATTCATTAAACAATTATTTAAATCCTCAAAGACAAAATTTAGGACAAAATGTGAATGTTAGTGATATAAATAGATTCATACAAGATATACCTAATATATATTCAGTTTCAGATATAAAAATATTCAACAAAGTAGGGGGTCAATACAGTAGTTCTGAAACGACTAATCCTTATATTGATGAAGAAACTAGAGAAATTAGAATTATAGATGGGACTATATTCGCAGATTCTAATGAAGTATACCAAATTAGATTCCCAAATAAAGATATTAATGTAAGAGTTAAGACGATAAACGATTAATTTACATTTTATTTTAAAATACTAAATTTCCATAAAATAACTATTTATAATAAAAGTTTTTATGGGTAAAAATTATAGGTTCACTACTAAAATTAATAGTGATAAACAGGTAAAATTAAATATAGAACAAGATTTCGACCAATTAGAAATACTATCTCTTAAATTAAGACAAGAAGATTTATATTCTAGATTTTGTGCTGATTACGGTGTTGTGGCAGGTAGAGTAATTGCTAACGGAGGTTTCGGTATTCCTAATGTTAATGTTTCGATATTCGTACCTTTAGATGAATTAGATGAAAATGACCCCATAATATCAACTTTATATCCATATAGCGACTTAACTATAAAAAATGAAGATGGGTATAGGTATAATTTATTACCTTACAAATCTGAATATAAAGGACATGTACCCACAGGTACATTCCCAGACAGAGAAGATGTTTTAAATAGGAGAGAGGTCTTATCAATATACGAAAAATACTATAAATATACTGCAAAAACTAACGAATCTGGTGATTTTATGATTGTCGGAGTTCCTTTAGGTAATCAAAAAATCGTTATGGATTGTGACCTTTCCAATATAGGGGAATTTAGTCTAAGACCTGCTGATTTAATAAGAATGGGTATTGCTGTAGAATCCCAATTTGACGGAGAAAATTTTAAATCTTCTGAAAATCTCGATAGTTTACCTCAAATAATAAACGATGTTAAAGATGTAGATATATCATCTTTTTGGGGACAAGAAGATTTGTGTGATGTAGGTATAACTAGAGTAGATTTTGATTTAAGAGAATTAGGTATTGAAATAGAACCAACTTCAGTTTTTCTAGGTTCAATTTTCTCTACTGAAGATTCTGAATATTTAAGAAGAAATTGTAAAGCTAAATCAGATGCAGGTAACTTATGTCAAATGAGAACAAATCCTGGTAAAATACTAGCATTGAGACAAACAATAGATTTGGACGAAACAGGTTTTCCAATAATAGAAAGATATAATTTAGAAAATGATGGTAATATAATAGATGAAAATGGTGCTTGGGTAACTGAACTACCTATGAATTTAGATTATGTTATAACTAACGAGTTCGGAGAACAAATATTATCTGACGACCCCTCTTTAGGTATTCCTACTAAAGCTAAATATAGATTTAGAATTAAATGGCAGAATGAATCGGATTTACAAGCAGACATTATGCGTGCTGATTATTTAGTGCCTAATATAAAAGAACATGGTTGGTCTTCAGACACTAATTTTACCCCTAATAGAAATTCTTCATACGCTTTTAGTTTAGATTGGAATGAATACGCAGACCCCCAAGCAGCGGTAAATTGTGAAGACACTTTTTACCAATTTTTATATAATAAAGTATATACTATAGCATCACATATTGATAGATTTAAATGGGGGGTTAATAGAGCTAGACATTTAGGTATAAAAGAGATTAATGATAGAAGTTGTAGTTCAGATATTAATAAACCTCCAGTCAACGAAGCTCAAAGAAATTTTGATTTTTTGGCTTTTTTAATGAATATTTTATTATTCATTGCGACACCTTTACTCACCACTATCATACCAGTTTTACATGTATTAGCATTGTTATATCCAATAATTAGGTTTATCATAAATCTACTTTTAAAATTGATAAATGGTGTTATATATACTATATGTAAAGTTGTTAGAAGTATTAGACGTGCAATAGGTAAAAGTAGAAAACCTAGATGTAGTAAGAGTACGATAACTAATTTACCTAAAGAAAATCCTTTTAAAAGAATTAAATTACCTATGTTATCGTATCCGAATTGCGAAACATGTTCTTGCAATGAATCTGAAAACTTAGAACCAGATACTGAAAACGAAACAATAAAAAGTTTTGGTAGAATCGGAATAGAAACAAATACTATATTATTAAACGCATTTGAAACGGAATCTTATATTAATTATGACCCAACATGTAGTCAGTATGATGATGATTCATCATTATTAACTATACAAACATCAGGTTCTGAAATATTCACTTTTGATGATAGTGGGGATGAAAATGTAGAATTTGGTGATTTTTTAAAAATAAGTGCTAGAAGCCCTATTTTTATATATGATGAAAATTATGAAAATATTGATATTTACACACATAATAGACCTACACTACCCCAATTATTAAACCAAATAAACCAACGAAGTAGATATTTTTATAATTTATCACCACAACCTCAAAATATTATAAAAACTACAGTTAAAAATGATGTTTTAGGTACTAGTAATTCGGATAGTTTTACTGACTTACCTTTAATACTTATAGTTGACAAAGATTTATTTTCTGAAACTGAAAGAGGTGATATATTAAG
>SL_7KL_010_BRINEDRAFT_10000094_pt1 | contig 37279 bp, 25 predicted proteins | sample SodLak_010_BRINE_FD_10663 | JGI IMG/M metagenome (IMG submission 10663)
ACAGTGGTCCCCAAATACAGCGCCCGCCATTACGGAACTGACCGATCCAAGCAGAATTCCGTAGTGTTCACCGCCGGCGAATCCGATTCCGGCGCCCATAGCTATTGCGAGTGGCACAACTACAGGAAACAAGATAGCCATGGTTCCCCACGATGTTCCGGTAGAGAATGCAGTAACGGCGGCTATGAAAAAGACAAGGCCGGGAAGAAGTGCAAGCGGAAGTGAATCCTCAAGCAAGCCGGCCAGGTAAGTTCCGGTTCCAATCTCCTGAGTAACGCCTCCGAGGCCCCAGGCCAGAATCAAAATGATAACGGCCATTAACATCGACTGCATACCGCCAACCCACGATTCGAGTGCTTCATTGAGTGTAAGTACTTTCTGAAATACAACCAGACCTATTGCCACTGCACAGCCGGTAAAAGATGCCCAGAGCAGTGCGGCAAACGGATCTGCATTTCCGATAATGGATGTCAATCCACTTTCGCCGGGGCCCAAAGCAGAACTTCCCGTAGTGTAGAGTCCGTAAAGAGCTACCAGTATAACAGAGATAACCGGAAATGCGGCATTTTGCCATCTTTTTGGTTTCCCCTCTTTTGGCTGCAGACTGGATAAACTGGTATCGGTGGCAGGCATAGAACCTTCGCGAATGACACCTCCTCCTGAATAAGCTCTCTTTTCCGCATCATACATAGGTCCGAATTCACGCCTCATAAGAATCGTCATTAGCACAAAAGCCAGAGCAAGAAGCGGATAGAAGAGATACGGTATAGAGTGAAGAAATATGGTAAAGGCGTTATCTGCACCGGCCATAAGCTGTGCAGAAAGCTCAGGGTCTGCCGTCTGTTCGGCTATACCGGCCAGGGAGTTCTGAATCTGTGTGATTTCAAAACCAATCCATGTGGTAATTACGGCACTAACTGCAAGAGGAGCCGCTGTGGAGTCGACGATATAGGCCAGCTTTTCCCGGGAGATTTTCAAGCGGTCTGTCATTGGGCGGAGGGCGTTACCGCGGATCAAAGTGTTGGCATAATCATCAAAGAAGATAAAGAGCGCCGATGCCCATGAGAGCAGCTGTCCTTTTTTACGATTTGTAGCATACTTGCCCAGTACTTCAACTGCGCCCTGTGTCCCACCGCCACGCGACATCACACCGACCATGCCGCCGAGAAGCAAACTGAATACAATAATTGCAATGTGATCATAATCAACCAGAGCGTTGACCAATAAATCGAGCGATTCTGCAGTACCGGCGAAGGGATTGAGGTTTACCAGAAACAGAGCTCCTATCCAGATACCTGCAAAAAGTGATAGGACTACTTCGCGGGTAATCAAAGCTAAACCAATGGCTACTATAGGAGGGATTAAACTGATCCATGTTCCATAGTAGCTGTTCCCTTCAGTATCTGTTTCTGCCCATGCCTGAACATCCAGCCATCCGAAAAGAAGAGTTGAGAGTAGAATGAACCCAATTACAAAGCCAAATTTTTTCATTACGATCTGTTATGGATAAACTTTTTCAGAAGTGAAAATACAAGCATTGCCATTAAATACAATTTAAAAATCGGGGATGCGGAGGATATGTTAACGATTGCTGCGGTTTGGTTTTTATTGTAACTCCATAAATCTATAAAAGTCTTCTACATAGGTAGCTGATTTCTGAAATTGAAAAAAATGTAAAGATCAATGCACTCGTACAGGTGACAGTCACCCCATATTTTGATATGTTAGAGATCAGATGGTTTATTTATAAATAAAGGCGTTAAGTAGAATATTTTTAAACGGGAAATTCATTGACTAAGGGTAGCAGATCACATAAACGGTTTAGTCGCCGAAGGGCACAGTTGGTAAAACAGATTGAAGAAAAGGGGATAAAAGATCATAATGTTCTTCAGGCCATAAACTCTATTCCAAGGCACATATTTGTTGATACAGCTTTTGAAAACCGGGCTTACGAAGATTCTGCACTGCCAATTGGCAATGGTCAGACCATTTCTCAGCCCTATACGGTAGCAGCTCAGACTGAACTGCTTGAAGTTCAGAAGGGTGATAAAATTCTGGAGATTGGTACGGGTTCCGGTTATCAGGCGGCTATTTTGTGCCATATGGGCGCGGAGGTATATAGCGTGGAGCGTCACGAAAAACTTTATCTGAATGCCAAGGAGATACTGCAGGAGCTCGGTTTCCGCCCTCACTTAAAACTTGGTGATGGTACGCTTGGTTGGAGCGCGTACGCACCGTACGACGGCATTGTAGTAACAGCAGGTGCACCCATAGTACCTGAAGACCTGAAACAGCAGCTGACAGTTGGAGGAATACTGGTTGTTCCCGTCGGTGATCAGAAAAGCCAGGTAATGATCCGGATTACAAGGCTGTCTGAAGAGGAGTTTAAAGAGGAGAGACTAAACCATTTTAAGTTTGTACCGCTCATCGGGGAGAAAGGCTGGGATTGATAAAGCTGCACTTCTATTCTCAAATTCGGTCAGAAATTCAATTAATTTTTCAATCGGGCATCTGCCAGGTTAAAGATACCGGTATCTGCAACTCGTTGACTCGCCTGCCGGTTAAGTGATTTATATCTCCTGTAAATCACACTGAATAAATAAGGAACGGGAGAGGTATAGGGGGCTGTTTTGTAGGCGTTCTGATGACAAACTTAATTTATATCAGATCCTTAACCCCAATTAAAAGTTATTATTATGAAAATCCTAAAAATAGCTCTGACGCTTATGATCGCTATCTCCTACCTGGCGATGGCTCCATATAGCACATCAGATAATGGCCACAATCACCATGATATTGTAAGCATGGCTGAAGACAACGAAGATCTTTCAACACTTTATGCTGCTATCCAAGCCGCAGATTTGGTAGATGTATTGAAAGGTGACGGACCATTTACCGTATTTGCTCCGACAAATGAAGCCTTTAATGCACTTCCCGAGGGTACACTCGAATATCTTCTTATGCCGGAAAACCGGGATGAGCTGGTAAGTATTCTGACCTATCATGTTGTTGCAGGCGAAGTGATGTCCGGCGATTTAAGTGATGGAATGAAAGCTGAGACCGTAGAGGGATCCGAAGTTACTATTTCAATTAACAACTACGGTGTAAAAGTAAATGACGCAGGTGTAGTAGCAGCTGACGTAGAAGCATCAAATGGTGTGATCCATGTTATTGATGCGGTAATTTTACCACCTGAAGAGGAGTCTGGTTACTAAAATTTCCCGAACATTTTGTTTTGGTTGAGAGACCCGGCTTGAGCTAAGTCGGGTTTTTTTAATTAATTCTTACCCGTTTTTGCAGCAGTCTGTGATCAACGAGCTTTTCATAAAGGTTTTCAAGTGTTTCAGTAAGTGAACCCTTTGTACTCACTTTTAGCAAATTACGTTCGGAGAGTTCTTCGGGAGATTCATATTTAGCAGTAAGCTTATCAAAGTCCTCCAAACGGGCATCAGAAACTGCACCCATCTCTTTTCCCCTGGTTTTCAAACGGGCCAGTATGGTTTCATCCGGAGCCTGAGTTTCAATGAATAGATAATTGGCCTGTACGGATTCAAATAGATTTTTTAACTCCTTACGGTGTGCCCGTTTACTGAATGTTGCATCTAGGATTGCACTCTCCCCGGAATTGATATGTACTGTTATCTCATCGAATAGATGCTGATATGTTTTTTTGGACATCTCTTCCGAGTAGAGTTCTTTTCGTTTTTGGGCAGAGGGTCTCTTATATAGCGGAAGTCCGGCAAGTTTTTTTCGGATGCGATCGGAAGAGATATGATCGATATTAAGAGATTTAGCCATATGTTCGGCTAACGTACTTTTACCGGTTGCGATACGGCCCATGAAAATTAGCTGCACTGGTTTTGATCCCAGAAGGGCGTATCGCAATGAGAGGTGAAAATAGTCGGTCGCAGTTTTTTGAAGCTGATTTCTCTTTTTGGGTGAATTTTCATCACCGGTGCTCTGCAAGCTTTTCACCTTTCCTTTCACATAGCCACGGTAACATTTATAAAAATCGATGATTTTTAAGAGATCAGGGTCATTCAGTTTCTGAGCCATCTGCTCAACGAAATATCGGCTTTCATTCCGGCACTCCTGAAAATCCAGATCCATGGCAAGGTAGGCCAGGTCAGCAGCCAGGTCGCCGCATCGAAACCGCTCATTGAACTCTATGCAGTCATAAATACAGATACTCTTGGGGTTGATATGAATGTGTTCAAGGTGTAAGTCCCCATGCCCGTCCACAATTCGTTTCTGGTTAATTCGCCGATTAAAAAGAGAGTGGTTCTTTTCAAAATAGCGATCAGTAAAATATTTAATGGCTCGATACTCTTCGTTTTCAATCGTCTTACCGATGAAAGATTCAGTTTGTTGAAAGTTTTCTTCGGTGTTGAACCGGATCTGTTCAATTTCACCATATTGAAGTATATCCTCTCCCGGTTCCTGCTGCTGATAAAAACCCGACAGTTTTTCCGCGACCCGGTCCAGGTGTTCTTCAGACAGGGTGTTATTTTCGATATAGGAATAGAGGAAGTACTTCGCATCAAGCATGTTCATTTTTACGGCATACTCAACAATCGCCTCCGGATTCTCTGAATTGAAGGTAAATGTATCCTCCTTTTTAAAAATTGGAATAACTCCCAGGTAAATATCCGTGCAAAGTCTCCGGTTCAGCTCCACTTCCCGTTCGCAGAAATGCTTTCGTTTATCGAGGGTACTGTAGTCCAGAAAGCCAAAATCGACAGCTTTTTTAATTTTATATACAAAAGGGGGAGCCATAAACACATGTGATATATGCGTCTGAATGTGCTTTATACTTTCAGGTTTATGAGGATACACCTCTCGGTTTTCCAGGAACTTCCACAGGCTACCCGCGGATTGTAAATTCTGATCAGATTTACTCATGATTTCATCAGTCTGTCCTAAGTTTATGGAGGGCCATCATTCCAAAAGTCTGAAATTGAATCGTTGATATATTCTGCTCTCTATATTAATCAAATTCCAAAAATTCTGAGGGAGTAACAAAGTTTAGTTGAGAAGCAGAGTGAAAATCAGTTTGCATTTTTTGAATTTTAATTCTACACTTGTAGAAACAGTTCTAATAATGTAGAGTTATGAAACTATCAAAATCTGAAGAGCAACTAATGCAGTACATCTGGAAGCGCAAAAAGGCGTTTATGAATGAACTGCTGGAGATGTATCCTGAGCCGAAACCGGCAAACACTACCGTGGCCACCCTTTTGAAAAGGATGAAAGACAAAGGCTACATCGATTATGAGCAGATGGGGCGGTCACGTCAATACTACCCAACTGTAAAAAAATCGGACTACTTTTCGAATCATCTGAAAGGGCTAATCAGAAAATACTTTGATGATTCGCCTTCCACTTTCGCTTCCTTTTTTACTCGGGAAACCGACCTAACGGAGGATCAGCTGAAAGAGCTGCAGGATATTGTTGAGCAAGAACTGGAGAGGAGGAAAAAATGATTATTTACCTGATCTATTCAACGATAAGTCTGGGAGTGCTTCTTCTTTTCTATCATCTGTTTCTGGAAAAAGAGAAGATGCACAAGATGAACCGAGGATTTCTGATCTTCAGTCTTCTTTTCTCATTTACTATTCCATTGATTCCGATTGGATTAATTGACCTTCCAACTGATCAATTGACTTTCTTTAATCAAACAACAGTTCAGGAACCCGGCAGCTTCGTAATGCTTGACGGTGAATGGTTGGATTCTGATTCAGAATATATTGCTTACAATGAATCATCCGAAACGGGAGACAAAAGCTACTGGCCGGCAGTCTGGCTGATTTATATTCTCGTGTCCGGAGGCCTGTTTATTCGCTTGATTCGAATCGTGCACAGAATTCAGTTAAAAGCCGATCGAAATGAGAAGAGGCTTCTGAATGGTTGTGAAATTGTTCTTCTGAATGACGATTCCATTCCCCATACCTTTTTTCATAAAATATTTTTGAACAAAAAGAGCTACCTGAATGGAGAGATTCCGGAAGAGGTGATGATTCATGAGATGACCCACGCAGGGCAGAAACATACCCTGGATATTCTTCTGGTTGAATTCTTGAAAATTCTTTTCTGGTTTAATCCGTTGCTCTATCTCTATAAGAGAGCCATTCTGTTAAATCACGAGTTTCTGGCCGACGAGGCCGTTCTTTCACAGGGGAAAAGCGTGAAAAATTATCAAAACATTCTTTTAAAAACGATGCTGATTCGTCCGGCCCACAGTCTGACAAGTACGCTGAACTACTCCCTCACCAAAAAACGACTCCAAATGATGACACAATCAAAATCTACCTACCGTTCCTTATTTAAAATCCTCGCTTTAATGCCGTTAATTGCGGCCATCGCACTGCTGCCGGGCTGTGATTCTCCAACCACAGAAGTTTCAGATGAAGTGGAAGCTGTTGATGAAGTTAGAATTCAAATTGGGGAGGAAGAAGCTCTGCATGTGAATGGTAAACGAATGACCATAGATGAGCTGGAGAACTATTTATCATCCTTGCCGGAGAGTCCTGGCATAGTGAAGTTCAGTGTGGAACCGGATGCGCCGTTCGGATTTGTTACGGATGTTCAAACCCTGCTTCGAAAATATGAAGCATTCAGGATCAACTACTCTACAAGCAACGATGATGCAAGAGGTGAGGGTAGGGTTGAACTGGATGATGTTACCAATGATTTTCTGGAAGCGGCGAATCAATACATGAAAATTGAGGCCGATCCGTCAAATACAGACGAGTTGAATCAAAAATATAACGAAGTTTTGGAGCTATATGAGGCGATTCAGGCTGTAGAGACAGTTGATCCGAATTCACCCCCGCCACCGCCATTGGTACCATCACCGGAAAAGCGCATGGAGAGCAGCAGGGAATTAACTCTACCACCGGCACCGCCTGCACAACCTGCCCCTGTAAAAGAAGGAGACCTGATGCAGATCTTGATGAATAGTCAGGGTATGCTTCTAATGAACGAAGAACCGGCTGAATTGAATGAAGTGAGACAGAATATTAAACAGTTTGTGGAAATGAGTGCCTCAAGCCCTTCCAAAGCAGTTATAGGAATAAAGACTGCACCGGACACACCGTATGATCAATACCTTGTACTTTTAGACGAAATCAAGGCAGCCTATGCTGAGCTAAGAAACGAAGAGGCTCAAAATCAATTTGGCCGTTCCTTCGGGTCTCTCCAAGAGAACAGCTCAGAGATGGAGAGAATAAAAGAGGCCTACCCGATGAAGCTATCGATTGTGCCTCCGGAGAAAAATTAATGGTATCTAAAAACTGATTTTTTCATTTTGGTGAAAAAGAAATTAAGAGTACAAAATCATGATCATCTATTTAGTTAAATCAATCTTACTGCTTGGATTACTTTACGGGGTTTATAAGCTGTTTCTTGAAAATGAAAAGATTCACCGCTTCAACCGTTTCTTTTTGTTGTTTGCCCTGGTATTTGGACTTACGGCTCCGTTGATCTCTTTTGATCTGAGCCCGGAAACATCCATCGTCGGTGTAAATATGCAGCAGATGGAGCGTTTGGTCAACGCACCGGCTGAGGCGGTAAGCAGATCCGTTGAACCGCTGATCGTACCTCAACAAACACAGGAAGCATTACCCAAAGCTGAAAATACCCCGATTGTTACCGAAGAACCAAGCTGGTCGATAAGTGCCTTAGATGTGTTGCTCTGGATGTATGGAGCGATCACCCTTTTTCTTTTGATCCGCTTTATGACCGGGTTGATCGAAATTAGAAATAAAGTTAAAGCCGGAACCCATAAAGAGACAGATCATGCCACACTGGTTTTATTGGATGAGCCGATCACTCCGCAATCATTTTTAGATTACATTTTCCTCGAAAAGAAACAGTTCGAGTTGGGGAAAATTGAACCTGAGATCCTGGATCATGAACTCACTCATGTTCGCCAGTTCCATTCATTTGATGTGCTATTGATCGAATTCATGAAAGTCATCTTTTGGTTCAACCCGCTGATGTATCTGTACAAACATGCGATTCAACTCAACCATGAGTTCATGGCTGATGAAGCGGTGGTCCGCAGTGGCTCAGCCATAAGCGAATACCAGGAATTGCTGATCCGGGTCAGTGCCGGGAATACATCCTTGAAGACCACCAGTAGTATAAATTTCTCCCTGACCAAAAAGCGTTTGAAAATGATGGGCAAAAGTATTTCTAAAGTAAAAGTTTGTGCTATTTGGCTTTTTCTCCTTCCATTATCTGTAGCCTTGATTATTGTTTTTTCAGCGCAAACAGACAATTATCCTCAAACCATCAGTATGCAGGAAATATGGGATTCCATGCCTAAAACAACGTATCAAGAACCTGAACTGCATTATGACGGCAATCGATCGAAAGAACTTGGAATACCTTTAAATCTTGGAGCTCAATTCAACTCATCAGGTGAGTTATTTACAGGAACTCAAAAAGTCTACTATGTTGAAAATGATAGTCTTTGGCAGGAGCATTTCTATGAGGATGGCATTATCATTGGTTCTGTTTTATATACAGATGGAGATACGATCCGTCAGGTACATGGTATATTTGAAGATAGGTTAGAAATGGGAAAAGAGATGTACGTTAATGGGATGATGAACTATAAGGATGTTCGTCCCCACGAAAGTAAGGATGGTTTAGGTCATCTTCGCATGTGGCATCGAAGTAACGGTGAGCTGGCATTTGAAGCATTTTACACAGGTGATAAAGTATATCAGGGGCTCATGACAGAGTATGACGAAGAGGGGACTATCATCATGCAGGAACGCTATAAAGATGGGGAGCTGGTGGAGAAGATTAAATAAAGAAATTTATGGTTTCAAACGAAATCTGCGTTCTTTCTCGCAGATTAGCGCGGAGTTAAGCGCAGAATTACGCAGATTTTCTGCGAGACTCAGCGGAATCAATCTGCGTAAATCAGCGAGAAACAAAAAATAGTGGGCCGATGTGTGGCCATCAAAAAAACCATTCTAAATAAACAAAAATGATTGAGAGTACTGTAAAGTTAAATATAAATGATGGGCAATAATATCAGCTGCTTATTGTTTAGTTTCATTTTGAGACCTGAGACCTGAGACCTGAGACCTGAGACCTGAGACCTGAGACCTGAGACCTGAGACCTGTAAAATAAAAAACCCCGAACCGGCTATTGCCAATTCGGGGTTTAAAGTTTTGAAACGTTCTGTCCGGTTTAGCTCGGATTCAGAATGTTATCAATTCGTCGTTCGGCATCAGCCAGGTGAGTTCTGGTGGCACGGTCGCCTACACGGTCTTTCGTGTTGTTGATATCGCGCTGTAGAATTTCAAGCTGTTCGCGAACCATAGAGCGTATATCGGACTGGCTAACGTTGATAGATGGGAATGTTGAAAGACTCATCAGGTATTCCATTCGCTCAATGTAAGCACGCTGCAGGTTTCGTCTGTACACAGAGATGGCTCTGTTGCGATCCAACTCTGTCCAGATAATACCTCGAATGTCGTCCATGAATTCGTACGAAGAATAAACTTCTGAACCACGTCTGTTTTCGTACTCAATGAGTCGTGCAATACGCTGAGGCTGAATCAGGTTGTTGAGCACAGATACCTGCCGTCCGCGGAAGTTGTCCACAAATTCGGCTCGGTTAACACGGCTCAAAATATCCTCATTCAGAATCCAGGATGGATCGGAGAATGCGTGTGTTTTCAGGAACTCCATTGCTTCTTTCTGTATCTCTTTTGGAGTTGGCTCGTAGACTCCGCCTTCTTGATCGAAGGTTTTGTCGGTTTCGTATACACCGCCCACATTTGTGGTGACATGTCCCATGTAGCGGCTCCACTGACCAATAATCTGTCCGTAAAGTTCGCTAAGCTCAGAGAAGTCTTCACCGGGTTTACCAATCCAGTCAATCAGGTTGTCGGTAATTACCTGAAGGTTGGCAATTCCGTAGGTGTTCGCTTTCATGTTGTTATCACCCAGAGCTTCATTTTGCGATCTTGGGTCAGTAAAAGCACCGGTACGTCCATAAAAATAGTATGGATCGTCAGCACGTTCAACAGTCCACTCGTGCAGTATCTCTTCCTGCTCTTCGAGAGACATATCGCCGAACCAGGTGTATCCCCATTTAACAGACCACTTGTCGTAAGGGCCAATTCTTGGGAAGAAGTTGGTTACGCCATCACCGGGCTGCGCGACGTAGTTGAAACGAGCGTAATCCATGATGGAAGAAGCAGTTCCGTTTTCAGCGGTATAGGTTGGTGACCTGAGTGAATCGACCGGTACAGCGTGGCTTGAACCCCAGTTGTGTGGAAGACCCAGCGTATGGCCAACTTCATGCGCAGATACAAATCGGATCAACTCGCCCATAACATCGTCATCAAACTGAGTTGCCCGCGCTTCCGGGTTAGCGGCTGCGGTCTGGATGAAGTACCAGTTACGAAGCAGACGCATTACGTTATGATACCAACCAATGGCCGATGTCATAATCTGACCTGATCGCGGATCGTGCACGTGTGGTCCAAAAGCGTTCTGGATTGGAGAAGCGAAGTAACGGATGGTTGGATACCGCGCATCTTCCAGGCTAAAGTCCGGATCGTCGGTCGGTGCCATCTTTCCGTAGATCGCATTTTTGAAACCGGCTTCTTCAAAAGCTTCCTGCCAGTCGTCAACACCCTTAATCAGCCACTCTCTCCACTCTTCCGGTGTAGCCGGATCGATGTAAAAAACGATTGGCTCTTCCGGTTCAACCAGTTCACCTCTCATATAGGCTTCCTTGTCTTTTGGAACAAGTTTCCATCGGGTTATGTGGCTGGTAGGTTTGGCACGGTGCTCACTTGTTCCATAATCTATCTGGCTCGCAGTAAAATATCCTACTCTGGCATCCGGACGTCTTGGTTCCATTGGCTCTTCGGGAAGGAGGTGCATACTGTGATTAATCTCGAGAGAGATGGTATTTGCATCCGAGTTAGATGGCGGATTCTGTGCGTCGTATGTGAGAATATGTCTAGCCTCTACGTTTTCAGGGAAACTGCGAATTTCTTCAATAAATGTTCGGTTTCCGTCAACGCGACGAACCTGAAAGCGGGATCGATTGAATTGCTGAAGACCCAAAGCCGGCACATCGGTTGTAAAGAGACTTGTAATATCAATTACTGAGCCTGTTGAATCTGCATTTAAAGCCGCTATATCGAAAGAAGCAAGAATCGGTTCGAAGTTTGAGTTTCTTACAGCTTCGAAAATTGGAAGTTCTTCAGAAGCTGTATTTCTAAAAGAGACACGGCGCAGTAAGATTTTATTATCTCGCTTTTGCCAGCGAAGAACCTGTGTGTTATTTTTCATCCCACCGTAGGCAATACCATCGGCTGTGCGGGCAATACGGGATACCATGAGCATCTCGCGGTCCAGCATTTCATCGGGTATTTCGTAATAGTATGTTGAATTGTTTTTATAGACGTTGAATAGTCCTTCATCTTTTTCGAAATCATCCTTGATGACTTCAGAAAAAGCTTTGGGCCCGTCTGAAGGCGCCGCTGCCGCTCTGCTTGGGCGCTCTGATGGTGCATCAGAACTCTGAACACTGTCTGTACTGGCACAGCCAACGATCAAAAACGCAGCAAGTAGCATTAGTGATAGCTTTTGTACGATTTGTATCATAAAACGTAGATTTTAGTTAAAGGTTAAGATGTTGAAAATTATCATATTGAAAATATCCAACGAAGATGTAAAATGGTGATAATTATACAGTTTTCGAAGAATAGTTAAGTGAATGATAAACATAAAAATTACATTACGATAAGTAATTACACTGCAATTAATTAAAATCATGAATACAAAAAAGGTTGTGTTTAAAGGAGCTTTGGGGGAGTCTCTCGCTGCTAAGATTGATTACCCTGATAATGATCACGTTGCGTGTGCACTGTTTGCTCACTGTTTTACCTGTTCTAAGAATTTGAAAGCCGTCGGAAATATTGCAAAGGCGTTAAATCAAAAAGGTGTTGCTGTTTTTCGTTTTGACTTTACAGGACTTGGAGATAGTGATGGAAGTTTTGAGGATACCAACTTCAGTTCTAATGTCGACGACCTTCTTGCTGCTTCAGATTATATGAGGCGGGAGATGAGTTCGCCTTCCATATTGATCGGGCATTCGCTGGGAGGAGCAGCGGTGATACAGGCTGCCCATAGAATTGACTCGGTAAAAGCTGTTGCCACAATTGGAGCTCCATCAGACCCGAAGCATGTAGAAAAGCATTTTGAGTCAAAACGAGAAGAAATTGAAGAAAAAGGGTCAGCAGTAGTCAATCTGGGCGGCAGACCTTTCAGAATCAAAAAGCAATTTCTTGATGATTTAGATAAAACCAGAATGGATGAGTATATAAAAGAGTTAAATAGAGCTCTGCTGGTGATGCATTCACCGATGGATGAGACTGTAGGAATTGATAATGCAGCTCATATTTACAAGACCGCAAAACACCCGAAAAGTTTTCTCTCGCTTCATGAGGCAGATCACCTGTTGATGAAGGAAGATTATAGTCGATACGCCGGATCTATAATAGCTGAATGGTCATCTATCTATCTCTGAATATTTTTATACATTTATATCAAACAGTAAATCAAACGAAAACCTATCTGAAAGTTATGTTTAAATCACTTATACCAGCATTTTTAATTCTTTTTTTAGTAACCGCCTGTGTGGATCAGGAGGTTGTTGAGATGGAGTATCAGACACAGACTATCGAACAGGCGGTAGCCGTTATGCATGCAACTGAAGGCAACAATGCAGAAGGCACCGTTGTTTTTACCCAAACGGATGAAGGTGTGAGGGTAGTAGCTAACATTTCCGGACTTGATGCAAACTCAATGCATGGATTTCATATTCATGAGTATGGGGATTGCAGAGCTGAAGACGGAACTTCTGCCGGTGGGCATTTCGATCCGGAGGATATGGCGCATGGAGGTCCGGATGATGAAATCCGTCATGTTGGTGATCTGGGTAATTTAGAATCAGATTCTGACGGAAATGCCACAGCAGACTTTGTAGATAGCCGGCTTCAGCTCTCAGGAATGATGAGCATTCTTGGCCGCGGATTGATAGTTCATGCCGAGGAAGATGACCTGGAATCGCAGCCAACAGGTGCAGCAGGTGCAAGACTTGGCTGCGGTGTTATTGGAGTGGCTAACCCCCAATAATTTTGAATTCCGGAACTATTCAAAATTGACCTGAACCCTGCCGCTGTGCAGGGTTTTTTTATTTTAAACGAGTATCTGTTTTTATTAAATTCAAACTATGAAATATCTACTATTCGTTATTGCTCTACTTACAGCTCAAACAGTATTCGGCCAGAACTACGAAGATGTGGCGGGTGAATGGACAGGAGCCATACAAATAACCGGCCAGAATCTGACCACAAATTTTATGTTCAGCTATCAGGATGGAGAACTGGATGGCACCATTGATATTCCCCAGCAGATGGCGTTTAACTTGCCGGTTGAGTTTTTAAAAACGGAAGCAGATTCCCTTGTTTTTCAATTTCAGACAGGTACCGGTCCGGCTTTGTTCAGGGGCGTGTGGGACAGAGGAGAAAAATCTATCTCGGGCATGTTCGAACAGATGAATATGAGCTTTCCATTTTCTATAGAAAAGAAAGACGCAATTGCAGATGAAAATGGAAGATCAGGCGGGACTGAAGTTATCATTCAAACCAGGGCGGGTCAGGTGAGCGGCACACTTTTACTGGCTGATGAACCCGCACCACTTGTGATTCTTTTAACCGGTTCCGGGGCACAGGACAGAGATGAAACGGTAGCAGGATTCAGAATTTTTGCACAGCTGGCCGACTCCCTGCACAAATACGGATACTCCTCATTCCGCTATGATGACAGAGGCGTGGGAAGATCGACCGGAGAAGTTGACGCGACACTTTTTGATCTAGCCGATGATCTGGAAGATATTGTTTCACACCTTCAAAACGAGTACGGTTCAGCAATATCAAAAACAGTGTTGCTGGGGCATAGTCAGGGCGGTTTGGTTGCCGCAATATCGTCTGATGAAGTTTTAGCTGACGGGATCATATTTATGGGCGCCCCCTTTCTGCCGGGAGACAAAATCGTCAACAGTCAGATTCGAACAATTTCAGAAGCCCAGGGTATAGCTGATGATATTGTTGAGCAGAATCTGGAGTTTCAGCAGAGAATTTATGATGTGATCCGCAATGAGGAGGACTGGAGTGTTGTGGAGCAGGATCTATACAATCGGCTTGAGGCTCAGATTAACGAGCTGCCTGAACAGCAGCGTGAAGCTCTAGGTGATATGAGTTCGTTTATACGCAGTCAGATCAATCGCCAGCTTGCTGCGGCCAAAACGGAGTGGTTTAAGTCGTTTATAGAGTATGATCCACAGAGTGATATTTCAAAGCTGCAAATACCCATGCTGGCAATTTTTGGGGAGAAGGATACGCAGGTTATTTATGAGCCAAACCGTACTAAGGCGGAGTTGTTAAAAGAGGATGGCGGTTTGAATTTAACTATCGTTGAAATCGAATCGGCCAACCATCTTTTTCAGCATTCAAATACAGGATTGCCAAGTGAGTACGGCATGCTCGATAAAAGGTTTGCCGACGGTTTTGTGGAAGCTATAATCGAATGGCTAAGTTCGATTTAAATTCTGTTCACTCGCAGTGACGCTAAGTGCGCGGAGAATTTGTTGTTAATTGACCTGCCAGCATCTGAAGTGGAACAATAGTTCTGGCAGCGTCGGGTGTCATACATTGTACTAACGCTGACAGGAATCCCCCGAAAGCAGTTGGATACGCTGTCAGGTTCATTGGATTATTCCAAATCCCTTATAATAACCGCCTGACCGCACGGCTATGTCGATTAATCCAACCCTGGCTCTGATTCTTTAACCTGCTCCGGATGGAGCGGCACATTTGTAAAAACTCTGATCATCTTCTAAACTACTGCTCGCCGAAGGTGCGCTACCTTTCTAAGATTCACTATTTGAGAGGCGTTACATCTACTGCTCACTCCGGAGCAGTGGGTTGATGTGTATCGTCTGTTTTTACAAACGCAATGCACCTGCCGGCGCATGATAGCGGTTATCCCATCAGACCGCTTCCTTCGGTCAAATGGTTGAGTGATGCATGCCACCCTGTTAAGATATATAATTTTGCAGGTTAGATTGCTTGCAGCGGTCATCCGGAATGGTGCTGGAGTACATCTTGGCGGTTTGTCTCGATGAGGTGGAATGTACTATTCATTCCGGAGAAGAGTGCTTACTCTACAACAGGTTTTTTCTTTAACCTGCTCCGGATGGAGCGGCACATTTGTAAAAACTCTGATCATCTTCTAAACTACTGCGCACCAGAGGTGCGCTACTTTCATAGTCTCGATTTTTGCAGAAACACAACATACTCAGACTATCAAAAAAAGCCGTCTGACCGGCTGAAGCGGTCTGACGGCTTGATTCTAAGTCTACACTGCGTACACGGCGCTTCCGCGGTAGAATCGTTACTCAGGTTTCCAGCTTTTCATTCCGTCGCGAATCACATCTCCCAGCTTATCTACAGAAACACGCTCCTGCTCCATGTTGTCTCGATAGCGAATGGTAACAGTGTTGTCTTCCAAACCGTCAAAGTCAACGGTAACACAGAACGGAGTACCGGCTTCATCCTGGCGGCGATAGCGTTTACCGATAGAACCTGACTCATCATAAAGTACATTGTAGTCGTCCCGCAGGTCGTGTTCAATCTTTTTGGCCAACTCCTGCAGCTCAGGTTTTTTGATGAGTGGAAAGATTCCAACTTTAGTCGGAGCGATTTTCGGGTGAAGCTTTAGCACAGTTCGTGTATCTCCGTCCACCTCTTCTTCGCGGTATGCATCACAAAGTACCATCAGTGTGCAGCGATCTAAACCTATTGAAGTTTCAATAACATATGGCGTATAGCGTTTCTGCTGTTTCTGATCGTAGTACTCCATTTTTTTGCCGGAATACTCCTGGTGCCGGGACAAATCAAAATCAGTTCGGTTGTGGATTCCCTCAACTTCCTGCCATCCAATAGGGAATTTAAACTGAATGTCGGCAGCGGCACGCGCGTAGTGAGCCAACTTATCTTCCGGATGCGGTGCAGTTCTCAGATTCTCCTCACGAATTCCCAGGCTCTTGTGCCATTCGATTCGTTCATTCAGCCAGTTATCATAGCTTTCCTCGTCAGCTCCCGGCTCAACAAAATACTGCATCTCCATCTGCTCAAATTCCCGCATACGGAATACAAACTGACGGGCAACGACCTCATTCCGAAATGCTTTTCCAACCTGCGCGATCCCGAAAGGTACCTGAACACGGGCTGTATCGAGTACATTTTTGTAATTCACGAAAATTCCCTGAGCTGTTTCCGGCCGCAGATAAATGGCGTCGTCATCGCCGGATGAAGTTGCTCCATAGTGAGTTTTAAACATCAAGTTAAACTGGCGAACTTCAGTCCAGTCGAAGGCACCGGAATCGGGCGCTTTAATCTCCTCTTCCATGATGATATCATATAGATCTTCGCACAGACCTTTTCGGGTTCCGGTAGTGTCGAGCTTCTCCTGCAGTTTATCTGCCTCATCCTCTTTATCTTTATCACGAAGCTTTTGAATGTGCTGTTCAATCAGCATATCCGCCCGATACCGTTTTTTCGACTGCTTGTCGTCAATCATCGGGTCATTAAATCCTTCAACATGGCCGCTGGCTTCCCAAACTTTCGGGTGCATAAAGATAGCTGCATCTATACCCACAATATTGTCGTGGTACTGGGTCATCGCCTTCCACCAGTTAGCCTGAATGTTGCGTTTCAATTCAACTCCAAGAGGGCCGTAGTCGTAAACTGCGGCAAGCCCTCCGTAAATATCAGATGATTGAAAAATAAACCCTCGTGATTTTGACAGGGAGACAATTTTGTCAAGTGAATCTAAATTCTTTTCAGGCATAAAAAATCTGTAGTTAGTCAGTTTGAAATCGTGTTTCAATGCGAAAATATTAACAAGCTACAAAGATATGAAAAATCTGACCGATGATGAATCGTTTGTGCAGTGGATTTCTTATTTTTGGGGCAATTTGAAATAGTTGATGCAACATTTGTGTTGTAGTTCAATACAAATAGCCAGACAGTTACACTTTAGGTTTAGTTTAAAATAGATAGATCACTTTATGACGTCATTCAGAGTCGGAATATTAGGTGCTACAGGAGCTGTAGGCCAGAAATTTATACGAATTCTAGAAAATCATCCCTGGTTCCAAATTACAGGTTTAGGGGCTTCGAAACGATCGGCCGGCAAATCCTATGAGGAAGCTGCGAATTGGATAGAGAGCACACCAATGCCCGAAAGTATCAAACAGCTACAGGTTTTTGAATGTAAATCTGAACTGTTTAAGAACGTAGATTTTGTCTTTTCAGGACTCGATTCATCTGTTGCAACAGAGATAGAGGCTGATTTTGCAAAAGCGGGAATTCCGGTAATCAGTAATGCAAAGAATTACAGAACAGATCCAACGGTACCGTTATTAATACCCGAGGTCAATCCGGATCATACTGAACTGATCCGAGAGCAGAGATTTACAGATGACGGTTCCGGGTGGATTGTTACCAATCCAAACTGTGTAGCCGTTCCGCTTACAACAGCACTAAAGCCGTTGTATGACAAATTTGGGATTGAATCTGTAGTGGTTACATCCATGCAGGCGATCTCCGGAGCGGGTTATCCCGGTGTGCCAAGTTTGGATATCATGGGAAATGTGATTCCGTTTATCGGTGGCGAAGAATCCAAGATTCGACAGGAACCGCTCAAGCTACTAGGTAATCTAAAGAACGGTGCCGTTCGCTATGCAGACTTCCCGGTTCAGGCAACGGCAACAAGAGTGCCTGTCATTAACGGACACCTTCTTTCAGTCACTGTTGGTTTAAAAAAGAGAGCAGACCTGGAAACTATACGCGATGCAATGAAAGATTGGGAGAGCCCAATACACAAATTGGATTTGCCGTCAGCACCTAAGTTCCCATTAAAAGTTTATGATGATCCAAGATTTCCCCAGCCCCGACTTCATGCAGAAAGTGAAGGTGGTATGCAGACAGCCGTAGGCAGAATTAGATCTGCCCATGTGATGGATGTGAGCTTTGTTGCGATGGCTCATAATACCGTAAGAGGAGCTGCAGGCGGGGCAATTCTGAATGCAGAACTTCTTGTGAAGAAAGGATTTTTGGAAGTGAAATAAATTGAATTAACAGTCTAATTTAATTATGCTTGGTAGTATTTAAATAAAAAAACATCATGCATAAATTTTCCTTTATCGTTCTGTTTGCTTTCGCTGCATTTTTGAACATGAGCTGCTCTTCAACTGAAAGTCAGTTGAAGAATTCAGCATCTGATTATGCTGAAGTACCAATGCCGGAAAGTGCCCTTTCAGAAGAGTATCCTGAGCCGGAAATACATGCAAAGTACCCGGGGGGAAGCGCTGCTCTCAATGAGCATATCAGGCTGAATACAGTTATTCCTGAAATTGCCAGAATTGAGGGATATGAAGGGAGGCTACTTTTAACCTATGTGGTAGATGAGAAAGGTAAGGCGGGGCAGGTAGAGATTATTAATAGTCCGCATGAATCCATTAGTGAAATGTACAAGAGTATTGTAGACAGCATGGAGAGATGGGAGCCTGCCGTTCTAAGAGGTGAGCCGGTTGAACAGCGCTATGTGATCACATCTTTTTTCAGGGATGGTAACAGTTAAATAACTTGTCTGATGCCTCATAAAAAACCTCATCTGCCCGAAAAGATCTGTCCGGTTTGTCATCGGGCATTCAGCTGGAGAAAAAAATGGGAGAAGAATTGGTATGAGGTGAAGTACTGCAGCGAACGGTGCAGAAGAAATAAAGATAAGGCTGTCTGAATATGTAAAAACCTGTGAATAATGTTTAAAGCAGGATTTTTGGGGATTGGTGGTACATTGATTTTTGTAGATGTAGCACTATGGAAAACAGATACAGATACTTATTACAGACATTTTTAAGCATACTACTCCTTCATTTTTCAACAAATGGACTGCCGGAGTCTGAAGCGCAAGACACTCAGTTTGACGAAGCGTACGTTGAGGGTACCGTATTGAATAATTTTGGAGAGCCAATTCCCGGAGCAACCGTCTCTATATTGATGGATAATGGCGAATTGGTTGATGGAACGAGTACCGGCGCCGATGGTGAATTTACAATTGAAGTACAGCCGGGATCCTACCTTTTGCGTATCACCTTTGTCTCTTACTCTCCATATCAGGAGAGAATTGAGCTTACAGATGGTGAAATCTATGAATTGGATGAGGTTCGCCTCAATGAAGAGCGGCAAGAGCTGGATGAGGTTGTTGTGGAATCACAGGCGGCGGCAGTAGAAATGCGATTTGACCGGAGAATTTACCGGGCCGATGCCGAAGTTGAGGCAATTGGAGGAACGGCTATAGATCTGCTTGAAAATATTCCTTCCATAGAGACAGATTTTGAAGGAAATATAAGTCTTCGGGGAAGCGAAAATGTACGTGTTTTAATAAACGGGCGCTCTTCTTCACTACTCAGCGGTGGAACTGATGCTTTAGCGTCCATTCCTGCTGATAATATTGAACGCGTGGAAGTGATTACTAATCCATCAGCCCGGTATGCAGCTCAAGGTGATGCCGGTGTGATCAATATTGTATTGAAAAGGAATCGTCTGGCCGGGTTAAACGGATCGGTATCAGCCCGAACCGGTTTGCCTCACGATCACCGGCTTTCTACAAACCTGAATATGATGTCGAACAACATTAACTGGTTTACGAGTATCAGTTTTCGGTATCGAGGCCGCCCATCTGAACGAAACCGATTTCAGCGATTTCAGTCGCCGGACACCTCCTATATGTACACGCAAACTCAGGACAGATCCAGGGAAGAGCTTCGTGGAGATATCAGGGCAGGAGCAGAAATTTTTCTTTCTGAACGGCAATCGTTAACTCCGTCTGTCTTTTTCAGAGTCAGAGATCGGGACAATACCACTGAAACGTATTATCGCGATATGGAGCTGGATGGATCCCCTTTAAGAGAAGTATTTCGCGAAGATCTTGAAGATGAAGATCGCACCAACTATGAGTTTGATCTGGAGTACGATTTTGATATCGGAGGTGACAATGATCAAAGATTGAGGGCTGATTTCAGAATTGATTACGAGCCTGAAACGGAAGCTTCTGATCTCAGAGAGATCAATGAGTTGACCGGTGATAATATTGCCAGGCAACGGACTGATAACCGTGAAGAGACTACAAATATGCGTTTTCAGGTAGATTATGTGCAAACCCTGGGGCAGAGCTCTGAGATTGAAGCCGGTATGCGTTCCACTGCCCGGTGGGTTGATAATCGATACACCGTAGAAGAGTTTATTGATGGTCAGTGGCAGCCATTTGACGGTTTTAGCGACGATTTTAACTACCGGCAAAATATCAATGCACTGTACGGTATAGCATCCACGCAGTTAGGGAAATTTTCTATCCAGGGTGGTTTGAGGCTGGAACAGACCCGCATCAGGACAGAACTGACAGAAATCGGTGAAGGGTCGGATCAAAACTACCTCAATCTATTCCCGAGTGTTTTTATGAACTATGAGTTTAACGAGCGAAACTCGGTTCAGGTAAGCTACAGTCGCCGATTGTCAAGACCCCGGTTCAGAAATATTCTGCCATTTTCAAACTTCAGGGATTCCAGGAATATCTTTACCGGTAATCCGAACCTGAACCCGGTATTTTCCAACTCTTATGAGTTAAGCTATTTGCGGCTTTGGGAGTCCGGCTCGATATCAACAAGCGTTTATCACCGGCACAGAACCGGAGTTGTGGAGAGAATTACTGAGCTGGATAATGATGGAGTGACACGCCGGTTTCCGATAAACTTGTCCACTCAAACAAATTGGGGTGGAGAGTTGGCGATTTCTCAGCAGCTTTTTGAATCGCTTAGGCTCAGAACAAGTGCAAACTACTATCTATCCGATACCGATGGAACGTATCAGGGGGAGGTTTTTGAGCGGAATACATCAGCATTTTTTGGCCGGATGAGGCTTCAATGGGAAGTGTTTGATGGGTTGAACCTACAGTCTACGTTTTACTATAGCGGGCCGAGAAACACGACACAGGGGCGCAGGGCAGAGTCGTATGGTTTGAGAGCCGGTTTGTCGAGAGACCTGTTTGATGGAAATGCGACTGTTTCGCTGAGTGGACGGGACTTGTTGAATACCAGAGGTCGTAACACAATTATTGAGGAACCGAATTTTTACAGTGAGGATGAATCAAGATGGAGAACACGCTCAGTGAGGCTCAACTTTATCTGGAGGTTTAATACTCTGAATTAGTTGATGTAAAAAGTAGAAATTCCGTCAGACCGTTGCCTATCCGTTCAGACGATTTTCGACCTAGCTCTGACCTGACCTGCAAGCACCAACCGGATCAGGCAGCTTCAGGTTTGGATTTAGAGGGTATTGTTTCTCGCAGAGTTTCGCGGGGATAAATCCCGCGCTCGTATGTTAAACCCATGAATGGGTTTTCTTTTCTGAAGAATGAAAAGCGAGTTCGGTAGTTTGGTTAGATTTGAAGGTTCAGCACGAGTATAAACCAACTCCGTCAGGAGTGTACTGTTTGTAGAATTCACGCTTTCAATAAAGTTAACGGCTCCATCGGAGCCTCCTGATTGATTCCGTAGATAGAGCAAAATTATTGCCGAAAGATTAGGTCGCACCTACGGAGCGATGATTTTATAAGACCTAAACTTTATCTATAAGCAGGGTATTCATACGGAATGAGAATTATTTTTCGCTTGGTTAAGCTGATTGGAAGAGGAAGTTTTGGGGGAGAGAACGTTGTGAAATTTCGAGTCTTGGAGACTTTGTGGCAGGAGAGATGTGTAAACATAAATTTGTTATTATAAAACTCGTGGCACGACTACGAGACGTGCCACGAGATATAGAACTTATCGATCTTTAACTATGTGAAATCTTGGTTCCCAATACATCCAGGAACGCTGCCAGCCATTTTTGATGTCCGGGCCAGGCGGGGGTAGTTACCAGGTTGCCATCCCGGACAACTTCCGTTGGTTCTACATCTTTATAGTCTGCTCCGGCCAGTTTCATTTCAGGTCCGCATGCTGGATAGGCGGTTAATGTTTTTCCTTCAATTCCACCTACGACTGCCAGAATTTGTAGTCCGTGGCAGATAGCAGCAATAGGTTTGTCTTCTTCCACAAAATGACGAACCATTTCGATCACATTGTTATCGAGTCTCAGATACTCGGGGCCGCGGCCACCGGGCAGAACCAGCGCATCGTACTTTTCGACCTTTACGTCATCAAAAGAGTAGTTCAGTGTAAAGTTGTGCCCGGTCAGCTCTTTATAGGTTTGATCGCCCACAAAATCGTGAACGGCAGTTGGGCAGGTTTCTCCTTTCTTTTTATTCGGACAGACCGCGTGAACAGTGTGACCGACCATTTGCAGTGCCTGAAAAGGCACCATAATCTCCAGATCTTCGCCGTAATCCCCGACGATCATCAAAATTTTCTTTGCTCCCATATTGTCTCCTTGTTTTTTTGATACTAAGTTCATTTATAAAAACCTGATTGAATTGGGAATCGTTCTGAAATCTGCTCTGTCAGACCGCTGCCTTTCCGGTCAGAGAGATACAAAAAATTGCAGACCTAAACCTACCAGCATCTGGAATTAGGAGAACGGTTTCTCGCAGAGTTTCGCGGGGATAAATCCCGCGCTCGTGTGTTAAACCCATAAATGGGTTTTTCGTAGATTGAAAAATCCACTTAGCTTTTTCAGGTGATTTGATAGTTCGGTACGAGTATAAACCAACTCCGTCAGGAGTTGCCTGTTTATAGTCAACCGCATTCTAAACATAAGAAGGCTCCATCGGAGCCTCCTGTGTGGGAACGCAAAGAGTTTTAAAATATCTGCAGAAAAAGAAACGAGGTCGCACCTACGGAGTGATGAGTGTGAGAAGCCATTTAATCTAAAAACAGGATACTCCTACGTAATGAAAGACCTTACAGCGTACGCAGAACCTGTAAGCGTCTGATATAGCATACAGGGCACTGTTTCTCGCAGATTATCGCAGACGGTAGCGCGGATTTCCGCAGAGCAGTCTTCGTGAATATTTGTGACTTGGAGCCTTGGTGGCAGAATAAAGAGTCAGAATTTTTTAATAACTCATGACACGGCTCGTAGACGTGCCATGAGAGATATCTTGGTTATTAATCACTCAGAGGGTTACAGAGAAATTCACCCTGTTCACCATCTTGCTCTTTAATAAAAACTGCAGCTGTAAGTCCGGGAACCGTAAACGTCCCATTCTCTACTTGGCTCTGTTTTACCAAATTATCTGCTCCGTCTTGTTGGATAGGATGGAGCATCATTCCGGAGAGATTGAGGTCAATCGATTGTTCATCCAGACTGCTGTTGAAGATAATGAGTACACCGTCAAGATTTGAATCCAGAACCTCTCCGGCACATACGCCATCCGAATAGCTCACTGCTATCACTCCCGGAATTTGATCAGTGCCTGTGTTATGGTAGGCCACCCTTTGATTGACCTCTTCAGCACTTCTCAAACGGAAAAGTGAAGAGCTGTAGCGAATCTCCAGTTGCTCACGGAATAGCTGATGAGCAAGTTCCATGTGCTCTTTTCGGATATCGATATTGGGATTGTTTAGAAATTCCCGCTGGCCTTCCCAGAGATCGGAGTTGTCCCAGCCGGGCGGCAGACCAATTCCCCAATTATTGGTTTCGAGAGTGAAATCGATGGCGTTGTACCAGTCACCGGAGTCATAGCTGTTCCGGTCCATCGATTTTGACCGAAGAATATCCGAACCCATCTGATGGAAAGGCACTCCCTGGCCAAAGTTGATCATCGCCTGGCTAAGCAGATGTACGCGTATTCGTTCTTCCATATTCATGCTGTGGGGCAGTTTGGTTTGCGTATTGTCCCAAAGTGTTTCATTGTCGTGTTTGTCGATATAGTTGACCGATTCCTGCGGCAGTTCAGCATATCCAATCATCTCATTCCCACCGGTCACCAAATCTCCAAAACGGTTGATATATGGATAGCCGGCAAGGTTACCGGTCATACCCACACGGATGCGATCTGCATGATCCAATAGTACGGCAAGTTCTTCATCCGGAGCTCCGGCATCTTCATTTGGGAAGAGATATCGCCCGTTGGTAAATCCCTGAGCTCTTCGGTTATTGGTGAAATTTCCTCCACGGATTCCGTCCCGGCTTCTGTCATTAAAGTTGCCGATTCCTGTTCCGCCCATCATAAACTGAGTAGCCTGATCAAAAATGCGGTTGTCGGCAACTTCGCCGAAATTCCATCCTTCACCGTAGATGTAGATATTTTCACCATCTACGCCATCCTCCTCAAGGGTAAGTTTGGCAAGCTCCTCGGTAAGGCGCTCCATCACATATCGGGGATGGTGTCCCATCAGGTCAAAACGGAAAGAGTCAATTTTGTACTCTTTTGCCCAAAGAATCACGGAGTCGATGATCAAGTTTTCCATCATGTTAAATTCTGCGGCTGTGTTTGGGCAGCAGGTAGAGGTTTCAACAATTCCCGTGTCGGGATCTAACCGGTGGTAGTACTCCGGTACAACCTTATCCAGTACTGAGAACCGGGATGCGCCGGTGGCATGCGTATGATTATAAACCACATCCACAACAATGTTCAACCCAATCTGATCAAGTGCCTGTACCATTTTTCGCGTTTCCAGAATACGCTGGGTTCCCTCAGGGTTTGTGGAGTAGCTTCCTTCCGGTACGTTAAAGTGAAATGGATCGTACCCCCAGTTAAATCCATCGTAATCGGCCAGTTTATTGCTGTGTTCCGGGCTGCGATAGATTCGCTGAATTTCCAGCGTGGTCGGGTCATCCTCAACCAGCTGTTTAAAAACTTCACGGATTGGGGTGGTTCCATATTTTTCGCAATCGTTAGCCAACTGTTGGTTGGTGCCTATCACTTCACAAATCCGGTTAAAGGGATCATTAAGGTCCACACGCTGGTTTTTATCTTCAATAACAGAGGCTATATCGTTGATCGGGAGTAGGTGGAGGTGGGTCAAGCCAGACTCATTCAATCTTTTCAGATGTGCCATTCCGTTAGAAAGCTCACGTCCATCTTCTCCATTATTTGTGAAAGCCATATATGTGCCACGCTGCTCTTCCGGTACGGATTCGTCGATGATACTGAAGTCACGCATGTGCGCTTCGTAGAGAGTAATATCTGTCGGAAAGGGAAGCTCTTTTCTGAGATCATCCCAGCCGGCGGGCTTAAGGTCTTCATCGCTTAAATTTACAAACTGGCTGTAGCGGCTATCCGTTGAAAGACTGACCGAATAGGGGTCGGTGACTTTAAAAGTGTTAATCTCGTTATTTTCCGGATGAAATACGGTGACGTTCAGGCGGTAAAATTTTCTGTCCCAATCGCGGGTACCCTCAAAAACCCATACGCCGTTCTGTGTTTGGTATTCGGCCGGATCAACTGTTTCGATCTCATTTTTCGACTCATCAAAAATGGTAAGAGTGATATGTTGAGCCGTTGGTGCCCAGATCTTTAATGAAACACCGTTGTTTGAATAGATCGGGCCAAGTTGGCCGTTGTAGGTGTAGAGATCATCGATCACACCATGAGTTTGAACCCGGGTAGCCTTCACCGGAATTCCATTCAGATCGTATGCTACAGCGACTAACTGCCCCTTAAGAGCTTCCCGGAATTCTTCCCGATCACCATTCAAGGAAAAAACGGGCCTGTCTGAAATGTGACGGAATTTATCGGCCTGATATGAAGTTAACATTCCAGATTCGGTGAGCTCTATTGACTGGCCTGATGGCGCTCCAAATCGCTGAATGGCAAGATCAGCGTCAAGGCTGTAGCGAAGCTCATAAGATTCTGCATCTACGCCGGGATCCCAGATCAGCAGATCCGAAGCGACCCAATGTGCTGATGCTCCATCAACAGATACTTCCGGTGAGAGCTGCGTGGTTTGCTGTGGAGTAGTGCAGGAGGAAATGATCAACCCAATTATTAAAAGTGGCAGTAAATAATGTAGTCGCATGGCTTTCTGATTTTTTCTATGATTTTTGTCAGAATAATGAAATAATGTGAATTGAATATAAGCTGCAGAGTGAAATGGAGTAATTGCTGCTCCATCTTTTTACGGCTGATGAACGTATTTTAAGATTGATTGAATAGTGTTGAATGATAACAAAATCACATCTCAGGCGTAAACATTGTAGAAGTATTATCTGATGGTTATTACATAGAGTGAACTAAACGGCAACCGCTATTTGTAAAAACAAACGTTAAAAGTGAACATATTGAAAAGTATTAAAAGTATTGGCGTACTTATTTCCTGCTTTCTTGTGATTGCCGGGTGTACTCAAACCTATCAAATTTCGATTGATGAGCTTCCGGTTACGGATCCATACTACACGACCGGCTATCCGATTGCAGATATATCCGGTCAGATCGAAGAGGTTCAAAAATCATTGATCCGGATTTCATCGACCGCTCGCTACAGGGTTTATTTGGTAGATGAACAGCTCAGGGTTACATCTAGTCAAGCTGATACTCTCAACCCCGCTGAGGTAGCAGTTAGTCAAACTGCTATTGAAGAGAGTACGGCAGGAACGGCAATTGTGATTGGGAAAACCGGTAATCGAGCTATTATGCTAACCTGTGCTCATACTGTTGAGTTTCCTGACCGGGTATACAGTTACTGGTCCGGTGAAAATATTGAACCTAACACCTATATCCGTACCATTGCGGTGAAACAGAGTCAGGTAAATATGGCTCTTACTGATAATACGCTGGCCATGTACAATCTGGTAGATGAGGACCGGGTAAATGATCTGGCTCTGATCAGCATAGATCTGAACAATTTTACTGAGGTTGGTGATGACTTGGTTCCGATCGATTTAAATATGGGTTATTCAGAGAATCTGAAATCCGGCAGCGTAGTCTATGTGATGGGATATCCCCGCGGTTATCAAACTGTAACACGCGGAATTGTAACACTGGCTAACAGAGATAACAGGGGTGGGTTTCTTACAGACGCCCTTTTTAACAGGGGAATTAGCGGTGGAGTTATTCTTGCTTCAAAAGATAATTTTAGATCATTTGATTGGATAGGAATGGCCAATGCCGGTGTTGCAAACCGCAGCTACTTTCTTGTACCGGATACAGATCAGATAGATCAAGACTTACCGTATCAACAGTATACCGGTGCTATTATGGCCAGCGAGATTTCAACACTGAACTACGGATTGACACATAGCATACCTACTCAGACTATTCGTGAATTTCTGGATCAAAATCGAAGGGTGCTTCGTAACCTCGGGCGAAGTTATCAACTCTCAAATGATTAATTTTGATTCTATTTTTATATAGAGCGTTTGAAGCGGTCTGACCGATACCCGGTTTTGATTGCTAATCTATGAACAAACAATAGGGTAGCGCACCTCCGGCGCGCTGAATGGGGATAATATGATCTGCTCTGTACAAACCTGCCGCTCCATCCGGAGCGGATTGTGAATCGGATATTTTAATCCAAAAATTTCTTGTTAGCCATAGAGTTGGTTGGGAGCTTATCTGAAGTAGTTGTTTCATTAAGCAAAACTGGATCATCTATTTCACTCAAAAGTTTACTATCACTCAAGATGCACCGGCAGGTTCATTAAGTTTGTAAGTAAAAAGAAGCTGGCTTCATACCCTGCTCCGGATGGAGCAGTACATCGAGCAATGTGATAATGTAACTATAAAAGAGTAGCACACCTCCGGCGCGCTGTAGGTGGTTACGTCTGACGTTTTGTATAAATCTTCCGCTCCATCCGGAGCGGGTTTCGTATGAAACTTTCAATTCTAAAATTTCTTGTAGCCTGAAAAGTCAATTAAAACATTAACTGTACAATTGCTTTATTAAATCGTTACTGGATTTTCTTATCCATTCAAAAATTTACAACTGTCCAAACTGCACCGGCAGGTACATTATTTTTGTAAATATCTCTCAATCTTTACGGCTGAAATCAATAGTTTGTGATCCGGATGAAAAAACAGTTTGCAGACATAGCTTTTCCAACAGCGGTACGGCAGGTTTTTACCTACGAAACCCGTGATGAATCTATCAAGCCGGGGATGAGAGTTTGGGTACCACTCCGGAAGGAATTCGCCATCGGGATGGTGGTTCGGGTACACGATCAAAAGCCGGAGTTTGAGACGCGGCCTATCGAGCGGATTCTGGACTCCGAGCCAATCATGAACGAAACCATGTTGCAGCTTACCGACTGGATTCACCGCTTCTATTACTGCAGCTGGGGAGAAGCCATTCAGGCCGCCCTGCCGGTTGGGCTAAACTTCTCATCGGAGAAAAAACTCAGGGTCAAAAAAGGGTTCAAGGGTGAAATCACAGAGGAAGAACTTGCGATATTAGAGGAGATTGATGAGAAACCGATCACACTAAAGGAGGCCGAAAAGCGGTGGCGGGACGGCAAAGGAAAAACCTTTTTTAAAAAAGCTCTGAAACAAGGCTGGATCTCCGTTTGGGAGGAGCCGCGGCAGAAGGTGGATTTCAAGAAGATTAAACACTGGCAGATTAAAGAGGGAATTGACCCGAACTCTGCTCTGGATGAAATAACTGAAAAAGAGCGTGAGACAAAATGGGTTCAGGCATTTGAAAAGTTAAAATCCCTGGATTTGCCATTGCCAAACAGTGAATTGCAGGAGATGGATGAGCTCTTCACAAACTACTCCCTCAACCGGATCGAAAAGGAGGGATGGATTGAATCGGTTGATCTTCCGGTGAAAGGAGATGAGATCTACACAGGTGAGTATGAGCCGGAAAAACTGAACCAACTGATGGGTGAGCAGGAGGGTGCGTTTGTACAGGTCCGTGAAGCTCTAGATTCGAAAGCATTTAAGAGTTTTCTGCTTTTTGGGGTGACCGGTTCAGGAAAAACGGAAGTTTATATTCATGCGCTGAAACATGCGTTGGATCAGGGCAGGGGCGGACTTGTTCTGGTACCCGAAATTGCGCTTACCCCTCAAACCGTAAAGCGGTTCTACCAGATTTTTGGAGATCAAATTGCGGTACTCCACAGCCGTTTGAATGAGCGGGAGAAGTATGAGGCGTGGCAGAGTCTGAAATCAGGAGAGAAACGGATTGCGATCGGTCCGCGATCAGCAGTCTATGCTCCTGTTGAAAATCTGGGACTCATTGTGGTGGATGAGGAGCACGACAATTCCTATAAACAATATGAACCTTCTCCGCGATATCATGCCAGGGATGTGGCTATTATGCGGGCTCATATGGAAGGAGCGGTAACCATTTTGGGATCGGCAACGCCCGGGATGGTTTCGGTTCAAGCCGTGAAAGAAGAGAAACATACCTTGCTGCACCTTCCCATTCGTCCGACCGGAACGATGCCTGAAGTAAGCATTTTGGATATGAAAGAGTATAAGTCAGCTATGCGCGGGCCTTTAACTGTGGAGCTTTTTGAAGCAACAGAAAAAGCCCTGGAGCGAAAGGAGCAGATCATTTTTCTATACAACCGGCGCGGTTTTGCTTCCTTTATGCAGTGCGAAGATTGCGGACATATCCCCGAAAGTCCGGAGAGCTCGACGAGTCTGACGTATCACAAGCGTAAGAATATTTTACTTGATCACTACAGTGGTTACTCCCGCCGTGCCGACAGCCGTTGTGAGATGTGTGGATCCACCAATTTGAAGACAAAAGGCAGCGGAACCCAGCAGGTGGAGGAGCAGGTTCAGGAGCTTTTTCCTGAGGCGAGACTACTCAGGATGGATATGGATACCACCTCCGGCAAGCACGGTCACCAGAATATTTATGATCAATTTTTGTCGGGTGGTGCAGATATTCTGATCGGAACACAGATTGTGGCCAAAGGTCTGAACTTCCCGAATGTAACGGTAGTGGGTGTGATAAATGCTGATACGGAGCTGGCATTTCCATCTTTCCGGGCCGGTGAGCGGATGTACCAGCTGTTAAGCCAGGTAGCGGGTCGGGCCGGTCGGGCTGAAAAACCCGGTGTAGTGTATGTTCAAACCTGGAAGCCGGAGCATCCCGCCATTAAGTGTGCACGAACCCACGATTTTAAAACCTTCGCGCGGTATGAGCTTCATCAACGCGAAATGCTGATGTTTCCGCCCTACTCACGAATGATTGTGTTTCAGTTCAAGAGCCAGTCATGGAGCAAGGTTCAGGCTGCAGCCGATAAATTTTGCGATGCCATGCGGATGGTTGTTGGTGAAAATCCGGTGATGGGGCCATCGCCTTCGGTTATTGAGTGGATGAATGGTCAGCATCGATGGGAAGCCAACATCAAGCTCGACCGAAAGTACAACGCCTCAGCCATAGAGAAGCTATTGAATGCCATTTTCGAAAAGTACGATGCCATCAAACCGAAAGGAGCCGGCGCGGTTCGAATCAATGTGGATGTGGACGCGGTGGAGTAGGGGGTAGATGTGAGACTTGAGATATGAGACTCTATCAGTACATTGATCGAATAGGCTGTTATTGTAGATAAAGCTCAACAACCTAATTCTTCTTTCATCTGTTCTGAGGTCTTCCTGTGACAAAAACAAAGGATTTTTATCTGCGTTGCATTCGGACATTCTGAACTTGCCGATAAATATTAGTCGGACAAAACCCTGTGTCTATTTGTTTTGGCGGGATGAATGGATTAATATCGGACAGTGGCACATCTAAAATAGTGCCGGTAAATATATGTTAACGCACCCTCTTGGATAACAGTTAGGCTATTCATTACGCATTAATTTTGTACATTAAAAGTACGTTTAAAAGAAAATTCCGATTATCATGCCAACAGCACGAATTGAAATAGACCAGGATATTCAACCGCTTTCAGAGTTCCGGAAACATGCTGCGGATTTCATTGACCGTATCAAAAAACAAAAGCGATCCATTGTTTTGACGCAGCACGGGAAAAGTGCCGCTGTTTTGGTGGATGTATCTGAGTATCAACGAATGGTTGATAAACTTGACTTGATGGAAGAACTCATCGAAGCAGAACGGCAAATTGCAAGAGGTGAAGTCGTTTCCCATGAAGAAGCCAAAAAGCGAATTAAAGAAAACCTGGCCAAGTGGAAATAGTCTGGACCAATCAGGCATTGCATAAGCTAAACAAGTTTGTAGATTATATTGCTCAGGATGATGTGGTGACCGCTGAAAAGTGGGCACTAAAGCTAATTGAGAAAACAGATCATCTTATTGAACAACCGGAATCAGGTCGAATTGTACCTGAGTATAATGAACCCAATTTGCGTGAACTGATATTTGACAACTATCGGGTTATATACCGGATACGTAAAGAAGAGAATATAATCTATATACAAACTGTGTGGCATGTTCGACAAAACCCTCCTAAATCAAGTGCGGGGTTGCGTTAAGAAGCGTTTCAACCGGATTTTGCCGCTCAAAGTTGGCAAAAAAACTCTCAGTGTTGCGGTAAATCATCCTTTTCATCACTTTGGCTGCTGTCAATGGCAAAACCGGTTATTTGCCAAACCGTTAACCACCTCATTTTAGAGAGAAATCCCATACTATTTTGTTCTAAATAACGTACATTAAATAGAACGTAAATTAGCCCAATTGAATCATGTCGCAAATTCAACTTGACCAGGATATTCGATCACTCTCAGATTTTCGAGCTAATGCCGCCTCTTACATAGAACGTGTTAAGACAAAACATCGGCCACTTATTCTTACCCAACATGGTAAAAGCTCTGCAGTGTTAATTGATGTAGAAGATTATCAAAAACTACTTGATAAGATTCAGTTATTGGAAGAAATATCCACTGCTCGAAAGGAATTAGATAATGGCGAAGGTATTAGCCAGGAAGAGTTTTTTAATGAACTGAGAGCCAAATAGACCTCATGAAAATTATTTGGTCGCCAACTGCCAGAATCAAAATAAAAAAGATTCTCGAGTACGTTGCTGAAGATAATCCCGATGGTGCTTTAGCTCTTATTGATCAGTTAGAAGCAAAGGTTGAAAATTTAAAAGTAAATCCAGAATCAGGAAGAGTTTTGCCAGAATTAAAAAATGACAAATTCCGGGAGTTAGTTGTCCATAAAAACTATGGAGTTATTTATGAAATAAACTCTGATATAATAGAAATCTTAACCATACGCCATTTTCGGCAAGATTTCTCTTCATCTGAGCATTAATTCCCTCAGGTTGCTAAAATTGTAGATCAAGAGTTCCTGTTACAGGGTATAAGAAATTTGATTCTGTCGTTACTTAGCTGCTGAGGCATCAGCTTTCCAAAAGAACTATACCCAAATTTAATTCAAAATTGGATAAGCCTGAATACTGTCAAAAATTGCAAAGAGCCTTGATTGATCAGTAAGGTTTGTTAGATTGGAAACTCGTTTCATGATTAACTAATACTTTTCAATCTATACCCCAATTCAATGGCCTCTATCAAAATTCTACTGATAAACCTGATCGGTTTATTCTTACTGTTTGCTCCATCGGAACTGATTGCTCAAACCTATGCTGACCACTCAAAAGTTGCTCAACTCGATTCTATTTTCAGCGACTGGGATTCTGAATCCACACCCGGTTGCGCGGTTGGCGTCTCACAGGAAGGACGCCCACTTGTGATGCGAGCCTATGGGATGGCTGATCTGGAAAATCCGGTCCCCAACACATCATCTACCATTTTTGAAGCCGGTTCGGTTTCCAAACAGTTTGTATCAGCAACAATGATTTTATTAGCGCTGGAAGGGGAGATATCGCTAGAGGATGATGTACGGGAGATCATACCGGAACTCACAGATTATGGACACACAATTACCTGGCGACATCTGCTGAATCACACCTCCGGTTTGCGCGACTGGGGTAGTGTAACTTCCATTTCCGGCTGGGGACGATCCAATCGAACACACAATCATGATCATGTTCTGGATATCATGAGCCGGCAAACTCGTCTCAATTTCCCACCGGGCGAGCGTTACTCATACAGCAACTCCGGCTACAACTTGATGGCGATCGCTATTGAACGCATAACGGGGGAAACATTCTCCGATTTTTCGCAAAAGAATATTTTTGGCCCATTGGGAATGACGTCAACTCAGTGGAGGGATGACTACACCCGGATCGTAAAAGGGAGAAGCTCAGCCTATTCGGGAAGAGCGGGAGATGAGGAGTACACCATCAACCGGCCGATTGAAAATGTCCATGGAAATGGCGGTTTATTAACCACGGTTGGTGACTTGCTGACCTGGTCTCATGCCATTCAATCGAACTATTTTGGAAAGGAGTTTCACCGGGAGCTGATTACACAGGGAATCCTGGGCAGCGGCAGAACCATCGCCTACGCCTCTGCGGTTCGGGTGGATGAAGATCACGGATATCGTCAGGTTACGCACACCGGTGCAACCAGCGGGTACAGAGCTTATCTGAGTATCTATCCGGAAACTGATCTTGCGGTTGCCCTGCTATGTAACGTAACCGGTGCCAGCCCGGGAGGTTTGGGCAGCGCTGTTTCAGGAATTTTTCTTGAGGAGCGGGACGGTGGTGAGACTCAACCTGAAAAAGGAACGGTTCGCAGAAGCGATGAACAACTGAAAGAGTGGACCGGAATCTGGAGCGACCCGAGAAACTACCGGGCTACTGAAATCAGTTGGGAAGATGGAGAGTTAAAACTGAACGGCAACACAACACTTTATCCGATTTCCGGCAGTGAAGTTCGGGTTGGAAATTCAGATACCTTATATCGCTTTGTTGATCAGGGCAGTGGAGATCTGCACATTCAGGTGATTCGCGAAGGATATGAAGAGGAGATATTGAACCCTGAAAATCCGGCAGATGAATTTAGCGATTCGTGGACTCGCTTCGAAGGAGTTTATGTCAGTTCGGATGCTGAAACGGAGATCAGAATTGAACTGCAGGGTGATCAACTGGTAGCGCATCGCAGACCGGCCGACACCTTTGAACTCGAACCGGTTTATGAGAACACCTTTTCAGCTCGCGGATTTGGGCTGATCCGATTTGTGCCGGATGCCGATGGAGGTGTGAGTCAGTTTATTTACAGCAGCGGAAGAGTGTATGATCTCAGGTTTGAGAAGCAGGATTGATAATAAGATGTATTTAACTCAAGTGATGCAGTAATTTGAAACAACGATTTTTGAACTCATATACGTTAACTTAATAATTTCTTATGATGCATAAGATTTCCCCTCCTTTCCAAGGAGGGGATTAAGGGGTGGTTCAAACAAGTAAAGATAAATTTTCCATACTTTTTTGAAGAAGATGCCGCGCCAATCGTCCCTTCGTGAAACTTCGCGGCTTAGTGCCTTCGTGGCCAATTCACATTTATCCACCACAGAAGCGCGGAAACTCCATTTTGCATAAATTTTTTTCTGGGAGGTTCTTCGAGAGCCCCAGACGCTGTCAAAACCGGTGGGTGTTGACAGGTCAGATTTTCTGTCAGGACTTAATCATAAAACCCATTAATAACCGAGTTCGATTAATCATCTGTTTTATGTGATGTATAAAAGTCCCCTCCTTTCCAAGGAGGTTCTCCGAGCAAAGCGATTCCCACGAAGTGATTAAGGGGAGGTTTAAATAAATCACGAACATTGTTCATGCCTTTTTTGAAGAAAAAAGCCGGTCCAACCACCCCTTGCCCCTCCTTGGAAAGGAGGGGAGTGGAATCCCTCTGATTATAGACGAACCATGAGTGCTTCAAAAATTAGCAACTTTCTACATTCTGGAAATTACTATTCCAGCACGCCTGTTCACCACTGTTGTAATTGGGCGCGATAATGTATCCCTCATAGGTTTCGCTGTTCCACTCAATTTCAGTCAACTGATCTTCAGCAGCGTTATAATAGGTTGTGCGCTTAACGGGTGCGTCAAATGCGTAATCTATATAATCGCCAAGATTGCCGTTTCTGTCTGACAGAACCTCGAGGCGTAACTCAGCCTGATCTTCACTGCTAATATTCCATTCAAGCTGAGAAACAGCATTTCCTGCCTCGTTACCAAATAGTGCATAGTAGGTCCAATACCCGGAGGAACCGTCATCTGAAACCTCGCCTTCAAATAACAATACATTATCGATATTCAATGCAGAATTGGTCACATACATTTGCCAAATCACCTGTTCGTTGCTGCTTGTAGTGGCAATCAGCTCTATTTCAAAATTATTACCATTGGCATCTTTTGAATAGCTCCATGTCCATTCACCGTCATCCGTAAGTTCCGGTTCAAAATTCTCGGCAGCTTGTAATAGCACTTTAGGAATCGCCAGATTAGTGTTTACAATACCTTTCATTACCATGGCACGAACGGCCGCATTGAAGAAATGGCTGTAAGATTCATTATCAGAGGTGAAATTAGCACTTTTCCCGTTTGATTCGTCGTCAAAAGCGGAAAAGTCCATGTTCATTGATTCCACCGGCGGGAGTTGCGGCGGCTGTTCATCCGTCAGACTGGTAGAATCCTGGCAGGAGACAAGTAAAAGAGATGCTGCTATCAAATAGATCGCAGGGAGTAAACTATATCTTCGCATAATTATTCTGAATTTGTGTGAGATTCATATCAGTTAAATCGAATAGACGGTAGAAATGTTCCTTTGTAAATCGTTTGATTTTATATGTGAATGAAGCGATGTAAAATGGGATTTTATGAAAAGTTAATAATCTTTGATTAGATTGAATGAAAAGAGAGCGTTAAGGCTTTTATAAAATCATCTTTACCAGGGATTAGAAAGTATCAAATGAAATCGCATTTACAGATAGGCTCAGAACTGTTCCGCTCTGCCCTGGAACAGACACCGGCATCCATCGTAATTACAGATACAGATGGCAAGATCATTTATGTAAATAAGTTTTTCACCAACTTGACTGGATATACATTGGATGAAGTTCTGGATAAGAACCCACGCATTTTAAAATCGGGTTTTCAATCGGACGGATTTTATGAAAAGTTGTGGAGTACCATCTCATCGGGCAAGACATGGGAAGGTGACTTGCTTAACAAAAAGAAGGATGGAACTCTTTTTTGGGAAAAGGCGACCATTAAGCCGATTCTGAATGAGCAGGGCGAAATCACAAATTATATTGCTGTAAAACAGGATATTACAGAAGAAATTGAACGACTGGAAAGCTCTGAAAGACGCGAGCGAATATTGAACAGCGTTGAGAAGTTGAGCAATACCGGTGGCTGGGTGTATGATGTAAAAGAAAATGAGTTTTTTTGGTCAGACGAGCTTTATAGGATTCATGGTTTTGAGAATAAAGAAATTGAGAATAAAGCTGAAAGAAGTCTGAAGTGCTATCACCCCGATGATCAGAATCGGGTTGAACAAGCCTTTAATAAATGTTTACACGAAGCCAAAGATTATGATTTAACAGTTCGGTTTAAAGATCAGAAGGGGAATAAAAAATGGGTTAGAACCAAAAGTCGAGCGGTTAAAGATCATGCAGATAAAGTTTGTAGAATCATTGGTTCTGTCCGGGATGTGACCGAAGAAGTGGAGCAGGAGAATGAGATCAGGCAGAGCCGGGAGCGTTTTCGAGCACTGGTGAATTCTTTCGATGATTTTGTGTTTACACTCGATCGCAAAGGACGATACACGGCTTTATATGGCCATTGGTCAGATAGTTTAGGTAAGGATTCTTTTCTGGGAAAGAGTGCCTTGGAAATATTTGGAAAAGAGAAGGGGAAAGTTCATTTAGAGGCAGTTGAGCAAGTTTTAGAAGATGAAAAATCTGTCAGTTACGAGTGGGATATTTTGAACCAAGATGGTGAAGAGGAGTACTATCATACCCACTTAAGCTTGCTTCGATATGACGATAAAAAAGAAGTTTTAGGTGTCTCCAGAAACATCACCTCTGAAGTAAACTACCGTGAGGAAATCAATCGAACCTACGAACGACTGGATTTTGCCCTGGAAGCGATGAAAGCCGGAACGTGGGATTGGGATTTGAAGAGTGATGAATTGATTGTAAACGAGTGGTGGGCTAAGATGCTCGGTTACAGGCTCAATGAACTGAAACCCCATATCGATACGTGGAAGGATTTAACTCATCCGGAAGATCTGAAATCCACAATAAATCTTTTGGATAAACTCAGGTACGGCGAAAGTCCATATTTCGAGACCCGCATCAGAATGCAGCATAAAGACGGCCACTGGGTATGGATAAACGATCGCGGC
>SL_7KL_010_BRINEDRAFT_10000095_pt1 | contig 36759 bp, 37 predicted proteins | sample SodLak_010_BRINE_FD_10663 | JGI IMG/M metagenome (IMG submission 10663)
CAAGGGTCGCAGCACCCGTTCCCGCCGTTCCCGTCGCGGCGGCCGGCGTCGTGGCGGTCGTGGACGTTCTGGCGAGAACGCCGGCGAAGCCGGCACCGACGGTGCGCAGAACACTGCAAACGAGGGTTCCGCTCCGGAATCCGGCAGTGATACGGCCGCCCCGGACTCAGCCCCCGCGGCCGACACCGGAAAGACGCACGCTGAGACCCCCAAAGAAGTTCAGAACGCCGAGCCCTCGGCCCCAACCAGGGACGGTGGCGAGAGCACCTCGCCACCGGAAAAGGCCAGCCCCGACGATGGCGCCCCCAAGGACGCCGCACCCGCCAAGGGGCGTAGCCGTGGTGGTCGCGGCCGCAAGCCGGCCCCGGCCTCCGCAGATACCTCCACGGGCGAAGTGACTTCGGGCTCCAGCGAGCCGAACACCCCGACGGAAAGCCAGCCGGCCGTTTCCGATTCCCGGGATCCGGCCCCAAAAGCGGAGCCAGCTGCGAAGCAGGACATGGCGGACACCACAGGCCAAAGCGACAAGGCCCCGGCCAAGCGCCCGGCCCGGGCCAAGAAGGCCGCAGCCGATGCCGGGGATGCCGCGAGCAAGACCGATGCGGCCTCGACGGACCAGCCGGACACCGCTCCCAAGCCAAGAACCCGGCGGCCAAAAGCGACCAAGGCGGAGACCACCCCCACCGATGAAGGGGCCGCTGCTTCAAGGCCGGACGAAGTGAAAGCAGAAAAGCCTGCGGAGGCGAAAGACGACAAACCTGCCGCGCCCAGGCCCACTGCCGAGCCAGCGGAACCGGCCGCGGAAAGCCCGAACCGAAAAGGCGACGACTGACAGGACGAGGTCCCTCGTCCAACCAAAAAGGGCCCGCCTGTTGGCGGGCCCTTTGTCGTTCTGGCCTCGGGATTCCGAATGGATGATCTTCCAGAAGGGTCAGACCGACGCCTTTGGCGCGGCTTGAACGCGACCTTGCGCCAGTCGACTCCGGCATCGACTCCTGCGCCCGGTCCGCCACTCGCCCGGCAGTGCTGTCAGGAGGCCTTCAACGTGTGGCGATCGCGGATATGTTCCAGCAACCCATCCGCTGCCGCTTCCACCAGGTCCATGACGTGCACGAACCCTTCGTCCCCGCCGTAGTACGGGTCCGGGACTTCGTGTTCGCCGAACTGTGGCGCAAAGTCCAGAAACCGCAGCAACTCCGCCCGCGCATCTGCCGGACGGATGCGCTCGGCATTGCGGTAGTTTGCGTCGTCCATGGTCAGGATGTAATCGAACTCCAGGAAATCCTCGGGCTCCAGCCTACGCGCGCGCAGATGTTCCAGATCGTAGCCGCGCGAGCGCGCCTCCTGGCGGGCCCGGCTATCCGCCTTCGCCCCCACGTGATACCCGGCGGTTCCGGCCGAATCGACCTCGATGGCCTCGCTCAGTCCGTGTTCGCGCACCCGCGCCTCGAACACCCCATGGGCCATCGGCGAGCGACAAATATTACCCAGGCAAACCATCAGTACACGTATCTTCGACATCGCTCCACAGTCCGAATCGCCAAAGGCATCAGGATAACAAACCGGGCATCCTGGGCGGGCCGTTTCATTCCCCGCCCTCCGGTATGCCATGCTGAGGCTTTGCATCACGAGATCCATTGATGGTCGACCTTGGCGGTCCGCGCATTCCCGGCTGGACACCCCCCGGCAATGTGGCCAGTGGGGCGGGCACCGGAACGCGACAATCCCTCCAGACCGGAACGCGCATCGAGGTTCGTGTCCTGGAGGTACTTGCCGATCGCGGGGTGCGGCTGCGTCTCGAACCCTCCCCGGGGCGCAGCGGCGCATCGACCGCGACACGCCCCTCCCCCCCTGCAACGGTGGTCACCGCCCAGCTGACCGGCGCATTGCCCACGGCCTTGTTGAACCGACCCGGCTCGGGCGCTTCCGGCACCGCCATGCTGGCCGAGATCACCCGCACCGAGCCACGCCTGGAGGTCCGCCTGCTCCCCCTGACCATGGATCGCGCCGCACCCCGCCCCGCCAGTAGCGGCTCAGCGCCCAACCCGGCCCAGCAGTGGCTGGGACAAGAACTGCGTCTGCAGCTCCCCGGGGCTCGCCCACTGGGGCCGACTCTGCATGGCCTGCTGAACCAGCCCTCCGGGACCGGGGCGCCAGCCACGAGCGCCATGCCCGGGGCCCAGGCCACACCCGCACTGCACCGTATCCTGGAGCTCCTGCCCACGCCGGGCCAACTGGCACAGCCCGAGACCCTGCGCCAGCACGTCCAGCAATCGGGACTCTGGATGGAGGCCATGCTGGGGCATGCCGGACGCGGTCAAGGCCCGATGCATCCATTCGCGGCAGATCTCAAGGCCCAGCTGCTGCGTGCCGCAGACCAGGTTCGCCAAGCGGCGGACGCACGCCCTGCAGCGCAAGCACCCCCCGCCACCGCCTCGGCTCCCCCTGCCCCGGCCGCGGCCCTGTCCGGCCTTCTGGAGGGGCTCCTGAAACGTGTCACGTCGCTCCAGCTCCAGTCGCTGCAATCCTTCGCAAGTGACGAGCCCGGCAACAGTCGCTGGTTATTCGAACTTCCGCTGCGCAGCGAGCAGGGTATCCACGGTGTTTACGGCGAGATCCACCGCGAAGGCGGAAGCGACGACGAAGCCGAAGCGCCCTGGTCAATTGTGTTGACGCTGGATATCGGTGACCTCGGCCCGACGCGGATCGCCCTGGCATCGCGCAATGGGGGCGTCAGCGTGCACTTCACCGCACCCGAGGCCGATACTGTCACTCGACTGCGCAGCGAAATGGCTTATCTCCGCGATCGGCTGGGCGAGCGCGACCTGACGGTGACGGGGCTTTCGGTACGTCAGGGCGAGGTCGATACGGACCCGCGCCCCACGAATTCGCATCGCATGCTGGACGAACAGGCCTGAGCCGATGGCACGAAAGGATCATGGGGACCGAACGCCCGACCGCGGCCCATCACCGGCCAAGGCGGTCGCACTGGAATGGGATCGTCGGCAGGCGCCGCGGATCACAGCCAGCGGCTCGGGCCTGACGGCCGAGGCCATCCTGCGCATTGCCGAGGAACACGGAATCCCGCTGCATCAGGACCCGGCCCTGAGCGAGGCGCTGGCGCAGGTCCCCGTCGGCAGCGAGATCCCGGAAGAGCTCTACGTCGCAGTCGCGGAGATTCTGGCCTTTGTGTTCCTGCTGGCAGGGATCACACCCGACGACCGGGGCCGTGGGTATCAGGCCCCCTCGCGCCGGTCCAGACCGGACCGCGAAGGGCCGGACCGGGACTCATGAACGCCCGGCGAACCCGGAACCGCCGGCATTCCCGGAGCCGTGCAGGCTGAACAACAAGTCGAGTTCGGTCGAAGTAAGTCCGCAACGCCGACGGACCTCCTCACGACCCAGCCCCTGCTGGATCAGAAGAATCGCCTGCTCGTAGGCACCGCTGTCGCCTTCGCGCGCGCGTAGCTCGCTGTGCTGGTCATGCAGGCGTTCCAGGGCACGCTGTACCGAGGCCTGTGCCTGCCCATGGGTCGCAACCCCTTCCGACAGGGCCTTCATCGCCCCTTGCAGGGCCATCACCGAGGTGGCCTGGCGCTGATAATCCTGGCGCAGGGCCGCCAACTGCCGACGCAACAGAATCACGAGCCCCACGGCAAATCCGGCGACGATGGTCGCCAGCAACGCAATCAACGCGGCGAGCCAGATCAGCATTCCCTCTCCCATTGCCTGCACACTCCTGAAACCCGGGGCCTGCCGATTGTCGCGTGATTCGTGAGGGCGTGACCAGCCATGGCGAAAAACTCGGACACGGAACCGCGCCCGGACCGAGTGGGTGCCGGTCACCGGGGCGTTCAGGCGTAGTCGTCGATCAGGCCGCGCCGCTGGCGACGTTCTTCCTTGCGCGGCGGACGCTGCTGGGTTGGGCGCACTGCGGGACGAAACACCGGATCGCGGTCATGGTCGTCGCTCAAACTGCGCCCGGGAACGGTGGTATGGACCGGTCGAACAGTCCGGTCCGGCTGGAGTTCGTCGACCATGGCTCACCTCCCGGCTTGCGCCTCATGGTCCTCGTCTGTTCACTGTAGACCCGATGTGCGCGGCTACAGTTCGCGCAATTGCGCCCACTCGTCGTCCGATAGCAGCCTGTTGAGGTCCACCAGGATGGTGAGGCCCTCCTCGGTGCTGGTCACGCCCTGGATAAAGCGGCTGCTGTCATCGTTACCCACCTCGGGCGCCGGCTCGACCGAATCCGGGGAGATCCGCACGACCTCCGAGACGGAATCCACCAGAATCCCCACGTTCTGATTGTCCACATCGATGATCACGATGCGCGAGGCCTCATCCGATTCGCGATCATCCAGCCCCATACGCCGCCGGGCGTCGATCACCGTAACGACATTGCCGCGCAGGTTGATGATCCCGAGGATGTAGTCCGGCACGCCCGGTACCGGGGCGATCTCGGTAACCTTGAGCACCTCCTGAACCTGCAGAACGTCGATNGCATAGGTTTCCTCCGCGAGACTGAAAGTCACATACGGAGCGGTGTCGGCCTTGGTCATGGCTTCTACGTCTTGTGCGCTGCTCATGTCATCCTCGATATTCCGTGCCGGCGGGGGCCGCCCTGTAGTGTCATCTTGACCGGGTTATCGGCCGATTACCGCCATGCTTGAATGGCACCGGCCAGGATCAGTCCCAGCCACCCTCGTCGAGGGTGCGGTCCAGCGCCTCCAGGTCCAGCAACGTCGCCATCTTCTCGCGTTCCACGCCGGCCAGCCAGGGCAGGCGCCGGCGCTGGTTGCGCCAGCGCAACGACTCCGGATGGATCACCCGGGTGCCGTGAATCGCGCGGCAGGCCAGCGCGAACCGCGAACCCGCGAGGAACACCACCTGCCGGGCCGTATCCGGCTCGTAATCGCGATCTTCCGGTGTCACCACGGCGGCCAGGTCAATCAACTGCACCCGCCCCTGCTTGGTATCCGCCAATCCAAGGTACCAGACCGAATGATTCGGGGTGGGCCGCACTTCCAGGCTGTCCAGCGGCGCCACCCCGCCCAGCGCATGTAGCGGCGCCAGCAGGGTCAGGTTGCCAGCCTCGATCACAAGGGCCGAAAACGGCTGCTCGGGCCGCGCATACTCGCGCTCCGCCGGATCGGCCGGTGGGGCTGGTGGGGTCGAGGCCACTACCGGCGCCGGGAGATCCACCGCGTCTGCTTCACGGACCGGGGCTTCCAGCTCCACTACGGGCGCCGCTTCTTCTACCGGCGGCCGTGGCTCCAGGATATCCGGTCGCAGAAGCGGCCGAACGGGCTCCGGCTCGTCCAGCAGGCTGCCGAAGTAGTCATCCAGCGCCTCCGGCTCGGCCTTAAGGGCCAGGTTGTCGACTATGGAACGTTTCATCCGCGTCGCCTCCGTTCATGGGGTTCGGACAGCCGGCCACCAATGGCCTCCAGCAGATCCGAGTAGGCAAGCACGCCCCGGGCGTCCGGGATCATGAAACACAGCGGCTGCCCGGCACTGGAGGCATCACGGAATTTCGTGTCCACCGGGATTACGCCCGGCCAGACGTCGTCGCCGTACAAACGGCGCAGTTCCGACAAGGCCTCGTGCGCCGCCCGCGTTCGACGGTCGAACAGGGTCGGAATAATTCGGTACGCCAACTCGGACTTGCGCGATTTCTGTACCATTTTCAGCGTATTGATCATTCGTTCCAGCCCCTTCAGGGCGAGGAACTCGGTCTGCACCGGCACCAGCAGTTCGTCACAGGCGGCCAGGGCATTGACCATCAGCACACCGAGCATCGGCGGGCAATCCAGCAGCACGTAGTCGTACTGGTCCGAGATCTTCTCCAGCGCGTGACGCAGCACCAGCCCCATGCCACTGCGGGTGCCCAGCTGGCGATCCAGCGTTGCCAGCGCGGTACTCGCGGTCAGTAGGTCCAGCCCCGGGAACCGGGTCTCGCGGATCAGACCATTCGGGTCTGGATCCGCACCCTCGGCGCACTGGCTGAAAAGCTCGTACACCCCGCGCGTGGCGGTCTCCGGATCATGGCCGAAATACGCGGTCAGCGATCCGTGCGGGTCCACATCCACCAGCAGCACGCGTTGCTCCGGGCCCGACAGCAGGCCGCCCAGCGTCACCGTGGTGGTGGTCTTGCCCACACCGCCCTTTTGGTTCGCAACCGCCCAGACCTTCATGGTGTGTCTCCATCCGTCGGGAGCGGTGCGGGCGGAAGATCCTCGCGCAGGCGCTCCGGTTCCTGCGCGCCCTCGGCGCGCGGACGCGCCCCGGGCAGTACCACGATGGACACGCGCCGGTTCTCGGCCCGTCCCTCCGCGGTGTCGTTGCTGGCCGCCGGCCGGTGCTCGCCATAGCCAAGGGCGACCAGATTCTCCGGATCGACCCCGACCTCCTCGAACACGCTGACCACCGCGGCCGCCCGTCCGGACGAAAGCTCCCAGTTCGACGGATAGATCGCGGTCTGGATGGGCACATTGTCCGTGTGTCCCTCCACATGAACGCGCGAGACACGTGGCGCCAGAATCCCGCCAACCTCTTGCAGAAGAGCTTCCGCCTGCGGGTTCAGGGTCGCCGCCCCGGACGCAAACAGCAGACGGCTGGTGATCTCGATCTCCAGCCAATAGGCCTCGCGCGTCACGCGCAGGTCGCCATCCTCGATCCATTGCGCCATCGCCTGTTCGATCTCGCGCGCGGTATCCGCCAGTTCGTCCAGGAACGCCTGCATCCCAGCGTCGTCCGGGCCCTCGTCAAGCATCCCGCTCAAAGCCATGTCGATGGGCTGCGGACCCTCTTCCACCAGACCCGGCTGGACCTCGATAGGCACCAGGGCACGCAGATCCTGCGGTGTACGTTCCCGGGCCACGGTGGGATCCCCGACCTGAATCGGGTCGGCCTGCATCGGTGCGCGGAAGGCGTCCACGAGCGACTCGGACAGCACCCGGTACTTGCCGTCGTCCACCGAGGAGATGGCGTACATCACCACGAAGAACGCCAGCAGCAGTGTGACCAGGTCCCCATAGGGGATGGCCCAAGCCTCGTGATTCTGGTGTTCTTCCGCCCGTTTGCGTCGCGCCATGGTGACCTCACTCGTGGATGAAGCCACTCAGCTTGCTTTCGATGTTCCGCGGGTTTTCCCCTTCCGCAATGGCGATAAGACCTTCCATCAGCATTTGCTGGTGTTGCGAACGGTTCTGAATAATCGACTTCAACTTGTTGGCCACCGGCAGGAACAGCAGGTTGGCCGAGGCAATGCCGTAGATCGTGGCGACAAAGGCCGCCGCGATGCCCGCCCCCAGCTTGCTCGGATCCGCGAGGTTCTGCATCACTGCCATCAGGCCCATCACCGCGCCGACAATCCCCAGGGTCGGGGCATAGATCCCCATGCTCTCGAAGATCTTCGCGCCCTGCAGGTCGAAGTGCTCGCGGTTGTCGAGGTCGGCCTCCATGATCTGGCGAATGGTCTGCGGTTCACTACCGTCCACCAGCAGTTGCAGCCCCTTGCGGGCAAAGCCGTCGGTCTCCTCGTCGGCCAGCGTCTCCAGGCCTAGCAGGCCTTCCTTGCGCGCGACATGCGACCACTCGACGATCTGCTCGACCGTCGCGCGATTGTCGACCTTCGGTGGCTTGAAGGCCCACGGCAGGATGCGCATACCGTGCATGAACACCGACAGCCGTGCCTGCACCAGGGTCGCCCCCAGGGTTCCCAGCACCACGATCAGGAAGGCCGCGGCATTCCATAGCGCGCCCAGGCCACTGCCCTTGGCAATGCTGCCCCCGAGAACCGCCACCAGCCCCAGGGTAATCCCGATGAGGCTCAGGATATCCATGTCAGCAGAACCCCTTCACCAGTGCGGGCCCGATTTCGGGCAGCGGGTACACATGATCGGACAGGCCGGCCTCGGCCACTGCCGCCGGCATCCCGTACACCACGCAGGTCGCCGCATCCTGCGACCACACCTGCGCACCGGCGCCCTTCAGCGCCCGCGTGCCTTCGCGGCCATCGGCGCCCATGCCGGTAAGGATCACGGCAAGCACCTGCCCNCGCAGCGCCTCCACAGCGGAACCGAAGGCCGCATCCACGCTCGGCTTGTAGATGGTGCCCAGAGGGCTCTCCGCAATTCGCACATGCGTCTGGCTGCCGCGTTCCAGGGTCATCTGCATCCCGCCCGGCGCCAGCAGCGCCACGCCCGGCTTCAGCACGTCGCCGTCCTTCGCCTGACGGACTTCGATATTGCACATGGCGTTCAGGCGTTCGGCGAAGGCCGGGGTAAAACTGGCGGGCATGTGTTGCACCAGCAGGATCGGCAGCGGGAAATTCGCCGGGAGCGGCTTCAGCACCTCCTGCAGCGCCACCGGACCGCCGGTGGAGGTACCAATCAGCACTGCGCGCAACTGCCGTAACGGCGTCGGCGGCCGGGTACTGGCAACCGCCGGAGCCGGCTTGCGCGCATCGGCCGCCGCCTGACGGTCCGTCTCTTCGCGGCGCGCGGACGGACGGGCTTCCCGCGCAGGCGTGGTCGTGCCCGGGGCACTGACAGAGCGCGCCCGGCTGCGTGACAACGAGCGCACACGGCGCCGAAGCAGCATGCGTGCGCTGTCCTCGTCCCCGGCCATGTCGCTGAAGCGCTTGGGAAGGAAGTCCACCGCACCGGCCTCCAGCGCATCCAGGGTCGCCTGGGCTCCCTCGGTGGTGAGACTGGAGAACATCAGGATCGGAAGCGGACGCTCGGCCATGATNTTGCGCACCGCCGTGATGCCGTCCATCACCGGCATCTCGATATCCATGGTCACGACATCGGGATCGAGCTCCCGGACCTTGGCGATCGCCTGCTCGCCATTCTCGGCCGAACCCACGACCTCGATGCCGGAATCGGAATCCAGGATCTCGGCGATACGCCGACGAAAGAACCCCGAGTCGTCAACCACCAGAACCCTGATCGGCATCCTCAGCCCTCGCTCGAGCGCGACGCGCGGCGCGGTCGACCGGACATTTGCAGTTGCCGCATCAGGATGGTCACCAGGTCGGAGACGTCGAGGATCAGGGCGATGCCGCCATCACCGGTGATCGTCGCTCCCGCCAGGCCCTTCACACCTTGCAGATTCTGGCCGAGCGGCTTGATCACCACCTCTTCCTGCCCCACGAGATCATCCACTACCAGCCCTACCTTGCGGTCGGCGGTGTGGACCACCACTACGTGGGCATCCTTGCGCGCCTCGGGCTCGTGCCCCGGCTTCAGCCAGCGCTTGAGGTAATGAACAGGCAGGGCGTGCTTGCGCACCATGATGACTTCCTGATCATCCACGTAATTCGTCTTGGTCAAATCCAGATCCAGGATCTCGGAGACCGAAGCGAGCGGGATCGCAAAACGCCGGCCGTCCAGAATCACCATCAGCGCGGGCAGGATCGCCAGGGTCAGGGGCAGCTTCACCCGCAGCGTGGTCCCTACGCCGATCTCGGAATCGATCTCGATGGTGCCGTTGAGCTGCGAGATCTTGGTCTTGACCACGTCCATGCCAACCCCGCGGCCGGAGACGTCCGAGATCTCGGTCTTGGTGGAGAATCCGGCCATGAAGATCACGTTGAAGGCCTCGCGATCGGTCATGCGTTCGGCCATAGCGGGCTCCATCAGCCCCTTCTCCACCACCTTCCGGCGCAGGGCCTGTGGATCCATGCCACCGCCGTCGTCCTTGATCAGCAGTGCGATGTGATCGCCCTCCTGCGCCGCACCGAGCACGACCGTACCCTTGCGCGGCTTGCCCGCCGCCTCGCGCACATCGGGCGTCTCGATGCCATGGTCCACAGCATTCCGCACCAGATGCACCAGCGGATCGGACAGGGCCTCGACCAGATTCTTGTCGAGGTCGGTTTCCTCGCCGAAGATCTCCAGTTCGATCTCCTTGCCCAGATTCCGCGACAGATCGCGGATCACTCGAGGGAAGCGATTGAAGACCTTCTTCACCGGCTGCATGCGGGTCTTCATCACCGAGGTCTGCAGGTCGGAGGTCACCAGTGCCAGCGAACTGATCGCCTTGCCCAATTCGTCGTCGACATGCTGCGAACGCAGCATGCTCAGCCGGTTTCGCACCAGAACCAGCTCGCCCACCAGGTTCATGATCTCGTCCAGCCGCTCGGTATCCACACGCACGGAGGTCTCGCCCTGTGGAGCCGGGCGCCCCCCGGCCTCGGCCCCGCCGGCGCGGGCACCACCACCGCCCTGCCCACCGGCGGCAGCCGGCTCCGGCGTTACTGCTTTTTCCGGCTCGGGCGCCGCGGCCGCGGGCTCGGTCGGCAGTGGATCCGCAGGGGCGTCCGCAGCCGGTTCGGGCAATGCCGGACCCCCGCCCTTGGCCTGCAACTCGTCCAACAAATTCTCGAACTCGTCGTCGCTGATCAGATCACCGCCCGAGTCTTCGCTGGCCCCGGCGCCGCCCGACACAGCCGCGTCCATGGGTGCCGGGGCACCGTCACCATGCAACGTATCCAGCAGGGCCTCGAACTCGTCGTCCGTGATCTCCTCCCCGCCGCCCACCATGGCGTCGCCGGGGGCCGAGGCCTGTGGCTCGGGGACGGGCTCGGGGACGGGCTCCGGTTCAGGCGCGGGCGGCGCCGTGGCGGTATCTCCGGCCACGTCTTCGTTTTTTGCCATGCGCCGCAGGTCCTCGACCACTGCGGCATCGGCGGGGGTCGGGTCCACGCCGGAGCGCAGATCCCCGAACATGACGTTCAGGGAGTCCAGCACGCGGAGCATGGTGTCCATCAGATGGCTATCGGCCCGGCGTTCGCCGTTGCGCAGCAGATTGAAGACGTCCTCGGCGTGATGACACACCGTCACCAGCGGATCCAGGCTCAAGAACCCGGCGCCCCCCTTGATGGTGTGGAAGCTTCGAAAGACCGCATTCAACAGATCCCGATCGTCCGGATTCTGTTCCAGGTCGATGAGTTGCTCGTTGAGCCCCTCCAGCAGTTCCCCGGCCTCGATCAGGAAGTCCTGAAGGATTTCGTCATTGGGGTCGATGGCCATTCAGTCTCTCCGGTCCCGTGGCGCCAGTCGTATGGGGGGCACTGCTAGAAGCCCAGGCTTGATAGCAGATCGTCCACCTCGTCCTGTCCTTGAACGACATCTGCGCTGGAATCTTGAGTCTTGGGCACACTGGGGCCGTGGCCCTTGCGGTCCGCCTCGCGGTCTTCTTCGCCACGCTCCAGGGACGCTTCGGCCGCTTCGACCTGCTCCATGCGCCCGCTGGAGAGCCGAATCAGGGTAACGAGGTTCTCTTCGAGGTCGGTCACCAGCTGGATCACGCGGCGAATCACCTGGCCGGTAATGTCCTGATAACTTTGTGCCATCAACACCTCGGAGAGCAGCCGCCGCAATTCCTCGGCGTCCTCGCCCGCCTGCCCGAAGAAGCTGTCCAGCTCACGCGCGAAATCGCGGAATTCGTCCACCGAGAGCTGCCGGTTGCGAAAGCGCGTCCATTTGGCGGTCAAGTCGGCCGCCTGCTGGCTGAACGACTCGGCGATCGGCAGGCTCGATTCGATGGCGCCCATCGTGGCGTGCGCGGCCTGCTCGGTCATGGTGACCACGTAGTTCAGGCGTTCCTTCGCATCCGGGATCTCCGCCTGGGTCAGCTCTACCAGGCGCGAGTCGCCACGGAAGCTTTGCAAGGCCTCGTGAAGGTCGCGCGTCAGCTTGCCCAGTTCGTCGAAGAGCTCGCGGTCGTAAGGACGCGCTAGATCCTGCACCAGCGCGCGTGCCGCCGCGTCGTCGCCCGCCTCGAGCGTCTGCACCAGTTGCCGGGCCAGCTCGAGCTGGCCGTCGCGTGGGGGGTGTTCCTGTTCAGTCATGAGGAGCCTCTTGCTGGTACGGCGCCGAAGGAGCCGGGTCACGTCCACCCGCGCAAGCGAGACGGACGTCGTCCGTATTCATCACTGGGCGATGCTTAGCCCTGTGCTTCAATACGTTCGAAGATCTTGTCGATCTTTTCCTTCAGCGTTTCGGCGGTAAACGGCTTGACCACGTAACCGTTCACACCTGCCTCCGCAGCCTCCACGATCTGGTCGCGCTTGGCCTCGGCCGTCACCATCAGCACCGGCATCGACTTCAGGTTGGCATCCGCCCGGACGGCCTTCAGCAGGTCGATGCCCGGCATATTGGGCATGTTCCAGTCGGTAATCAGGAAGTCGAAATCACCATTTTGCAGCATCGGCAGCGCGGTGCTGCCGTCGTCGGCTTCCTGCGTATTATTGAAGCCAAGATCGCGCAAGAGGTTCTTGATAATGCGCCGCATCGTGGAAAAATCGTCCACGATGAGAATTTTCATTCCCTTGTCCACACGTCACTCCGGGATTCGTAAGGTGAGTTTTAGAATAACTGCAAAGCCGTGCCGTCTTCGAGCCACGACCCCATGCGCGCGCGCAGCCGGATGACCGCCTGGCTGCGAATCTGGCTCACGCGCGACTCGGTCACGCCCAGAACAGCCCCGATCTCGCGCAGATTCAGTTCTTCGGTGTAATACAGCGACAGCACCAGGCGTTCGCGTTCAGGCAGATCCCCAAGGGCCTCGGCCAACTCCTCGCGAAACTCGCCAGCCTCAAGGCTACGCGACGGAGAGACTTCCTGCCCCTCGATCACACGATCGGCCCCGTCATCCCCGCCACCCAGATCGTCCAGCGCAAACAGATGGGCCCCGGCATGGTCCTTGAGCATGTCGTAATAGTCATCGATCGCCACGTCCAGCTCGGCCGCCACTTCGCTCCCACGCGCCGCACGCCCCTCACGGGCCTCGACACTCTGGATCGCGGCGGCAATACGCCGGCTGTTGCGGTGCACCGAACGCGGCGTCCAGTCACTGCGACGCAATTCGTCGATCATCGCACCGCGGATGCGGATTCCGGCGTAGGTGGCAAAGGTCGCCCCCTGCCCGCCCTCGAACTGCCGCGCCGCCTCCAGAAGGCCGATCATGCCGGCCTGGATCAGATCATCGACCTGGACCGAGGCCGGCAGACGGGCCATCAGGTGGTGCGCGATGCGATGCACCAGTTCAACGTGATCGGCAATCAACTTCTCGTGTCCACCGGTCGCGGTGGACGTCGCCTGGTAGCCGGAAAGTCGATTACGCGTCGTCATCATGCACTCTGCAGCATTCGTTCCACGAAGAACCCGACGCCCCCGTGGTCACCCCCACCAACCGGCCAACGGTCCACCGTGCGTGCCAGTTCGGCAAACGCCTTGCCGGCCGGACTGCCGGGATACTGCTGAACCACCGGTGCCCTTTTCTGCACGGACTTGCGCAGATGTTCGTCCATCGGGATATAGCCGGCCAGATCCAGGACCACCTCCGGCAGGTAATTGCCACAGACGGTATTGAGTTTCTGCATCAGCCGCTCCGCACCCTCGCGTCCGCTGACCATGTTGGTGACCATGCGGAAACGCCGCAGCCCGTGGTCACGATGCAGCACCTTGATCAGGGCATAGGCATCGGTAATCGAAGCCGGCTCGTCGCAGACCACCACCAGGGTCTCCTGTACCGCCCGGCAGAACGAAGTCACCGACTCCTGCAGGCCTGCAGCGGTATCCACGATCAGGACATCCAGCGGCTTGCGGTAGGCGCTGAAGGCATGGATCAGCCCCGCGTGCTCGGCCGGCGTAAGATTCGCCATCGCCGCGATACCGGAGGCCGACGGGACCACCTTCACCCCGTCCGGCCCCTGAACCAGGACATCGTCCAGGCTGTCCACCGCGCCGGTCACCAGGTCGTGCAGGGTGCGCTCCGGGCGCATCCCGAGCAACAGGTCCACGTTGGCCAGGCCCAGATCCGCATCGAACAGCATCACCTCGCGGCCCAACCGGGCCAGGCCGACCGCCAGATTGACCGACACGTTGGTCTTGCCCACGCCGCCCTTGCCCGAGGCGACCGCAATGACCTTCAACGGCTTGTTAGTGCGTGGCATAACGCCCCTTTCCAACCGGCTGAATCAGTTCCAGTGTGGCCGGCTCGGCCCCCTGCGCCGGGCGCAGCGGCGAGCGCGAGCGTCGCGGCGGTTCCATTTCGGCCAGCCGTTCGGCGGCCCAGGTCTCGCGGGCATTGCCACCCGCCCGCGCACCCTCGGCATCGTCGTCCAGTGCCAGGCGGGTCAGATACCCCGTATCGACCCGGTGAAAATCCTCGGCGATGCGCTGGCCATCGCTTACAAACCCAAGCCCCAGGTGCTGGTCCAGCAGGACCGACAGGACCTCGCCCAGCTGTTCTGCCTCGTCCAGCTTGGTCAGCACCAGCGCCGAGGGATCCGCCTTGCGAAACGCGTCCAGCACCCGCCGCAAGGTACTGCCCTGGGTCGTGGCCGACACAACCAACCAGCTCTCGGCACGGATATCCGGCGGCAGATGCGCGAACAGCGACTCCTCCTCCACCGCGCGCGGCGCCTGCCCGGCGGTATCCACCAGGATCAGGTGGCCATCGTCCACGCGCCGCGCCAGATCGCGCAGTTCGCGCGCATTCTGCAGCACGCGCACCGAGATCCCCGCCATCTGCGCAAAGGCTTGCAGCTGCCGTGTGGCACCGATGCGCTGGCTGTCCAGGGTCACCAGCGTAACCGAATCCGGTCCCATCCGACGGATCTGGCGCAACGCGATCCGTGCCAGCGTGGTGGTCTTGCCGACACCGGTCGGCCCCACCATCGCCAGCAGCCCGCCCTCGTCCAGGATCGCCGGGCGATGCGTGGCAATCGCACCCGAAAGCCGCGCGCGGAGACGCTCCCAAGCCTGCTCGGGGGAGCTGTCATCGAGGATGCTGCCCGCCAGGCTGCGGGCCAGCGATTCACTGAAGCCGCGGTCGATCAGGCGGACCTTGCATTCGGCCGCCAGGGGGTGACGGGCCGCCCAGCGAGCCTCGTCACTCTCCGCATACTGACGCGTCATCAGGCTGCGCAGGTCACGCAACTCCTGGCGCATCGCGGTGAGCTCGGGATCGGCCGGCCAGGAAGGCGCCGCCGAATTCGGGGCGCGGTCGGCGGTGCGCGCCTCGCGGGCCGGCTTTGCGGCCTCCGGCTCGCGCACCGGCTCCGAGGACTCGCCATCCTCCAGGGCGGCGACCACCTCCAACCAGCCATCCACCCGGCGACTGGAGAGGATCACGGCATCCTCTCCCTGTTGTTCGCGCACCTGACGCATGGCGTCGCGCATGTCCCGGGCCCGATATCGTCTGACATTCATGCTTTGATCTCCTGCGCCGCTCACGCGGCGGAACCCCTATGTCTCATGCGGACTGCTTCGCCGTTTCTTCCTGACCGACCGTGGCCACTACCCGAATCCGCCGGTTGTCGGGGATCTCGGTAAACGCCAGGACGGTCAGGCTGCGAACCGCGCCGCGCAACCAGCCGGCAATCCAGGAACGGATCTCCGGTGCCACCACCAGGATCGCCGCTTGGCCGGCCGTCTCCTGGCGCCGCGCCGCGTCCGCAACCGAACGCTGCAACCGTTCCGCCAGCCCGGGCTCCAGTCCAACCGTGCCACCCGAGCTGCCCTGCAGGGACTTATGCAAGAGCTGTTCCAGCGATGGGTCCAGGGCAATCAGTGGCAGCTCATCCTCCGGTCCCACAAGGTCCTGGACGATGGAACGCGACAGCGCGACGCGCACCGCTGCGGTCAAAGTGCCGGGATCCTGACTCTTCACCCCGTCGTCTGCCAGGGTTTCGGCGATCGTGCGCAGGTCGCGGATCGAGACCTGCTCGGCCAGCAGGTTCTGCAACACCTTCAGCACGATCGAAAGCGACAGGGTCTTGGGCACGAGGTTCTCCACCAGCTTCGGCGAATGCCGCGCCAGCTGATCCAGCAGGTGCTGTGCCTCCTCGTGCCCGATCAGGCGGTGGGCGTTCTCGCGGAACACCTGCGACAAATGCGTCGCAATCACCGTGGAACAGTCGACCACGGTATAGCCGGCGCCCTGGGCCTGGTCGCGATCCGACGGGTCGATCCACAAGGCATCCAGGTTGAAGGTCGGGTCCTTGGTCGGGGTGCCCGGCACGGTGCCGAAGACCTCGCCCGGATTGATCGCCAGTTCGCGATCGGGAAACACCTCGGCCTCCGCCACAGTGACGCCCAGCAGGCTGATCCGGTAGGCGTTCGGGCTCAATTCCAGGTTGTCGCGGATGTGCACCGGCTGCAGCAGGAACCCGAGCTCCTGCGACAGCTTGCGGCGCACGCCCTTGATCCGTCCCATCAACTGACCGTCCTGGGTACGGTCCACCAGGGGATCAGGCGGTAGCCGACTTCAAGGGAAACCAGGTCCACCGGCGGGACATCTTCCCAGGTCAGGTCGCGATCCTCCGAACGAGCCCCGCCTTCGTCTTCCTGCGGGATGCGCTCCACTTCCACCTCGGCCTCGCGGCTCCGGCGCTTGAGCAGGTAGGCCCAGCCAAAGATCAGCGCCGCCAGCCCCAGGAACACGGCGTTCGGCATGCCCGGCACGACGCCCAGCGCGCCGATCACGCCACCGGCGACGTACAGGACCCGCGGGTTGGAGAACATCTGCCCGTACACCTGCTGGCCCATGTCCTGGCTGCTGGTCACGCGGGTCACGATGATCGCGGTGGCGGAGGACAGCACCAGCGACGGGATCTGGGCAACGATGCCGTCGCCGATGGTCAGCAACACGTAGTTGGTCGCGGCATCGCCGATCGACATGCCGTGCTGCACCGCACCGATGGTGAGCCCGCCGATGATGTTTACGAACAGGATCAGGATCCCCGCGATGGCATCGCCGCGGACGAACTTGGAGGCACCGTCCATGGAGCCGTAGAAGTCCGCCTCGCTGGCAATCTCCTCGCGGCGCTTGCGCGCCTCTTCCTGAGTCAGGATGCCGGCGTTCAGGTCGGCGTCGATCGCCATCTGCTTGCCGGGCATGGAGTCCAGGGTGAAGCGGGCGCTGACCTCGGACACACGCCCGGCTCCCTTGGTCACCACCACGAAGTTGATGATGATCAGGATCGCGAACACCACCAGCCCCACGGTGTAGTTGCCGCCGACCACGAAGTCGCCGAAGGCCTGGATGACCTTGCCGGCGGCATCCGTGCCGGTGTGGCCTTCCAGCAGGATCACGCGGGTGGAGGCGATGTTCAGCGCCAGACGCAGCAGCGTGGCGACCAGCAACACGGTCGGGAAGACCGCGAATTCCAGCGGCCGCGGGGTGTACACCGCAACCATGATCACCACCAGCGACAGCGCGATATTGAAGGTGAACAGCACGTCCAGCGCCAGCGGCGGCAGCGGCAGCACCATCATCGAAAGCATCGCGATCAGCAGGATCGGCGCCCCCAGCCCCCACTTGCCCACGTTACCCAGACGGTCAAAGAAGGCCATTAGCGATCCCTCCGCGGGCCGCGTTGCTTGTCAGGATCGAGATAGTCCTCGGGTACTGGAAGGTCATCCGGCATCTGCGCGTCGGCATCGGCCCGCTTGAGCTGGTAGACGTACGCCAGGATGCGGGCCACGGCCACGAACAGACCGTTGGGCACTTCCTGGTTCAGATCGGTGGTGAAGTAGATGGCGCGGGCCACGCGCGGGGCCTCGACACGGATGATCGCGTGTTCGTCCCCGACTGCGCGGATCGAGGCGGCCACCTCGTCGACCCCCTTGGCCACCACCTTCGGTGCCGCCATGCGCGAGGCCTCGTAGACGATAGCCACGGCGTAGTGGGTCGGGTTGGTGATGATCACGTCGGCCTTGGGGACCTCCTCCATCATTCGCCGCTGCGCCATCTCCTGCTGCAACTGACGGATCTTTTGCTTGACCTCCGGCTTGCCGTCGGTCTCCTTATACTCGTCCTTGACCTCCTGGCGGGTCATGCGCAGTTGCTTCTGGTGATTCCACATCTGGAACGGCGCATCAATGGCGGCGACCACGATCAGGGCCGCCGAGACCGCGATGAAGGTTCCCAGAACCAGCTGGGCGGCATGGATGATGCCCTGATGAACAGGCTCGTAACCGAGCATCAGCAGCCGGTCGGAGAAGGTGGCCAGCACGGCGACCGCGACACTGCTGATCAGTACGAACTTGGCGAAGGTCTTGCCGAACTCCATCAGCCCCTGCCAGGAGAAGATTCGCTTGAGGCCCTTCCCGGGATTCAGCTTGGAGACCTTGGGCGCGGCGGCCTTCCAGGAAAAATTGGCGCCGCCGATCACGATCGGCGCGAGTACCGCGGCCACCACCAGTACGCCGAACAGAGGGAACAGGGTCCGCAGGGTGCGGAAAATCTCGTCGGCCAGATACGGCAATAACAGCGACGAGTCGTAGGCCATTTGGCGTTCGAAATCCAGGCGACTGCTCATCTGTTCAGTAAGTTGCGCCCCCATGTTCGGGCCGTACATCAGCAGGAAGCTCCCGCCCGCCATCAGCACCAGAAAGGTGCTCAGCTCGCGCGAGCGCGGGACCTGCCCCTTCTCCTTCGCCTCGCGCAGGCGTTTCGGAGTGGGCTCTTCGCTTTTTTCCTGTCCGCTTTCGTTCTCGGCCATTTCAGAAGCCCATCCGGGTCTGCATCAGGTTGAAGGCCTCGAACATCAGTTCGCCAAAACGTTCCGGCAGGCCCGGCAGGATCAACATCATCAGCACGAACCCGATCAGGATCATCATCGGGAAACCCACCGCGAAGATGTTGAGCTGCGGGGACGCGCGGGTGATGACCCCCATGGAGATATTCACCAACAGGAGCGACGCAACCGCCGGCAATGCCACCAGCACCGCGCCCACAAACATCGTGGAGCCGAAGGCCACCAGGGCGTAGAAGGCCTCGGCGTTCAGACCGGTCGGGGCGATCGGCATGGTCTCGAAGCTGGTCAACATCAGCTCCAGAGCAATCAGATGGCCGTTCATTGCGAGGAACAGCAGGGTCGAGAAGATGACGAAAATGGTGGAGACCACCGGGACCTGCACCCCCTGGGCCGGATCCATGATGGAGGCAAAACCCAGGCCCATACCCAGTGCGACCACCTCGCCCGCCTGGGTCACGGCCGAGAACACCATCTGCAGAATAAACCCCATGAACACGCCGATCGCGACCTGGTGCAGGGTGACCAGCACGCCCTCAAGGCTCAACGGATCGATATCCGGCAGGACCGGGCCCTGCATGGCCACAAAGATCGCCAACAACAGCGCCAGCCCCATGCGCACCCGCGCATTGACCGTATCCGCGCCGAAGATCGGCATGGCGACGAGCATGGCGCCAATGCGGGCGAACGGCCACAGGACCGCCCCCACCCACAGCACCAGCTGTTCCGCCGCCAGGGCCATGCCTACCCCACCATCCCCGGCGCACTCTCGTAGAGGCGCTCGGTGTAGTCGATCAACAACGCCAGCATCCAGTGCCCGCTGATCAGCAGCGCCGCGAACATCGCCAGCAGCTTGGGGATGAACGACAGGGTCATTTCCTGTATCTGGGTCGCTGCCTGCAGCATCCCGATGGTCAGACCCACGGCCAGCGCCGTCAGCAGCGGCGGCGCGGCCAGCAGGACCACCACGGTTAGTGTCTCGCGACCGATATCCACAACGAGTTCGGGTGTCATCGCGCTCTCCTACACGAAGAAACTGGTGGCAAGGGTGTTCATCATCAGCGCCCAGCCGTCCACCAGAACGAACAGCATCACCTTGAACGGCAGCGAGATAATCAGCGGGGAGAGCATCACCATCCCCATCGACATCAGGACCGAGGCCACCACCAGGTCGATGATCAGGAACGGGATCAGGATCAGGAAGCCAATCTGGAATGCGGTCTTGAGCTCGCTGGTAATGAACGCCGGCACCAGCAGGTTCAACGGGATGTCATCCGCCTCTTCGAATCCGTCGATCCCGTTGATCTCGGCAAACATCGCGATATCGCTTTCACGGGTATGCATCAACATGAACTCGCGCAACGGCTGCACCCCCGCCTCGATCACCTCCTCTGTCCCGATCTCCTCGTTCACGTAGGGCACAAACGCGGTCTCGTAGATTTCGTCGAGCACCGGGGCCATCACGAACAGGGTCAGGAAAAAGGCCAAACCGATCAGGATCTGGTTCGAGGGTGTCTGGGTCGTGCCCAGGCCCTGGCGCAGGATCGCCAACACCACAATGATCCGGGTGAAGGANGTCATCATGATCAGGATCGACGGCAGCAGGGTNAGCAGCGTCATCAACAGGATGATCTGCAGGGTGACCGAGTAGGTCTCGCCCCCGTCTCCGTTGGTGGTCACAGTCAGGGCCTCGATGCCCTGCGCCACCTGGGCACCGGCGAGCCCCGGCAGGAGCAGCAGGCCCAGTGCCAGCGCGAACCGCAGGAACAGCGCCATCACGACTGCCCCCGCTCGCTGCTACCGGGCGGAGCCCGGCGGGTCACGGCGCGCTTGAGTGCGCTGGAGAAATCCGGCGTCTCCCCGGCCGGCGCCACCACCGGCTCGCGCATCGTGTGCAGGGTGCGCATGCCGGAGGGCGCCACGCCCACCAGCACCTGTTCATCGCCCACCTGAACCAGCACCAGACGCTCGCGCGTGCCCACCGAACGTGCCGCGACGATCTCGATCACCTGCGAGCCGCGGTTCAGTCCGCCCTGGGTCCGGCGCAGGATCCAGCCCAGCACCACAATGGCACCGATCACCAGTACCAGACCGCCGATTAGCTGGGTCAGATAGGCCGCGGCCCCGCCACTGCCACCCTCCGCAAGGGCAGTCAATGGCCAGAGGGTCCCCGTGACGGCCGCCAGGACGAGGGCCGAACTGCGCGTATTACGTAGATTCATGGCTATTTGAGCTTGCGGATGCGCTCACTGGGGCTGATCACATCGGTCAGCCGGATCCCGAACTTCTCGTTGACCACCACGACCTCGCCATGCGCGATCAGCGTGCCATTCACCAGCACGTCTAGCGGCTCCCCGGCCAGACGGTCCAGTTCCACCACCGAGCCCTGGTTCAGCTGCAGCAGGTTGCGGATCGGGATGCGCGTGCGGCCGATCTCCATGGCGATCGTCACTGGAACGTCCAGCACCATCTCCAGATTCATCTCCTCGCCGTCGCCCTGCACCACCCCCGAGAGTTGTTCGGGCTGCAGGGCCTCCGCGGACGAATCGGGCTGGTGCTTGCGCTCCTTTTTCTCGGACTTCGGCGTCTGCTTCGCTGCGGTCGCGTCATCATCTCCCCCCGCAGCAGCCCCGCCTTGCGCGGCGTTCAGCAACTCATCGGGATCAGCCGCGTCTTCGCCGTCGTCATCCTTCTGCTCGGCCAGGGCTGCCGCCCACTCATCCGCCAGCGCCTGGTCATCGCTGCCGCCTTCGGTGTCGGCCATGGTTTCAGCGCCCGCGGTATCTTCATCCACGGCCGGGGTGTCCTGTTTGGGATCGTCGGTGTCAGCCATGCTGCGCCCTCTATCGTTTGATAATGCGTTCCGAAACCTGGATCGCATTCATGCCATTGGATACGCCGAACTTCCCGCGGAACATCGGGATGTCTTCGACCTGCAAGGTGATCTTCTCGGGGAGGTCCACCGGGATGATGTCGCCCGGCTGGATATCCAGCAGCTCGCGCACGGTGACCTCGGTCTCCGCCAGCATGGAGCTGATCTCGACCTCGGCGGTCTGGATCTCCTCCTGCAGCGCGTGCATCCAGCGCTGGTCCACATCGGAGCGATCCGACTGGATCCCGGTATCCAGCTGTTCGCGGATCGGCTCGATCATCGAGTACGGCAGGGTCACGTGCAGATTGCCGCCGCCCCCGTCGAGCTCGATGTGGAACTCGCTGATAACCACGATCTCGGTCGGCGAGACGATGTTCGCGAACTGTGGGTTCACCTCGGAGTTCAGGAACTCGAACTTGAGCTCCATCACCGGCTGCCAGGCCTTCTGCATATCCTCGAAGGCCCCCTCCAGCACGCCGTGGACGACCTTCATCTCCATCGGGGTGAAGTCTCGTCCCTCGATGCGGGTGTAGTAGCGTCCGTCGCCACCGAAAAAGTTGTCGACCAGGATGAACACCAGCTTGGGATCGAACACGAACAAGCCGGTGCCATGCAGCGGATGCGCCCGCACCAGATTGAGGCTGGTGGGGACAAACAGCGAGTGCATGTACTCGGAGAACTTGGTGATACGGGTGCCGACCACCGAGATCTCGGCCGAGCGGCGCAGTACATTGAACAGACGGACCCGGAGCTGACGCGCAAAGCGCTCGTTGATCATCTCCAGCGTGGGCATGCGCCCACGGACGATGCGATCCTGCGTGGCAAAGTTGAATTCCCGCGCCTCACCGTCACTCGGATACGGGTCTTCGGTCTCGACGTCGCCCTCATCCACACCATGCAGGAGGGCATCGATCTCGTCCTGGCTGAGGATATCCGTCTGCGCCATAACGGGGCTCCTACTGCATCACCAGTTCGTTGAACAACACGGCCTCGACCGCGTCCGGCGCATCCCGCGAGCGCAGAATCTCGCGGATTGCTTCCTTCAGCTCCTCCGCCAGCGATTCCTTGCCATCACGCGTATTCAGATCCTCGTAACGCTGTTCCGCCAGGATGCCCAGGATGTCGTTGCGGATCGCCGGCATATGCCGCTCGAACGCCTCGATCACCGGCGCCTCGTGGGTCACCAGGCTCACCTCGGCACGCAGATACCGGATGCGTCCCGGTGCTTCGATGTTGACAGTCATCGGCTCCAGGCTGGTGTAGAAGCGCTCGGGCGGGCCTTCCACCACCTGTTCGGCAGCCTCGTCGCCCGCAACCAGGAAGAACCAGGCCGCAGCGGCCCCGCCGCCCACCAACAGAATCACGATCAGCAGCAGCACAAGCAGCTTGCCCATGCCGCCCTTCTTCGGGGTGCCGCCTTCTTCGTCGTCCAGATTGACTTCCTTCTTCGCCATGTCGCACCCGCTGTCCGGTAAACCGAGGATTTGAACTCGGAAAAAACCTTAGCAAGGCAGATGCCAGCATTGGATTTCTATCGATTTATCCGATAGTTATCGACCAGTACTGGAGGGGAAGGAAGGACACTTCGGGGGAGGGAACGGCCGATAACGTCAAGAATCGGCCGCCCGCCGCGCGGGAAAGACGGATTCTTGGCGGCACTCATGAAAGATCGCTACGACAGAGAAAGACGCCCGATGGGGCAGGTCACGGATACCGCCGGCCGCCCATCGGATATAGCAAGACAAGACCGAGCCCGCGCCGGGCTCGCCTCAGGCAAACAGATCCAGGCGCCGATTCAGCATCGAGAGCGTGCTGCCGCCATTCTCGTTGTCTTCGGCCTCGTCCAGTTCCGAAGCGGTCCCGGCGGCGGCCTGGCGCTCATCCTGCTCGGCCTGCTCCTCGGCCGCCTGGTCGGAGACGGTCGCGTCCTCGAGCATCAGCCCGCTCTCGGCGAGGCTGTCGCGCAAGCGCGGCATGGCCGCCTCCAGCACCTCGCGGGTCACCGGATTGGCACTGATGAACTGGATGCTTGTGCGGTCACCCTCGACCAGCACCCGAATATCCAGACTGCCCAGCTGCGGGGGATGCAGCTTGAGCTCGGTTCGTCCACCCTGTGCCTGGGCGAGCATGCGCACCTGATCGGCCAGCTCGCGGGCCCCATTGGGCTGCTGCAGGAGCCGGGTCAGGTCCAGTCGCGGCAACGCGCGTGCAGCGTCCGCCCCCTCGGCCTGGCCACCGGCGAGAGCCGGCAGGACGCCCCCCAGGGGATCGGTACGCCCCCGACGCGACTCGTCCCCGCCCTGGGTCATCCACTGCGCGAGGACATCAAGCACGCCGTCCCGCGACAGCCCGCCCTGCGCGCCCAGCAGTTCGGGCTTCAGTGCGGCCAGGCCGTCGCGCCCGCCTGCCGCCTGGCTCGCCTCGACAAACAGGCGCATGACGGCTGCAGGCAGGGGCTTGACCGGCAACGCCTGGCCCTCGGTACCCCCGCGGCCAGAGGCGCCCGCCTCCCCACGGGCGGCGTCCATGCGCCCCGGTTCCTGCACTCCCGCCATCAGGCTGGCGACCGGCAAGCCCTTGCCACCCGCCTCGTCGCCCGCGGCGAAACCCTGCCCGTCGAGTAGATCCTGCAACCGCGCCAGCATGGCTTCCAGATCAAGGCCTTCCAGCTCGTCCCCGGGCACGCCCAGGTTCGCCAACAAGGCCTCCATCTGCGGCTCCAGAACCGCGAGGAACCCCTCGCCGTCCTTCCCTTTCAGCCCCTTCAGGCCGTCCAGGTCCTGCAGCGATGCCTCGCCGCCCAGCAATTGCAGCAGCGGCAGCATGCCCTGACCGGTGTTCTGTGTCGCGATCATCTCCGAATCCTCGGTGTGCCGGGCGGATCCCCGGGCCCTTGCCCTAATCGATAGTCACGGTCCATTCAAGAACCTTGCCAACGCGACGCTTCCTCGCGCGCATGAGCCTGCCGCGTGGCCCACAAATCCTGTTCGGTCTGCTGGCGCCGGGCGCCGTGTTGCGCCGTCTCGGCCTTCCGGCGTTGCAGCAGCTTTTCCAGCGACAGGCTGTTGCGGTGGCGCTCCAGCCACTCCTGGCGCGCGGTCTCCACCTGCGACTCCGCGGCCTGAATGCGCAGATCCTGTTGCTCCAGCGCCGAGCGCAACTGGTCGCGCATGCCCGCCAACCACTTGAGGGCGTTGGCGTCATCCGGAAGGGTCGCCTGCAGATACTCGCGCTGATAGGTTTCCAGGCGATCGCGCTGACCGGCAATGCCATCCAGTTGCTGCAGACGTTCACCCAACTGGCGGGTGGCCTCGCTCTCCTCGATCCGGCGCAGGCGCAACAGTCGTTCCAGGCGCTTCGGGTTCATGCCGCCCCGCCAACCAGCGCCAGCAGGTCATCCCGCGCCCGGTCAAAGCCGACGGCCTCTTCGCGACCCTGCGCCAGATACGCCTCGAGGCGCTCGTGCATCGCCACTGCCTCGTCCAGATGCGGGTCGGCACCCTTGCGATAGGCCCCGACCGCGATCAGATCGCGGTTCTGCATATAGGTGGCGGAAAGGCCGCGGAAGCGTCGCGCCGCCCGCTCGTGTTCCGGCGAGATCAGCGACGACATCACGCGCGAGACCGATGCACCGACGTCGATCGCCGGGTAGCGCCCGGTCTCTGCCACCTCGCGCGACAGCACGACATGGCCGTCCAGGATCGCGCGCGCGGCGTCCACGATCGGATCGTTCTGGTCATCGCCCTCGGCGAGCACGGTATAGAAGGCGGTAATCGAGCCGCCCCCTACGTCGCCGTTGCCAGCGCGCTCCACCAGTTGCGGCAGGCGCGCAAATACCGATGCCGCATACCCCTTGGAGGCCGGCGGCTCGCCGATCGCCATCGCGATCTCGCGGGCGCCCTGGGCAAAGCGGGTCAGGGAGTCCATCAGCAACAGCACGTGCAGGCCCTGGTCGCGGAAATGCTCCGCCACCGCAGTGGCCACCCAGGCCCCGTGCTGACGCAGCAGCGGCGACTGGTCGGCCGGCACCGCGACCACCACCGTGCGCGTGCGCGATTCCTCGTCGAGAATCTCGTGGATGAACTCGTTCACTTCCCGACCGCGCTCGCCGATCAGTCCGACCACGATCACGTCCGCCGTCGTGTTGCGCGTCATCATCCCCAGCAGCACACTCTTGCCGACCCCGGATCCGGCGAACAGACCGAGGCGCTGACCACGACCCACCGACAGCAGACCATTGATTGCCCGGATGCCAACATCCAGCGGCTCACGTACCGGTGCGCGTTGCAGCGGGTTGATCGGCCGCCCGGCCAACAGCCCAAACTCATGGGTACGGATTGGGCCTTTTCCGTCCAGCGGCTGCCCGTTGGCATCGATCACGCGGCCCAGCAACCCCTCCCCGACCGGAATCTGACGCTGGTTGTCCAGCGGTTCGATGCGCGCGCCGGGCGTCAGGCCCGCCGCGATCTCCTCGGGCATCAGGAACGTGCGTTCATTCTGGAAACCGACGACCTCGGCCGGCACCGTGTCTCCGTTCTCGCCGTGGATCAGCGCACGCCCCCCAATGGGCAAGCGCAGGCCTTCCGCCTCCAGCGTCAGGCCGGTCAGGCGCGACAGGTGACCCTCCGACTGCGGTGGGTTGACCCGCTCGACCCGCCCGCGCGACTGCTGCAAACGATCCAACAAGCCACTACTCAGCCGTTCCCGGCCCTTGCGGCGCACCTCGTCAATCGGGGTACTCATGAATCCTCCGGGGCCGCGCTGTCCACGGAAGTGGCGGACTGGTGATCTTCCTCGTCGGGTGCGCTGTCCATCTCCGGATACTCCCCATCCCAGAGGGCTTCCACGGCGTGCTGCAGACGCTGTTCGAGACTTGCATCGACGCTCGCCGCGCCCGATTCGAGACGGCAGCCGCCGCGCGCCAGGCCCGCGTCCGGGACCCAGGTGATGCGCGCATCCGCCCGCTCACCATAGGCCTCCACCAGCGCCTGGTCCTCCGGGTTCAAGTGCACCCGAACCTCCTGGTTGCGCCCGGGAAGCTGGGCCAATGCCCCCTCCAGGACCGTCCGGATCTGCTCCGGTCGCGTCTCCAGCTCGCTCTGGACGACCTTGCGTGCAAGCGCCGTCACCAGCGCCAACAACTCCGGCTCCAGGGCATCGGCGGCATCCGCCAGGGGATCAGCAAGGCCGCCGGCCACGGATTCCAGCATGGCGACCGTCTCGCGCAGTTTCTTGTCCTCGCGCGCCCGGGTGGCCTTCTCGGCCTCTTTCTTGCCAAGCTCATGCCCCTCGGCATAACCGCCCTCGAACCCGTTCTTGCGGGCTTCGTCCTCGATCTCCTCGATCTCGGCGGCCGTCGGCAGGCGACGCGGGGGATGGACCCCATTGTCACCAATCTCCGGCGGCTCCCAAAGCGATGCCGCCGCGTCGGTGTAAAGCCTGGCCGCCGGGCCATCGGTCACAACATCGCCTCGCTACCGCCGCCACCCAGCACGATATCGCCGTTTTCCGCAAGCCGGCGGGCCACGGACAGGATCTCCTTCTGCGCGCCCTCGACCTCGCTGACCCGGACCGGGCCCTTGGCCTCGAGGTCCTCGCGCAGCATCTCGGCCGCGCGCTTGGACATATTGCGGAAGATCTTGTCCTTCATGTCGTCGTCCGCACCCTTCATGGCAAGCACCAGCGATTCCGTCTGGATCTCGCGCATCAGCGTCTGGATACCGCGGTCGTCGATCTCCACCAGGTTCTCGAACACGAACATCTCTTCCTCGATCCGCGAACCCAGATCGGAATCGGACTCCTTGATCGTATCCATGATCTCCGCCTCCCGTGAGCCCTCCATCAAGTTCATGATGTTGGCCGCCGAACGCACGCCACCCAGCATCGACGTCTTGCTCGCGGCATTGCCGGAAAGCTGACGGTCGAGGATCTCGTCCAGCTCCTGCAGGGCCTGGGGCTGGACGCCATCCATGGTCGCAATGCGCATCACGATGTCGGACTGCACCCGCGCGGGCAGGTACTGCAGGGTGTCCGAGGCCTGGTCGGAGTCGAGGTGGGAAAGCACAATCGCCACGATCTGCGGGTGCTCGTTGCGCAGCATGTCCGCGATCGCCCGCGGGTCCAGCCACTTGAGTGCCTCGATCCCCTTGGAATTGCGTCCCAGCAGAATGCGGTCGATCAGGCCCGAGGCCTTGTCACCCAGCGCGCTCTCCATGACGCTGCGCACGTACTCGTCGGCACCCACCCCCAGCGCCGTCTGTTCCTGCACGTGAGTGGAGAACTCGTGCAACGCCGCGTTCACGTCACTGCGCGAAATGCGGTCCATGGAGGCCATCGCGGTGCCAATCTTCTGCACCTCCTTGGGTCCCATGTGGCGCATGACCTCGGCCGCCGCGTCCTCGCCGAGGCTCATCATGAACACGGCGGCGCGCTCGGCACCTTCCTGTTTGGCGTTCTTGTCAGCGGCCATCGTCACCCAACCACGTCTTCATCACCTGTGCCACGCGCTTGGGGTCCTCGCGGACCATCTCGCGCACCGCCTCCAGATCCATCTCCTGCTGGTCCGGCCCCTTGGGGCCAGTCAGCGCAGCCACGGCCGAACCCTCGCCCTGGCCCATTGCCATGCCCGTCTCGCTGCCGCCTGACTCGTCGGTCAGCGCCTCGCGATCTTCCTCGCGCCGCGGCGGCGGAGCCGGCCGCTTCATCAGATGTTTCATCGCCGGACGCACCACCGTCAACAGGATAATCAGAGCCAGCAGCAATGCCGCCACGATCTTGACCACCTCGAGGAACCAGGGTTGTTCCCAGAACGCGATTTCGTCCGCCGCCACCGCCTCGATGGGTGCCTCGAACGGGGCGGTCACTACATTGATCGTATCCCCCCGTTCGGCATTGAATCCTACCGCCTCGCGCACCAGCGCCTCGATGCGTTGCAGTTCCTCCGCATCCCTCGCCACCTGCACGGTCTCGCCGTCCTCGTTGACCTCCTGGCGGAAGTCCACCACCACGGCCGTGGACACGCGCTGCACGCCGCCCGGCATTTCGCGGATATGGTTGATGCGGCGATCCACCTCGTAGTTGCGGGTGATATTGGTGCTGCGGCTGCCCGGGAGCGCCGCGGGCGGGCCATCACCCTCCTCGCCTTCCTCGCCGACAACCCCACCGGCGGGCGGCTGGTTAGTCAGCGCCCCGGGGACACCCCCGATACCGCCCTCGGGTCCGGTGCGCTCGTCCTCGCGGGTCTGCTCGGACCGCAGGGCAATCGTCTCGGGATCGTACAGTTCCTCGGTGCGCTCGACGCTCGAGAAGTCGATGTCCGCGTTCACCTGCACCCGTACCTTGTCGCGCCCGACGATCGGAATCAGCAGGTCACGGATACGGTCGGTATAGCGGGTCTCCACGTCGCGGGTGAAACTCAGGCGGTCGCCACTACCACCCATGCCCGTCTCGCCGCCATCCTGGGTCAGGAGCGTCCCACTTTGGTCCACCACAGTGACCCGATCAGGATCCAGATCAGAGGTGCTGGACGCGACCAGGTGCACGATCGCACCGACCTGCGACTCGCTCAGGGACCGCCCACCGCGCAGGTGCACGACCACCGACGCGCTGGCCGGGCGCCGATCACGCACGAACACCGACTGCTCACCCTCGGCAATGTGCACACGCGCCCGGTCCACTGCATTCAGCGATGCCACAGTACGCGCCAGTTCGCCCTCCATCGCCCGATGGTGGCGCGCCCCCTCGATCATCCGGCTCGTACCCAGGCCGGTATCCTCCTGCAGCAGCTCGAAGCCCATGTCGCCGGAACGTGGCAGGCCTTCGCCGGCCAGCTGCAGTCGCGCGCCCGCCACCTCGCCCTGGGGCACCTTCACCTGCCCCGTCGTGGAATCGACCTGATACTGGATACCGGCCTGCGAAAGGACTTGCACGACCTCCGCCGCATCCTCCGCATCCATGCGCGGAAACAGCGGTACGTAGGTCGGCCGCAGCGCCCAGTACAGCAGCGCCACAATCACCACAATGGCACCCGCCAGCATCCCGATCAGGGCAAGCTGGCGGCCCGCAGGCATCCCGTTAAACTCCTTGATCCCGCCGGTCACCACCGCGGGCAGGGATTGTGCATTTTCGGCCATCGTCCGTTCTCTCCCTCAGCCCGATCGGCCGATCAGACCTGCATCCGCATGATTTCCTGATACGCCGTCAGCAGACGGTTGCGCACCTGGTTGGTCGCCTCGAAGGCGATGCTCGACTTGCTCATCGCGGTCATCACCTGCGGCAGGCTCACGTTGTCGTCGCCCAACTCGAAGCGCGTCTGCAGATCGGTCGCCTGCTGCTGTACCTGATTGACACCCCGCAGCGACTCCGTCAGCACGTTCTGAAAGTCCGCGCCGCCGACGCGCTGGGGTTCGCGCGTCTGCTGAGCCGCATTCGTGTTCTCCACGCCGTTGGCTTGCGTCAGTTGACGCATCTGCTGCAGGACGTTCTGGATCTGCATCTCGCTCATGCTCACTACCCCCGGGGCGTCTTGTTACGCCGGCCGACCGACCACGAAGGGCCCGCCGTATTTTCGTGTTCGACAGAAACTCTCAAGCAATCCATATGCCAGGCGACGGCACACTAGCCCGACGCGGGCACCGCAAAGCCGTGCTCGCGCAGACGCGCAATCTTGTAACGCAATGTTCTGGGGCTGATTCCCAGCCGGTCGGCCGCCTCCTTGCGCCGCCCGCCGGACTCGCGCAGGACGTTCATGATCACCCTGCTCTCCTGCGTCTGCAGGGTCTGCTCCAGCATCGGTGTCGGGTTCTCGTCATCCGGTATCGATTGCGCCCCGGTGGTCACCTCGCCGGCCCCGGTACTCCAGGGGTTCACCATGTCCGCATCCAGCCAAACCGACTCTGCACTCACCTGCGGATCCGCGTTGTCATGCAATGTGACCGCGCGTTCCATCACGTTCGCCAGTTCGCGCACGTTGCCCGGCCAGTCGTGTTCGCGCAGCCGTCGTTGTGCGCCGTCATCCAGGGTCTGGAGCTGGCCGCCACTCAGGCGTCGGAGCAACGCCTCGGCCAAGGGCACAATATCTTCCGCACGCTCGCGCAGTGGCGGGATGCACAGGGGAAAGACGTTCAGTCGGTAGTACAGGTCTTCACGCAAATGCCCTTCGGCCACGGCCGCGCGCAAATCGCGATTGGAGGTCGCGATCACGCGCACGTCCACGCGCTGCGGCCGCCGCCCGCCCAGGGGCTCGACCTCGCGCTCCTGCAGCGCACGCAGCAGCTTTGCCTGCAAATGCACCGGGATCTCCGTCACTTCGTCCAGCAGCAATGTGCCGCCGTCAGCCCGCACAAACTTGCCCGGTCGCGCCTCGACCGCGCCGGTAAAGGCGCCCTTGGCATGCCCGAAGAGCATCGCCTCAAGCATCGCCTCGGGCAGTGCGGCGCAGTTGATCGCTTCGAATGGTCCCCGTCGCCGCGGCGAGCGCGCGTGCAGCTGCCGCGCCAGGACCTCCTTGCCCACCCCCGACTCACCGGTAACGAAGACGGTTGCCGTGCTGCCGGCAATGCGCGTCACGAAGCGATCGATGCCACGCATCACGGGACTGCGTGTCACCAGTGCAGGGACCTCGAGCGACGGGTCCGGCCGCACTCGCGGACGCAGCCACCCGGCCAGCTCGTCCGCCATCCGCGGGAGCGCGAAGTGCGCCTCCAGCCCATGTCGCATCGCAGCCAGCTCCTGATCCTGGCTTGCGTCGCGGCTGACTGCCGCCAGTGCTGCCGTGGCTTGGCTCAGGGCATCCCGGGACACGTCCGCAGGATGCGCCAGCAGGATGACCGCCGGGGCGGACACCTCCAGGGATTGCACCAGATCGTCGGCAGTACACGTCTGCAGACGCACCCGCGGGATCGTGGCCAGCACCTGGACCACGGCCTCTCGCAGTTCGGGTTCGGCATCCACCAGCAGGATCGTGGCTCGCGACATGAAGTTCTTCCCGTATCGATTCGGGGAAGATCTAGCAAACATCGCGCCACCAATGCAGGCGATTGGTTTATAGAGGGTTTTTCTGGATCGAACCGGGATTCGTCAATCCTATGACGCTGGGATCGTCCACCTAGGCTCCTGCGAGTGACGGGATTCCGTCCACTTGAGCACACCGATTTCCGGGCGCGTTCACGCCCGCATTCGCGTGTTCTCAGGCCTTGCCGAGCCCGAACTTGCGCATGCGCTCAACCAGGGTGGTCCGCCGCATGCCCAGACGCCGCGCGGCGCGCGCCACCACGTGTCCCGTCTCATCCAGGGCACGGGTGATCATGTCGCGTTCCAGGTCGTTGAGGAAGCTGCGCAGATCGACGCCCTCCGGTGGCAGACCACCGGCCAGCAGGTTGGCGCCCGCCGCGGAACCGCCTTCGAAACCATTCGGCGTAGTCGGCGGCAGGGTCAGATCCTCGATTCCGTCCGGACGCACCCGCGGTGGCAGCTGCGCCAGGTCCACCGGTAGATCCGGATAGATGATCGCAAGCTGCTCCAGCAGGTTCGCCAGCTCGCGGATATTACCCGGCCACGCCAGTTGNCCCAGGTGGGCAACCACCGCAGGGGTCAGGTGGGCNGGGGCCATGCCCTGCTCGCGCAGCCGGTCTTCCAGAGCGGCGATCAGCAGCGGCATGTCGCTGGTGCGTTCGCGCAGGGGTGGCAGCTCGATCGGGAATACACTCAGGCGGAAAAACAGATCCTGACGGAAGCCACCATCGGCCACCGCGTCATCCAGATTCCGGTGGGTAGCCGCGATGATTCGCGCGCGGGCCGGGATCGATTTGTTGGAACCGACCCGCTCGAACACCCGCTCCTGCAGTACGCGNAGCAGTTTCACCTGCATCGGCAACGGCATGTCGCCGATCTCGTCGAGAAACAGCGTGCCATCCTCGGCCAGTTCAAACCGNCCGGCNCGCGCGGTGAAGGCGCCGGTAAACGCGCCCTTCTCGTGGCCGAACAGCTCGCTTTCCAGCAGATCCGCCGGGATGGCACCGCAGTTGACGGCCACGAAGGGTTTATCCGCGCGGTCGGAGGCGTTGTGAATCGCGCGGGCCACCACCTCCTTGCCGGAACCGGTCTCGCCCAGAATCAGCGCCGTGGCATCGGTTCGCGCCACTTGCCCGACCAGACGCTTGACTGCCTGCATGGTCGGATGCGACCCGACCAGCCCCGGGATATCGTCGTACCCCGGCTCGCGACCGAAGCGCAGCCACTGGAGGACCTGAGAAACCCGGCCAATCGAGAGCGGATGCTCGACGATGCAATCCACCCCGTCGGCCTGCACCTTGCCACCGTCAGTCGGTTGCACGACAACCGGCGCCAAATCCCCGCGCGGCTCCTGCAGGCGTGCGGACAGCTCGGCGGCAGGCCCGCAAAGCCAAACGGCTGCGGCGGGTGTGCCATCCATCAGGTCAGTGGGGTTGGTGTGGGTCTCGGCCACGCAGCCGAGGCAGTTCAGGATCGCCTGTGTTGCGTCCGTGGCTCCTGCATCGCCGCTAAGTGCAATGCGCATCGCCTGTTGCTGTTCCCCCGATTCCCGCATACCGCTGTGCCCCGACTGCCGCGATCGGATGCGCCCACCCGGGAAAAGCCCCGGCCGGCATCCAATGGTGTGATCGAGTTCGCAGTATCGAGCCTATTTGTGATTGCCGTCAACTTTCTGGCGTTTCCCGGCGACTTCGCGGCGATGCAAGCGAAAGATCCAGCGACCGATCGCCTCTTCCAGGGGACCTTCAACCCCCGTCCAGCGTGTCATCTGCAGGCCTCCGCGTGTCGTCGGACTTTCGACGCCCAGCACGCACGGCTGGGGCAACAGGCGGCTGAGGTAGACCTCCACGCGCTCACAACCCTCCGGCAACGTGCCTGCGGGCAGCACAATCCCGTGGCCACTGAGCGTCGCCTCCACCGGATCGGGACGCTCGGGGTGGAGTGACTCTGCGACCAGGTGCAACAACAGATCCAGCTTGTGTTCCAGGCGCTGCACCTCGGGCGAAGTCTCGTCCTCGTGCGGCATCGCGCCGCGTGGGTGGGCGGCGTCGAACAGGTCCAGGTTTTCGATGAGGCGCTGCGCCAGCACCGGATCGGTGGCGGGCCGGACCGACGGACCAATCATCAGCGCGGTCGTCACACGCAGGTCATCTCCGAGAAACTCGTCCTGACTGGCGTCATCCATGTGCGCTCCCGCCTCCCTCGTCGCCGGAACAAATGTTTCCGTTATAGACCATGGTGGGCCTTAGCCGACAAATACCCGGGCATTGCGGAACAGCCGCAACCACGGGCCCTCCTCGCCCCAGTCCGCCGGGTGCCAGCTATGCTGCACACTGCGGAACACCCGTTCTGGATGCGGCATCATGATCAGCGCACGCCCATCCTCGCTGGCGAAGCCGGTGGCCCCCCCGCCGGCAGAACCATTCGGGTTGGCCGGATAAACCGTCGCCGGGGTGTCATCGGCCTCCACGTAGCGCAGGGTGGCCTGATCGTGGACCGGCACACCGTCAGCGTAACGGGTGCGTCCCTCGCCATGGGAGACCACAACCGGCAACACCGAGCCGGCCATTCCGTCGAGCAGCACCGCCGGGCCCGGCTCGATGCGCACCTGCGACAGGCGCGCCTCGAACTGCTCGGAACGGTTGCGCACAAAACGCGGCCAGTGATCGGCCCCCGGGATCAGCGGTGCCAGATGCGAAAGCATCTGACAGCCGTTGCAGACCCCCAGCGTGAAGGTCTCGGGACGCTCGAAGAACCCCTGGAAGGCATCCCGCAGAGCCGAATGATTCAGGATCGTCTGCGCCCAGCCGCCGCCGGCACCCAGCACGTCGCCGTAGGAAAACCCGCCGCAGACGGCCATCCCCTGCATCGAGCCCAGATCCTGACGCCCATCCAGCAGGTCGGTCATGTGGACATCCACCGGGGCAAACCCGGCGCGCTCGAACGCCGCCGCCATCTCCAGCTGCCCATTGACCCCCTGCTCGCGGAGGATCGCAATGCGCGGACGTTCGCCGCGCGCGATCATCGGGGCGGCCACATCCTCGGCCGGATCGAAATTCACCCGTGGCCGCAGACCGCCATCGGCATCCACCCGCGCGAGCTCCTCGTCGGCACACTCCGGATCATCGCGCAGCCGCTGCATGCGCGCCGAGGTCTCCTGCCACTGACGCTGCAGACCGGCACGGTCACCGGTGTACAGATCCCGCCCGTCCTGGCGGATGGCGATCTGTTCGTCCTCGCGCAGGCGCGCCACCGGATGCAGGTGCGCCTCCAGCCCCGCCTCCGCGAAGGCGTCGCGCAGCGCGGACTCGGAACCCGCAGCCATCTGGACCACCGCACCCAGTTCCTCGTTGAACAGCCAGGCCGCTACCGGCTGGCCGCCAGGGATCTCCACATCGAGCCCACAGCGCCCGGCGAAGGCCATCTCCAGCAGGGTCGTGATCAGTCCGCCGTCGGAGCGGTCATGGTAGGCGCGCAACAGGCCGTTGCGGCGCAGGGTGCCGATGGCATCGAAGAAGGCGCGCAGGCGGGCGGCATCCACCACGTCCGGGGCGGTCTCGCCGATATGCCCGTAGCCCTGAGCCAGCGCCGAGCCCCCCATACGCGTGCGGCCCTCGCCCAGATCGATCAGCCACAGCCGATCGTCCGCCGCCGGATCCGGCTGCGGCGTCAGGGTCCGGCGGGTATCCGCGACCCGGGCAAAGCCCGACACGATCAACGAGACCGGGGCGTGCATGTGCCGCGCTTGCCCGTCCTCGGTCTCCCATACCGTGCGCATGGACAGCGAGTCCTTGCCCACCGGGATCGATATCCCCAGCGCCGGACACAGGTCCTCGGCAATGGCGCGCACGGTGTCGAACAGGTTGGCGTCCTCGCCGGGTACCCCGGCGGCGGCCATCCAGTTGGCCGAAAGGCGAATCGCATCCGTGCCATCGATATCGGCCCCGGCCAGGTTGGTCACCACTTCGCCGATCGCCATGCGCCCGGAGGCCGGCGCCGACAGGATCGCCAGCGGCGTGCGCTCGCCCATGGCCATCGCCTCGCCGGTATAACCATCGAAATCGGTCAACGTGACGGCGCAGTCCGCCACCGGCACCTGCCAGGGACCGACCATCTGATCGCGCGCGACCAGCCCCCCCACGCTGCGATCCCCGATCGTGATCAGGAAGTGCTTGGCCGCGACCGAAGGCATGTGCAGCACTCGCTCCAGCGCCTCCGCCAACGGACAGGCCTCCGGATCGAAGTCCGTCACCGGCGGCGCCCGGCGTTGGTCCTCGCGGGTCATCAACGGCATCTTGCCCAGCAACATGCCCATGGGCATATCCACCGGCGGCTCGTGGAACAGGTCGTCCTCGACCTTCAGGTGTCCCTCGTCCGTGGCCTCGCCCACCACCGCAAACGGGGCGCGCTCACGCGCCGCCAGGGTACGGAAGGTCTCCAGATGTTCGCGGGCAATCGCCAGCACGTAGCGTTCCTGCGCCTCGTTGCACCACAGCTCCATCGGCGACAGACCCGGCTCGGCCGTCGGCAGGTCGCGCAACTGGATCACCCCGCCGCGCCCGGCGTCATCCAGGATCTCCGGAATGGCGTTGGACAACCCGCCCGCACCCACATCGTGGATCGACAGGATGGGATTGCCGGCCCCCAGGGCCGTACAACGGTCGATCACTTCCTGGCAGCGCCGCTCCATCTCCGGGTTGCCGCGCTGCACCGAGGCGAAGTCCAGCTGCTCCGAGCTCGCCCCACTCGCCATGGACGAGGCCGCCCCGCCGCCCAGGCCGATCAGCATCGCCGGGCCGCCCAGAACCACGATCGGGGTGCCGGCCGGCACATCCTGCTTGTGCACATGCTCGCCGCGGATCGACCCGACCCCGCCGGCCAGCATGATCGGCTTGTGGTAGCCGTACAGGGTCTCGCCATCGGCGCCATCCGGCAGCGCCATCTCCAGCGTGCGGAAGTAGCCAGCCAGCGCCGGCCGCCCAAACTCGTTATTGAACGCCGCCGCGCCGATCGGGCCATCCAGCATGATCTGGCGCGCGCTCTCGATCCGGCCAGGGCGGCCAAAATCCCGCTCCCAGGGCTGTTCGAAGCCGGGGATGCGCAGGTTGGACACGGAGAACCCGGTCAGCCCTGCCTTGGGCTTGGACCCCTGCCCCGTCGCGCCCTCGTCGCGGATCTCGCCCCCGGAGCCGGTGGCCGCCCCGGGAAACGGCGAAATGGCGGTCGGATGGTTATGCGTCTCGACCTTCATCAGGATCGCCAGATCCAGCGCCTCGCGACGATACTCGCCGGTAATTGCATCCGGCATCAGGCGCGT
>SL_7KL_010_BRINEDRAFT_10000096_pt1 | contig 36561 bp, 34 predicted proteins | sample SodLak_010_BRINE_FD_10663 | JGI IMG/M metagenome (IMG submission 10663)
GGGCCCGCCCCGACACGTGTGCGCTGCGAAGAACGGGTGACCAACGGCTCGCTGAGGTCGGGGAGAAGCTCAGTCGCCGGCGTTGTCCCAGTCCTGGACGTCCCTGCCAGCCTCCCGGGAGAGGATGTCCAGCGCGGCTTTCGCGCCGTCACCGGCCGAGATGATGGCCTGGCTGCGCGTGGGGTAGACGAGGTGGCCGGCGGCGTACACACCCGGAAGCGACGTCGCCGTGTGCGCGTCCACCGGGATGGATCCATCTTCGGCGGCCACCCCGAGACCGGCTGCCAGCCGTGCACAGGAGCGTCCCCCGGCCAGCACCACGTGGTCGGCGTCCACCGTCTCGTCGCCGGCGTGGATGGTGAAGCCACCCCCCTCGGTGGCCTCGATGGCGGTCACCTCGGCGTCCACCAGCCGGGCACCCACCTGCTCGACCTGGCGGCGTGCGACGGCCTGGAACCCACTGCCCGAGGTGTCGGGGAGCCCGAGGTAGTTGTGGAGGTGGGCGTGGTGGAGCAGGGTGCGGTCGGTGCCGTACACCCGGGTGTCATGGCCGTTCTTCGCCAGCAACAGTGCTGCGGACAGCCCGGCTGCCCCGTCACCGACGATCACCGTGCGTCCCATCCGTGACCTCCTTCTGCCCGGGACCGTAACGCAGCATGGAGGGGCGCGCGACCGGCGAGCGCCGTCGGGGCACGGCGTGGGCAGGTTATCCTTACCATCATCCATAGACGGAGGGGAGCCGCCGTGGCCCACGACCTCATCGACTCCACCGAGATGTACCTGCGCACCGTCCTCGAACTGGAGGAGGAGGGCATCCCGGCGCTGCGGGCACGCCTGTCGGAGCGGCTCCAACTCTCCGCCCCCTCGGTCTCGGAGGGGGTCGCCCGGTTGGAGTCCCAGGGGCTGCTGCTGCTCGGCTCGGATCGCACCGTGCAGCTGACGGCCGAGGGGCGTGATCGGGCCGAGCGGGTGATGCGCAAGCACCGGCTCGCGGAGCGCCTCCTCGTCGATGTGCTGGGCCTCGAGCACGAGTTCGTGCACGAGGAGGCGTGCCGCTGGGAGCACGTGATGTCCGACCGNGTCGANGCGCGTCTGGTGGAGTTCCTCGGCAACCCNGCCACCAGNCCCTACGGCAACCCCATCCCCGGCTCAGGTGGCGACTTCGATGACGTCGTCCCCGNCGNCGAGGTGGCNGCCNGCCAGGTCATGGTGCACTCGATCTCCGAGCACCTCCAGGCNGACGCGCACGTCATGCACGTCCTCCANGAGCACGGGCTGATCGCCGGGGAGCAGGCCAGGGTGGANCAGCACGACGATCACGTGGCCATGGAGCTCGCGGGNCACNTCATCGAGCTGACGCGCGANGCCGCCCGGTTCGTCTACGTCCTGCCGGCGGAGACGGCCTGAGCGCANCGCTGGAGGAGCTCCACNGTCTCCTCCCAGCCCACGCACGCGTCGGTGATCGAGACCCCGTGGGTCAGCGGCGNGTCGGGGCTCCAGTCCTGTCGGCCNGGGTGCAGGTTGCTCTCCAGCATCAGCCCGAGCAGGCCGTGGTCGTCGTGGCGCCACTGCTCCAACAGGTCCTCGACGACCACCCGTTGACGGCGGTGGTCCTTGCCGGAGTTGCCGTGGCTGGCGTCCACCATGACCGGNCGCGCGTGGCCGGTGACGGCCCGACCCGCGTCACGGGCTGCGTGCACGTGCTCGACCGCGTAGTTCGGACCGTCGTTGCCGCCGCGCAGGACCATGTGCACATCGGGGTTGCCGGTGGTGCGCACGACGTTGGTGCGTCCGAGGCCGTCCACGCCGAAGAAGGCGTGAGGTGCGATCGCCGCGGCCAGGGCGTTGCGTGCACCACCGAGGGTCCCGTCGGTGCCGTTCTTGAACCCGATCGGCATCGACAGGCCGGAGGCGAGCTGGCGGTGCACCTGGCTCTCCACCGTGCGTGCCCCGATCGCGGCCCAGGCGACCAGGTCGGTCTGGTACTGCGGGGTGATGGTGTCCAGGACCTCCACCGCGCAGGGCAGGCCCATCCCGGTCACGTCGAGCAGGACCTCGCGAGCGATCCGCAGCCCCTTGGAGGCGTCGTAGGTGCCGTCCAGCGACGGGTCGTAGATCAGGCCCTTCCAGCCGATCGACGTCCGGGGCTTCTCGAAGTAGGTCCGCATGACGATGAGCAGGTCGTCGCGCAGGGACTCGGCGAGCGGCTGTAGCCGCGTTGCGTACTCGCGGGCGAGGTCGGCGTCGTGGATGGAGCAGGGGCCCACCACCACGACCATCCGGTCGTCCGCGCCACGCAGCGCGTCGGCGATCTCCGCACGGGCGCGGCTGACCACGGCGTGGTGCGCTGCGGTCGCCGGCAGCTCGGCACGGACCTCCACCGGCGTGGCGACCGGTTCGAAGGCCTCGACATGCCGGTCGTCGACGGAGGTACGGGGATCGGTCGGTGTGGTCACAAGAGCCCTCCTGCTCGCGACGGTCGCCCGCTGCGTGGCCGCGACGCCGTGCCTGCCCGGACGGCCGCACCCCCGACGCTACCCGGCGGAGCAGGTAGCCTCAGCGCCCGCTCCCGCCGCACCCGATCGGAGCTCCTCTCGTGGCTTCCCGGTCGACGCGGGCCGCAGCGGATCCGCCCGTGATGCCGGATCCGGCGACCCGCCGCAGGCTGACCGACGACCTGCTGGCCTGGGCCGCGGGCGTGCGCGCCGACCTGCCGTGGCGGACCACCCGTGATCCCTGGGCCATCCTGGTGTCGGAGCTGATGCTCCAGCAGACCCCGGTCAGCCGGGTGGTGGGTCCCTACCAGGCCTTCCTGGCCCGGTTCCCCACCGCCGCTGCGTGCGCCGAGGCGGCGGTCGCCGAGGTCGTGCTCGCCTGGGAGGGGTTGGGGTACAACCGGCGGGCGGTCAACCTCCACCGCGCCGCCGGGGTGATCGTGTCCGAGCACGGTGGACGCCCACCGGACGACCTCGACGCGCTCCTGGCGCTGCCGGGCGTCGGGCCCTACACCGCCCGGGCAGTGCTGGCCTTCGCCTACGAGCGCGACCACGGGGTGGTCGACACCAACGCGGCGCGGTTCCTGGCCCGGGCCGCGGCCGGTCACCGACTGGATGCAGCTGCCGCCCAGGAACTCGCCGACACGCTGGTCCCGCTGGGGCGCGGCTGGGCGTGGAACCAGGCCGTGCTCGATCTGGGTGCGCAGGTGTGTATCAAGCGGGCGCCACGTTGCGGTCAGTGCCCGATCGCCGGCTCCTGCGCGTGGGCACGGGCCGACTACGCCACACCGGACCCGGCGCAGGGGTCGGCCGGGACGACCCAGCCCCAGTCCGCCTTCACCGGTTCGGACCGTCAGGGTCGGGGCCGCCTCGTGCAGGCCCTGCGGACGGGGCCGGTCGACCTGGCGCGGGTCGCCGATGTCACCGGATGGCCGGACCAGCCTGACCGTGCGCGGCGGATCGCCGACGCGCTGGTGGGCGAGGGCCTCGCGGAGTACGTCGACGGCCAGCTGTCGTTACCGGGCACCTCGGCGTGAGCGACCGGCTGGTCGCCACGGCGATCGAGGTGCTGGAGCGCGACGGTGCGGTGGGCACGGACCGGCTCCTGCACGCGGTCCGCGCCGCGGGTGGGCGCGGGGTCAGCCGCGCTGCGCTGGAGCGGGCGCTGGGGACGGACCCCCGGGTGGAGCTGACCGAGGTCCTCGGACGCGCCCGCTGGCAGCTGGTCGAGGTGGAGGGCTCCGAGGGGCCTGCCGGGCAACCTGGGCCTCCGGCGTCGCACACCGAGACCCGTCACGCCCTCGGTGCGTTGGAACTGCGACCGTGGCAGGCGGAGGCCCTGGCGGCGTGGTCCCGCACGGGCCGGGGGGTGGTCGAGGCGGTGACCGGCACGGGCAAGACCCGCCTGGCCATCGCCGCCTGCCGCATGATCCTCGACCGGGGTGGGTCGGTGATCGTGCTGGTCCCCACCCTGGAACTGCTCGATCAGTGGCAGGCCGAGGTGCGTCGTCTCCTGCCGGGGCTGTCCGTCGGCCGCTTGGGAGGTGGCGGGCAGGACGACCTGTTCTCCCACCGCATCCTGCTGGCGACGCCGCACTCCGCGGCGGACGTCCCCCTCGACCTCCCGCCGGGCAGCACGGGCCTGGCCATCGCCGATGAGGCGCACCGCTACGGCTCGCCGACCTGGGCGCAGGCGTTGCCCGAGGCGTGCAGCCTGCGGCTGGCGCTGACGGCGACCTACGAGCGTGGTGACGATGGGGTGTCGGAGGTGCTCGAGCCCTACTTCGGTGACGTGGTGTTCCGGTACCGCTACGACCGGGCCGTCGCCGAGGGCACCGTTGCCCCCTTCTCCATCGCGCTGGCGGCGGTGGACCTCGAACCGTGGGAACAGGCCGCCTACAGCGCGGCTGACGGCCGGGTACGGCGACTCCACCGCCAACTGGTCGCCGGGCTCGGGATGCCCAGGGAGCCGCGTGCGCTGCTGCGTGCCGTGGCCGCAGTGGTCGCGGACGCCGAACGCGGCGGCGACCACGGGCCGCAGGTTGCCGCCTGTCGGGAGTACCTCGCCCGGGTCCGGGAGCGCAGGGAGATCGCCGCCACCTCGGCGTCCAAGCTGGCCGTGGTGCGCTCCGCGGCGCCGGCGCTGTCCGGCGGTCGGAGCCTGGTGTTCACCGACACCGTGGAGCAGGCGGAGGCCGCTGCCCGGGCACTGGTGGCAGCGGATGTCCCGGCAGAGACGGTGCACGGTGCGCTGCCGACGGAGCGTCGCCGGATCCGCCTGGCGCAGTTCCGCCGTGGGCGCATCGCGGTGCTGGTGGCCCCCCGGGTGCTCGACGAGGGCATCGACGTCCCCGACGCCGATGTCGCGCTGGTGCTGGCGGCGTTCCGCACCCGTCGCCAACTGGTCCAGCGTCTGGGCAGGGTCCTGCGCCGCAAGTCGGATGATCGTGAGGCACGTCTGGTCCTGGCCTTCGCCCGGGGGACGGGGGAGGACCCGGCCCGGGGTGGGCACGCGGACTTCCTCGCCGAGGTGGCTCAGGTGGCGCGTCGGATCGACCACCTCGATGTCGGCGCAGGGTCCGATCAGGTCGCTGCCTGGCTCGGCAGCTGACGGCACCGCCTTCGGGCCGGAGTCCGGATGCTGCGTTAGGCTGCGCGTGGGCCGCACGACCGCGCGGGGTGCGGCTCGAACGGGGTGTGGCCCGGCCAGCGTGCCGCGGCCACCCGGGTGTCGTCGTGCGGATCGCAGCGTGGTCGAAGGAGCCGCAGCGTGGTGGAGGCGAGCCGCGACCCGGCGTTGCGCGAGGTGCTCGCGTTGCTCGCTCCTGGGANGCCGCTGCGGGAGGGCATCGAGCGCATCATCCGGGCCGGACGCGGGGCCTTGATCGTGGTCGGCTGGTCGCCCCGGATCGAGCCGCTGGTCTCCGGCGGNTTCGTNATCGACATCGCGGCCACCAGCCAGCGGATCGCCGANCTCGCCAAGATGGACGGCGCCCTGGTGCTGGACGCGGANGCCGGCCGGGTGCTGCGTGCCAACGTCCACCTGGTCCCCGACCCGACGATCCCGACCTCGGAGACCGGGACCCGGCACCGCTCCGCGGAGCGCACGGCCCGCCAGACCGGCACTCCCATCGTCACCGTGTCGGAGTCGATGGGCATGGTGAACCTGTACGTCGGTGACCAGCGCCACGTCCTCGAGGAGGTCTCCACCCTCCTGGTACGGGCCAACCAGGCGCTGTCCACCCTGGAGCGGTACCGCTACCGGCTCGATGAGGTCGCCGCGTTGCTGTCCGCCCGGGAGGTGGAGGACGCCGTCACGGTACGTGACGCCGTGCTCGCGCTCCAGCGAGCGGAGATGCTGCGTCGCATCGCCGGTGAGGTCGAGGCGCACGTCATCGAGCTCGGCAACGAGGGGCGCCTGATCCAGCTGCAGCTCGACGAACTGGTCGGCTCGGTCGCCGATGAGCGGGAGCTGGTGGTGCGCGACTACCTGCGCGACCGGCGCCGCAAGCTCACCCGGGTGCTGGAGGAGCTCAGCGAGCTGGGGACCGACGCGCTGCTCGATGCGGAGCTCGTGGCTCGGCTGCTGGCCTACACCGACGAGGAGCTGGATAAGCCGGTCACCCCTCGCGGGTACCGCCTGCTGTCGCGCATCCCCCGGCTGCCGGCCACCGTCGTCGAGCGGCTCGTCGAACGCTTCCACACCCTCCCGCGGGTGATGGAGGCCACGATCGCCGAGCTCGACGAGGTCGAAGGCGTGGGCGGATCCCGTGCCCGGATGATCCAGGATGGACTGCGACGGCTCTCGGAGCCGACGGTCCAGGAACGGCTCGGATGACCACTGCAGAGGGCGCGCTGCGGTGCATCGGCCCCCGGCGAGCCCTCGACCGCGACGGGCTCTCGTGCTATCCTTGCCCCGGCCGGATGGCGGTGTCCGGGACCGGAGCCGCCCTCTGCGCCACGCTGTCGCCGTCGCCGACCCGGCCGCGGTACAGCGCTCAGCAGGACCCAGCACGAGCGAGTCGAGCGAAAGGTGCCGTGCAGACGGCCGTCGAGCGGGTATGGGTCCGAGCTGTCGAGGGTTCCGCTCTCGCCATGGGTTCGGCACCGGCTGCTCCCCGGTTCGGTTGGACGGCGTCAGACCACCGGAGAACCGGTCCGCCACAGGACCCCGTCAGGAGCGACCCTCATATGGCCTACAGCGTCGGCGACACCGTCATCTACCCCCACCACGGCGCGGCGGTCGTGGAGCGCAAGGAGGAGCGGGAGCTCAAGGGGCAGGCGCGGGAGTACCTGGTGCTCCGCCTGACCTACGGGGACCTGACGCTGATGGTGCCGGCGGATTCCTGCGAGGAGGTCGGGATCCGCAACGTGGTCAGCAAGAAGGAGGTCGAGCAGGTCCTCGACGTCCTGCGTGAGCCCGAGGGCAAGGCGGCGGGCAACTGGTCGCGCCGGTTCAAGGCCAACTACGAGAAGCTGCGTTCCGGGGACATCTACCAGGTCGCCGAGGTGGTGCGGAACCTGGCCACACGGGAGAAGGACAAGGGCCTGTCCGCAGGTGAGAAGCGCATGCTCACCAAGGCCAAGCAGATCCTGCTCTCCGAGCTGGCGGTGGCCATCAAGAAGGATGAGGAGCAGGCCGAGGCGCTGGTCGAGGAGACCCTGGTCACCGCGCACGGCTGATCGCAGGGGCACACGGCGGCGCCCGGAGGGGTGCCGCACGGGGCCGTGGCTGCAGCGCAGGTGGGTCCCCGGGGTCTTCCTACGCGTCGCGGTCCGCGGTCACCGGTGACCGGTGAGGTCTGGGAGCCGCCATGGTGCAGCGCGCCGCGCCACGGGAACACGTGGTCGTCGAGCTCGTGCGGTTGGGCATCGTGCTCGCCGCGACGGCCTCCGGCTACGCCTTGGGTACCACCGTGCACGAGGTCGTCGGGTTCGAGGACCTCTCCACCGCCCGGCTGGTCACCTCGATGCTGGGCGCACTGGTCGGCTACCTCCTGGGTGGCCTGCTCGGGAGAACCCTGGTCCGGGGCGCCAGGGGGGCGACGCAGCGGCTGATCGAGGTGCCTGCGATCCAGCTCATCGCCGGTGCACTCGGCGGGGCGGTCGGCGCGCTGCTGGCCCTGGCGATCGCCGCCCCGCTGCTGCTGCTGCCCGCCCAGCGCTACACCGTCCCGGTGCTGCTGCTGATCCTGATCACCTTGGTGTACGCCGGTGTGCTGCTCGGTGCGGGGCGGGCGGCTGAGCTCGGCCGCTACGTCGGGATGCGCGGCCGGCTGGACGTCCGTACCCCCTCACGGGGCGCGGGGGTCAAGGTCGTCGACAGCTCCGCCCTGATCGACGGTCGGATCGTCGACATCGCCCGTGCCGGCTACCTCGAGGGAACCCTCGTGGTCCCCCGTCCCGTGGTGCGCGAGGTGGAGCGCATCGCCGAGCACGACGAGGAGCATCGCCGCCAGCTCGGCAAGCGGGGTCTGCACGCTTTCCAGGTGCTCCAGGACGAGGGGTTGGTCGCGGTGGAGGTGGACGAGGACGAGGTCGCCGGGGTCGGGCCGGTGGATGAGAAGGTGCTCGCGGTGTGCCGGGAGCGTCGGGCCGCGCTGCTCACCGCCGACGCGCCGCTGGCCGAGTCGGCCCAGGCCAGTGGCATCAGGGTGCTCAACCCGCACGCCCTGGCCGACGCGATGCGCGCCCCCGTCCTGCCCGGTGATCGTGTGACGCTGCTGGTGGTGCGGGCAGGCCGTGACGCTGGTCAGGGCGTCGGCTACCTCGAGGACGGGACGATGGTGGTCGTGAAGGACGCCGCCGGGCACATCGGTGCGCAGATCGAGGTGGACCTCACCTCGATCGTGCAGTCGCGGACCGGGCGGCTGTTGTTCGCGACCGTCGCGCAGGAGGGGCCGTGAGCGTCGGTCCTTCCGCGATCGGCGTGGTCGTGGTGGCCGCGGGCAGCGGTGATCGTCTCGGTGCCTCGGTGCCGAAGGCGCTGGTGCGTCTGCACGGCCGCAGCCTCCTGGCCCACACGCTCCTCGGGCTTGCCGCCGCCGGGCTCCCGCCCGCGGTGGTGGTCCACACCCCCGGGCAGCGGGCGGCCTTCGCCGCCGCCACCGACGGGCTGCCGGTCGCTGCGATGGTCCCCGGTGGCGCCACCCGGACGCAGAGCGTCGCAGCGGGTGTGGCTGCGCTCGCTGGCGTGACGGACCACACGGTCGAGGTGGTGGTGGTCCATGACGCCGCCCGACCCCTGACACCGCCACCGGTCATCGCTGCCGCGGTGCGCGCGGTCCGGGCGGACGCCGCGGTCCTCGCCGCGGCGCCGGGGATCCCGGTCGCCGACACCCTGAAGCGCACCGCAGGGGGCGGTGGTCCGGTCACCGACCGGGAGGTCGTGGGCACCGTCGACCGCACGGGCCTGGTCGGGATCCAGACACCTCAGGTGTTCCCGAGCGGGGTGCTGCGGCGCGCGTTGGCGGCGGTACCGGAGGGGCACGAGGTGACCGACGACCTCGCCCTCGTGGAGCAGTTACAGGCCGCCGGTGACCTCCAGGGGCGGATCGTGGTGGTGCCGGGCTCGGTGTGGGCACGCAAGGTCACCTACCCCGCCGATCTCGCGCTGCTGGAGCTGCTGGCCACCCACGCGGACCCGGCCGCCCTCGATCCCGACCCCGGCGAGGGCTCCGGTAGCCCCCGATCCGGGGATGACGCCGGAGGTACGAGATGACGGGGGTCGCGATCCGGATCGGGCAGGGCGTGGACGTCCACCCCTTCGGTGACGACCCCGGGCGGCGCCTGCGCATCTGCGGGGTGGAGATCGCCGACGCCGCCGGGCTCGCCGGGCACAGCGACGCCGACGTCGGCCTGCACGCCGTGGCGGACGCCCTGCTCGGTGCCGCGGCCCTCGGCGACCTCGGTGCCCGGTTCGGGGTGGATCGGCCTGAGACGCACGGCGCCGACTCCACCGACCTGCTCCGTGTCGTCCTCGCGGACGTGGCCGGCGAGGGGTGGCAGGTCGGCAACCTCGACGTCACCGTGGTGGCCCAGCGACCACGGCTCGCCGGGTACCGCGACCGGATGCGTACCCACCTCGCACGGGTGTGTGGCGTCGAGGCCGCGGCGGTCTCGGTCAAGTTCACCACCACCGACCACCTCGGCGCCCTCGGCCGCAGCGAGGGGATCCTGGCCACCGCGGTCTGTCTGCTGGTCCCCCTGCAGCGGTAGGCTCCGCGGCCGGCGCGTGGCCGGCGGCCCGCTGCTCTGCATGCTCCCCACCCGGTGGTCCCCGATGACGTTGTCGTTGTACGACACCCTCGCCCGTGCGCAGCGGCCCTTCGAGCCGCGTGAGGACGGCAAGGCCTCCATGTACGTGTGCGGGCCGACGGTCCAGGGCGACGCCCACATCGGGCACGGCCGTGCCGCGGTGGTCTTCGACGTGCTGCGCCGCTACCTCCAGTGGAGCGGCTACGACGTCACCTTCGTCCAGAACGTCACCGACATCGACGACAAGATCATCCTGCGTGCGCGTCGGGAGCGGCTGGAGCCCGCGGTGGTGGCCACCCGCTACACCCGGGCCTGGAACCGCACCATGGACGCCCTGGGGGTCCGCGCTCCCGACGTGCAGCCCCTGGCGACGGGCCACCTGCTGGAGATGCAGGCGCTGATCCAGCGGCTGATGGAGCAGGACAAGGCCTACGCGGTGGACGGCAACGTGTTCTTCCGCGTCCGCCGGTTCGAGGGGTACGGCAAACTCTCGCGCCGCCGCGTGGACGACATGCAGCAGGGTGAGGACATCGTGGACGCCTCCGACAAGGAGGACCCCCTCGACTTCGCGATGTGGAAGGCCGCCAAGCCCGGCGAGCCGGCCTGGCCCTCCCCGTGGGGCGACGGCCGACCCGGTTGGCACATCGAGTGCTCGGCCATGGCCGCCAAGCACCTCGGTCACAGCTTCGACATCCACGGTGGTGGCCTGGACCTGGTGTTCCCCCACCACGAGAACGAGATCGCGCAGCACGAAGCCGCCCACGGCGACACCTTCGCCCGCTACTGGGTCCACAACGGCATGGTCCAGATGGGCGCGGAGAAGATGTCGAAGTCCGTGGGCAACGTCGTCTCCCTGGAGGAGGCTCTGGCCGGCTGGGGCGTCGGGCCGCTCAGGCTGTGGTACCTCTCCGCCCAGCACCGCACCCCGCTGACCTTCGACACCGCACGGCTGCGCGACGCCGCGGCGGTCCACCAGCGGTTCGTGACCTTCCTGCGGGCCGCCCGGCGGGTCACCGACGACGCCGAGGTGGACCAGGAGGCCGCCAGGCCGCACCGGGAGGCCTTCGCCGCGGCCATGGACGCCGACCTCAACGCGCCTGCGGCCGTCGCCGCCGTCCACGAGCTGGTCACCGCCGGCAACGAGGCACTGGCGGCCGCGGAACGCGGCGATCGAGCCGCGCGGGGGCGGGTTGCCGGGCTGGCCGCCACCCTCACCGAGCTCGGTGACGAGGTCCTCGGCCTCCACCTCGAAGCCTCGCTGGAGGACGCCGCCGGCGTCGAACGCCAGCTCGGCTCCCTGGTCGACTCGCTGCTGGACCAGCGGGCCGAGGCGCGTGCAGCCCGGGATTTCGCCACCGCCGACGCGATCCGCGACCAGCTCGCTGCCGCCGGTGTGGTCGTGGAGGACCGCCCCGACGGCGCCCGCTGGTACGTCGCTGACACCCCCGCAGCCGGGTGAGCGCGGCCGGGCCGTCCGGTGGCCGGGGCACGCGCCGTGGTGGCGGCGCCCGTGGTCGCGACACGCGTGGGGGTGCGGCACGCAGCGGTGCGCCCCGTGGTGGTCAGCGCCGTGACCGCGAGCCCGACCATCGGCTCGTCGGCGGTGTCCACCCGGTCCGTGAGCTGCTCCGCGCGGGCGCCGACCTGCACGAACTGCTGCTGGCCGAGGGCCGCGAACCTGACACGCTGGTCGGCGAGATCGAGGAGCTGGCTGCGGCTGCCGGGGTACGCGTGCGCCGTGTGGCACGCGACGACCTCGACCGTGCGACGGCCGGTCTGGTCCATCAGGGTGTCGTGGCGGTGGCACCGCCGTTGCGCACCGTCAGCCTGGCGCAGGTGCTCGAGGTGGCCGCGGTGGCCGGCGAGCCACCGCTGCTGGTGGCCCTCGACGGGGTGACCGACCCCCATAACCTCGGCTCCATCGCCCGGACCGCCGAGGCGGTGGGCGCGCACGGCCTGCTGCTGCCCGGCCGGCGGACCGCCAGCGTCACGCCGGTGGTGGAGAAGGCGGCGGCGGGAGCGCTCGCGCACCTCAAGGTCGCCGAGGTCGGCAACCTGGTGCGCGCTCTGGGACAGCTCGGCGAGGCCGGGGTGTGGTCGCTGGGGCTGGACGGTGACGCCTCCGAGGAGCTCGGTGGGCACCCCCTGGCGGGCGAGGCCTGTGTCCTGGTCGTCGGCGCCGAGGGGGCCGGCCTGTCCCGCCTGGCACGTGCACGCTGTGACGCGCTCGTGCGCCTGCCGATGCGGGGGAGGGTGGGCTCGCTCAACGCCTCCGTGGCCGCGGGCGTCGCCCTGTACGAGCTCCGGCGTCGCCGCGACGGCGGCTGAGCGGCCGGGTCGCGGGCACCGCGTACACGCCGTAGGGTCCTCGGGGCACACCCGACCACGGAAGGCCCCTGACATGGACGAGCTGCTGGCCCGCCTGAACGACCTCGGGCTCGACGAGGGCAAGGCCGCGGAGGTGAACGAGACGGTCCGGTCGTTCCTGGAGGAGAAGCTGCCGGAGGAGCTCGTGGTCAACCTCGACGACATCCTCAGCGGGCAGCGGGAGACCATGGGCAGCCTGCTGGACAAGGTGCCGGCCGACTCGCTGCCCGCGAACATCCGGACACGGGTCCGGGGCATCCTGGGCGGCTGAGCCCGGCAGCGGGTGTGCGCGCACGCCCCCACCTAGTCCTGGCCGTCGTAGATGGGCCAGACCTGGGCACGGACGTGCTCGTAGACCACCGAGGTCTCGAGCCGCGCCACCTCGTCCCGGGTGGTGAACGCCGCCAGTGCCAGGTCGCGGAGGTGGTCGGTGTCGCGCACGGCGACCTGCACGAGGAAGTCCACCGCCCCCGTCAGGTGGGTGACCGACACCACCTCGGGTTGCGCGAGGGCGTGGTCGCGGAAGGCGATCACGGCGTCACGGGAGTGACGCTGGAGGTGGACCTGGATCACCGCCTGCAGCCCGACCCCGATCCGGGCCGGTTCCACCTCGGCGTGGATGCCGCGGAGCACGCCGGTGGCGAACAGCCGGCGGACGCGCTCGTGGGTCGCCGAGGTGGACAGCGAGACCAGCGCGGCCAGTTCCTTGATCGTGCGGCGACCATCCTCCTGCAGCGCCCGCACCAGGGCGGCATCCGTCCGGTCGAGCGGCATCGAGGCTCCACCCTGTCAGGCAAGGTTCCGGTTGCTCCGGCGCACGTCCGGCAAGGATACTGAGGTAGGCGACCGGGAGGCCGGCGGACATGGCTGGTGTCGACACCGACGTGGTCCATGGAGGTCGCGACGACCTCCGCGAGCTGGGGGTGCACGCGCCGCCGCTGGATCGCTCCACGACCTACCCCCTCGCATCGCTGGCCGGGGGGACCGCCGATCTGGAGCGCCTCGCCGAGGGGGAGGCCGCCCCGGGGCACTCGCCGGTGTACGGGCGGCTGTTCAACCCCACCGTGGCCCGCTGGGAACGGGGGATCGCGCAGCTGGAGCGGGCCGAGGCCGCCGTGGCCTTCGCCTCCGGGATGGCTGCGGTGACCGCCACCCTGATCGCCGTAGGCGCGATCGGCCGGCACGTGGTGGCGATCCGGCCCTTGTACGGCGGCACCGACCACCTGCTGGCCAGCGGGCTGCTCGGGACCCGGACCACCTGGACCACGCCCGACCGCGTCGGTGACGCCACCGAACAGGACACCGCGCTGGTCATCGTGGAGACCCCGGGGAACCCGACGCTCACGCTGGTGGACATCCCGGCCGTGGTGGCCGCAGCCCACCCGGTACCGGTGCTGGTGGACAACACCTTCGCCACGCCCATCCTCCAGCGACCCCTCACCCTGGGTGCCACCTGGTCGCTGCACTCCGCCACCAAGGCGCTGGGCGGGCACGGTGACGTGATCGCCGGGGTCGTGGCCACGGACCAGGCGCACGCGGCGGCGCTGCGCCAGGTCCGTGTCGCCACCGGTGCGCTCCTCGATCCGCAGGCGGCTGCGCTGCTGCACCGCAGCCTGCAGACCCTGGCGCTCAGGGTCCGTGCCGCCCAGGCCAACGCCATCGAGCTGGCCCGGCGCCTGCAGACCCACCCAGGGGTCGAGCGGGTGTGCCATCCGAGCCTGCCCGGGTGCGATCCGCGTCGGATCGTGGCCGCCCAGATGCAGGGGCCGGGCAGCATGCTGACCTTCGATGTGGTCGGTGGGCTGGAGGCGGCCGGTGCGGTGATGGAACGGGTCGAGCTGCTCACGCCCGCGGTCAGCCTCGGGAACAACGACACCCTGATCGAGCACCCCGCCGGCCTGACCCACCGGGTCGTGGCCCCCGAGGCGCTCGCCAGCGCCAACATCGGTCCCGGCCTGCTCCGCGTCTCGGTGGGCATCGAGGACGTGGCCGACCTCTGGGACGACCTGTCGCAGGCCATCAGCGCGGCCACCGGACGACCGGGTGGCATCGACCTGCCGGCCGTCGAAGGGTGCCCGGAGCGCGTCGGGCTGCAGGCGTGAGCCGGGGAGACGTTCCCGGGCCGGACACGGCCGTGCTCGAAGCGATCCAGCGTCGGGTCCACTGGCTGGCGCTTCGGATGGTCGACCACGCCAACCGGGAGCGCGAGGACGCCGGGGGCATCAAGGTCGGCGGCCACCAGGCCAGCTCCACCTCGATGGTGACGCTGATGACCGCCCTGTGGTTCGCCCACCTCGGGCCGCAGGACCGGGTCGCGGTCAAGCCCCACGCCTCCCCGGTCTTCCACGCGATCCGCTACCTGCTCGGGGAGCTCGACGCCGGCTATCTGACGCGCCTGCGCAGCTTCCGGGGCCTGCAGGCCTACCCCAGCCGGACCAAGGACCCGGGCCGGATCGACTTCTCCACCGGCTCGGTCGGGCTCGGGGCAACCGCGCCGCTGTTCGCCGCCATGGCGCGGCGTTACGTCGAGGCCCACCACGGCCCGCGCGCCGAGGCCGGCCGGTTCATCGCGCTGCTCGGGGATGCCGAGCTCGACGAGGGCAACATCTGGGAGGCGATCGGCGACCCGGCCACCGCCGGCCTCGGTGACGTGCTGTGGGTGGTGGACCTCAACCGCCAGTCCCTGGACCGCGTCGTGCCCGGCATGCAGGCGGGGCGTCTGCAGCGCACCTTCACCGACGCCGGGTGGCACGTCACGGAAGCCAAGTACGGCCACCGCCTCCAGGCGCTGTTCGCCCGCGACGGTGGCGAGGCGGTGCGCGACCACATCGACGCGATGTCCAACGAGCGCTACCAGTCCCTGTTCACCCTGCGCCACGACCCGGCCCAGCTGCGCGAGCGGTTCCTGTACCAGGCCGACCCGGCGGTGGGTCGGGTCCTCGATCAGGTCAGCGACGCCGAGGTGGAGGTGGTCCTCGACCTCGGCGGTCACGACCTCGGGGAGGTCCTCGACCGCTACCGGGAGGCGGACCAGGTCACGGACCGGCCGAGCGTGGTCTTCGCCTACACGATCAAGGGATGGGGCACGCCGTTGGCCGGTGACCCCCGCAACCACGCGGCCCTGCTGCCCGCGGACGCGATCGAGCAGCTGCGGGCGGCGTGCGGTCTGGACCCCGACACCGAGTGGGACCGGTTCCCCGACGGCACCCCGGAGGCCGGGTGGTGCGCCGAGGTGGCGGACCGGCTCACGCGGCGCCCCTGGCCCGAGGCGTCCGGACCGGTGGTGCCCGCCGAGGCGGGGTTGCCGGCACGCCCCCGGGTCAGCACCCAGGAGACCTTCGGTCGGCTGGTGGTCAGCCTCGGTCGTGACGAGGCGGTGCGTCCCTACCTGGTCACCCTCACCCCGGACGTGGCGGTGTCCACCGGACTCGGCGGCTGGATCAACCAGGCGGGGGTGTTCGACCCCCTCCACGACCCGGCGGAGGACGCCATCGCGGTGGACGACGGTGCCACGCTGCTGCGCTGGGAACGCTCCGCGGCCGGGCAGCACGTGGAGCTCGGCATCAGCGAGATGAACCTGTTCTCCGCCCTGGAAGCCTTCGGGCTGGCCGACGACCACAGCGGTCAGCAGCTGCTCGCGATCGGGACCCTGTACGACCCCTTCGTGTGCCGCGGGCTGGACGCGCTGATCCACGCCGTCTACTCGGGTGCGCGGTTCGTCGTCGTCGGTACGCCCTCGGGCGTCACCCTGGCTCCGGAGGGCGGTGCGCACCAGTCGACCATCACGCCGTCGATCGGGGTGGAGCTGCCCGGCCTGACCCTGGCGGAACCGGCCTACGCCCGGGCGCTGGACTGGCTGCTGTGCGACGGCCTGGCGCGGGTGGCCGACCGCGACGCGCCACCGGAGGCCCTCTACCTCCGCCTGAGCACCCGCCCCGTGGACCAGGCGCCCTTCGAGGCAGCCCGACAGCGGCTGGGGGACGAGCGCCTGCGTCGCCACGTGCTGGCCGGTGCGTACCGGCTGGTGCCGGCACCGGCCCCGGACCCCGGTGGGCAGCCGGCACCGCTCGTGCGGCTCGTGGCCTCCGGCGCGGTCCTGCCCGAGGTGGTCGCCGCCGCGGCAGAGCTGGCCGGGGAGGGCGTGCGTGCGGAGGTGCTCGAGGTCACCTCGCTGTCCCGGCTGTACCGGGGGTGGCGTGGGGCCCTGCGTGCCGGTGTCCGTAGCGCCCGGGAGCCGGGTGCCGCCCACATCGACCGGCTGCTCGGCTCCGAGCAGCCCGACGCGCCGCTGGTCACCGTCCACGACGCCGCGTCCCACGCCATGGCGTGGCTCGGGTCGGTCACCGGCGCGCCTGTCGTGCCCCTGGGGGTGGACGCCTTCGGTGAGTCCGGGCGGATCCCGGAGCTCTACGACGCCTTCGAGCTGTCCACCGGCCACGTGGTGACCGCGGCCTTGGCGGCGCTGGCGCGTTCCTCGCGCCCGTAGGCACCAGCTAGCGTCACGCGGGTCCCTCCGCACCCGCCACCCCGTGGAGCCCGTCCGTGCAGCCGAGCGATCTCGACCACCTCGCCGTCCCCGGTGACCCGCAGCTCCATCCCGACGGTCAGCGCACCGTCTACGTCCTGACCGAGGTGGATGTCGACGAGGACCGGTACGTGCGCACGATCCACCTGCACGACGGGTCCGGGACCCGGCGCTTCACCCACGGACCGTCGGACGCCCGTCCGCGCTGGTCCCCCGACGGCCGGTGGCTGGCGTTCCTCAGGACCGGCACCGAGGACGGCCAGAAGCCGCAGCTGCACGTCATGCCGGCCGACGGTGGTGAAGCCCAGCGCCGCACCGACCTGCCGCTGGGGGTCAGCGACCTGGCCTGGGCCCCGGACTCCCGGCGGTTGGTGGTGGTCGCGGGCGTGTGGGACGCCTCGGTCGCCGGGCTCAGCGACGAGGAGCGGCGCCGCCGCCCCAAGCGCATCACCCGCCTGCCCTACCGCACCGACAGCGGTGGTTGGGTGCACGACCGCAGCACCCGGCTGCACCTGGTCGAGGTCGAGGGGGATCGGCCGCCGGTCGCGCTGGACACCGGGCCCCAGGACGTCTCCGCACCCGACTGGCACCCTGACGGTGCCGCGATCGCCTACCTCTCGGACCCCGACGACTGGCCGGAGACCGAGCCCCACTCCCAGGTCTTCTGCCTGACCGTCCCCGATGACGACGCGCTCGCGACCGCGGCGGCTGAGGACGCCGCCGACGCCCCACGGGACCCCGGTACCGCCGGCGGGGACACCGCCGCGGCGCCCACCGTCGCCGTCACCCGCCGGGCCCTCACCGCTCCGGGGATGTGGTCCGCGGTCCACCATGACCCGACCGGCAGGGTGTTCATCACCGGGCTGCCCGACCCCTACGACTGGCCCGGGACCCCGGGCATCTACCTGCTCACCGACCCCGCAGCCGCCGAGCCGAGCCCCGCGGTGCCCCTGACCCGCCACCTCGACCGGGACGTCACGCCGGGCTCACCCTCCTGCGCCACGATCGGCCCCCGGTTCGTGGACGGTGGGTTCCTCACCGCGCTGGAGGGCCGTGGGACCACCGCCGTCGCCCGGGTCGAGCTCACCGGCTTCGACCCGGCGGGCGGCACGCCTCCCGCGGTCACCGAGGTGGTGGCCGGCGCGCGGGCGGTGACGGGGTTCGCGGTCACCCGCGATGCCGAGGTGGTGGTGTTCACCGCCACCGACCCGGCCACCCCCGGTGAGCTCTACCGGCTCGAGGGTGGGGCGCAGCGCTGCCTGACCGACCTCACGCCGGGGTTCCGTGCCAAGGTCGACATCCGTCCGACGACGCGCTTCACCTGCGAGCGTGACGGCGTCGAGCTGGACGTCTGGGCGGTGCTGCCACCGGGCTTCGATGCCGCCGAGGCGGGCAGCGTGCCGGTGCTGTTCAACATCCACGGTGGGCCCACGGCCCAGTACGGGGAGTACTTCTTCGACGAGTTCCAGGTGGAGGCCGCGGCCGGCTACCTCGTCGTCGGCACCAACCCCCGCGGTTCCTCCGGGCGGGGGACGGCGTGGGCACGCGCCGTGGTCGGCGCGTGGGGTGAGCAGGACAGCGTCGACACCCTCGACCTCGAGGCGGTGGTGGACGCCACCCTGGAGCGCTTCCCGCAGGCGGATCGGGCGCGGGTCGGGATCATGGGTGGCTCCTACGGCGGGTACGCCACGGCGCGGTTGCTGGCCCGTACCGACCGTTACGCCTCGGCGATCGTCGAGCGGGGCCTGCTGCAGTGGGAGTCCTTCGCCGGCACCTCCGACATCGGCCCCTTCTTCGACCGGATGTTCCTCGGCACCTCGCTGCTCGACGGCGCGCAGCTCCACCACGCCGCCAGCCCCGCCCGCACCGCACACCGGATCACCACGCCCACCCTGGTGCTGCACAGCGAGGCCGACTGGCGGTGCCCGCCGGAGCAGGGCGAGCAGCTGTTCATGGCGCTCAAGCGGGTGGGCACGCCCACGCAGATGCTGCGCTTCCCCGACGAGTCCCACGAGCTGTCGCGCTCCGGAGCGCCCAAGCACCGCGTCGAGCGGTTCGAGGCGGTCCTCGAGTGGCACGACCGCTACCTCGGTGCCTCGGCAGCTGCGGGTGACGCCGCCGGGGAGGGCTGAGCCGGGGTGGGGGCGGGGATCGTCTGGCTGGCGCGGGGCCTGGCACAGGTCCCCGACACCGACGCGTGGCTGTCCCCCCGTGAGGCGGAGCGTCTGGCTGCGATGCGCTACGGCAAGCGTGCCAGCGAGTTCCTGGTCTCCCGTTTCGCGGCGAAGCTCGCCCTGGCCCGTGCGGTCGGTGTGGAGGTCACCGACGTGGCGGATCTCGCCTGCATCGAGGTGGCACGTCGCCCGACCGGCGCGCCCAGGGCACTGGTGTCGGGGGAGCCCGCCGGGGTCGCGATGTCCTCCACCGACCGGGCCGACTGGGCGGTCACCGTGGTGGGCACGGCGGCCGGATCACCGGGGGTCGACGGCCTGGAGGTCGGCTGTGACCTGGAGCTCGTGGAGCCCCGCTCGCCCGGCTTCGTCCGGGACTACCTCACCGACAGCGAGCAGGCGCTGGTCGCGGAGGCAGCCTGGCCCGTGGAGGTGACGGCCAACCTGCTGTGGAGCGCGAAGGAGAGCGCGCTGAAGGTCCTGCAGACGGGGCTGCGCCGCGACACCCGCAGCGTCGAGGTGGTGCTGGAGGAGGGTGATGGGCGCGACGGGTGGTACCCCCTGCGCGTCCATCCCGTGGAGGGCGGCACGTTCCCGGGCTGGTGGCGACGCTCCGGCAGCTTCCTGCTCACCGTGGCCGCGAACCGACCCACCCCACCACCGGTCAGCCTCGAGCAGCCCGACGCGCTGGCCGGCGCGTCACCGAGCCACCGGTGGTTGGAGGAGCCCCTCAGGTGGGGGCGTTCCCCGCGCTCCACTTGATCGAGCACCCCATCGCGGGCCGCTGTTCGGCCGGTGCCGGCGCGCCCGCGAGGACCGCTTCGGCGGCCGCCCGCAGCTCGTCCCCGGTCACGAGGACGTCGTTTCCGGGGGTGGCCGCGTCGAAGGCGCCGCGGTAGGCGAGGCGGTGGTCGCGGTCGAACAGGAACAGGTCGGGGGTACAGGCGGCACCGACCGCGCGGGCGAAGGACTGGTCCTCGTCCCGCAGGTAGGCGAAGGTGAACCCGGCGCGCTGCGCCTGCTCCGCCATGCCCGCGAACCCGTCCTGGGGGTGGGTGGTCGCGTCGTTGCTGGACACCCCGATCACGGTCAGGCCCTGGACGGCGAGCTCCGCGGTCACCGCACCGAACCGTGCCTCGATGTGCTGCACGTACGGGCAGTGGTTGGCCAGGAACGCCACGAGCACGGGACCGTCGCCGGCCAGGTCGTGGACCGAGGTGGCGGTGCCCGCGGGGTCGGTGAGGGTCGCCTCGGGCAGGGGCGTTCCGAGCGGTGTCTGCTGCGAGCTGCTCGCCATCGTGCTGGCACTCCTGATCACGCGTCGTGAGCGTTGTGGGTGGTGTTCGGAGCCGAGGAGGGGATTCGAACCCCTGACCTGCCGCTTACAAGGCGGATGCTCTGCCGGACTGAGCTACCTCGGCGCAGACGCGATGCTACGGGGCGCGTGGCGCGGGTGCCGGGCGGACGGCCACGCCGGTGTAGTTGCACCGGTGTGGTTCGTCTGCGAACATCACCGCCGAGCAGGAGGGCAGCGATGTCGGCAACCACCACACCCACCACACCCACCACGGGCACCGCCACGATCTCCGCACGTGACGCGGAGATCCTCACCTTCGAGCGCGAGTGGTGGAAGCACGCCGGCAACAAGGAGCAGGCGGTGCGTGAGGCCTTCGACCTCTCGCCCACCCGCTACTACCAGCTGCTGAACCGCATCATCGACGACGAGGCGGCGCTGGCCCACGACCCGATGCTGGTCAAGCGGCTGCGGCGTCTGCGGGCCCAGCGGCAGCGCCAACGTGCCGCCCGTCGCGTGGGCGCCGGTGCACGGTGAGCGCAGCATGAGCGAGGAGCCGATCGGTCAGGGCCAGGAGCCCGGGATCGGCGCGCTCGTGTCCCGTGTGCTGGGGATCGCCGCCCTGGTCGTCGCGGCCTCAGCGGCGCTGTTCGTCGGCCTGGGCCAGATCACCGGGGACGCATCCCTGGTGGTCGCCGACGCTCCCGAGGAGCCGGAGAACGCCGAGCCGGACCCGGAACCGGAGCCCTCCGAGCCCGACGTTGCGGAGCCCGAGGAGCCCGAGGAGCCTGAGCCGGCCCCGGAGGCGGATGCTGACGACGAGCCGGCCCGCGAGGACGAGCCTGACGGTGACGAGCCTGACGCCGATCCCGGGGACGCCGCGGACGAGGACGCCGAGGAGGACGCCCCCGACCAGGATGCTGACGAGGCCGACGAGGAACCGTCTGTCGAGGAACCCTCAGGTGACGAGCCGGCCCGCATCGAGCCCGACACGATCAGCGTCCAGGTCCTCGACGGGTTCCAGGACGACGGCGGTGCGGCCGCTGACGGCGTCGCTGCGCAGCTGCGGGACGACGGCTACCGCGTCGTCGCCCAGAACCCGGCCCTGCGCTACGAGGTCACGACGGTGCTGTGGACCGCCGGCAACGAGGCCGCCGGGCAGCAGATCGCCCGTGACATCGGCGCGGCCGAGGTCCGCGAGCAGCCGGGCAACCTCTCCACCTCGGTGATGGTCCACGTCGTGGTGGGTGCCGACCGCGGGTGAGGCCGCGGTGTCCGCCCGGCGTCACCGCCAGCGGGGCGAGCGCCTCAGTTGTCGTGCAGCAGCTGCAGCTTCTCCAGGATCATCCGGCGACGCCGCTCCTCCTCCTCCGGATCGGTGGAGAGCACGTCCTGGAGCACCTGGGAGAGGGCGAGCGGGGAGAAGGGCTTGGTGATGTAGTCCGCCGCACCCTGTGACCAGCCACGGATCTGGTCCTGGTCCTGGACCTTGGCGGTCAGCATCACCACCGGGATGTGCTTGAGGTCATCGTCGGCCTTGATGGCGTTGAGGACCTGCCAGCCGTCCATCTTCGGCATCATGACGTCGAGGAGGATCACGTCCGGTGACTCGCTGCGGACCTGCTCCATCGCCTGCTCGCCGTCGGTGGCCTCGATGACGTCGTAGCCCTCGAACTCGAGGTTCACCCTGCACAGCAGGAGGACGTCCGGCTCGTCGTCGACCACGAGCACCTTGGCGCGCTCACCGGCCACCTCGGTCTCCTTCCTGTCGGACCACCCCGCCGCGGCCGTTCTCGCGCTTACGGAGGGGCGGCACGCCACCCGTCGCGGGCCGAACTGTTCGTACCCAGGATGTTGCTGCTCCCCTACCGTAGCGGCTCGGCCGCGCCACGGGAGGGTCGAGGGACCCTGAGCTGGCCCTACCGGTACCAGGGGCCTGGGGGCGGGGCCGCAACGCTCACCCGGTCTACACCTCGCCCAGCGGCGGGCGCTGCGTGACCTCCACCGCGTGCGCCTGCAGCTCGAGCGTGCCTGCGGGGGTGCGCTGGGGCTGCCACAGGACCGACGGGGGGACCGGGGGCGCCGCCTCCGTGGGCTGGGCAGCGGACCCGTCCTCCGCACGCCGGACGAGTGCGACCTGGAACAGCTCCGCCGCCATGCGGCTGAGGGCGGTGAGCTCCTGGTGATCGTGGGTGCGCACCCCGAGGTCCACCTGCGCGATGGCGCCGATCCCGTGGCGGTGGGCGACGTCGATCAGCATGGCCAGCTCCACCCCGTACCCGCGGACGAAGGGCAGGGACGTCAGGAGGGTGCGCCGGGCCGCGACCTCGCCGGCCAGGGGCTGCACGATGCCGGCGAGCTGCGGGAACCAGGCCGCCAGCACGGGGCGCGCCAGCAGCTCGGTGACCCGCCCACCGGTGCCGTGGGGCGCCCCCGCGGTGTCCACGAAGGGCCGGTCGTAGGCCGCCTTCGTCAGCTGCACGGCGCGGTCGTGCAGGAGCGGGCCGAGCAGGCCCGTGACGAAGTGCGGGCCGACGTCGACGACGTCCGCGTCGAGGTAGACCACCAGCGAACCCGTCGAGGCGGCCAACCCCTTCCACATCGCCTCGCCCTTGCCTGGTGCGCTGCCGAGATGGGGGAGCACCTCCGACTGGCGGACGACGCGGGCGCCGGCCGCGGCGGCCACCGCCCCCGTGGCGTCGCTGGAGTCGGCGTCGACGACGAGCAGCTCGTGGACGAGGCCGACCCGGCTGACGAGGTGGTCGTGCACCGTGGCCACCACCTCGCCGACGGTGGCCTCCTCGTTGCGGGCGGGGATCACGACGCTGATCACCTCGCCGGCACCCCGTGCCCGTGACGCCAGCTCCACGGCGTCGAAGGCGGTGTGGGGCCGGATCGGGGGACCGGGGCACGGACCCGCTGCCGATCCGCGACCCGTCCCGTTCCCGGGTCCGCCGCAGCGGCTCATGGCACCGCCTGTCGGCGTCGGGCTGCGACCGGCCCGGCCAGGAAGCGTCGGAGCAGATCCCTACCCGCAGCGACCGACCAGGGGGCCTCCCGGTCCCACGTGCCAGCCAGGGTCGCGGCATCCACCTCGGACCGGGCGAACACGCCGTGGAGCGCAGGCCCGTCGAGCCACGAGCGGAGTCCGGCCGCGTCCACCTCCGGATGGAACTGGACCGCGGTCGCGCTGCCGAGCCGCCAGGCTGACACCCCGTCGCTGCCGGTCAGCAGCTGCACGGCGCCGCTCGGCAGGGTGGTGACCTCGTCCTCGTGGACGAACAACCCGCGGGTGCCGTCGGGCCACGCTGCGAGCAGCGGGTCGGTGCGCCCCGCCTCGGTACGGACCAGCGGGGCGGCCGCCACCTCGGGGCGCTGCCGCTGGGTGACGACGCCGCCGAGCGCGGTGCCGAGCAGCTGTGCGCCCAGGCAGATGCCGAGCACGGGCACATGATCGGCCACCGCGTCGGCGAGCAGCGCGATCTCCGGGCCCATCCACGGGTGTCGGTCCGGGTCCACCGCCGACATCACCCCGCCGAGGACGAGCAGTCCTGCGAGCTGGTCGGGGCCGGACGGCAGGGCATCGCCCGCCGGTACCTGCACCAGCCGCCAGGGCCCGCCGCCGGGCTCCGCCAGCACGGGCCGCAGGGCCCCCAGCGACGCGGTGGGCGTGTGTTCCAGCACGAGCAGTTCGGTGCCCATCAGCCGGCCAGCAGCGGCAGGCTGACCGCGTAGAGCACCAGCAACAGGACGCCCTCGCGTCGTCGTACCCGGCGTCCGGTGACCATCGCCACCGTCGCCAGTGTCACCACCGCCACCATGATGATCGCTCCCATCGAGGTGATCGTGCGACCGAGGGGTTGGCCGGCGCCGGCGAAGGCGGCGGCGGCACCCACGGCCCCGCTGTTGAACAGGTTGCTGCCGAGCAGGTTGCCGACCAGGAGGTCGTTCTGGCGTCGCCGGGAGGCCTGGATCGCCGTCGCCAGCTCCGGGAGCGAGGTACCGACGGCGACCACGGTCAGGCCGATGAAGGCCTCGCTGAGCCCGAGCCCCCGTGCCACCTCGGTGGCGGAGACCACGAGCAGCTGCGCCGCCCCGAGGGTGGCCACCAGACCGAGGGCGGTGCGCACCGACTCCCGGCGCAGCGACAGTATCGCACCGGCCTGCAGGAACTCCTGCACCGTGTCAGCGGTGCCGCTGGCTGCGGTGCCGTAGCTCGTGGCGGCGCGCATCGTCAGCGAGAGGGCGACGAGCAGCCCGACGAGCAGGATCACGCCCTCGACGAGGTGCAGGGTGCCGGAGGCCAGGAACACCGCGAACAGCACCACCAGCGCCCAGGACAGGGGAGCCTCGCGTTTGAGCACCGGCCAGCGCACCTCGACCGGGTACAGCACCGCGGCGACACCGAGCACCAGGCTGAGGTTGGCCACGTTGGACCCGACGATGTTGCCGACGGCAAGATCCGGGGAGCCTCGCAGCCCGGCGAGCACGGACACGACCAGCTCCGGGGCGCTGGTGCCGAACCCGATCACCACGGCGCCGATCACCACCGTGGAGATCCGCAGCCGCGCCGCGATCCGGGTGGCGCCGACGACGAACTGGTCCGCAGCCACGGTGAGCAGCGCGAGACCGAGGACGACGCCGAGCAGCGGGAGGAGCATCCGTTGCACGCTACCCGCCCGTCAGCGCCGGGTACGGTGACCGCCCGCCAGCGCTCCGGCTGTCGGGCTCCAGCGCCGAGGTGTCGTCGTGGCAGCTGCACGGTCCCGGGCCCACCTGCTCCTCGTCGGGCTCGTGCTGCTGCTGGTGCTGCTGCTCGGGTGCGGTGAGGGTTCCGGCACGGTCGCCGAAGGTGATGGTGAGGAGCCGGCGGTCGAGCAGCAGGTCGGTGTCCGTCCCCCCACCGATGACCTCGTTCCGAGCGACATGGCCCCGCCGCAGGAACTGGTCATCGACGAGTTGCTCGAGGGCCAGGGGCCGGGTGCGAGCCAGGGGGACGTCCTCGTGGTGCACTACGTCGGGTTGCGATGGTCCGACGGTGGCCAGTTCGACGCCTCCTGGGACCGGGGCCAGCCGCTGGAGTTCGAGCTCGGCGCCGGCCGGATGATCGAGGGGTGGGAGCAGGGGCTGGTGGGTCTGCAGCCGGGCGGACGGCGGGTGCTGACCATCCCTCCCGCGCTGGCCTACGGGGACCGGGGCGCCCCGCCCGCGATCGGCCCCGGAGAGACCCTGGTGTTCGTCGTCGATCTCGTGGAGCTGAACTGATGTCCCACACGCCCGCCCTGCACCCCGCACTGGACGCGCTCACGCCGCTGGTCGGCACCTTCCGCGGCGAGGGCACGGGTGACTTCCCCACCATCGAACCCTTCCGGTTCGGCGAGGAGGTCTCCTTCCTGCCCCGCGGTGGCCCGGTCCTGGCCTACAGCCAGCGGACCTGGGATCCCCCGACCGAGCGTCCCATGCACGGTGAGACGGGGTTCCTGCGGCCGGCAGGGGACGGGCGCATCGAGCTGTTGCTGGCCCACACCTTCGGCCTGACGGAGCTGCAGGAGGGCACCATCGCCTTCGCGGAGGTCCCCGAGGGGCTGCGTCTGGTGCTGGAGAGCACCGCCATCGGGGTCGCCGGCACGGCCAAGGCGGTCGATCACGTCCGTCGTGAGCTGACCCTGACCGGCGATCTGCTGCGCTCCGAGCTGTGGATGACCTACGCGGGCGTGGAGACGGGCCAGCACCTGCGCTCGGAGCTGCACCGCGTCGGGTGAGCCGGGACGCGCGTGGTCCTCGCTGCACGCGTGGTCGCCGTCGGCTCGTAGGCTTGTGCCGGCCCGCGGAGAGCCGGGCGGCAGCGAGGTGAGGAGACGGTGTGACCGAGCGGTTGGTCGTGATCGGTGGCGACGCGGCGGGGATGTCCGCAGCGTCCCAGGCGCGGCGGCTCAAGGGGCCCGATGAGCTGGAGATCCTCGCCTTCGAGCGGGGCAGCTTCACCTCCTACGCCGCCTGCGGGATCCCCTACTGGATCGGGGGGCTGATCCACGAGCGCGACGAGCTCGTGGCCCGCGCGCCCGAGGTGTTCCGCGAGAAGCAGTCGATCGACGTGCGCACCGGCCACGAGGTGGTGTCGATCGACACCGACGCCCGCACCGTGGTCGTCGACGACCTCGACGCCGGGCAGCGCTCGGAGCACGGCTACGACCAGCTGCTGATCGCCACCGGCGCCACGCCGCTCAGGCCACCGGTACCCGGGATCGACGCGGACGGGGTGTTCGGGGTCCAGACCCTCGACCACGGTCAGCGGGTCCTCGACGCCCTGGCCCAGCGCCAGCCCGAGCGCGCCGTGGTGATCGGCGCCGGCTACATCGGCATCGAGATGGCGGAGGCGATGCTGCTGCGCGGCCTCGAGGTCCACGTGGTGGAGATGGCCGAGCAGCCGATGTCGACCCTGGATCCGGAGATCGGTGCCAAGGTCGCGGACGCGATGCGGCGGATGGGTATCCACCTCCACCTCGGCGTCGCCGTCGAGGGCGTGGAGACCGGCGACGACGGCTGGATCCGCGCGGTCCGCACCGCCGAGGGCACCCTGGAGGCGGACATCGCGGTGCTGGGGACGGGCACGCGCCCCTTCAGCGATCTCGCCCGGGACGCCGGCGTCCCCATCGGTCCCTCCCGGGGGATCGTGACCGATCGTCGCCAGCGCACGCCCGTCGAGGGCGTGTGGGCCGCGGGCGACTGCGCGGAGACCTTCCACCGCGTCGCCCAGCAGCCGGTCTCCATCGCGCTCGGCACCATCGCCAACAAGCAGGGCCGCATCGCGGGGCTCAACCTCGGCGGGACCTACGCGGCCTTCCCCGGTGTGCTGGGCACGGCCATCACCAAGGTGTGCGAGGTGGAGATCGCGCGGACGGGGCTGGGGGAGCAGGCCGCGCGTGACGCCGGGTTCGAGCCGGTGGTGGCCACCATCGACGGCACCACCCGGGCCCACTACTACCCGGACGCGAAGCCGATCACGATCCGCACGATCGCCGAGCAGGGGACGGGACGACTGCTCGGTGCCCAGCTGATCGGTGAGGAGGGCGCCGCCAAGCGCATCGACACCTTCGCGACGGCGCTGTGGAACGAGATGACGGTCGAGGAGCTGCTCAACGTCGACCTGTCCTACGCGCCGCCCTTCTCGCCCGTGTGGGATCCGGTGCTGATCGCCGCCCGGCGTGCGGACAGCGCGGTACGCAGCGCCGGGTAGCGCCGCTGCTGGTGCGCTCAGGCCTTGCGGCGGGCCCTGTTGGTGGCCTTCGCCTCGGCGTGGGAGGCCACGTGGTCGATGACCTTGCCGGCGACGTCCACCCCGGTGGCCTGCTCGATGCCCTCGAGTCCGGGGGAGGAGTTGACCTCGAGCACCACCGGTCCGTGGTTGGACCGCATCAGGTCGACCCCGGCCACGGCCAGCCCCAGGATCTTGGCCGCACGCTTGGCGGTCGCGCGCTCCTCCGGTGTGAGCCGGATGCGGCGTGCGACCCCGCCCCGGTGGACGTTGGAACGGAAGTCCCCGGGCGCGGCGGTGCGCTCCATCGCGGCCACCACGCGGTTGCCCACCACGAAGGCGCGGATGTCGCTGCCGCCGGCCTCCTTGATGAACTCCTGGACCAGGATGTTGGCGTTGAGCTGGCGGAAGGCCCCGATCACCGACTCCGCCGCCTTCTTGGTCTCCGCGAGCACCACACCCATGCCCTGGGTCCCCTCGAGCAGCTTGACCACCAGGGGCGCGCCGCCCACCAGGGAGATCAACCCGTCGAGATCCTTGGTGGAGTGCGCGAAGGAGGTGACGGGCAGCCCGACCCCTTCCGCGGCCAGCAACTGCAGGGACCGCAGCTTGTCGCGCGACCGCGAGATGGCCTGGGACTCCACGGCGGGGTAGACCCCCATCATCTCGAACTGCCGGACCACCGCGGTGCCGTAGAAGGTGTGGGTGGCGCCGATCCGCGGGATGACGGCGTCCACGCCCTCGAGCTTCGCGCCGCCGTACACGATCGCCGGGCGGTGCGAGGTGATGTCGATCACGCACCGCAGGTAGTCGACGATCCGCACGTCGTGGCCGCGCTCCTCGGCGGCCTCACGCAGGCGCCGTGTGGAGTACAGCTGGGCGTTGCGGGAGAGGATCGCAAGGTTCACGCACGTGCTCCACGGCCGTCCTCGGCCAGCTTCGGTCGGGCTGTCACGCGCACGGTACTGGCCGCGGTGACCACGCTGACCGTCCGGTGGCCCGGGCGTCTCCACCCCACGCCACGGGTACCTTCACGGTGTCGGTGACCGACGCGGACGACAGGTTCCCAGGTGTTCCAGGTGGTGCCCACGGTGCTGCTCGCCCTGATCGTGGTGGCGGTGATGCCGATCTGGCCGCACAGCCGTGGCTGGGGGTGGCCGCCCGCAGGGATCCTCGGTATGGGGCTGGCTACCCTGGTGCTGTTCTCCTGGACCGTCGTACCGGAGTAGTCGCGGCCCGGTTCAGCCCTTGGCCGCCTTCGCCGCGGCCTTGGCCGCCTGCTTCGACTCCCGCACCCGCTGGAGGGTCTCCTCGTCCAGCACGTCGGCGATGGAGCGGTACCCCGGCTCCGCGTACTCCCCGGCGGCCTCCTCCCAACCCTCGGGGCGCACGCCGCACTGCTTGCCGAGCAGCGCGATGAAGATCCGCGCCTTCTGGTCCCCGTACCCGGGCAGCGCCTGCAGACGGCGCTTGAGGTCGCGCCCGTCCTGCGCCCCCTCCCACACGTCAGCGGCGTCCCCGCCGTGGTGCTCGACGAGGTGGGTGGCCACCGCGTGCACCCGCTTGGCCATGGACCCGGGGTAGCGGTGGATCGCCGGCTTGGTGCGGAACAGCTCCTCGAGCACCGCCGGGTCGGTCGCGGCCACCGTGGCCGGGCTCAGGTCACCGTCGAGACGCTCGGCGAGCCGGGCCGGGCCGAGGAAGGCGACCTCCATGGCGATCTGCTGGTCGAGCAGCATCCCGATCAGCAGGGCGAAGGGGTCCTCGGAGAGCAGGCGGTCGGCCTGCTCGTCTCCGGTCAGGTGCAGGGCGGGCATGGGCTGCTCCGTGGGGTGGTGGCAGGCTGTCGATCGGTGTTCGGAGTCCGTCGGTCAGGGGGACGCTCGCTAGCCGTCCTCGGGCTGGACCTCGGGCGGTCCGCCGTCCTCTGCGACCTCGGCGTCCTCCGCTGATGGCGCGTCCTGGCCGTCATCGTCGACCGCGTCGGGATCGACCTGGTCCGGCTCGGGACCGGCCTCGAGCGGGTCGGCCGGATCCAGCCCCTGGTCGAGGAAGCGCTGCAGCTGCTCCACGAAGGCGGCGGCCAGCGGCGCCGCGACCTCGCCGCCGGAGCCACCGCCCTCGACCAGCACGGCGAACCCGAGCCCCTCGACGGTGCCGACGAACCAGGCGTTGGCCGCGGCCTCCCCATCCACCTCGGCGGTCCCGGTCTTGCCGCCGACCTGGACACCATCCACGGCCGCGGCCGTGCCGGTGCCGTCGGTCACCACCAGCTCCAGCGCGGTGCGCAGCCGCTCGGCAGCGCCGGTCGCCAGGGGCGTGGAGGTCCCCGGACCGTCCTCCTGCAGCAGGTAGGGCTGGCGCCACACCCCGTCCGCCGTGGCTGCGGCCATGGCGGCGAGGTGGAGCGGTGAGGCCTCGACGCGGGCCTGGCCGAAGCCTGCGGCGGCCAGCTCAGCGGTGTCCTCAGGGGCGGGGAAGCTGCCGCCGAAGGCCGTCAGCGGGTGGAGCGGGTCGACGCCGAAACCGAACCGCTCGGCCGCCGCCTCCATCGCGTCCGTGCCGAGCTCCTCTGCGAGCAGGGCGAAGGTGGTGTTGCAGGAGGTGGCGAACGCTTCACCCAGGGGGACCTCTCCGAGGTCGCGGTCGTCGAGGTTGCTGACCTGAAGACCACCCACCACCACGCGGGCCGGACAGGGGACCGGGTCGTCGAGGTCGTAGCCGTCGGCCAGGGCCGCCTCGAGGGTGACGATCTTGAAGGTGGAGCCCGGTGCGTACCGGCCGCTGCGTGCGCGGTCGAAACCGGACAGCGGGCGGCTCGCGGTGCCGCGGATCGCGCCGTCCTCCACGTCCACCGCGACGATGGCCGCGGGCTGCTCGATGCCTGCGAGGGCGTTCTCGATCGCCCGTTGTACCGCGACGTCGATGGTGGTCTCCACCGCACTGGAGGGTTCGGCCTGGACCTCATCGATCGTGACCGTGACCGGCCCTGAAGGGCGCTCCGCCAGGCCGACCCGGTGCACCTCGGACCCCGTGAGCTGGTCGTCGAAGGCCGCCTCCAGCCCGAACTGCGGGATGCGGGTCCCGACCTCGGCCTCGATGCCCTGTTCCGCGAGCTCCTCGAGCTGCTCCGCGGTGGCCTCCGCCACGATGCCGACGGTGTGCTGCGCGAACCCGAGGTCCAGCAGGACCCGCCGCTGCTCCTCGTCGGTGGGGACCCGGGGTTCGGCGATCCCCGGGGTGCGGCGCAGCACCGTCCACGCAGCGTCGGCGCGGGGGGCGCTGACCGTGACCACCGGGTAGAACCAGTCGTCCACCAGGTCACGGCCCAGCTCGCGCTCGGCAGTTGAACCGGTACCCGGCAGCGCACGCTCGAAGGCCGCCGCCACGGCGTCCGGGTCCTCCATCCCGCCGGGGACGAAGCCGAGCCACCGGCCGTCGTCGCTGGCCAGCGTGGTCCCGTCGGCGGCGAGGATCGGGCGGCGCGGCACGTCCTCCACCTCGACGGCGAACTCCCAGCCGGGACGCAGTTCCGGGTGCAGGGTCGTCAGCGACCAGTCGACCGTCCACACCCCCCGGCTCCGGGTGGCCACCAGCTCGGTGTCCCACGAGACCGGGCCGGGCGTGGCCGCGGGCGTGACCTCCACGGTCACCGGCAGCTCCGCCCGCCCGTCCACGGGTTCGCGCAGCTCACCGGGCTCCACGCGCACCGCGGTGGGTGCCAGCGCGTCCTCCAGCTGCCGGTGGACGGGCCTGAAGTCCTCGGGGACGGTGGCCAGGGTCGCCTCCATCGCCTCCAGGTCGCCCGCTTCCCACGCGTCGAGGTAGTCCTGCAGGACCTCCTGCGCGGGGCTGGCGACCTCCTGGTCGGCGTCCTCCGGTTCCGTGCTGTCGAGCAGCCACTGGTACCCGAACCACCCGAGGCCGCCGACCACGGCCAGGCCGGCGAGCAGGGCGAGTACCTCCCTCAGACGCATGGGGCTTGCCTCTCCGGGGCGCTGTCGGGGCCGTGTGTCGGGTGTCGGGGCCGGTTCCCGCTCGTTGGCGACCGTACCGTTCAGGTGTGACCCGGGGAGGGTGGCTCGGGCCCGTCGCGGCCGGCGGGAACGTCGGGGTCGGGAGAGCCGTGGTGGTCCGCGGTGCCGTCATGGGTCGCGGTGTCGTCCGGCTCCGCCGAGCTGTCAGCGCGGCGGGCCAGCACGATCCGGCGGACCACCCAGGCGACGAGCGCGAGCGGCGCGAACACCACCACGAGCACGGGCAGCACCGTCAGGACGATGCGGATCACCGCGTCGGCGACGTCGGTGAGGATCCGCATGGTCGTGGCCAGAGCGCCTCTGGCGGTGTCGCCGGGCGCCCACGCGGGGTCGGCCAGCGGGCCGGTCGCCGGCGTCGGAGACAGCTCCAGATGGATCGTGGACAGCGCGACCTGATCGCGCAGCACGGTCCGTCGGGCCGTGGCCTGATCGATCTCCGAGCGGACCTCGTTCACCCGCTCGAACACCCGGAGCAGGTCCTCGGTGTCACCGTTCGCCTCGCGGACCTCCGTCAGCAGCGCGCGGAGCTCCTCCTCGTAGGCCTCGAGGTTGGCGATGCGCGCGTCGAGGTCGCTCAGTTGGGTGGTGACGTCCTCCTCGTCGAGTCGCCGTTCGAGGACGCTGTCGGCAAGCTCGTCTATGGCATCGAGGGTGGGGGTGAGGTCCTCGGTCGGCACCCGCAGGGTCAGCCGGCCGCTGACCACACCGTCGGCGTCACGCCGCAGATCCGTGCCCGACACGTACCCGCCGGTGTCCTCCACCACCGCGACGATCCGCTCCGCGGTCGTGGCGGTGTCCCGCGCGCGCACGTGCATCCTCGCGGTGCGGATCACCGCCCGTCCGTCCGTCTGCGCGTCACGCGCCGCGCCGTCGCCGTCGGTGGCGCCGGGGTCGCCCACGACCGCCTGCGAGCGCTCCTCCTCGACGGCATCGGGGGCCATGCCCGCATCGGGAGCGCTCTCGCTCGCCGGTGCCTCGGCGGCGTCATCCGTCGAGACGGGACCGTGGTCCTCGGTGCCCTGCAGGCGGTCCGCCGCCGCGCACGCGGTCAGCAGGGTCGCAGCGACCAGGAGCGCCACCAGCGCTGCGGGGCCGGACGCCGCGGTCGCTGCCGGGTGGTCCCCGCGGGCGGCCTGCGGCCGTGCCGAGGTGCGGGGTCGGTGTGCTCGACGCGCTCCATGGTGCTGCCTCCTCGGTGTGGACCGGTGGTCCCGTACCCGTCGGACGGCGGTCAGCGACCGCGGGTTCCCGTCGGGGTCTGCACGCTGTGGGCGCACGCAGCGACTCCGCTGCTGGGCGCACAGCGCAGCGTCCGTTGGCCGTCCACCGGCCCGCGCGACGTACCCTCCCACCGCCGCCACCGTGACGACGTCAGTCGAGAGCAACCATGGCCTCTTCCGCCTCCCACACCGCATCCGCGTCGCCTTCGCAGTCGGAGCTGAACGCGTGGCTCGTCGAGGAGCTGTACGAGCAGTACCAGGAGGACCCGGCCGCGCTCTCCTCGTCGTGGCAGGAGTTCTTCGCCGACTACCGGCCGGAGGAACCCGCCCGGGCGGGTCGCGCGGTCACCAGCGATACCGACGGCAACGGTGGTCGACCGCCTGTCGGCGGACGTCGGGGACCCGGCGACCAGGCGCGCGCGGCGTCGGAGGGCACGGGCGCGTCCACGGCGCCAGCCGCCGCCACCACCCGGCGTGCGGTGGCACCGCTGCCGGAGGGCGCCGAGCCGCAGCGGATCAGGGGGGTCGGTGCCCGCATCGTGGAGAACATGGAGACCTCGCTGGGGGTCCCGACGGCGACCAGCGTGCGCGACGTGCCGGCCAAGCTGCTCGAGGTGAACCGGCGGATCGTCAACAACTACCTGCGTCGGACCCGCGGCGGGAAGGTCTCCTTCACCCACCTCATCGCCTACGCCATGGTCCGTGCCCTGGTGGACGTGCCGGCGATGACCACGGTGTTCACCGAGACCGAGGACGGCAAGCCCGCCACCCTGCGCCCCGAGCAGGTCGGGCTCGGCCTCGCGGTCGATGTCCAGAACGACGACGGCTCCCGGTCCCTGCTGGTCCCCGTGATCCAGGACGCCACCTCGCTGTCCTTCCAGGCCTTCCTGCGGGCCTACGAGGACATCATCCGCCGCATCCGCACGGGCAAGCTCGACCCCGCGATGTTCAGCGGTGGGACCCTGACCATCACCAACCCCGGCACGATCGGCACGGTGCACTCGATCCCCCGGCTGATGGCGGGCCAGGCCGCGATCCTCGGCGTCGGCTCGATCGACTACCCCTCGGCCTACCAGGCGGCCGATCCCCGGGTCATCGCAAAGCTTGGTGTGAGCAAAGTGATAACGCTCACCTCCACCTACGACCACCGGGTCATCCAGGGCGCCGAGTCCGGGCTGTACCTCCAGCGTGTCCACCAGCTGCTGCTCGGTGAGGACGGCTTCTACGACGAGGTGTTCCGCTCGCTGGGCCTGCCCTACGAGCCGGCCCGCTGGCGCAGCGACCACACCGACCTCGATGACGAGGTGGATCTGCTCACCAAGCAGATGAAGGTGGACCAGCTGGTCAACATGTACCGGGTCCGCGGGCACCTCATCGCCGACCTCGACCCCCTGCGACAGCAACACGTGACGATGCACACCGAGCTGGACCCCACCTACTACGGACTGTCCATCTGGGACCTCGACCGGGAGTTCCTCACCGATGTCGGCGGCCGGGACCAGCGTCTGCCCCTGACCCGCATCCTGAGCACCCTGCGGGACGCCTACTGCCGCACCGTCGGTATCGAGTACGGCCACGTGCTCGACCCTGAACAGAAGCTGTGGATCCGCGAGCAGGTCGAGGGCGTGCAGGAGGACCTACCGGCCGAGGACCAGCTGTGGGTGCTGTCACGCCTCAACGCCGCGGAGTCCTTCGAGTCTTTCCTGCACACCAAGTACGTGGGCCAGAAGCGGTTCGGCCTTGAGGGTGGGGAGTCGCTGATCCCCCTGCTCGACGCGGTGTGCGAGGCCGCGGCCGACACCGACACCGTGAGCGACATCGTGATGGGGATGGCGCACCGCGGGCGGCTGAACGTGCTGTCCAACATCCTCGGCAAGTCCCACCGGCAGATCTTCGGGGAGTTCGAGGGTCACATCGACCCGGACACCGTCCAGGGCTCCGGTGATGTCAAGTACCACCTCGGCACCCGCGGGACCTACACCTCCCGCGAGGGCAACGAGGTGGAGCTGCACCTGCCCCCCAACCCCTCCCACCTCGAGGCGGTCAACCCGGTGGTGGAGGGCATCGCCCGGGCGCTGCAGGACATCGCCGACCGCGGCGAGGAGGGCGTGCGACCGGCGCTGCCGGTGCTGATGCACGGTGACTCGGCCTTCGCGGGGCAGGGCGTGGTGGTGGAGACCCTCCACCTGTCCCAGCTGCGGGGCTACCGCACGGGCGGCACGATCCACGTGGTGATCAACAACCAGGTGGGCTTCACGACCTCGCCGGAGGCGTCGCGGTCCTCCTTCTACGCCACCGACGTCGCCAAGACCGTCCAGGCGCCGATCCTGCACGTCAACGGTGACGACCCCGAGGCGGTGGTGCGTGTCGCGCGGCTGGCCTTCCGCTACCGCGAGCGGTTCCACCGTGACATCGTGATCGATCTGATCTGCTACCGCCGGCACGGGCACAACGAGGCCGACGACCCCTCCTTCACCCAGCCCGAGATGTACGAGACGATCGAGACCCACCGCTCGGCACGCAAGCTGTACACCGAGGCGCTGGTGCGGCGCGGCGACATCTCCCTCGAGCAGGCCGAGGAGTCCCTGGAGGACTTCGAGTCCCGACTCCAGCAGGCCTTCGACGAGACCCGGCAGGCGACGCCGCCGGAACCTCCGGAGCCGCGCGAGATCCCGGAGACCGGCGTGCAGCCGCAGGTGGAGACCGGTGTGGCCAAGGGGCACCTCGACCGGATCGCTGCGGTGCAGTTCGAGGTGCCCGACGGCTTCGACCGTCACCCGAAGCTCAACCGCATCTTCGCCAAGGCACGGGAGCGCTACGACGCCGGGCGGATCGACTGGGCGCTCGGTGAGACCCTGGCCTTCGGGTCGCTGCTGCTCGAGGGGATCGATGTCCGTCTCGCCGGCCAGGACTCGCGTCGCGGGACCTTCTCCCACCGCCACGCGGTGCAGATGGACTACCACACGGGTGCGGAGTACCTGCCCTTGTCCAACCTCTCCGGTGGCCAGGGCCGGTGGTTCGTCTACGACTCGCTGCTGAGCGAGTACGCGGCGGTCGGGTTCGAGTACGGCTACTCCGTCGCCCGACCCGAGGCGCTGGTGTGCTGGGAAGCCCAGTTCGGCGACTTCGTCAACGGCGCGCAGATCGTGATCGACCAGTTCATCGTCGCGGCCGAGGACAAGTGGGGTGAGACCTCCGGTCTCGTCCTGCTGCTGCCGCACGGCTACGAGGGGCAGGGACCGGAGCACTCCTCCGCCCGCATCGAACGGTTCCTGGTGCTCGCGGCCAACGACAACATCCAGGTGGTCAACGCCACCACCGCCGCCCAGTACTTCCACGTGCTGCGCCGGCAGATGCACCGCGACATCCGTAAGCCGCTGGTGATCTTCACCCCGAAGTCGCTGCTGCGCTCGCCCGCCGCCACCTCGTCGGTGTCGGAGCTGGTGGAGGGCCACTTCCGCGAGGTGCTGGATGACCCTGCGGTGGTGTCCGGCGACCGCGACCGCGACGAGGTGTCGACGCTACTGCTGGCCTCGGGCAAGGTCGGTCACGAACTGCTCGAGGAGCGCGATCGCCGGGACCTGCCGGCTGCGGTGGTCCGGGTCGAGCAGCTGTACCCCTTCCCGGAGCAGCAGCTGTCCGAGTTGATCGCGAGCTACCCGCAGGCCAAGGACGTGTGCTGGGTGCAGGAGGAACCGGCCAACATGGGCGGTTGGGGCTTCGTCGGCGGCCGGCTGTGCACGGTGCTCGACGGGATCGGTGACGGGCGCGGACTGCGTCACGCGAGCCGTGCCGCCTCCGCCTCGCCCGCTGCCGGTCAGCACGTGGTGCACGAGCAGGAGCAGCGGCAGCTGCTGGAGGACGCGCTGGGGCCGGTCGGCGGGTGACCCGGGCCGCGGCCCGCCCCCGCCCCTCCGGCCCCTCCGCTGCCGCAAGTTGT
>SL_7KL_010_BRINEDRAFT_10000097_pt1 | contig 36541 bp, 30 predicted proteins | sample SodLak_010_BRINE_FD_10663 | JGI IMG/M metagenome (IMG submission 10663)
AACATCCATTTACTGCGTTAATTTTTATCACGATAGCTAAGGCTATCCTTCAAAAAATTGCCTTGTAACTGAATATCCTTATTGATTTTGACTTTGTAATTTTAATCGAACTCAGGTTGTGAAAAAAGTAATTTCAAACAAAAGCGGGTATAAGTTATTCAGTTTTGACAAATTGAGGAGAATAACCGAACTCAGGTTTAAGAGCAAATAACACAACTAACTTTATAGCTGTAACACTAAATTTGCAAGTACTTTCTATCGTTCTATATTTTCATGGGGAAGTCTAATATGTGAAGGCAAAACAGATTTTTTTTGTTCAGGTTGGTCTTTATGATTCTTCCTTTCTTGTTGTTTTTGCTTACGTTCTTCTTCTTTAAGTAAAATTTTTTCAAACAATTCTTTAAAAGTATTGAAGTCAACTGCATAAGAAATTCCAACACCTTGAGTATATGCTAACTCTTCACCAACAAATTGAACATCACTCTCTCTGTTAAACACATTTGCTTGGAGGCTTCCAGATTCATTAAGTAAAATATTTACTTCAACATTTCCAAAAATAAAGCTTTCTGTTGTACCTCCTACAGGAACACCAAAACGACCATTAATTAAAACACGATCAGTGATTTGTGTTTGAAAGCTCATTCCAACACGGTCTCCTGTTTGATTTTGGTCAGGTACTCGCTGTGCCTGTGTGTAATCTAAACCAACTTTAATTTTTCCATCTTCATCAGCCAATAAACCGTCCATAATACTTGAAGCACCTTCAACTAAATTTCCTGCGATTGCACCTTGCCCACCAATACCGTCAATATTATAAAATGTACCTTGTGCCACTAAAGAAAGTGCTTGGATCTCAGTATTTTCTCTCCCTTGTATTCTGTAGTCTAATTCTGATTTTACAATAGAGCTTAAGTTTGGATAATTAATTTCAAAATTAATATCGGGCTGAATTATTTCTCCATTTAGGTTAATTTTGACCTCTACAGGAATATCTCGATTTATACTTGGATTTTCAAGTACCATTGCCGGATTAGCCTGTGTTTTATAAATAGCTTGTACATCCATATTAGCACGAAAAGGGTCACCATTCCATACAACAGTTCCACCTGGTTGTACATTAAATTTTTTATTTACAATGCCAGCGTATTTAAAATCGTAAATTCCTTCTGCGACTTCAAAATCTCCAAACATGGTAAATTTTCCAATGGTATTTATTTCAATTAATAAGTTACCCGTTCCTCTTCCTTTTAAGCTACTTCCACTATTTTTATCAACTACAATTTCAACTTCAGCATCTTCTGTAATATCTAAGTCAAAATTCATTTCAATACCCTTTACGTCATCAATTTGAAAGCCTCTTCCTTCAATTTGTGCAAGTTTGTCTTCAGGGGTTAAAAAATAAATATAATTAGCTTCGCTTAAAAATTCGCTATCATCCAGTGGAATTTTAAATACAGTGTTTTTATTTGTACGTGCATTAACATTAATGTTTAATTCATCTGTAGGTCCAGTAATTTCTGAGTTTCCTGTTATAAAAGCAGTTCCATAATAAAGCGCACCTTCTTTGTACGGTGTGTCTAATACTAATAAATTTTCTCCACTAATGTTTAAATCCAGCACCCAATTTGTAAAAAAATCACTCTCTATAAAACCATCTAATCTTCCAGTTGTTTGGTATTTAGTATCTTGAATTTCAACACCAGTAAAAATAAAGTCGTTATCAAATAGGTTAACTGTGGGTTCATTTAAAAAATTGATATCTACATTTAAGTAAGGGACTTGAAGACCAGCCTTGGCCATTTCAACGGTTCCGTTGAAAACAGGCTGAGACAGCACTCCTGTAAGTTTTAAGTTAGCGCTTGCTAATCCTCTTATTTGCTTTATTATATCTCCACCAATTGGTGAAATAGGGGCTAATGGAAGTTCTTTTGAAACAATATCAATTGCGTATTCTTGTTGATTATTTCTTCTAAAAATTTCACCATTAGCCAAAAGAATAGGCATATCTTGCTTATTTTTCAAGTCTAATGCTATATCAAAATTATCAAATTCATCTTCTCCATTAGCATTTAAATTTAAGTCGCCATAAATGTAGTTGTTTACTTCAAAATCAATTATTTGTGTATTTATTTTAGTACTTATTAAATCTTCATTTTGAAAGTAATGAAGCTTACCAGTAAGCAGCCCTTTTGTATGTAGTTTTTCATTTTGAGGAAGTATTTTATCTAATTCAACCTGATTTAATTCAAGTTTTAAATCATTATGATTTCCTTCGTTTAGAAAACCTACCAACTCAATTTTTGCTTGATCATGGCTCAGAGTTATTGAGTCAAAACTAAAGTTTTTAAAGTTTCTATCTATACTTACTTTATTTTTAGTGTTCCCTTTTTTATTAATATTCCATTCATATTCTTTATAAGTGATTTTTGAAGGGTTAAAACCAACTATTAATTCATCTTCGTTGGTTGCTGTTTGGTATAAATTGATATCAAACAAATCAGAATTTTCTTTACCTCCTTTAAACCGGGAACGAATAAAAAGAGTATCGTTTTGAGTTTGATTTATCAAGCTGAAGTCATTAACTTCATAAAAAGAAGTTTTTAATTCATCAATACTTACAATGGTATTAACCAGCGGATCTTGATTGTTAATTTGTAAGTTTATTCCTTTTATTAAGTTTCCGTAAGCCTCAATTTCGGGAGAGTTAAAGTTAATTCTAAAATAATTTTCGTTTGCAACAATGCTTCCATCTATATGAGTTCCTGCTTCAAATCTAATTTCAGGAAAAATAGCTTCTATTGCTTTATCGTAAATGGCCAGTTCAAAATCTACGTAAGCAAATTCTCGTTGGTCTCTTTTTTGTTTAAAATACAAGTTTTCTGTAGCTTCTCTAATAATTATAGGAAGTTCAGTTAGCTTATAGATTCCATTAATTTCTCCTTGAATGATTTCTGGAGCGTTTATGCTTATTTTTCTTACATCTCCATCAAAAATAGAACTAGCATATAAGTCTTCAAATTCAAACTTCCCTTCTGAATTGATATAATTAAAATCTTTCAATTTCAAATTTCCAGTTGCATTGTTTAGGCTATTCCCTTGAACATCCATAATTATGTTTCCATTTAGTTGAGCAATACTATCTTTGGTGAAAAGATTGGTTTTTACTAAATCTGCATATTCAATTTGTGCTTCAAAATCATAAGTATTCCCGCCTTCACTTAAATCAGCTAAACCTTTAAATTCAAATTTAAAGTTTTCATCATTTGAACTTACAGTTCCGTTAAAAATAGGATCTTGAAGGTTTCCATTTACATCAATATTCCTATAGGTGTATCCACGGTAAGTGAAGGCGTCAAAATTTCCTTGTAAATTGGTAGCTAAATTCTCAATTTCAAAGCTTCTTCCATCAATATCTAAATCAAAAGATGTTAATCCTAATTGATCATTTAGAAGAATTTTATTTAATTGAATATCTTCAAAAATCAATTCTCCTTTATAGGTAACTTGCTTAGATTGATTAAGGTCTTTGAAATCTAAATTTAAGTAAGCTTTACCAACTTCTGTAATAACATTTAAATCGGTAATTAGATTGGTTTCGTCAACTTTTGCGTAGCCTTGAAAATCCATCACGCCAAAACGGTTTAGCGCATCTGGAATATTGTTACCAATAATTCTAGGAAGTAAGTTGGCTAGATCAACAAAATCTGTGGTTAATTCATCAAAGTTGCCTTCTAGTATAAAATTTTCTTGTCTATCTAAAAGATTTTTGACCTTAAGTTGATTAGTAGTGAGGCTTGTTTTTTTTAATCCATCTAGTTTTAAATTGTATAGGTTGAAATTATTTAAGCTACCTTTTAATTCTGCTTGTAAGTTGATTTTTTCGCCATATCCAAATTCGTTATAAATTTTGCTTAAGTCCATGCTAGATATTTTGGCATCGTTAATTTTAGCATCAAATATTACTTGATTAGCGAAATCTGACAAGTTATTTTTAGCATATTTCATTTCAATATCACCACTTAAACTTGAGACATCGGTTTGTAAATATGTGTTTTTAAAATTCATTTTTGTTGGCGTGTACTTAAAGTTAGTTTTTAAGTCTTCAAGAACATAAGCATCAGCTGTAATTCCATTTAAATTTAGAAGTTGCAGCTCCACATTGCTTCCCAAAACCCTAAGGTCTCTTAGGTTGAAATTAAGTTGATTCATTTCTATTAAATCAGGACTTTCCTTTCTAAAATCTTTAACCACAAGTCTGCTATCAGTGGCAAGTAAGTAATCTAAATGGAGTTTGATTTTTTTTCTTTCTTTAAGCGAGTCTTTAGGTTTGTTTTTGGGTAATTTTTTGATTAAATAATCAAAATTGTTATACTCTTCACCTTCGTAATGAATTATTTTTAAAGTTAAATCTTGAAACCTTCCTCCACTTAAGTGAAAGTCATTATCTAGTATGTTTTTTACATTAAAAATTGAAGTTTGAAATTGATTGAAATTAATAAGTGTGTCTTGGTGATGGTCTTCAACATACACATTTTGCATTTTGAGTTGACCGTCTAATCCAATTTTGATTTTTTCAATTTGGACAAATACCCCTTTATTTTTAAATATTTTTGACGTAAACTCTTGAGCTATAAAGGTTTGAACAGCCGGGATAGTTAATATTATAAAACACAAAAATAATAACAGAAAAATTCCTGCAATTACTCTCAATATAATATTAACCCCTCTTTTTAACATAGCTATTTCACTTAAACAAAAATACGTTTTTAAAAGGATTTCGTTTTAATTCTTCCCTAAAATAATGATTTTGCTGAGCTTTGGATAAATACTTTTGTATATTTGAATGTTCTTAATATATCTTTCAATCATATGAATAAAAAAGTTATTATTGTATTTCTATTGATTTTTAGCGGAGCTTCATCTTGGGCTAATTTTATATTAATACCCATGGATTACGAGACTCAAAAAAATCATTTAAAGGCTTACGGCATTACTTACTGGAGTTTAGAAAGAGACACTAAAGTGCAGTGGTTATTAAATTATAGAGGCGGTAGCTTTTTAATTCCTTCTTCAGAAAAGCTTGAAAGAGAGTGTAAAATTAGGGGTGTTTCATTTGAAATAATAAGCAATTCAGAAGCAGAATCAATTTTGAAAGATATTCAGAGTCCCTCTAAAAACCAAGAATCTGTAGTTCTAGAAAAAGCACCAAAAATAGCGGTGTACACTCCACAAGGAAATGAACCCTGGGATGACGCTGTTACTTTGGTATTGACCTACGCTGAAATTCCATATGATAAAATTTACGATAAAGAAGTATTGAATGATGAATTAATTCTTTACGATTGGTTACACCTTCATCATGAAGATTTTACTGGACAGTACGGCAAATTCTATAGAGCTTATAGAGCGGCAAAGTGGTATATTGAGGAAAAGAAACTAGCTGAACAGCGCGCAAGAGACCTAGGATTTGAAAAGGTGTCTGAGGCAAAGTTAGCGGTAGCTTTAAAGGTTAGGGATTATGTAATTGGGGGCGGATTTATGTTTGCCATGTGTAGCGCAACAGATTCTTTTGATATAGCTCTTTCAGCAAAAGATGTTGATATTTGTGAGCCTATGTTTGATGGAGATCCCTCAACTCCTGGCTATCAAAAAAAATTAGATTTTTCTCAAACTATGGCATTTAAGGATTTTATTTTAGAGAAAGACCCAATGGTTTATGAGTACTCCTCAATTGATACTACAAATGACAGAAAAGTCCCTAAAGATAAAGACTATTTTACACTTAACGAATACTCAGCTAAATGGGATCCTATTCCAACAATGCTCAATCAAAATCACACAGCTATAGTAAAAGGTTTCATGGGGCAGACAACTGCTTTTAATCCAAATCAAATTAAATCTAATGTATTAATTTTAGGAAGTACTAAAATAAATGGAGAAGCTAAGTATATTCACGGAATAAAAGGAAAAGGTTTTTTTACTTTTTATGGAGGGCATGATCCTGAAGATTATCAACACAGAGTAGGTGATCCGCCAACAGAGCTTGAGCTTCATCCTAACTCACCGGGGTACCGATTAATATTGAATAATATCTTATTTCCAGCTGCAGAAAAAGAAAAGCAAAAAACTTAATTTTGGCTTTACTGTTTTTCGTGGTTTAGAATTCTATGAAGTATTTACAGAGTATTATTTTTCTTTTAGTTTTATAGAAATAATTGCCGACTACTAATTTACAAGTGGTATTTTTGCAAAAACTTAAATATCATGTACAAGAGTATCATCAGGCCTATATTATTTAAATTTGATCCTGAGTCAGTTCATCATTTTTCTTTTTCTTCATTAAAGCTTTTATTTAAATTACCTTTTACAAAGTCTTTTTTTAGGAAAAAATTTGGCGCAGACGATGAGCGTTTAAAGCAAAATATTTTTGGTTTGGAATTTAAAAATCCAGTAGGTTTAGCAGCTGGTTTTGATAAAGACGCTAAATTATATAAGGAATTAGATCATTTAGGTTTCGGATTTATTGAGATTGGTACGGTAACTCCTGTGGGGCAAAATGGAAACCCTAAAAAGCGCCTGTTTAGATTAAAAAATGACAATGCTATTATTAACCGTATGGGGTTTAATAATGAAGGGGTTGAAGCTACTGTAAACCGATTAAAATCTAACCCAGGTATATTAATTGGTGGTAATATTGGAAAAAATAAAAATACACCTAACCAAGAGGCTATTAAAGACTATGAAATTTGTTTTCATGCTTTACATGATGTTGTGGATTATTTTGTAGTTAACGTAAGCTCACCTAATACACCAAATTTACGAGAACTTCAGGATAAAGAACCACTTACAAAACTTTTACTTCACTTAAAAAAGTTAAATAATGTAAAAGAAAAACAGCGACCTATTTTACTTAAAATAGCTCCAGATTTAACAGACGAACAGTTATTAGATATTGTTGAAATTGTTGAAACAACTGGTATAGACGGTTTAATAGCCACTAATACCACAATAGCGAGAGATGGTTTAACTTCTGCTAATAAAAATGAAACAGGTGGCTTAAGTGGAAAGCCACTTGCAAAAAGATCGACCGAAGTAATTAAGTTTATAAAATCTAATTCAACATCCAAATTTCCAATTATTGGGGTAGGCGGAATTCATAGTCCAGAAGATGCTATTAAAAAGTTACAAGCTGGGGCTTCTTTAGTTCAACTTTATACAGGTTTCGTGTATGAGGGGCCTGGATTAATTCAAGAAATAAATAAGGCTATTAAGAATAAAGCAATTACACATTAAAGTAATTATGGTGCAACAGCTGTAAGTGAGTAAAATGTGATGATTATCAGCCTTAAATTTAAAAAAAAACCTCTTAAATCTATTATGCTTAATTAGGTTTTACTAATTTTGCGCCAATTTTAAAAACAAAAAAAAATGTCAGGAAATAGAACATTTACCATGTTAAAGCCAGATGCTGTTGAAAAAGGACACATTGGAGCAATTTTAAATCAAATTACTGAGTCAGGCTTTAGAATTGTTGCTATGAAGCTTACTCAAATGACCGAAGCTGATGCTAAGCAGTTTTATGCTATCCACAATGAACGTCCATTTTTTGGTGAGTTGGTTGAATATATGACAAGAGGTCCTATTGTAGCCGCTGTTTTAGAAAAAGAAAACGCTGTTGAAGATTTTAGAACTTTAATTGGAGCAACAAATCCCGCAGATGCTGCTGAAGGAACCATCCGTAAAAAATATGCTGCTTCTATTGGTGAAAATGCAGTACATGGAAGCGATAGTGACGAAAATGCACAAATTGAAAGCGCATTTCATTTTGCTGGAAGAGATATGTTTTAATGCAACTTCTTCACTAACTTATATTTTTCTTTTAAAAAGGTAACTCATCTCAGTATTGAGTTGCTTTTTTTAGTTTTAAGCTAATCTAAACCTAATTTTTTTATACTAATTATTAGTTGAAATTACCGTAAAAGGAAAGAACCTGCCTCGACCGTTTCGAGAAATATTTTTTTCTAATTTCTGGTTTTAATATTTTTTCAAATGCAGGATTCAAGAAGTAAAACTTAGGTATAAAAATGGAACTTGGGAAAATAAAAAATTTGAATTTAAAATCTACAATCATCAGTATTTAATAACTATTTTCTACAGCTTAAACCAAACAGGTGTTTCTTTGAAAAAATAATAGGTTCAAGTTTCACTAAAGTTATTTTGGATATTATTAACTAGACCAAATTTTCAACTAGAAGAAGCTTTTTCTTGATTTGATTTAAATTGCGCTTCATATAATTTTTTATAGTTTCCTGAAGGTTTTTGAATGAGCTGAGTGTGTGTGCCAGTTTCAACAATTTTTCCATCCTCCATAACTACAATTTTATCAGCATTTTTAATAGTAGCTAATCTGTGTGCAATAATAATAGAGGTTCTACCTTTTGTAATTTTTTCTGTAGCTTGTTGTATTAACTGCTCACTGTAGGTATCTATAGAGGAAGTGGCTTCATCTAAAACTAAGATACTTGGTTTACTTACATAAGCTCTTAAAAAAGAGATTAACTGCCGTTGTCCAGAAGATAACATAGCGCCGCGCTCTTTTACATTGTAATGGTACGCATTAGGAAGACTAGATATAAACTCATGTACACCTATTTCTTTAGCAGCTGCTATAACTTCATTTTCTGTAATGTTTTCTTTGTTTAATGTAATATTATTTAAAATTGTATCGGCAAATAAAAATACATCTTGTAATACAACTGCTATAGAATTTCTTAATGAGGCAAGGTGATATTTTTTAATGTCAATATCATCGACAAAGATGTGGCCAGAATTAATTTCGTAAAACCTGCCCAAAAGATTAATTATTGTACTCTTTCCAGCTCCAGTTGAACCAACAATAGCAATGGTTTCACCAGCATTTATTTTCAAATCAATTCCTTTAATGACTTCTTCATCTAATTTATATCCAAATTTTACATTAGAAAAATGAATATTCCCTTTTAAGTTTTTAGCTTCAATTTCACCTTCGTCTAAAATAATAGACTTAGTGTCTAAAATGCCAAATACACGATTAGCTGCTACCATTCCCATTTGTAGTGAATTAAATTTATCAGCTATTTGACGTAACGGTCTAAAAAGTTGCTGTGAAAGTTCAATAAACATGATAATTACTCCTAATGAAAGTACCTCGTTAGAAACTAGGCGAAGACCTCCATACCAAATAATTAAACCAATAGTTACCGATGTAAGCATTTCAACAAATGCAAAATAAATAGAATTGTACCAAACTGTTTTAATCCAAGCTTGCTTATGTTCTTCATTAATTTGATTAAAGCTTTCTTGTTCAACTTTTTCACGATTAAAAACTTGAACAATTTTCATCCCGGTAATTCGCTCTTGCACAAAAGTGTTGAGGTCTGCAACTTTAGTTCTAACAATTTCAAATGCTGCTTTCATTTTACGTTGAAAAAGTCGCGTGGCATATATTATTATAGGAAATACAATTAAAACAATTAAGGTCAGTTCCCAGCTCTTCCAAAACATAAAAATTAATACAGCAAGCATTTTTAAAATGTCACTAACAATCATAAATAAACCTTGACTAAAAATACTTGCAATAGTTTCAATGTCACTAACAGCCCGAGTAACTAGTCTTCCAACAGCAGAATTATCAAAATACTGTTTTTTGAAATTCATCATATGTTCAAAAAGCTTTACTCTNAGGTCGCGCACCACCTCTTGTCCTAACCAGTTTGCAAAGAAAATAAAGCTTAGCTGAAAAATGACTTCCGCAATNAATGCAGCCAACATTAAACTGATAAAGAAAACTAATTCTTCACTATCTTGCGGAACAATAGCTAAATCTATTGTCCATTGAAGTAATTGTGGACGTATAACTCCCACAACTGAAAGCATTACAGCAGCAAAAGCAACAAAAATAAATGTAGCCTTATAAGGCGAAGTATATTTTAAGAGCCTTTTAAAAAGTCCGTAATCAAATGCATTTCCTGTTTTGGAGGCCATTATGTGTTGAGTATTTTGTTAGGGTAGCCTATTTCTGCCAAAAAAAGTCCTTTGGCAGGAACAGAGGTACCTGCATTGCTTCTGTTTTTACTTTCAATTATATCTCTAAAATCATTAAGTGAAATCTTTTCTAAGCCAACCTCTATCATAGTGCCTACAATTGCTCTCACCATATTTCTTAAAAAGCGATTAGCTTTTATTTCAAATAGGAGTAAACCATTTTCATTTATCTTCCACTCGGCATTCATAACATTGCAATTGTACGTATAAACTTGAGTTTTTACTTTGGAAAATGATTTAAAATTTTCATAACTATATAAAAGCTGGCAAGCTTCGTTCATTTTTTCAACGTCTAATTTCCTTATTACATAATGCGCAAATTCTAATGCAAACGGATTTTTTGTGTCTGTAATTTGATAAATATATTTTCTGAAAATAGCATCAAAACGTGCATGAGCTTTGCTGTTTACTTTTTTAATTTGATGAATAACAATATCTTTGGGTAATAAATTGTTTAGTTTAAAAATTAACTGATCAATTCCTAGCGGAAGCTTAACAACATCAAAGTGTGCCCAATAATTTTTAGCATGAACACCAGTATCAGTTCGTCCGCAACCAACAATTTCAATTTTTTGTTGAAAAGCAATTTGAAAAGCCTTTTCTATTTCTTCTTGAATAGTTATTTGGTCTGGTTGTATTTGCCAACCATGATAATTGGTTCCTTTATAAGATAGCTGTATAAAATACCTCAATTTTCAAATTTTGAAATGCAAAACTAATCTTTTCATTTGAATTTATCCTGTTTTTACTTTGTAGTTACACGAAAGAAAGCAGAGATTTGATAGAACAAAATTAGTTAGGAGGTTTTCAACTAAGTTCAATCACTGTGTCTTCTATGGGTCTTCTTACTTTTCTAAAACTTGAAAACTCATCATTTTCAGCCCTGAATCCTATTGGCATAACTAAAACCGGACTTAATTTTAGTTGATCAAGGCCTAGGATAGTTTTGTATTGGTCTGGAACAAATCCTTCCATCGGGCAAGCATCAATTTGCTCTATAGCACAAGTAGTTAGCATATTTCCCATTGCTAAATAAGCCTGATTTGTTGCCCATATTTTTATATCTTCATTAGACATTTTTCTAAAATGCTCAACCAAAAAATTTTTATAAGGTGCTAGAACTTCATCTGGAGTGTTTCTTATAGATTTTATGAGTTGAAAATTTTGAAGAATAAAATCATCATCAATACAGTCTTCTATACACAAAACTAATAAGTGGGAAGCTTCAACCACTTGATTTTGGTTGTAGGAGTGGGGCAGAAGCATTTTCTTCGTTTTGTCATCTTTAATTACAACTAATTTTATTGGTTGAAGTCCGTATGAGGTTGGAGTAAGATTAAAGGCTTCTTTAATTCTATTGATTTTTTCATGATCAATTTTTTTGCTAGAGTTAAATTTTTTAGTTGCATACCGCCACTCTAAAGCTTCAATCGTCTTCATTTGTTTTTTTGGGCAAATTTATATCATAATTTTCTTTCCTTGTTTAATTAAAACACAAAAAAATTGATTTTTTGTTAATGTTATATTCTTTATGATTCTTTATTTATTATCCTCTTTCTTATAATTTTTAAGTTAGAATCAAACAGGAAAGGATTAATCTAAAATCACAATTCAAATATTTTTTATTTCAGGTTAGTTTAGCTATTTTTACTTTCAAAATAAAATTTTATGAAAAGGTTGTTATCAATACTATTTTTATTAGTCTTCCAAATTTCTATTTCGCAAAATTGGTTAGATCAACAATGTAAAACAGATGCCCAACTATACCCTGAAGATATTGATAAAGCTTCAGAAAGAAATAGTTTAAACATAGTTATTAATCAAGAAGGTAAAATCATTGTTAATGAAAAGGATTTGAGTATTTTAAATGAGACTAAATTTAAGGAATACATATATTACTTTATAGAAAATCCTGATGGTGTTGATGAATTTTCCAAATCACCAAAGAAAGCTATAATTAGCTTGAAACATTATAATCATAAAGAACAATATGAAGCTATTCAACAACAAATAAGAGAGGTGTATTATTTTTTATGGAACAATTATGCCCAAGAAAAATACCAGGAAGATTACACCAATTTAGATTGTAAGGAGCGGAGCAAAGTTCAAAAGCAATATCCTTATCATCTCTATACGCCCAAAAAGAATAAGGATAAGGAAAAAGGAAAACCAAACTTTGCGGGTCCTCCTCCTTTTGAAGGCGATGTAAAAGATAATTAATTTGAAAACTAAAGGCTAAAATCTTATAATGTGTTTGAGTAATGAGTTTTTTATTAATTTCCTTCATAGGCTAGTATTATAATCCATTCCATTAATCTGGTGAGGTAAATCTGGTAATTTCTGTATTCATATTTAACTTATATCTATTTAGCTATTAGATTTTGCTATGCTAAAGGCATTTCTTAATCAAATTAATGTTACAAAATTTGGCAACGGTAATACAAGGTAATACAAATTGATTTTATTTCAAGATTATTTACTATTGATTCTCGTTAATGGAAAATGTAATATTGTCAATATTTTTATAAAATTAATTATATTAACTTTTTTTTTGTGAAATAAATAAAATTGCTTTATAGTTTAGTCCAAAAATTATAAACTATGAATTACAAATCAAAATTTACACATTTAATTTTAAGTTTTTTAGTTATTGCAGGTTTTACTTCCTGTAGTAGTGATGATGACGCAGGAACACCTATTGATTCCTTTCCAACAACTTTTGAGATTATATCAAATAGTGAAAATCACACTATCTTAACTTCACTAATTTTAGAAACTAATTTAGACGAAGTTTTAGACAGTGGAACATTTACTGTATTTGCGCCAGATGATGCTGCTTTTGAAGGAGTTGATGCATCCGATTTTACTCAGGAGGAATTAACTACCTTACTACTCAATCATGTGGTTAATGGTAATGCATCTTCTCAAAATCTTTCTAATGGTTACATTGAGACAAATGCAAGAGAAAGCTTTTCTGGAAATGAACATAGAATTAATATGTTTATTAATTTAACTGATGGGGTTAATTTAAATGGCGCTTCAACTGTTACAAGTCCAGATTTAACAGCTAATAATGGTATAGTACATGTAGTTGATAACATTATTCCTGTACCCGATATGGTAACTTTTGCAACAGCAGATCCACAATTTGCTACACTTGTTGAAGCTATTACAAGAGAAGATCAACCTTCATTTGTTGATATTCTTTCAACACCAGCGGGAGAGGAACCATCTCCTTTTACTTTGTTTGCACCTAACAATGATGCATTTCAAAATACATTAGCCTTCTTAATACAAGCAGGTACGGGTATAACAGGTTTGGAGGACTTGCCTCAACAAACATTAGAGGAAGCTATTTCATTGCACTTAATTGCTGGTGGTAATGTTAGAGCTTCAGACTTATCAGATGGTCCTGTTGAAACATTTGGCGGTACTATTGAAATAGATTTAAGCGACGGAGCTAAGATAATTGATCCAAATGGAAGAGAAATCCAAATATTGACAACCAATATCCAAACTTCTAATGGTGTTTTACATGTTATTGATAATGTAATATTACCTGATTTAGATGTTGATGAATTGCCAACCTTGGTAGAAGCAGCTGAAGCGGCAGGATTAACTTTATTGTTAGATGCAGTTGGGGCTGTTGAAGGTTTAGGTGAAACTTTACTAAATGAAGATGAAATTACGGTTTTTGCTCCTACTAATGAAGCATTTGAAGATGCACTTGAAGCTTACAATGCAGAAAATCTAGAAGAGCTTGTTGAAGCTATAGGAGGAATAGAGAATCTTGAAACTGTGTTAGGCTTTCATGTAGTGCCTGCTGTTGCTTTTTCTCAAGATTTAGAAATGGGAGATAATACTTTTGAGACATTGTCTGGACAGGATATAACTGTAAATGTGAATGGTGAAAACGTAACTGTAATAGATGCCAACGGAAATGTAGCTAATGTGATACAACCAGATGTAGCTATTGAAAATGGAGTAGTTCACGTAATTGATACAGTTTTACTTCCAGAATTAGCTATGGACGTTAATGAAGTAACTATTGTTTTAGGTAATGATGAGGCATCTGCCTATTTTGTCTCTGAAATTGTTGGAGATGAAAATGTTTCAGCCCTTAATGAAAACAATAGCACTTGGACTTTAACAACAGGTACTCGTTATACTATAGAAGTTGAAAACGCTGGACCCCACCCAATTGCTTTACGTGATGCAATGGATGAATTTTTATTAGCTCAAGATGAGTCAGAAGGAAGTTTTGAAAACATTGCTGATGTTAACTTTGTAGCTGAAGGAAACTCAATTTCTTTTACGCTTACTCCAGCATTAGCCAATGAGCTTGAAAATTATGTATGTATTAATCATGCCTCTATGACAGGTAGCATTATAACTCAGTAAATACAATAAAAGAAGATTTTTAAAACCACTTAGTTCAGTCTGGGTGGTTTTTTTCTTTCCAAACTTTATAGGCTTCTAAGTCTTCAGAAATCATTTTTAAGGTTAACCCAATTATGCTTGCATCATCTAAGTAGCCTATAATAGGTATAAAATCAGGAACTAAATCTAAAGGATTGAGTAAGTACAATAGCGCAAATGTAACTGCTGCAATACTCTGCCAAGGTACTTCTCTATATGTTTTATTTTTATAATCCTTTAGCATTGCAAATAAAAGACTCACTTGTTCTTTAAATTTACCTAAGATAGATAACTTTTCTTTTATTTTATCTTCGTTAGAAAGCGCCTTATCTACATCTTGATCATCTATTTTATCCCGATTTTCTTTAACATATCTTTTATCAATTTTTTTGTTCATTCTTTCAGGTTTTTAAATTTGAAAATAACACAAAATTAAATCTAAGCTGGGGTTGTTTAGTGTAAAGGGACTTGAGGTAATTTATTGAGATTTTTAATATATCGTATTTCATTATAAACTTCATTGTTTTTAATTACTACATAAATCTCAATAGATAAACATTGACCAAGCATTTTCTTTGCGCATAAATCTTTATACCCCTCCCTCTTTAAACGTTTATAAGTTTTCCTTTAGTTGATTGTCAACTATTTCAGAAATCAAATTTTTTAAATTTTCATTTGTTTCTATAGTTTTATTGTGTTTGAATTTTTAAATATTCAAAAGACAACTTTTCAAAAATAGCTTCTTGATTCAAATTTACTTGAAGTTAAGGTAAAAAAAAGCGAAAGAATTAAAATCTCTCGCTTTTTTGTCTATGATTTGGAAAAAAACACTTACTCATCTTCTAGCATATCTGTAGGCAATTCAAGCATTTCCATTACTTGTTTTGTAAGGTCATAATCTGGATGTACAAAAACTAAACTAGAGCTCTCAGTAAAAACTTGTGTGTAGTTTTCCTTTTCAACAATTACTTCTAGTGCATTTCCAATTTTGTTGTAAAGTGGTCGAAGTAAATCTTCTTGCTTTTTTCTAAGTTTTTGCTGGGATTTTTCTTGCATTTGCTGAATCTCTTCTTCTAAATCAGCAATTTCGTTTTGCCTAAATTTTTTAACTACATCATTTAAATCTTTTTCTTCAGATTGAAATTTTTGAGACAACTCTTGATACTCCTCAAACTTCTTTCTTAACTCTCCATCTAATTCTCTACTGTATGCCTTCATTTCCTGATCAACGCTTTCTAATTCTGGCATTTGAGACATAATAAATTCAGTATTGATAGTGCCAACTTTTGTTTGAGCATTAGTTAAGCTTATCAATAAAAGGCTTAAAATTAAAAATAACTTCTTCATGTTTTTTTATTTAGATTTGCAAATTAAAAGCATTTCTTTTAAAACAGCAATTTAATCCGTAGGAAACTTATTCTAGCTTTAAGTTGGATTTTTATGATTTTAATTTAGTTGAAGATGAGTATTTTAAAAAAAAACTATTCATACACACATCATCACTCTCTCTATTATTTTCTTTGAGATACACCTTTTTCTGCAAATTCTTTAAAGTCTTTCATCACTTGTTCACTTCTGTTTTTGAAAATATTAGGCATGATTTTGCTAATTATGCGCATAGCACCATGAAATTTAAATTCGCTTTCGTTTAACCAATGCGTTTGACTTTCATTAATAGGTTTGAAGTAATTTTTTTGGATGCTATCAATTCCATTGGCAGTATATTTACCATGCCATAAATGTGGGAGTTCTTTTTTTAGAATAGTTTCAATCATCACAATTGTTCTTATGTCAAGGTCAATTTTGAGTTTTCTTTTTGAGCCAACCTCTCCATTTTGTCCTTTTACTAGCTTAGAATATAATAATCCACTTTGCCAATCTGGAAGCAAATTTGGATCTTCAAAAATTTTAATTACGTCAGGTAAAGGTAGATTTATAGTAATTTCAGTAGTGTATCTCATAAAAACAAATTTATACTTTAGGAGTTACATATTCTAAACTTTATGTAAACTTAAACATTGTAAAGCTACATCAATTTAGTACATTTGCTTTGTTTTTAAAAATTAGAATATGAGTAAAATAGCTTATTTAGTATTTATAATAGGTGTTTCGTGCTTCTCACAAGACCTTTATCAAACACCCTTAATGCTAGTGAATGACAAAGCGATTATGGCAGACGAATTTGTACATGTATATAATAAAAATTTAGATGTACTTACTGAACAAGAAAACACAGAGAGTCTGGAAGATTATTTACAATTGTTTATTCATTTTCACCTCAAGCTTTCTGAAGCTGAACAATTAGGGATTCATGAGGAAGAGGCTTTTCAAAAAGAATTTAATAAATATTACAAACAACTTGCAGATAACTATATAGCAAACGGTGAAGTTACTGATGAAATGATTTATGAAACCTACCAGCGTCTCTTAAAAGAAGTTAGAGTTAGTCATTTATTGATTAGTGTGCCGCCAAATTCTTCTAATGAAAAATGGAATGAGGCTCTAGTGAAGACTAATAACTTAAAAGATAGGCTAACTGATGATGAAACTTCATTTGAAGAGTTAGCGCTAAAATTTTCTGGAGACCCTTCAGTTAAGCAAAATAATGGAGACATGGGATGGTTTAAAGTATTTAAGATGGTACATCCTTTTGAAGACGCTTCTTACAAACTAAAAGTAGGAGAAGTTTCTGAGCCTGTAAAAACACAATTTGGTTATCATTTAATCAAAAAAACGGGAGAACGAGAAAGTATTGGGAAAATCAAAGCAGCACACATCATGCTTAGTGCTGATAATGAAGAACAAAAAACACAAAATAAAGAGCAAATTTACAAGATTTACCAGCAACTTGAAGCCGGAGACAGTTTTGAAGATTTAGCTATGCATTTTAGTGATGATAAGAAAACAGGTGAAAAAGGAGGTGAATTGGCGCCTTTTGAAGTAGGAGAAATTAATTCTAAAATTTTTGAAGATAAAGTTTTTCAACTTCAAAACCCCGGCGATTATACAGAACCATTTGAAACTGAATTTGGGTGGCATATTGTGAAGAAACTAGGCAATATTCCTGTTGAAAGTTTTGAGGAAATGAAAGAAGGCCTACGTAGAAAAATAAAAACATCTAACAGAGCTCAATTACTAAATGAACGAATAAAGGAAAATATTATTTCTTATTATAACGTGCAAATTGACGATGAAGCAATTGATTTTTTTACAGGACTTTTAGATGATCGAATTTACAAGGCTAATTGGAAAATGGACAAACCAAATATAGATCTTTCAAAACAAATTTTAAAAATTGAAGATACAATCTTTACCTATAAAGATTTTTCTAATTATATAGAAAATCAGCAACGTGGTTTTACAGGAAAGAAACCGTTTAATAGTTTGGTTAATGAATTGTTTGATCGTTACATTTATGTAAATTTAGTAGAATATCATAAGCCTAAACTTACGCAATTAGATCGTGATTTTGAATTAAAAATAAATGAGTATAAACACGGTTTGATGATTTTTGAAGTAATGGAAAGAGAAGTGTGGGAGGTAGCAAAATCAGATACAACAGCGCTGGAAAATTACTACAACCAAAATAAAAAAGATTACATTGCTCCAGAAATGATAAATGGAGAGGTTTTTACATTTGAAAATAAAAAATCAGCCAAAAAGTTTTTAAAGCAGGTTAATAAAAAAGGAAAAACAATAGATCAGGCTGTTAACTCAAACGCGAAAACTATACGTAAAAAAATTGAAGAAGCTCCCGTTAAGGATTTATCAATTTCACCTGATTTTGAATTAACTACAGGAATTAGTCCTTATTTTAAAAAGAATAATAAATACATTGTTCTACAAATAGATTCCATAATTCCACAAAGGCAACTTCATTTAGACCAGGTAAGAGGCCAGGTAATTTCAGATTACCAAAATTTGATAGAGGAGGAATGGATAGAAAAGCTAAAGTCAAAATTTAGCGTACAAGTTAAAGAAGATGCATTAGAATTATTAAAAGAAAAGTTTGAAAAATAACATTTACATACTAGCTTTTATTTTTCTAATTTTAGAATCATGTTCTTACTTTGAAAGTAAAAATACCACAAAACCCTTAGCAAAAGTAAGTGACCAGTATTTATACGAAAATGAGCTGCCAGCCGAAATTTTTAATGAGCACCAAGATAGTGTTTCGGCGGTTAGAAGATACGTAGATCAATGGGCGCTTAAGCACTTATTAATGCAAAAAGCTAAGTTTAATTTACCTCAAGACGACCAAGAAAAATACAATCAACTGGTTCAAAACTATAAATTTGAACTGTACACTAAAGCTTATAAAGATGCATTAATTAGCGAACAAACAAAAAACTATAAACCAAGCCTTGAAGAAATTGAAAATTATTACACTAAACATCAAGAAACTTTTAGGTTAAACGAAAATTTACTTCAGTTACGCTACGTTCAACTTTCTAAAAATCTCTACAATATTGATGAAATAAAAAAAGCATTTTGGAGTTTTAATAATGAAGATCAACAGTTTTTAGAACAGCGAAGTTTAGAGTTTAAAAACTATTCTTTAAACGATTCTGTGTGGGTTAGAGAAATTGATATATTGAAACAATTTAACACTAAGGTGAAAAGATTAACTTCAAATGAATTAGCTTTGCAAAGCAAAATTGAAATCGCAGACAGTTTAGGAGTCGCACTTGTCTATGTTTCAAAACGGAAAAACATTAAAGAACAAGCTCCTTTAAGTTATGTTAGACCAACTATAGAACAGATTCTTTTAAACAAGAAAAAAGTAGAATTAGAAAAAAAAATTGATAAAGAAGTAATTGAATATGCTATTGAAAATAATGAATACCAAACATTTAATTAGCCTTTTTTCCTTAATATTTTTTGCTAACTTTAGCTTACAGGCTCAAGTTATTATTGATGAAGAAGATAACCTGATTAAAGAAACAAATGAAGCCGAAAGAAAAGTATTTGACATAGACGATGATGGTAAAGTAAGACAAAAAATTGATGGTGTTGCAGCGGTTGTTGGTGATTACCTAATTACCGAAAGTGACTTGCTAAAATTTGGACTTGACGCAAAAGAACAAGGTTTACCTGCGTCTGATAGAACGCCCTGCAAAATCCTTGAGCGTATGATGGAAAACAAACTTTTTGCCCATCATGCTATTCAAGATAGTTTAGAAGTTTCTGAAGAAAGAATTATGGCAGAAACAGAACAGCAAATGGACCAAATGGCTGCGCAAGTTGGTAGCATTGATAAAATTGTTGAATTTTATGGCCAACAAAATGAAGACGACTTAAAAGCTAAACTTTATGAAATTAACTTAGAAAGAAGTTTAGCACAACTAATGAAATCTGAAGTGGTTGATGAACTTGAAGTTACCCCAGAAGAAACAAGAAAGTTTTTTGAATCTATTCCAGCTGATGATGTTCCAATATTTGGTGATGAGTTAGAAGTAGCTCAAATTGTGATTCAACCAAAAGTGCCTCAAGAACAAATCGATAAGGTGGTTGATAGACTTAATGAAATGCGTAGAGATGTACTTGAGAATGGGGCAAGTTTTGTTACTAAAGCAACCTTTTATTCTGAAGATAAAGCTTCGCGTTCTTCGGGGGGCTTATATACCTTAACACGAAGAGACTCTTTTGTAAAAGAATTTAAAGATGCCGCATTTAGCTTAAACGAAGGTGAAATTAGTAAACCTTTTGAGTCTGAGTTTGGCTGGCATATCTTAATGGTTGAAAAAATTAGAGGACAACAGGTAGATGTTAGACATATTCTACTCTATCCAGAAGTAACACAAGAAGCTATAAATGAAGCAAAAGAAAAAGCAGAAAAAATTAAGCGTTTGTTAGCCTCGGGAGAATTAGAATTTAAAGCAGCAGCTAAAGAATTTTCTGACGAAGACGAAACTAAAGAAAGTGGAGGACAACTTATTAATTCTGCAGACGGAAGTAAGCGATTTGAGCTTGCAAAAATGGATACTGAACTTTATACAAGAGTTTATAAGTTAAAAGAAGGAGAGCTTTCAAGAGTGATTCGTGATGAGGATAGAACAGGAAAAACTTCTTTTAAAATTTATAAGGTTACTAAAAAAATACCTGAGCATAAAGCTAATTTTAAAGATGATTATCCAAGAATAAAAGAATTAGCTTTAAGACAAAAACAAATTAAAGAGGTTCAGAAATGGGTAAAAGAAAAAGCAAAAGACACTTACATAAAATTCAATTCTGATTATAAAGTTTGTGATTTTGCTAAAGATTGGGTTAAGGAAAAAATTTAAAAAAACATGTCAGACGTAAATAAAATTAAAGATTTAGTACAAAAACACCAGACACTTAAAAAAGAGATTGCCAAAATTATTGTTGGACAAGAATTGGTAGTAAACCAGATTTTGATTTCTGTTTTTGCTGGTGGCCATGCTTTATTAATTGGTGTTCCTGGTTTAGCAAAAACACTTATGGTTAACACCATTTCTAAAGCTTTAGGACTAAATTTTAAACGCATACAGTTTACGCCAGACCTAATGCCTAGCGATATTGTGGGCTCTGAAATACTAGATGAAGCTAAGCAATTTCAATTTTTGAAAGGGCCAGTATTTTCCAATATTGTATTAGCAGATGAAATTAACCGAACTCCACCAAAAACTCAAGCTGCCTTACTTGAAGCTATGCAAGAAAAATCGGTAACTATTGGTGGTAAAACTTACAAGCTTGATCAGCCTTATTTTGTTTTGGCAACCCAAAACCCAATTGAACAAGAAGGTACATATCCTTTGCCTGAGGCACAGCTAGATCGCTTCATGTTTGCTATTGAACTAAAGTACCCAAGCTTTAAAGAAGAGGTTGAAGTTGTAAAATCTACAACTCAAAACATTAAACATGAGATTAATGCTTTGTTTAATGCGCAAGAAATTATTGAATTTCAGCAATTAATTAGAAGAATTCCAGTAACAGACCATGTTATTGAATATGCTGTAAGTGTTGTTGGTAAGACTAGACCTAATGAGCCCACAGCTTCTAAATTAGTGAAAGAATATGTAGGTTGGGGTGCTGGCCCAAGGGCCTCTCAAAATTTAATTCTAGCGGCTAAAACTAATGCAGCGCTAAATGGTAAGTATGCTCCAGATATTGAAGATGTAAAAGCTGTAGCACAAGGTATTTTGAAACATAGAGTAATTAAAAATTACAAGGCTGAAGCAGAGGGCTTAACTACTGATGAAATAATTAATAGCTTACTTTAGTTTTTTTAATTTTCTCAATTCTAAAAGATTTAGTGAATTAACAGGTAATTCCTTTACTTTTTTTGTGGTAAACCTAACTATTTCATCATAAAAAAGAGGAATAACAGGTAATTCATCTGCAACAATAGAATCCATCTTTTGGTAATATAGAATTCTTTCTTTAAAGTTATTTTTTGAATAAGCCTCTGTAAATAAATCATCAAAATCAGCGTTTTTAAAGTGTGTATAATTTGGCCCATTGGGAGAAAAATTTCCAGAAAACAAAAGCCCTAAATAGTTTTCTGCATCAGGATAATCAGCCACCCAGCTACCTCTAAAAGCCTCTAATTGTCCTGAAGAACGTTGTTGCAGTAATGTAGAAGCAGGCATTACATCAACCTTTACATGAATTCCAATTTTTTTTAACTCTTGTTGAATAAATTCTATTAAATCTACATAGCTAGAGTTGGTGGCAATTCTTATACTCGGATTTTGATCCTTAGTTTCATTCTTGTATTTTTCTAAATATGCTCTAGCTTTTTCAGGTTGATAATATACATTATTCTCTTTTAAACTACCTGGCATAGATTTGGGTATAATCCCACCAGTTGCCGGATTCCCAATACTATTTCTTAAATACTTCATCATTAAAGTTCTATCAAATCCATGATGAAAAGCTTTCCTAAAGTTTTTGTTTTGTAAAGCAGTTCTTTCTTTTGGAAGATAAAAACCAATGTATTCAGTATTTAAAAATGGAACCTTTGTTAAATTTATTTGATCTTTTAATGTAGATCTCAATTCACCGTCCAAGGTTAAAAGTTCATCCTTATAAGAGGGATGAAGCCCTCCTAAAAAATCAATTTCACCTTGCATAAATTGCATAAACTCACTTTGTTTATCAGGAAGAAATGTAATGGCTACGGCTTCTAAATAGGGCAACTGATTACCTTTTGTATCTTTCTCCCAATACAATTTATTTTTTCTAAATACCAGCTTTTCGTTTTCTATCCATCGCTTAAAATAAAATGGGCCAGTTCCTATGGGCTGATCTCTAAAAGAAAAATTGTTGGTTTTAGTTTCAATAGGAACAATTGAAGCATATTTCATACTTAAAATCCCTAAAAAAGGAGGAAAGTTTTTTTTGAGGTGAAACCTTATATGAAACTGATCCACAACTTCAATACTATCCAAGTTTTTTACAATCCAGCTTCCTGGAGAAGCCACTTGTTCATCTTTTAAACGATTTAAACTGTAAAAAACATCTTTAGCGTCCAAAAGTCTTGTACTATCTTTCCCGAATATAGGATGTTTATGAAAGTAAACGTCTTTCCTTAAATAAAAATCATAAATTAAACCGTCATCATTAATCGACCATTCATTAGCTAAACTTGGAATAATGTTGAGCTCTTCATCTAATTCAACTAGAGTGTTGTACAGTTGGTGGCATGCCCATATATTTCGTTGATCTTTTGCAAATGCAGGATCTAAAGAACTTATATTTGCATGTTCATTATACCTAAAAACTTGACTGTCATCATAATTAGAATTGCTTTTACTACACGAAAGCAAATTAATTATAAGAACAACCTGGAGAAAATAGTTTAGCAGAAATGACTTCAAAACTTCAATTTATATAACAAATTTTATTTGGTATCTTTGCAGGCTAATATAATTAAAGTTGAAAGATTGGAGTTGGAAATGAGTAAAAAAGTTGCTTTTTATACCTTGGGCTGTAAGTTGAATTTTTCTGAAACCTCAACAATTGCAAGAAGTTTTGAAGATGAAGGCTTTGAACGTGTTGATTTTAATCAACCTGCCGATATATTTGTGATTAATACATGTAGTGTTACTGAAAATGCAGACAAAAGGTTTAAAACAATTGTAAAACAAGCACAAAAATCAAATAATGAGGCTTTTATAATAGGAATTGGTTGTTATGCCCAACTTAAACCTGAAGAATTAGCAGCAGTTGATGGTGTTGATTTGGTTTTAGGTGCTACTGAAAAATTTAAAGTAACAGATTATATTAATGACCTTAGTAAAAATGATTTTGGCGAGGTTCATTCTTGTGAAATTAACGAAGCTGATTTCTACGTTGGCTCATATTCAATAGGAGATAGAACTAGAGCTTTCCTAAAAGTTCAAGACGGTTGTGATTATAAATGTACCTATTGTACTATTCCTCTTGCACGCGGTATTTCAAGAAGTGACCAACTTGATAATGTATTAAAAAATGCAAGTGAAATTGCTGCTCAAGGAATTAAGGAGATTGTCCTTACCGGAGTAAATATTGGTGATTACGGAAAAGGAGAATTTGGAAATAAACGGCATGAACATACTTTTTTAGAAATGGTTCAGGCTTTAGATTTGGTTGAAGGTATTGAACGTCTTCGTATTTCCTCAATAGAACCTAATTTATTAAAAGATGAAACTATTGATTTTGTGAGTGAAAGTGATACTTTTGTACCACATTTTCATATTCCTCTTCAAAGTGGAAGCAACGAGCTATTAAAGAAAATGCGAAGACGTTATATGCGTGAGTTATATGCAGACCGCGTTGACCGCATTAAAAATAAAATGCCAGATGCTTGTATTGGTGTAGATGTAATTGTCGGGTTTCCAGGCGAAACAGATGAAATTTTTCTAGAAACATACAATTTTTTAAACCAATTACCTATTTCATATCTGCATGTATTTACATTTTCTGAAAGAGAAAATACTCCAGCAGCTAAAATGGATGGAGTAGTACCATTAAAAATAAGAAAAAAAAGAAGTAAAATGTTAAGAGGTCTTTCGGCTAAAAAAAGAAGAGCATTTTATGAATCTCAATTAGGAAAAACTAAAACTGTTTTATTTGAAAGCGAAAACAAAGAAGGCTATATTCATGGGTTTACTGAAAATTATGTAAAAATAAAATATCCTTGGAATCCTCATTTGTGTAATACCAAACATGAAGTAATCTTAAATCAAATTGCTGATGATGGAATGATGAAAGTGAATATAAATCAACTTGAACAGGTTTAATTAAGTCTTGAATTCAACAAAACTAAAACACTTTTTTTTACCAGCTTCTATTTTAAGGAATCTGTTCTTGCTTGCTGAATCTAGAGAAACACAAGTGGGTTATGGGTATTGAAATAATCTAAACTTTGCAAAACCAACCCAAAACACAGGCAGGCTAAACTCTAAAGTTTCTGGAATATATTTTAAGTAGTTAATAGTGTGTGTAAGAGCCTAAAATGGCGCTATATAATTTGCTGCAAGAATTAAATTTTGATATGAGTTTAAAAGCTAAAGTTTAGCAAAGTGAACAAAATAACCAAAAGATTTTCTTTTATTTGTTTAATTAATATAGTTTATCAGTAAACAATTCTTAATATGGCACAAGCAAAAGCTACTTTAGCTAATGGGTGCTTCTGGTGTACAGAAGCCGTTTTTCAACAATTAAAAGGGGTATTTCAGATTATTTCAGGTTTTACGGGGGGTAAAATAAAAAATCCACCCTATCGTGAAGTAGTCATGGGCAGGACAGGTCACGCTGAAGCTATTCAGGTTGATTTTGATGACGATGTGATTAGCTATAAAACCATATTAGAAGTTTTTTTTAGTACACATGACCCTACTACTTTAAATCGTCAAGGTTATGATGTAGGTACTCAGTACAGAAGTGCAATTTTTTATCATTCAGAAAAACAAAAAAATATTGCTGAAGAATTAATTTTAGATTTAAACAACAAGGTATTTATAGACCAACCAATTGTTACTGAAGTGACCAAGGCCACAGATTTTTATATAGCAGATGAGGATCATCAAAACTTTTATAACAACAATTCAGAGTTTAGATATTGTCAACTTATTATTGATCCTAAACTGAATCACATTAAAGAAAATTATGCGCATTTGCTTAAATAAATGGCGTTTTTTTAGCTTTAATTTATTTCTCCTTTATTTTGTTATTATGGATACTGTTTTTGCAATAGATTTTAATTATCAATAAAGTTTATTTGTATAAGTATTTGATATAATTAAAATCTATTGTGATATAAAAAATCATAAGTATAATTTAGCATTTTTACAGTGTAACTGTCTTAATTTTGCAGTGTAAACTTAAAAATGAAAATTATGTCAATAGTTGGAAAAAAATTCCCAAACTTAAATGTAGATGCCATGAACGATATGGGAGACACATTTAAAATTAATGTTTTAGAAAAAGCTAAAAAGGAAAACAAAAAAGTATTGTTATTTTGGTACCCAAAGGACTTTACATACGTGTGTCCAACTGAATTACATGCGTTTCAAGAGGCTTTAGCTGAATTTGAAAAGAGAAATGTGATGGTAATAGGAGCATCATGTGATACTCCTGAAGTTCATTTTGCGTGGTTGAATACGCCTAAAGATGATGGAGGTATTGAAGGCGTTACTTATCCTATTTTAGCTGATTCAAACAGAAATTTAAGCCGACAATTAGGAATTTTAGATATTACTGACGAACGTTACGATGATGAAACAGGCGATTATATAGTTGAAGGTGACAATGTGACTTACCGTGCTACTTACTTAATTGACGAAGAAGGAACTGTATTTCACGAAGGTGTTAACCACATGCCATTAGGAAGAAACGTTGCAGAGTTTATTAGAATGGTAGATGCTTATACTCACGTTCAGAAAAACGGAGAGGTTTGTCCTGCAAATTGGGAAGAAGGAAAAGAGGCTATGAAAGCTGACCGTAAGAGTACGGCTTCTTACTTAGCTTCTAAATAAAAGAAAGGAAAAGAAAAACAAAAGAGCCCATCTTAGGGTGGGCTTTTTTAAATCTAAAAAAAGTTATGTTACAAGAATTAGAAAACGACCAATTAAAAGAAATTGTTGACAACAATGAAAAAGTTGTTGTTCAATTTAGTGCTTCTTGGTGCGGAAACTGCCGACTGATGAAGCCAAAGTTTAAAAAATTGGCCAGTGAAAATGAAAGTATTCCTTTTGTTTTAGTTGATGCGGAGAAGTTTCCTGAATCTAGAAAATTAGCAAATGTAGATAATTTGCCAACCTTTGCAACATTTGTAGGAGGTGAATTTAAAAATCAGGTTCAGACTAACAAATTTGATAACCTTAAAGAATTAGTAAATGAAGTTACCAATAATTAAACATCTACAAAAAAACAATGATGCTGAAAAGTTACAGCATACCATTGATGTTCTAGAGTCCTTCACCGAACACAGGTCTGTAAAAGAAGACGAAATGGACGTAGTTGGAGAATTGATTACAAATTTAGCAGGCGCCATTGAAATGGATAAAATGGTTAAGGAAGGTATGAGCGAGAAAGATGCTGCCAATACATTTGCCCAACGGGTTCTTGGCTCCATTGATCGGAACTAGCTCCTATTTAAAGGAATATAAAACTGCAGTTATACTGCGGTTTTTTCTTGTTTAAACTAAATTCAATATTTTAAATTTTCTCAATAGCTAATTGTACTTCCAACAAAATAACCTTCATCATTTTAATTTGTGCTTCAGCTTGGTCTAACATTCCTGCTCTTCTTTTTAAAAGATCTGAGGTGTACTCTTCTCCTTCACCAAAAAGTATTAATTCTTCTTGTTCATCAAAATCAGCAAAGGTTTTCCAGCCATTTACGGTTTGTTCTCTAATGGAAATTTCTTTTTCCGATAAGTTAGGAGAATTTAAATAATACCAAACCGATGCAGGTGCGTATTTTGAAGTGCTTGGATACTCCCAAAATTCTTTCAATATATTATCTTGATGCTTAAACTCAATTTTCTTTTCGTTGGTTAAAATTAGTACCCCAAAAACGGCTTCAGTTACACCCGTTGCCAAACCAATAATTTCAGGAGTTGTGCCAGCGGTTGCAAAACTACCAGCCAGAATGGCACCAGTTGCTCCAACAATAATCGCAGCCACTGTTAAACTCGATTCTCTTTTTCTAAGTTTATTAGACAAAAAGCTAGCCACTTGCTCAGCTCGCTCTTCTTCACAATCAATTCTTGAGCCTAAGGCAGAAATTTCTAAGGAACTCCGATTAATCACTTGAAAAATGTCTTGTTTTAAGCTTAATTTTTCTAATTTACTTTCTAAGTTTTCAGTTGTACTGCTTAATTCCAATAATTTTTCAACTTTAGGAATTAATTCTAAGGAATGAAGTAAGTAAATTTCATCTTGATTAAAGAAAGATGTTAATTCCTCAGATAAGGTTGAAAAATCTAATTCTTGTGGAAGTTCTTCTTCAGTATAGTCGTAATAAAATTCAGTAGTACATTTGGCAGTATCTGTAGACTGATAGTTCATTACTTTACTTGAACTACAAGAACTCAATGAAGAATAGACTATCAAGCTAAATATTACTACTAAAATTAATCTATTGTTTTTCATAACTGCTTTTTTTTATGGTTTTACCTTTAAATATCTGATAGGCTCTATGCTTTGGGCTTCCAATAATTTGAGAGGTGTAAACACTTGTATGGCCTGAAAAGAAGTAGGCGGTTACACAAGCTATTGCGATAAAAACGCCAGCTTCAATTCCAAAAAGCTCTATGCCCATGAGTATACAAGCTAGGGGAGTATTAGTTGCACCAGCAAAAACAGCAACAAAACCCATTCCAGCCAACAACCCCATAGGTAATGGTAAAATCAAAAATAAGGCATTGCCTAATGTGGCTCCCATAAAAAACAAAGGAGTAACTTCGCCTCCTTTAAATCCTGCACCTAAAGTAAAAGCGGTCAAAACAACTTTGATTAGAAAATCGTAGGAGGTGAGGTGTGTGTGAAAAGCTTCTTCAATAATAGGAATTCCTAAACCAATATATTTCGTAGTTCCAGTTAAAAATACAAATCCTGCAATAAAGATTCCACCAATAAATGGTCTTAGAGGAGCGAATTTAATTTTTGAAAATAGACTTTTCCAAAAAACTTTTAAGCGAGAAAATAACATTGCGGTTAATCCAAAGCAAATTCCTGCAACAATAGCCCAGCCTAAGTTAGGTAAATTCATTTGAGCAACTTCAGAAATCACGTAAACTGTATGTGGGACATCCCAAACCACCGAGCAAAAGTAGTCGGCAACAATGGCCACAAATAAGCTTGGAAAAATTGCTTCGTAGCGTATTCTTCCTAAGACCAGTACTTCAAGGGCAAAAACTGTTCCTGCAAGTGGAGTACCAAAAACCGATGCAAAACCAGCACTTATTCCCATAATTAGAAGAATTTTTCGATCGGTTTCAGTCATTTTGAAAAGCTTATTGAACTGATCTGCAATTGCTCCACCCATTTGTACTGCCGTTCCTTCTCTACCAGCAGAACCACCAAATAGGTGTGTTACTACGGTACCAAAAAGCACTAATGGAGCCATTTTAAGAGGAATTGTTTTTTGGGGTGTGTAGTATTCTTCTAAAATCAGGTTATTTCCTTTTTCAATGCCTTTTCCAAGCCAATAATAAGTATAACCAATTAGGAGTCCACCAATAGGTAATAATGCAATAATCCAGTAATTGGCTTCTCTGAAGTTAGTCGCCATCTTTAAAGATAAAAGAAAAATTGCAGATGCACTACCAACCAAGGAGCCAACAATTAAGCCCATAATAGACCATTTAGCAAAATACACTAAAAGTTTAGCTTGTTCAAGTTGGTTAAAAGTTTTTTTTAGGGCACTAATTTTCATCTACATAATTTTTATGTTAGTAGACGTCATTAGTCATTGAGACGGTTCGGGGCAGACATCATTGCCATATACATAAACAAAATTACTTTAAACATTAATAACTACCAAATTTCTTTTCTTTTTTTATTTAAAAAGTGAAATAATTAATATGAATAACGCACAATGGTATTTGGATTAGAAATATGTTGTTCGATTTCATTTTTTGGTAGTTTTAATTGCTTTGCTCTTTCGTTAAGCAATTGCCAGTAATGAGTTAGGTAAAGAACTTGTGTAAGTTGCCATTTTATGTAAAAATATTAAATTTATCTATTAAGGTTTAGGCAAACTTATTTTTACAGTGGTTCCTTTATTAACTTCCGACTTAATTTTTAATTCCCCATTTTGTAGTTGGATGATTCTATTTGAAAGAGATAAACCAATTCCTGTACCTTGAGAAAAATATGCATTATCTCCACGGTAGAAGGCTTTTTTAATAAACTTAAGGTCCTTCTTTTTGATACCAATTCCATTGTCTTTAATGGTTGCAATAACTTGTTCATTTTGTTCGTCAAGTAAAATTTTGACTTGTTTATCTTTAGTATATTTTAGTGCATTATTAATGATATTGTAAAATGCAATTTCCATCCATAAGGGATTTCCATAAACTTCAAATGTATCATCCTGAAATTCTTTATTGTTGTAATTAATATCTATTGAAGCAGTTGGGTAAACTTCAAAAATCAAATTTAGAGCCTCTTGCAGGCATTCATCAAAACGATAGTCAGAAAAACTTTTTTGTAATTCATTTTCACTGAGCGAAGCAAGCTCTAATAAGCTTTTAATCAGGTTTCTGAGTTTTTCTGCTTGAAGTTGAATTTTTGATAGTGTGTTTTTATGTTGAGGACTTAAATTAGCATCTTGTAAAGCTAAATCTGTTTCCCCTAAAATAATGGTTAATGGAGTTCGTAATTCATGAGAAGCGTTATGAATGAATTGTTTTTGTCCTTCAAAAGAGTCTTCTATTCTACTTAACATTGTATTAAATGTGTCAGACAATTCATAAAGTTGATCGTGTTTTTTTTTCAGTTCCAAACGCTCACTTAGGTTATTAGCATTAATTTTTTTCATTTGATGAATGATTTTTTTAACTGGCATTAAAATCAATCTACTAAAAAAACTTGCTAATATTCCAATAACCCCTGTAGTAATGATAAACATAATTAGAAGAACTCGTTTTATATAAGCCACGTCTTCTTTACCATCTTGGTCTTTTGCTGTAATTACTACCAAAAAGTTTCCCTCATTATCTTCATAAAATAAATTTCCAACAAGGTTTCCATCTTCTTTAAAAAATTCAATGTCTAAATGTTCAGAAAGTAAATCGTAAATTTTTTCATTTTGAAGACGCTTAGGAAGTTGTTCGGTAGGGATTTTACTATCTTCTAGTCGTAAGATATAATGTTCTTCTTGAGGCAACTTCCTCATTTGTCTTTCAACAATTTTGTTGTAATTAGAAGAACTCAATTCGTCTTTTTCCAGTAGAACCTGCCCTGCTAAAATAGCCCTTTCTTCTAGTCTATTTTCAAACTGATTATAGGTATGCTGTTCTACAAGGAAATAGATAAGGACTGAAAACATCCCTATGGTTAAACTACAAGCTAGTGTAAAAATAAGTGCTATCCAATGTCTGTATTTCATTAGTCTTCTCTCATTGCGTAACCCATTCCTACAACAGTTTCAATTATTTTGTCTTGGGGATTATTTCTAAGTTTTTTTCTCACATAATTTATGTAAACATCTACCACATTAGTGCCAATATTAAAATTTATACCCCAAACATCTTCTAAAATTTTTTCTCTTGAAAGCACTTTATTTTTATTTTGTAAGAAGTACTTCAGTAAATTAAACTCTTTAGAGGTGAGCTTAATTTCTTCATTATTTCGCTTCACCTTTTTGGTGGTATCATTTAAGCTAATATCATTAAACAGATAAATTTGATCTACGTCCTTGGGTTTTTCAAAACTTTGCCCTCTTCTTAAAATGGCTTTAATCCTTGCGTCTAATTCTTCCATTTTAAACGGCTTTACAATATAGTCATCTGCACCATTATTTAAGCCTTCTACAATCGATTCTGAAGTGCCAATGGCGGTAAGTAAGATAATTGGTGTTTCAATTCTATTCCTTCGGATTCGTTTAAGTACATCTATTCCATTTAAACCGGGCAGCATAATATCAAGCAAAATTAAGTCAAACTGCTCTTTGTTCACTAGGTCTAAGGCATCTAAGCCATCAGCTACAGATGTTACTTGATACCCTTTTGCTAACAAAATTTTGCTGAGTAAGGCCAAAATAGCTGCATCATCTTCTACCACTAAAAAATTCATAGTTTATATTTATAAGGCTAAGATACAATTTTTGCTCGTTGAAATTGGTATTATTGCTCCCTACAAGATTAAAACTCCATTAAAATACTCAGGTTAGTAACCTAAAGGTTTTTTTTAATTCTTATTATTCTCATTGAGTAAAACGGATTTAACTAAAATTTAAAAACCTAAATCATAACTCGGTTTATATTTGTTGAAAATATATTTGAATGCAAGAAGACTTACCCTATTGTTCCACCGGATTTTTTTCTCAATTAATTCTAGATTATATTGATCAAAATCCTAAGTTGAAGCCCTTTTATTCTAATTTTCCAAAGATAGAAGGCTTTCAAGAACAAATAAAACGTAAAGAAAACTATTTTACAAAAAGCAAAAGGCAAGTTTTGCATAGTCATTTTAAAAAGAAATATCAACACGTTGATACACATCCTAAAATACAGCATCAAATTACATCACTACTAGACCCAAAAACCTTTACAATTACAACAGGTCACCAACTCAATATTTTTACAGGTCCACTTTATTTTATTTACAAAATAGTGAGTACTATTAATTTGTGTGTAGAATTAAAAAAAGCTTATCCAGATTATAATTTTATTCCAATTTATTGGATGGCTACTGAAGACCATGATTTTGATGAAATTTCATTTTTTCACCATAACGGTCAGAAAATTAAATGGAATAAAGGTGAAGAAGGCGCTGTTGGAAGATTGAACACTGCAACTATTCATAATTTAGTAGATGAGTTTTGCGATTCTCTTGGTAATAGTGATACCGCATTAAAGTTAAAACGAATTTTTATCAAAGCCTATAAGTACCATCAAACTTTAGCTGAAGCTACTTTTTACATGGTAAATGAGCTTTTTAAAGAAGAAGGTTTACTAGTTATAGATGCAGATGATATTCTTTTGAAAAAACAGATGTCCTCATTTTTTAAAAAAGATCTGTTTTTCAACTTAGCAGAAAAAGAAGTAACAACAACATCCAGCAAATTAGCAGATTTGGGTTATCCAGTTCAAGTGAATCCTAGGGCAATTAATTTGTTTTATTTGAAAGACGGAATAAGAGAAAGAATTGTTTATGAAGATGATCAATTTTTAGTTCTTGATACGGAATTAAGTTTTACTGTAGAAGAAATGAAGAGTGAATTGAAGAATCATCCAGAACGTTTTTCACCCAATGTAATTTTAAGACCTCTATATCAAGAAGTGATTTTACCCAACTTATGTTATATAGGTGGGGGCGGGGAGTTAGCTTACTGGTTTCAATTAAAGTCTTTTTTTGAAGCTTCATCAGTAGATTTTCCTATTCTTCTTTTGAGAAATTCGGCTTTGCTTTACACCAATAAACAATACTCTAAACTTGAAAAATTGAATTTAAACTTGTCTGATTTGTTTTTAGAAGAAGATAGCTTTAATTCAAAAATTACCCATCAAATTTCTAAAGTAAAAATTGACTTTTCCAAACAAAAACTAACTTTAGAGAAGCAATTTAAAGACTTATATGAATTAGCTAAAGAGACAGATGCCTCATTTAAAGGAGCTGTGGCTGCTCAAGAGAAAAAACAAAAAAATGGATTAGCAAATTTAGAAAAACGTTTGCTTAAAGCACAAAAAAGAAAACACAAAGACTATTTAAAACGCTCTAATCAATTGCGTCTAGAACTGTTTCCTGGTCATTTATTACAAGAACGGCATGATAATTTTATTCATTACTACATAGAAAGTCAGGGAGAGTTGATTCAACTACTTAAAGATCAATTCTCTCCTTTAGATTTAAAATTTAGTTTAGTTCAGTACGCTTAGTTGGTTGATCAATTTTTCTTTGATTACCAAGGTAGTACATGTAAAAAACTCCAAAGAAGATTGAGCCATGATTGGTATGTAAAACATTTTCAAAGAAAAAGAAACAGCCAAAAATAACAAGCATAAACTTTGCTTCAATAGAATATTGTGAACTCAAAATTGGGTAGATGAAAAGCAATATAAAGAGTATGAGCGATACCCAACCACCAAGAAAAGTGAAGTTTAAAAAGGCATTGTGTGTGTGAAATTGAGCACGTAGATAATATTCTCTTTTTTCTTTTTTTTCAATATTACTAGCGTAACAATTATTCAATTTGGCTTGAAGCTCATTGTTTCCTGAATACCCAAAAAACGGAATACCTTCACTTAAAAAACCCAAAGAACAAGAATAAATAAGATAGCGTGGCTCATGGTCTAAAGTCCTTTCAAGATCAATTTTAAAACCTTCATCAATTTTGAATCTTTTTTGCAAGATTGGGTTAAAAACCAACAAGGCTAACATGCCTACTGAAGCAATAATGAACAAGGCTAAATTTGTTTTGTTTTTTTTAAAAAGTATTAAAAAGTGGACAAAAACAACAATTACTGCCAGTAACGTAGAGAGCCTAGCTGAAATAATGGCCAAAAAGATAAATTGAGATAAAACAAGCCAGTAGTACTTTTTATTCCAAATTTTTAGACTAATGTTTTTAAGAGAAATAAAAATACTAGTTACTATAAAAATTCCTAAATAAGGTCTCCTAATGTTTAAGATATCATTTACCTCACTTCCTTGAGTCAAGATCACTTCGCCATACTTAAACCAGTATGACGTCATGTTGATTACAGAAATAAGAATACTCATAGCAACACCAAAAACAAATGCTTTTTCGCCTATACCTCCATTCTTTTTCCATTTGTAACTTAATGTAAAAATAAGGAGGAAAAAAATTATAAAAAGCTTGCTGTTAAGTTTAAAATCTTCAATTAAAGTTAGATGAAATAGTCCTTGGAGGTACAAAAATAAAACAAATACTATATATATAAGTAAAGGTTTGTTATTTAGGAATTGGATATTAAGGTATTTTTTTTCCCTTATGAAAGTTATAAAACTTAAAGCAAGAAATGGGTACATATACGCATTAGCAAAAGGGAAGGTAAAAATTAAGAGACTAAAGAAAACATCAAAATTCAAATGTTTTTTTAAATCAATTTTTCTGAAGTTAGAAATAAAATTCATAAAAAAAAGTCTCAAAATGATACAAACATCAAAACTAAAATTTAATCTTGATTATTGTTGTTTTTTGAGACTTTTTTCTTGTAATATTCAATTTTTAAGAAAATTGAATATTAAACGGCTACGTCATAGGTTCTAAGCGCATCGTTTAATGAGGTTTTTTTATTCGTGCTTTCTTTTCGTTTACCAATAATTAATGCACAAGGCACATTAAACTCGCCAGCAGGAAATTTTTTGGTATAGCTACCTGGTATAACCACGGACCTAGCAGGAACAATTCCTTTCATTTCAACAGGTTGGTTTCCTGTAACGTCAATTATTTTTGTAGAGGCTGTTAAAACAACATTTGCGCCTAATACAGCTTCTTTTTCAACGCGAACACCTTCAACAACAATACTTCTTGAACCCAAGAAAGCATTATCTTCAATAATTACAGGAGAGGCTTGTAAGGGCTCTAAAACACCTCCAATACCTACTCCTCCAGATAGGTGAACATTTTTACCTATTTGTGCACAGCTTCCTACAGTAGCCCAGGTATCTACCATTGTTCCTTCATCTACATAAGCACCAATATTAACGTAACTCGGCATCATAATTACCCCAGAAGAAATATAAGCACCGTGACGAGCAACTGCATTTGGAACAACACGAATGCCACGTTCTTTGTAACCGGTTTTCAAGGGCATTTTATCGTGATACTCAAAAATACCAGCCTCCATAGTTTCCATTTTCTGGATAGGGAAGTATAAAACTACCGCTTTTTTTACCCATTCATTTACTTGCCACCCTTCCTGAGTAGGTTCTGCACATCTCAGTTTGCCTTGATCAATTAGATTAATTACCTCTCTAATACTATTTATGGTCTTGCTTTCTGTTAATAAATCTCTATTATCCCACGCATTTAGGATACTCTGTTTTAATTCTTGCATTTTTTGTTTTTTTGCAAATATAAATGAATCTTGTTTTTATAATCTTAATATTTTATTTCAATTCAGTTAGTTCTAATGATTTTACTTAAGGTAAAGAGTTTTTAAAGACTAGAATCCACTTTCAGTGTAAATTTCTTCTTTAATTTCAAATAGATTTTTATTCTCTATAGAGGTTATACTTATGCTTGGCATGTAATTTCCCTTAAAACGATCTGTATTTATTTTAACAACCACATTTTTATTAGGTCCTTCAAATAAAATAGCATAGGGGTAATCTTCATTAACAAAGCGCTGCGGGCTGTACCAAAGTTCATGCTCATTAATTAAGTTGTATGATTTTGCTATCAAATACTCTTTACTAGTCTTTAAATGGTTTACAGTTTTGATATAATTAATGCCATTTTTATTTCCAGATGGTTTCATTACAACTACTTTTAATTGGTTGTTTTCAAAAACACAGAAATCTTTATCAATCTCCCAAACTACATCTCTTCCAAAGCTTATTTGGTTGTATTTAGATGGGTTTTTTCTAAGTTCATTTTCAAATTCAGTGATTTTCATCCCTTCGCTTAAAGAAAGAAAAAGTTTAGTTTGGGCTCCAATTGTAGGGGATTGTAATAAAATATAAAAGCAACTTAGTAGTATTGAGAATTTGGTTTTCATTAATTAAAAATATTTTAGTTAAAAGTAAAAAAATCAATTGAATAAACAAGAATAGATAAGATATCTTTGTGATGACTTTTTATTGGTCTCAAAAATAGTTAAAACTATGCACTTTAGTGCATTTCGCTTTAGCTTCTAAAAATACTTACCTTTGTTTTATGAATAATCAACGG
>SL_7KL_010_BRINEDRAFT_10000098_pt1 | contig 36409 bp, 34 predicted proteins | sample SodLak_010_BRINE_FD_10663 | JGI IMG/M metagenome (IMG submission 10663)
TCAAGAGCGGCTTCCGCCTCTTCACGGCTGGGGATCGTTTCCAGGCTGGGGACGTGCAAGTTCATCGTGGGATTTCCTTCCTGTCTGCCCTTGGGGAAATAGGCAGCGGTTTTTGCTTTTCCACAAATTATACGCAGGGCGCGCCCTTCAGATCATGTCTAGCCCCTGACGCAGATCGGCGATCAGATCGTCCGTATCTTCCAGCCCCACCGACAGCCGGATCAGCCCCGGCGTGATCCCGAGGGCAGCTTTCAACTCATCTGGCAGGCGCTGATGGGTGGTGGTGGCGGGATGGGTGGCAATGCTGCGCGCATCGCCCAGATTGTTCGAGATAACAGCGATTTCCAGCGCGTCCAGGCACCGGAACGCAGCCTCCTTGCCGCCCTTCAGGTCAAGCGCCAGCACGGTCCCGAACCCGTCCATCTGCGCAGCCGCAATCGCGTGCTGCGGATGGCTTTTCAACCCCGGATACAGCACCCGTGCCAGCTTGGGATGCCCCTCCAGCGCCTCGGCAATCGCCTGGGCGGATGCGGCTTGTGCGCGCACCCGCAGATCAAGCGTGGTCAGCCCGTTCAGCATGATCCAGGCGTTGAAGGGTGACAGCGCCCCGCCCGTATGCTTCATGTAGGGTTCGACAGTCTTGCGGATGAAGTCGCGGCTGCCACAGATCACACCGCCCAGCGCGCGGCCCTGCCCGTCGATATGCTTGGTCGCCGAATAGATCACCACATCCGCGCCCAGTTCCACCGCACGGCTGAAGGCCGGGGTGGCAAAGACATTGTCCACCACCACAGTCGCGCCCACCGCATGCGCGCGCCGCGCGACATCGGCCAGATCGATCACATCCAGCGTGGGGTTCGACACTGTCTCCAGAAACACCGCTTTCGTGTCGGGGCGCAGGGCGGCCTGCCAGGCGTCGCCATCCGTGCCATCGACAAAGCTCACCTCGACCCCGTAACGGGTCAGCACTTCTTCCAGCACATAGAGGCACGATCCGAACAGCGCCCGGCTGGACACGACATGATCGCCCGCACGCAGCATCGCCATCAGCGCGCCCGATACTGCCGCCATCCCGGAGGCGGTGGCAAAGGCATCCTCTGTCCCCTCGATCGCGGCAATGCGCTCTTCAAAGGCGGCAACCGTGGGGTTTCCATAGCGGGCATAGATGAACTCATCCGGCCCGGCCTCGAGAAACCGCGCCTCGGCCGTGGCTGCGTCAGGGTAGACAAAGCCCTGCGTCAGATAGATGGCCTCGGCCACCTCACCATACTGGCTGCGTTTCGCGCCCTGATGCACCAGTTTGGTGCGCCTGCCCCAGTCTTTCGCCATCCCGCCCGATCCCTTCGGCCAAAACAAAACCCCCGGACCCATCCACAGGCCGGGGGTGTTTCCCTGACCTCTTTAGCGGAGTGTTTAACGTGGCCCGCAATCCGGTAACAAAGCGCCACGGGCCGCTCGGGCCACCACCCTAGCTGCTAGGGGGTTTTCGCTGCCCGGTCAAGGCCAGAGCGGGATCGTGCGGCCCCTCGCGGGGCGTGCAAGGGTGGGTGGGTGGGCACGCCGCGCGAGGGGCCGCGCGATCCCGCCTTATGCCACATTCTCCAGCGCGACCTGCGGCACAACACCCAGCGCATGGCAGACATCGCGGGTCAGATGCGCACGGTTCAGCGTGTAGAAATGCAGATCCTCCACGCCTTCGCGCAGCAACTGATCGCACATCTCGGTGCACAGCGCCGTGGCCAGCAGATCCGCACGCCCGTCACGCTCGGCCTTGTCAAAGGCATCATCCAGCCATTGCGGGACGCGCGTACCGGTAGCGAGGGCAAATTTGCGAATACCCTTCCAGTTCTCGATCGGCACAATCCCGGGGATGATCCGCCCCTCGATCCCTTCGCGCGCGCAGGTATCGCGGAAGCGCAGAAAGGTTTCGGCCTCGAAAAAGAACTGCGTGATGGCACTATCCGCCCCGGCGGCGAATTTGCGCTTCAGCCAGCGCACATCGGCCAGATCATCGGCAGCCTCGGGGTGCGGCTCGGGATAGGCGCCCACGCGCAGGTTGAAATCCCCGCTCGCGGCCAACGCCTCGATCAGCTCGACCGAATTGGCAAACCCCTCGGCATGCGGCACGAACCGCCCCTGCCCTTTCGGCGGGTCGCCCCGCAGCGCCACGATCTCGCGCACACCGGCCTCGGCATAGGTCTGCGCAATCTCCAGCGTCTCGTCCCGCGTGGCATCCACGCAAGTCAGATGCGCCGCCACGTTCAGCCCGAACTGCGCGCCGATGGTGGTCACGGCCTCATGCGTCAGCTTCCGTGTCGTGCCGCCCGCGCCATAGGTGACCGACACGAACTCCGGCGCCAGCGGGGCCAGCATGCGCACAGTCTCCCACAGCCGAAAGCTTGCATCCAGCGATTTGGGCGGGAAGAACTCGAATGAGACGCGCGGCGCAGACATGATGGTATCCTTTCTGTTGTCCCCCTTGTGCCACAGCCACGAATGTGAAACCAATTCATTATCTTCAACACTATTATGAGCCTGACATGCATATCGAGTTCCGCCACCTGCGCACGATCAAGGCGATTCACGATGCGGGCGGGCTGGCGCGCGCTGCCGATCTGTTGAACATGACGCAATCGGCGCTGTCGCATCAGGTCAAGGGGATCGAGGATCAGGCGGGGGTGGAACTGTTCGTGCGCCGCTCCAAACCGCTGAAACTCTCGGCTGCCGGGCAGAAGCTCTTGCGCGCCGCCGAGGATATCCTGCCCCGTGTCACCGCGCTGGAAGAGGAATTCACCAATCTGCGCAAGGGCTCATCGGGGCGGCTGCATATCGCCATCGAATGCCATGCCTGTTTCGACTGGCTGTTTCCCGTGCTCGAAAGCTTCCGCCATGCCTGGCCCGATGTCGATGTCGATATCCGCCCCGGCCTCGCCTTTGATGCGCTGCCCGCGCTGCGGCGTGAAGAGGTCGATCTTGTCATCTCCTCCGACCCCGAAGAGATGCCGGGCATCCAGTTCCTGCCGCTCTTTGATTATGAGCCCGTCTTCATCGCCGCCGCCTCCAGCCCGCTGGCGGAGAAGGAATTTATCGAGGCTGCGGATTTCCGCGACCAGACGCTGATCACCTACCCGGTGGACCGCGCGCGGCTGGATGTGTTCACGCAATTGCTGACGCCTGCGCGGGTCGAACCCCGCGCCCTGCGGCAGGTGGAGCTGACCGCCGTGATCCTGCTGCTGGTCGCCTCGGGGCGCGGGGTGTCGGTGCTGCCCGACTGGGTTCTGCGCGAAGTGCGCTATCACGCCGATTATGTGACCAAACGCCTGACGGCAGAGGGGTTGACCCGGCGGCTCTATGCGGCGGTGCGCGAAGAGGATGCCGCCAAGCCCTTCATGGCGCATGTGCTGCGGCTGGCCCGGACGGAGCCGGTGAAGTTGCAGCGGGGGTGAGAGTGATAGCTACAATTCGCTTCGCTCTCTACTTTGTCCCTGACGGAACGAGCGAGTCGAAACCAAACTTGTCTTTAACGACCTGAAAAGCGCCTTCACGGTGCGCCCAGAATGCAGCAGTTTTATCGAGTTTCCAGACAACTCCAGAAGAGTCCTCAAAAACATTCGGAACGAGTCCATCAGGATGCAATTTCGCAAGTGTCACGATCAATGTTTCAAAGACAAGCTGCCGCTCAGTGTCTTTGTTCTTCGGCCCATGACCTGACTCGATCTTTTTTTCTGTTCCGTCCGCTTTCGAAATTGGAAAACTGGCTTTTGCTGTTCCTTGTTTAGGTTACAAAACAAAGGAGATTGCGACACGACCAAAACGGACCATCAGCACAGTGGCTCGCCGCAGTTTTATCAATGCTCAATTCACTAAATTTATACATGTCTCGCTCTTTGCCTAAAGCCTTAATTGTGCCCAAAGGTAGCATCCCGCGAGTCAGTTGAAAACAAAGTTCTAATCGTACACCAACCCAAATTTGACCCTAGCAGCTCCACACCACAACCCCTTCCCTTCCCCGCGCACCCCGCGTATAGCCCGCCCCACCACCGCGACAGGAGCGAGAGCGATGCAAGGCAGTGCCAACCTCACCATCATGATCAACGCCGCGCGCAAGGCGGGCCGCGCGCTGGTCAAGGATTTCCGCGAGGTCGAGAACCTGCAGGTCTCCAGCAAGGCGGCGGGGGATTTCGTCAGCCGGGCCGATATCGCGTCCGAAAAGATCATCCGCGACATGCTGACCGAGGCGCGCCCCAATTACGGCTGGTGCGGCGAGGAATCGGACCCGGTCGAGGGCAAGGACCCCACCCGCCGCTGGATCGTGGACCCGCTGGACGGGACCACCAATTTCCTGCACGGTTTGCCGCATTGGGCCATCTCCATCGCGCTGGAATTCAAGGGCGAGATTGTCGCGGCAGTCGTGTTCGACCCGGCCAAGGACGAGCTGTTCGTGGCCGAAAAGGGCAAGGGTGCGTTCATGAATGACCGCCGCATGCGCGTGTCGAACCGCGACCGGATGATCGAGTGCATCTTTGCGACCGGCGTGCCCTTTGCGTCGAAAAAGACATTGCCCGCCACCTTGCAGGACCTCGCGCATCTGATGCCCGCCTGCGCCGGGGTGCGGCGCTGGGGGGCGGCGGCGCTGGACCTCGCCTATGTCGCGGCGGGGCGCTATGACGGGTATTGGGAGCGTGAGCTGAACGCCTGGGACATCGCCGCCGGCCTGCTGCTGGTGCGCGAGGCGGGCGGCTTTGTCGGCCCGATCCGCGAGGGCGAATCGGTGCTGGAGCGCGGCGAGGTCGTGGCGGCCAATACGGCCGTGTTCGACCCCTTGGTCAAAGCGCTGCGCCAGTCGCGGGGCTGAGCGGGCTCAGGCGCCATAGGGCACCCAGATCGTCTTGATCTGGGTGGCGTTGTGCAGGAACTGCTTGCCCATGGCCTGCGCGTCGGGCACCTGCCAGACGGGTTTCAGATTGCCTGCGCTTTCGCGTTCGACCGGTTCGGTCAGCGCGGGCTGCGCGCACCACAGCGCGGCCACATCCTCATGCGCGGCCAGCGTGGTGGCCAGCGCGTCCAGCGGCCCGCTGACCGTGTTGATCACGCCGCCGGGAATGTCCGAGCAGGCAAAGACCTGCGTCAGCTCCAGCGCCGCCAGCGGGTTGCCCTGCGACGGCAGCGCGACCACCCGGTTGCCCATCGCGATGGCGGGCAGGACAAGGCCAAGAAACCCCGCGAGCGGAGCCTCCTCACTGCAGATCAGGCCCATGACGCCAAAGGGTTCCTTCATCGCAAGCGTGATATGGCCGGTGACCGTGTCATGCACGCGGGCGTCGAACTTGTCGGCCCAGGCGGCGTAGTGAAAGGCACAGGCGATGGCGGCGTCGATCTCGGGCGTGGGGGCATGGCTTTGCAGGCTGTCACGCCGCGCCTCGAGATTTTCGGCCAGGAAATAGAGCACCTGCGCGCGGGCGTGGCCACTCAGCGCACCCCAGGCCTGCGCTTTATGCGCGGCCTCGACCGCGTTGCGGATATCCTTGCGGTTGCCAAGGGGCGCATGGCCCGAGAGCACGCCATTGTTGGAAATTGAATAGCTTTGCCCCGAATCCGCGCGTTTCTGCCCCCCGCCNATGTAGAGTTTNTGCGTGCGGTCGATCCCGTCGCGANGGGCCGTCTGCGGCAGCGGGCTGATCGGCTCGGGCGCACGAGCGGGCGCGGGTGCGGCGCCGGGGCGCAGATAGGCGGCAATCCCCTCGCGCGCGCCTTCGCGCCCGAAACCACTCTCACGCATGCCGCCGAAAGGGGCGTTGGCGTCGAACAGGTTGGTCGCATTGACCCAAACCACCCCCGCCCGGACCCGCGCGGCGATATCCATGGCCTGCGTCAGGTTCTCTGACCAGATCGAGGCCGCCAGCCCGTAGCGGGTTTTATTGGCCAGTTCCACCGCCTCATCCGGGGTGCGAAAGGGCATCATCACGGCAACGGGGCCAAAGATCTCTTCCGTGGCACAGGGGTTGGCGGGCGAGACGCCGACCATCAGCGCGGGCGGGCAAAAGCACCCCTCGGGCGCGTGGCCCTGATGCAGCACGCCCCCGGCGGCCACGCCCTGCGCCAGCAGATCGCGGATCCGGGCGTGCTGGCGCGGGTGGACGATGGCGCCGATATCGGTGGATTTGTCCAGCGGCTCACCCACGCGCAGGGTGTCCATGCGCGCGATCAGCCGCGCCTCGAACTCTGCAGCCACAGCCTCGGCCACCAGAATGCGGGTGCCCGCGCAGCAGACTTCGCCCTGGTTGAACCAGACGGCATCCACCACGCCCTCGACCGCCGCATCCAGATCGGCATCGGCAAAGACGATGAAGGGGGATTTGCCGCCCAGTTCCAGCGTCAGCGCCCGGCCCGTTCCAGCGGTCGCGCGCCGGATCTCGCGCCCCACCTCGGTCGAGCCGGTAAAGGCGATCTTGTCCACGCCTTGATGCGCGACCAGCGCGGCGCCCGTGGCCCCATCCCCNGTGACGATATTGACGACACCTGCGGGCAGCCCGGCCTCGATGCAGATCTGCGCGAAAAGAAGTGCTGTCAGCGGCGTGTATTCCGCCGGTTTCAGGACGACCGTGTTGCCTGCCGCCAATGCGGGCGCGATTTTCCAGGCCAGCATCAGCAGCGGAAAGTTCCACGGGATGATCTGCCCGCAGACGCCATGCGGCGCGTGACCCGGAAACTCGGCCTGCACCAGTTCGGCCCAGCCTGCATGGTGATAGAAATGCCGCACGGCCAAGGGGATGTCGCCATCGCGCGCCTCTCGCAACGGTTTGCCATTGTCGAGGGCTTCGAGCACCGCGAACAGCCGCTCGCGCTTCTGGATCTGGCGCGCAATGGCATAGAGGTAGCGCGCGCGCTGATGCCCGGACAGCGCCTGCCAGCCCGGCAGCGCATCGCGGGCGGCCGTGACAGCGGCATCCACATCCGCTGCGCTGCCCTGACTGACCTGCGCCAGAACCTCGTCGCGGGCGGGGTTGCGCGTTTCAAACAGCTCACCCGGCGCGCCGAAGCTGCCGCCGATGAAATGCCCGAACGGCCCCTGCGCCAGCCAGTCGCGGGCCAATGTCTCGCTCTCGGGGGCGGGGCCATATGCCATGGTGTCCATAATCTCCGTGATGGCGGTCATGCAGGCTCCTTCAGGCGAGCGCGTGGCGGTGATGGGCGGCATAGCGCCCGGTCACATGATGGGACAGCTGCCGCTCGATATCGGCCAGCATGGAAGACGCGCCAAGGCGGAACAGATCCGGGCGCAGCCAGTCGCGGCCCAGTTCCTCGCGCATCAGCACCTGCCAGTTCAGCGCATCCTTGGCCGTCTTCATCCCGCCTGCGGGTTTGAACCCCACGATATGGCCCGTCGCCGCACGATAGGCGCGGATGGCGCGGCACATGGTCAGGCCGACGGGCAAGGTCGCGTTCACCCCTTCCTTGCCGGTCGAGGTTTTTATGAAATCCGCCCCCGCCTGCATTGCAACGATGGACGCCGCCTGCACATTGTGCAGGGTTTGCAGATCGCCCGTGGCCAGGATCGCCTTGAGATGCGCGTCACCGCAGGCCTCGCGCATGGCGGCGATTTCATCATGAAGCGCGGTCCAGTCAGCCCCCAGCACATGCGCGCGCGTGATGACGATATCGATTTCCTGCGCGCCCTGATCCACCGCATAGCGGATTTCGGCCAGCCGCAGATCCAGCGGCATCAGCCCCGCCGGAAACCCCGTCGCGACCGAGGCGACGGGGATGCCTGAGCCCTCCAGCGCGGCGACGGCGGATGCGACCATGGTGGGATAGACGCAGACCGCGCCCACCTGCGGCATCGCGTCCAACCCCAGCCCGGTCACGATTTCATCCGTCAGCGGGCGGCGGGCTTTCGCACACAGGCGGCGCACACGGTCGGGCGTGTCATCGCCCGCAAGCGTCGTCAGGTCCATGCAGGCGATGGCATTCAGCAGCCAGGCCGCCTGATGCGCACCCTTGATCGAGCGGCGCGCCACCATTGATGCCGCGCGGCGTTCGGTCGCGGGGCGGTTCACAGGCGCGAAAAGCGCGACATCAAGCGGCGCGCCGGGGTTGCGGGGATGTGTCATCAAGGGCCTTTGCAGCAAGTCTTGCGCGCAGTATGCGCGACAGCGGGGGCGATGGGCAATCCCTGTCGCCCAAAGGCTTTGTGCAATCGCCGCCCCCATCAGGCGGTGGGATGTATTGCGACTTATGATCTCGTACCTATCTACATGTGTGCAGACGGGGGCAGCGCTCTGCCACAGACGGGCCCTCGCCTTTCGGCTCTTTCCGTGCGCGTCGTTTTGCGTCATGAAAAGAGATACCGACGGAAACACTCGGATCACAGCATGAACGAAGCCGCCAAGACCCTGACTTTCAAGATGCCCGCCGAAGCCACGCCGCTGGGGTTTCGCCCCAAGCGGGCCGAAACGCTGCTGGATGTTCAGCGCCTGCGCCGGGTATTTCGCGAAGGGGACGCACCGGCGGTCGAACGGGTCAGCTTTGATCTGTGCGAAGGCGAGATGCTGGCGCTGCTGGGCCCCTCTGGATGCGGAAAGACCACGACGCTGCGCATGATCGGCGGGTTCGAGACGCCGGATGAGGGGCGCATCCTGCTGCGCGGGCGCGACATCACGCACCTGCCGCCCGAGGCGCGCGGCATCGGGTTCGTGTTCCAGGATTACGCGCTTTTTCCGCATCTGCGCGTGCTGGACAATGTCAAATTCGGCTTGCGCAAGCTCCGCCGCTCCGCCGCTGATGCCCGCGCGCATGACATGCTTGCCCTGGTTGGTCTGTCGGGGCTGGAGGGGCGCAAACCACATGAGCTATCGGGCGGGCAACAGCAGCGTGTGGCACTGGCACGCACCCTGGCGGGCGCGCCGCCGCTGGTGCTGATGGATGAGCCCTTCTCGAACCTTGACGCCGCCATGCGGGTCGAAACCCGGCAGGAAGTGCGCCGCCTGCTGCGCGAGGCGGGTTCTGCCGGGATCCTTGTCACCCATGATCAGGAAGAGGCGATGGCCGTCGCCGACCGCATTGCTGTCATGGAAAAGGGGCGCGTGGTGCAGATCGGATCCCCTGATGAGATCTATCGCAATCCGGTATCGGCGTTTGTCGCGTCTTTCATGGGGCGCTCGAACATCCTGCGCGGCACGGCGTCGGGCATGGTGGCGCTGACCGAATTCGGCAGCCTGCCCCTGTCACGCGCGGCCAATGGGGCGGTGGCGCTGTCGGTGCGCCCCGAACAGATCATGCTGGAACCGGACCCGGACGGTCCGGCCTCGGTCGTGGGGCGTGAATTTCGTGGGCATGATCAGCTTTACTGGGTGCAGGAAGGCGAGCGCTGCATGCAAGTGATCTCTGGCGCGGGCGCAACATTCGAGGTCGGCAGCCGCGTGCGGCTGCGCATCTGCGACTGCGTGGTGCCTTTGGGCTGAGGGTGCTTGGCGGCCCGAGCTAGCGAAACATCACGATCGCGATTACCGACAGGGTGATCAGCCCGATTCCGACCCCTTCGCGCGCGGTGATCCTTTCGCCAAAGACCAGCACGGCAGCGAGGATGGAAAAGATCACCTCGACCTGCCCGACCGCAAAGACCAGTGCGGCGTTCTGAAGCGTAAAGGCCGTGAACCAGCACAGACTGCCCGCCATGCCGACCAGCCCCATCCAGACCGCCTGCCGCCGCGCGGCCAGCACGCGCGACAACTCCAACGGTTCGCGCCAGTGCAGCCACAGCGATAGCGCGGCTGTCTGCATGACGGTCACGACACACAGCGTCACCAGCGCACGCAGCACTGCGTCATCGCTCGCGACCTCCAACGTGGCACCGCGATAGCCGACAGCGGAGATCGCGAAACACGCGCCCGATGCGACGCCCAGCACAGTCGCCCGGCTGCCCAGCCGCTGCCACCAGCGCCCCGCCAGCCCCGGCGCATCCGACAGCACCAGCACCCCCACCAGCCCCAGCACGATCGCCGCCATGCCCGGCGCCGAAATGCGGTCCCCCAGAATGACGAAACCCACAATCGCGGTCTGCACCACTTCGGTTTTCTTGAAGGTGATCCCGACTGCGAAATTCCGTTCGGAAAACAGCGCCACGACGAACCATGTCGCCATGATCTGCAACAGCCCTCCGATCACGGCATAGACCCAGAACATGGGTGTCAGCGCGGGCCAGCCACTGCCCGCCAGCCAGTTCGCCCCCAGTGCCAGCGGCACGACAAAGGGCACGGCGTAGAAGAACCGCGCGAGCGTTGCGCCGCCCGCGCTGAGCGCGCCCATGCTGAGGTGTTTCTGCAGCATGAAGCGCAGTGTCTGAAACGCGGCAGCGGTGATCGAGAGGATGATCCAGAGTTCCATGACCCGTCATGCCCCGCAGGGCACGGGGCGTCCAGCCCCTCAGCGTCGCCAGGGGCTGGGTTGAAAGCGGCGCTTGCGCTGCACTTTTGGCACGCGCGAGCGGGTGAACTCATATTTCGCCTCGGGGTTGGGTGGGTGGCCGTCATGCATGGCCCAATAGGCCCGCCCGCCCAGCCGCTGCCAGACAGGCCAGCACAGCAGCACGCCTGCCACAAACCCACCCGCATGCGCCCAATAGGCCACGCCCGCTTCGCCCGCAGGCACGCTCAGCCCGCCCAGAACCTGCAGCACGAACCAGCCCCCCAGCACCAGCCAGGCCGGGATCGGGATGATGCGGAAAATCACGATCAGGAACAGGAACATATCGACCCGCGCCCGCGGATAGAGCAGCAAGTAGCCACCCAGCACACCCGCAATCGCGCCCGACGCGCCCACCATCGGGATCATGGAGGCAGGCTCTGTCGCGTATTGCAGCGCGGCGGCGGCCAGACCGCATAACAGATAGAAGCCCAGGAATTTCCAATGACCCCAGACATCCTCGACATTATTGCCGAAAATCCACAGAAACAGCATGTTGGAGCCCAGATGGATCAGATCCCCATGCAGGAACTGATGCGTCAGCAGCGTGACATGCCCTTCGCCATAACTCAGCCGGGCCGGCAGCATCCCCCATTGCTGAAAAAAGCGCATCAGCGCGTAATCATCTGAAAACAGGGGGGAATAGAGCGCGAAAATGATCACATTCGCGGCCAGCAGCGCATAGGTCACATAGGGACGCCGGGTCGAGGGGTTGTGGTCGCGAATGGGGATCAGCATGGCTTCACGCCCTTGGCAAAACGAAACGCGGCGCCCTGACGGGGGTCATGGGCGCCGCGTGACAGGTCGGACTGCTGTGCTGCCGGGTCAGTCGGCGGTCAGCAGCGGGGGCTTGTTGCCCGAGATGCGCTTGGCGTCGGGCCCTTCGATATCGAAAACCAGCGCGTCATCGCGCACATGCACGCGCACGACCCCGCCCTTGGACAGCTTGCCGAACAGCAATTCCTCGGCCAGCGGTTTCTTGATGTTTTCCTGAATGACGCGGGCCAGAGGGCGCGCGCCCATCTTGTCATCATAGCCGCGCTCGCCCAGCCAGTCGGCGGCCTCTTGACTCAGCTCTATGGTCACGTTGCGATCCATGAGCTGCGCTTCAAGCTGCAAAACGAACTTTTCGACCACACGCGAGATGACCGATTTCGGCAGTGGCGAGAAGCTGATGACCGCATCCAGGCGGTTGCGGAATTCGGGCGTGAAGGTCCGCTCGATCGCGGCGGTATCCTCGCCCTCGCGCCGGTCACGGCCAAAGCCGATGGCCGCCTTGGCCTGTTCTGTCGCGCCCGCATTCGAGGTCATGATCAGGATGACATTGCGGAAATTGACCGTGCGGCCATTGTGATCGGTCAGCTGGCCATGATCCATGACCTGCAGCAGGATGTTATAGACATCCGGGTGCGCCTTTTCGATCTCATCGAGCAGCAGCACGCAATGCGGGTGCTGGTCCACCCCATCGGTCAGCAGGCCACCCTGATCGAAGCCCACATAGCCCGGAGGCGCGCCGATCAGGCGGCTGACGGCATGTTTCTCCATGTATTCAGACATGTCGAACCGCAGCAACTCCACCCCCATCGTGTCGGCCAGTTGCTTGGCAACCTCGGTCTTGCCCACACCGGTCGGCCCGGCGAACAGGTAGTTGCCAATGGGCTTTTCAGGCTCGCGCAGGCCGGCGCGTGCCAGCTTGATCGCCGAGGACAGCGCCTCGATCGCGGAATTCTGGCCAAACACCACCCGCTTGAGGGTCGATTCCAGATCGCGCAGCATTTCCGAATCGTCCTTGGACACGCTTTTCGGCGGGATGCGGGCGATCTTGGCGACCACGGCCTCGATCTCTTTCGGGCTGATGGTCTTGCGCCGCTTCGATTCGGGCAGCAGATGTTGTGCGGCGCCGGCCTCATCAATCACGTCGATGGCCTTGTCGGGCAGTTTGCGGTCATTGATATAGCGCGCCGACAGTTCGACCGCCGCCTTGACCGCATCATTGGTGTAGCGGATTTCGTGGTGTTCCTCGAAATACGGCTTCAGCCCGGTCAGGATCTTGACGGTATCCTCGACCGTGGGTTCCACCACATCGATTTTCTGGAACCGCCGCGACAGCGCGCGATCCTTCTCGAAGTGCTGGCGGAATTCCTTGAAGGTGGTCGAGCCCATGCAGCGCAGCTTGCCGCCCTGAAGCGCGGGTTTCAGCAGATTGGAGGCATCCATCGCCCCGCCGGATGTGGCACCCGCACCGATAACCGTATGGATTTCATCGATGAACAGCACGGAATCGGGGTGGTCCTCAAGCTCTTGCACGACGGATTTCAGGCGTTCCTCGAAATCACCGCGGTAGCGCGTCCCGGCCAGAAGCGCGCCCATATCCAGCGAATAGATCGTGGATTGCGACAGGATCTCGGGGGTATCCCCTTCGACGATCTTCTTGGCCAGACCCTCGGCGATGGCGGTCTTGCCCACGCCGGGATCGCCCACCAGAAGCGGGTTGTTCTTGCGGCGGCGGCACAGGACCTGAATGCAACGCTCCACTTCCGAGGCGCGCCCGATCAGGGGATCGACCTCGCCCTTGCGGGCCTTGGCGTTCAGATCGACGCAATATTTACCCAGCGCGGTTTCCTTGGCCTTTTCCTCTGATCTGGGCGCTTCGGCCTCTTCCTCTTCCGCGCCGGACACAGGGCGGCTTTCGGAATATTGCGAATTCTTGGCAACCCCATGCGCGATGAAATTCACTGCATCATAGCGCGTCATGTCCTGTTCCTGCAGGAAATAGGCCGCATTCGATTCGCGCTCGGCAAAGATGGCGACCAGCACATTGGCGCCGGTCACCTCATTGCGGCCGGAACTCTGGACATGGATCGCCGCGCGCTGGATCACGCGCTGAAAGGCGGCGGTCGGCACGGCCTCTGACCCTTCGATATCGGTGGTCAGCGATGCCAGTTCGTCATCGACGAAATCCTGCAAGGTCTTGCGCAGGGCATCCAGATCGACATTGCAGGCCAGCATCACGCGGCTTGCGTCGGGTTCGTCCAGCAACGATAGCAGCAAATGCTCGAGTGTTGCGAATTCGTGCCGACGGGCGTTGGCAAGCGCCAGGGCACCGTGAATGGATTGCTCCAGGGTTGAAGAGAAACTTGGCACGTCGGACGCTCCTGTGATTGGTGACCCGTGGGCCAGTGGCCGAAGGTCAGTGTCGCCTCATGATCTTAAACTTCGGTTTTATTCACCGCTCTTCAAGATATTTTTCTTCAACTCTGCCGGAATGCCGGGGTTCTGGCAAGGAAAGTCGAAGTCTGCCCATCCGATGACCTGTCAGAACGTGTCCTTGAGGCTGCGCAGATGCGTGAACATGGCCAGATCGGTCGCCCCTTTCATACCATGATGGTCCTTTAGATAGTCTTGACCGGCGCGAAGAAAAGGGTTGGTCGCCTTCTCCTGCGCCAGCGTTGCGACCGCCATGGGCGCGCCGGTGCCGCGATCCCTGTCCAGTTGCGCAAGGCGCGCCTGCAGCGCGGAATTGTCGGGATCGACATGGGTGGCAAAGGCCCCGTTCGACTTGCTGTAATCATGGCCGGAGCAGATACGCGTCTCGTCAGGCAGGCGCATCAGGGTCTGCAGGCTGGCCCACATCTGCTCTGGCGTGCCCTCGAACAACCGCCCGCAGCCCAGCGCCATCAGGCTGTCAGCGGTAAAGGCAAGCTGGCTGTCGGGAAAGTGAAACGCGATATGGCCGACCGTGTGGCCCGGCACATCGATCACCTCGCCCGCCTGCGTGCCCAAGCTGACCGAATCGCCCGGCGAGAGCGCATGATCCAGCAGCGGCAGCCGCGCGGCATCCTGCGCCGCCCCCCAGACCTGCGCGCCGGTTTGCGCGCGCAGGTCGGTCACGCCGGCGATATGGTCGTCATGGTGATGCGTGATCAGGATATCGGTCAGCACCCAGCCCTCGGCATCCAGCGCGCGGCGCACGGGCTCGGCCTCGGGCACATCGACCACAGCAACACGCCCGCTTTCGGGGTCGCGCAGCAGATAGGCGTAATTGTCGCGCAGACATGGGATGACCCGCATCTCGAGGGGCATGGCGTTTTCCTTGCATTGCGTTACATTTTCATCACTCTGGGCCATGACGGACCGTAACGCAATGGGCACGGGCGGGGTGGCCCGCAGGCACAGGCAGGACGCCAGGCAGGGACACGATGTACAACGACGTCTGCGAATTGCGCGATTTCTACTACACGACCACGCTGGGCCGCGCGGCGCAGAAAGCAATGCGTGACCGGCTGATGACCTGCTGGCCGTCGGTCAAGGGCCTGTCGGTGGCGGGCTTTGGCTTTGCAGCGCCCCTTCTGCGCCCCTGCCTGAGCGAGGCTGCACGCGTGATCACGCTGATGCCGGGGCCGCAGGGGGTGATGCACTGGCCCGCCGAGATGGCCAATCACTCCGTTCTGGTGGATGAAACCAACTGGCCGCTGGCGACTGACAGCGTGGACCGGCTGGTCATGCTGCACGGGGTCGAGACATCGGAACGCCCCGCCGCCCTGATGGAAGAGGCCGCGCGCGTGCTGAAGATCGGGGGCAAGGCGGTGCTGGTGCTGCCGAACCGGTCCGGCCTGTGGGCGCGCAGGGATGGAACGCCGTTTTCGCTGGGCCGCCCCTATTCGCTGGGTCAGGCGCAAACCCTGTGCAGCGAACATGGCTTTCAGGTGGACAACCATTCGGCGGCGCTGTTCTTTCCGCCGCGCGACCGCAAGAGCTGGCTGCGATGGGCCATGATGCTGGAAGGGATGGGCCAGCGCCTGTCGCGCCGCCATGCGGGGGGTGTGCTGCTGGTCGAGGCGACGCGCATTCCCGACACGCCGCGCCCGTCCGGGCTGGCCGAGCGTGAGGGCAAGCCGCTGCGCATCCTCAACCCGGTGCCCAGCCCGACCGTCCGCCCCGCCTGGCGCGCACAGCGGCGTGACAGACGCCAGGACGGGTAAATACGCGCAGAGAATCGGTTGCACCTCAGGGCTGCTGAGCAACCCGCGCAACGCACCTGAAGGCACGCGATAGTGTCCCTTCTGCCGCGATTGCTGCAGTGCAGCACGAAAACCGGCAGCTTTCTCATCTGCCTGCGTCCTTGGCGGTTGCAGCATCATGAACCCTCTGCTAAACCCGCGCCGATTTCCCATGCCGCGCCGTCAGACGCATTCATGGCACAAGGCTGGCGCGTGGTCCTGTGCAACTCAGATGGAAGGGTGGACGTGTCCGAACCAGCTTCGATCTCTTCGGGCATTGCAATGCGCTATGCCACGGCCATTTTTGAACTGGCCAAGGAAACCAATTCGCTCAAGCCGCTTGAAGCCGATATCGCGGCGCTTGACGGGGCGCTTGCCGACAGTGCCGATCTGCGCAACCTGATCACATCGCCTGTCTATACCCGCGATCAGGTCAGCGCCGCGATTACCGCTGTTGGCGCCAAGATGGGTCTGTCCCAGACCGTCAAGGGCGCGCTTGGCCTGATGGCGCAGAAGCGGCGCCTCTTTGCCCTGCCGCAGGTCCTGCGCGCGCTGCGCAGCCTGATCGCGAAGGAAAAGGGCGAGGTCGAGGCCGAAGTGACCTCTGCCCAGCCGCTGACCAGGGAACAGGAAACCGAGATCACCGACGTGCTGAAGGCACGTGTCGGCAAGAAGATCAATCTCAAGACGACCGTTGATGAAACCCTCATCGGCGGTCTTGTCATCAAGGTGGGCTCGCACATGATCGACAGTTCGATCCGTGCGCAGCTCGCGGCCCTCAAGAACAGCATGAAAGAGGTCGGATAAATGGGTATCCAAGCTGCTGAGATTTCTGCGATCCTCAAAGAGCAGATCAAGAACTTCGGACAGGATGTCGAAGTCAGCGAAGTGGGCCGCGTGCTCTCGGTCGGCGACGGGATTTCCCGCGTCCATGGTCTGGACAATGTGCAGGCCGGCGAGATGGTCGAGTTTCCGGGCGGCGTGCGCGGCATGGCGCTCAACCTCGAATCCGACAATGTCGGTGTCGTGATCTTTGGCGATGACCGGGGCATCAAGGAAGGCGACACCGTCAAGCGCACCAAATCCATCGTGGACGTGCCGGTGGGCGATGCGCTTCTGGGCCGCGTGGTTGACGCGCTGGGCAACCCCATCGACGGCAAGGGCGAGATCAAGGCATCGGGCCGCGCCATCGCCGACGTCAAGGCGCCGGGCATCATCCCGCGGAAATCGGTGCATGAACCGATGGCCACGGGCCTGAAATCGGTCGACGCCATGATCCCGATTGGCCGTGGTCAGCGCGAGCTGATCATTGGCGACCGTCAGACCGGCAAGACCGCTGCTGTCGCGCTCGACACGATCCTGAACCAGAAAAGCTACAATGAGGCCGCAGGCGACGACGAGAGCAAGAAGCTCTATTGCGTCTATGTCGCCATCGGGCAGAAGCGCTCGACCGTTGCACAGCTGGTGAAGAAGCTGGAAGAAACCGGCGCCATCGAATATTCGATCGTCGTGGCCGCTACCGCGTCGGACCCGGCCCCCATGCAGTTCCTGGCCCCCTATGCCGCGACCGCCATGGCCGAGCATTTCCGCGACAATGGCCGCCACGCGCTGATCATCTATGATGACCTGTCCAAGCAAGCCGTCGCTTATCGCCAGATGTCGCTCTTGCTGCGCCGCCCGCCGGGCCGCGAAGCCTATCCGGGTGACGTGTTCTACCTGCACTCGCGCCTGCTGGAGCGGTCCTCGAAACTGAACGAGGATTTCGGCTCGGGCTCGCTGACCGCGCTGCCGATCATCGAGACGCAGGGCGGCGACGTGTCGGCCTTTATTCCGACCAACGTGATCTCGATCACCGACGGGCAGATCTTTCTTGAAACGGAACTCTTCTATCAGGGTATCCGCCCGGCCGTGAACACCGGCCTTTCGGTGTCGCGCGTGGGCTCTTCGGCCCAGACCGACGCGATGAAATCGGTTGCTGGCCCGGTGAAGCTGGAACTGGCTCAATACCGCGAAATGGCGGCCTTTGCGCAGTTCGGCTCGGATCTCGATGCCTCGACCCAGAAGCTTCTGAACCGTGGCGCGCGTCTGACCGAACTGATGAAGCAGGCGCAATATTCGCCCCTGACCAACGCCGAGATTGTCTGCATCATCTTTGCGGGCACGCAGGGCTATCTGGACAAGATCGCCGTCAAGGATGTGGGCCGGTTCGAAAAGGGCCTGCTGGAGCATCTGCGCGGGCGTCACTCGGCGCTGCTGGATGACATCACCAATAATGACCGCAAGGTGAAGGGCGAGCTGGACGAGAAAATCCGCGCCGCATTGGACGAATTCGCGAAAGACTTCGCCTGAGGGCGGTGAGAGGATAAGCGTATGCCAAACCTCAAGGACCTCAAGAACCGGATCGGCAGTGTCAAATCGACACGCAAGATCACCAAGGCCATGCAGATGGTCGCGGCGGCCAAGCTCCGTCGCGCCCAGGACGCAGCCGAGGCCGCGCGCCCCTATGCCGAGAAACTGGCAGATGTGGTCAATGGTCTGGCAGCCTCGGTCAAGGATTCGCCCACTGCGCCGCGCATCCTGTCGGGCACGGGCAACGATCAGACGCATCTGCTGATCGTGATGACGGCAGAGCGCGGGCTATGCGGTGGCTTCAACTCGTCCATCGTCAAGATCGCGCGGTATCAGGCGCAGAAGCTGCTGGGCGAGGGCAAGACCGTCAAGATCCTGACTGTCGGCAAGAAGGGCCGCGAACAGTTGCGCCGCGATCTGGGCGATCATCTGGTCGCGCATGTGGACCTGAGCGATGTGAAGCGCGTGGGCTACGAGAATGCCGCCGACATCGCGAAACAGGTGTTCGAGATGTTCGAGGCCGGTGAATTCGATGTCGCGACCATCTTCTACAACCGCTTCGAGTCGGTGATCAGCCAGGTGCCCACCCCGCGCCAGATCATCCCCGCCGAAGTGCCCGAAGAGGCCGAGGCCAGCCAGCTTTACGAATACGAGCCCTCGGAAGAGGCGATTCTGGAAGACTTGCTGCCGCGCGCGGTGACCACGCAGATCTTTGCCGCACTTCTGGAAAACGCCGCCTCGGAACAGGGCGCGCGGATGTCGGCGATGGACAATGCGACGCGCAATGCAGGCGACATGATCGACCGGCTGACCATCGAATACAACCGCTCGCGTCAGGCCGCGATCACCAAGGAACTGATCGAGATCATTTCGGGCGCGGAAGCGCTCTAGAGAACCCGGAGAGAGATGAACATGGCAACCAAAGGCAAAATCACACAGGTGATCGGCGCCGTCGTGGACGTGCAGTTCGATGGCGAGCTGCCGCCCATCCTGAACGCGCTGGAAACCGACAACAACGGCAAGCGTCTGGTTCTGGAAGTCGCTCAGCATCTGGGCGAAAGCACTGTGCGCACCATCGCGATGGACGCCACCGAAGGTCTGGTGCGCGGCCAGGACGTGACCGACACGGGCGATCCGATCCTCATTCCGGTGGGCGACGGCACGCTGGGCCGCATTCTGAACGTGGTGGGCGAGCCGATTGACGAAGGCAAACCGGTCGAGGCGTCCGAGCGCCGCGCGATCCACCAGCCCGCGCCGGGCTTTGCCGAGCAATCGACCGAAAGCGAGATCCTCGTCACCGGCATCAAGGTCATCGACCTGCTGGCCCCCTATTCCAAGGGCGGCAAGATCGGCCTCTTCGGCGGTGCCGGTGTGGGCAAGACGGTTCTCATCATGGAACTGATCAACAACATCGCCAAAGTGCACTCTGGCTATTCGGTNTTCGCCGGTGTGGGCGAGCGCACGCGCGAGGGCAATGACCTCTATCACGAGATGATCGACTCGGGNGTCATCAACCTCGACAAGCTGGACGAATCCAAAGTGGCGCTGGTTTACGGCCAGATGAACGAACCCCCCGGCGCGCGTGCCCGTGTGGCGCTGACCGGGCTGACACTGGCCGAACAGTTCCGCGACCAGTCGGGTACGGACGTGCTGTTCTTCGTGGACAACATCTTCCGCTTCACGCAGGCAGGTTCCGAGGTGTCGGCACTTCTGGGGCGTATTCCTTCGGCTGTCGGCTATCAGCCGACGCTGGCGACCGACATGGGCGCACTGCAGGAACGCATCACCTCGACCAAGGCAGGCTCGATCACCTCGGTGCAGGCCATCTACGTGCCTGCGGACGACTTGACCGACCCCGCGCCTGCAACGTCCTTCGCGCACCTCGACGCAACCACCGTGCTGTCGCGCGCGATCTCGGAACTGGGCATCTACCCGGCCGTGGACCCGCTCGATTCCAACTCGCGTATCCTCGACCCGCAGATCGTGGGCGAAGAGCATTATCAGGTGGCGCGCGACGTGCAGGGCATCCTGCAGCGCTACAAGTCGCTTCAGGACATTATCGCGATTCTGGGCATGGACGAGCTGTCGGAAGAGGACAAGCTGACCGTGGCCCGCGCACGCAAGATCCAGCGCTTCCTGTCGCAGCCCTTCGACGTGGCCAAGGTGTTCACCGGCTCGGACGGGATTCAGGTCCCGCTGGAGAAAACCATCGCGTCCTTCAAGGCCGTGGTTGCGGGCGAATATGACCACCTGCCCGAAGGCGCGTTCTACATGGTGGGCGATATCGACGATGTGGTCGCCAAGGCCGAGAAACTGGCCGCAGCGGCCTGATACGCGCTGAAGGGAGAGCCTGATGGCCGACACGATGCAATTCGACCTGGTCAGCCCCGAGCGCAAGCTTGCCTCCGGGCCGGTGCGGGCCGTGCAGATCCCCGGTGCCGCCGGGGACCTGACCGCGATGCCCGATCATGCGCCGATGATCACGACCCTGCGCCCCGGCATTCTGGTGACCGAGGCGCCCGACGGCGCCACCCGCTATGTCGTCACCGGCGGCTTTGCCGAGATCACGCCCGAGGGGACATCGGTTCTGGCCGAACGCGCTTACGGCGCCGATGCCGAAGGCCGCGCCGCGCTGGAGGCGATCCTGGCCGAGACGCGCGACAAGGCCGCAACGCTCAGCGGCCCGGACAAGGATGTGCTGGACAAGACCGCCGATGATCTGGCCCGCACGATCGAGACGATCAGCTGAACGGGTCCTTGAGCAGACGAAACTCCCCCACGCCCCGCTGACAGCAGCGGGGCGTGTGTCATTTCACAGCCCGCATGTGGCGGCAATAGACATGGATCATCCAGCCCAGCATCAGCGCATTCAGCAGGTGCCACATGAAATGCGTTCCGATGGGAAATACCGCGCAGACGGCGTCATCGGCCATGCGAAAGCCCAGCGAGACGCAGAGTATCCCCGCCCCGATCAGCAATCCCTCCCCGGTCTTAGTCCGGCGCAGCCACAGGCCGTAGGCGACGATCAGGGCGGCCACGCTGAAATAGGCCGCATTCGCCCCCAGCCCCGGCACCACCTGTCCCGCGCCCCATGAAAACAGCACCGTGTAGGGCAGGAACAGCCCCAGCGCGAGCGCGGCCCAGCGGGCTGGCACTGCCAGAAAGTCGCGCGTGGCCGCGAACAGATACAGCAGGATGAAGCCCAGAATCGGCAGCACATCGGCCAGCCCCGCCCAGCGCGTGGCATGGGTGTGCCACAGGAACGACCCCAGCCCGATCACCGCCAGCACCACGGCCATCGCACGCGCCAATGGTAGCCCCGCTGTCTGACGCCAGACCACCGCCGCCGCGATCACGAAGGCGGCGTTGGTCACGGCATTCACCGGCTCGGACCAATAGGCGAAATCCGTGCGCTCGCAATAGGCGATGACCTGTTCGCTCAGCATGGCCGCGCGCCCCGCAGCCCGGCGAAAAAGTCGCGCAAGAGCGCCTCGGCCTCTTGCGCGTCGATGCCGTCATAGATTTCGGGCACATGGTGGCATTGCGGGTGGGCAAAGACGCGCGGCCCCTGCCCCACCCCGCCCGATTTCGGGTCCGCCGCCGCATAATACAGCCGCCGCAGCCGGGCATGGGCGATGGCAGCCGCGCACATCGGGCAGGGCTCCAGCGTGACATGGATATCGCAGCCGGTCAGCCGCTCCTGCCCCAGCGCGGCACAAGCGGCGCGGATGGCCAGCATCTCGGCATGGGCAGTGGGGTCGCGCAGCTCTCGGGTCCGGTTCCCTGCGGCGGCCAGCACCCTGCCCTGCGGGTCAGTGATGACCGCGCCCACAGGCACCTCTCCGCGCGCGGCGGCGGCGCGGGCCTCGGCCATGGCCTGGTGCATGTAAGAGCGAAAGCGCGTCATCGCGCGACGCTATCGCGGGGCTGGCCTTGGGCGCAAGCGCCAAGCGCGGACGCGATCCGGGGTTTTCCTGCCCGCGCCCCCGCGCTAGAAGGCGCGCGATCCCCATGTGAAAGGCGCGCGTCATGATCCTTTATCCTGCGATTGACCTGAAAGACGGCCAATGCGTGCGCCTGTACAAAGGCGCGATGGATCAGGCGACCGTGTTCAGCGACGCGCCCGCCGAACAGGCGCGCAGCTTTGCCGAACAGGGCGCGGAATGGCTGCATCTGGTCGATCTGAACGGCGCCTTTGCCGGCAACCCGGTCAATGCCGAGGCGGTCGAGGCCATCCTTGCGGCCGTCGACCTGCCCTGCCAGCTTGGCGGGGGCATCCGCGACATGGCCACGATCGAAAGCTGGCTGACCAGGGGGTTGCGCCGGGTGATCCTGGGCACTGTCGCAGTCGAAGCGCCCGATCTGGTGATGCAGGCCGCGCGGGCCTTTCCGGGGCAGGTGGCCGTGGGGGTGGATGCGCGCGAGGGCCGGGTGGCGACCCGAGGTTGGGCGGAAGAAACCGATATGGATGTGATCGATCTGGCGCGCCGGTTCGAGGATGCGGGCGTGGCCGCGCTGATCTACACCGATATCAACCGCGACGGCGCGATGCAGGGCCCGAATGTGGACGCCACAGCCGCGCTGGCGCGCGCGGTCAGCGCGCCGGTCATCGCCTCTGGCGGGGTGTCACGGCTGGAGGATCTGGTGGCCCTGCGCGATTGCGGTGCGCCACTGGACGGGGCGATTTCAGGCCGGGCACTTTATGACGGCAAGCTCGACCTGGCCGAGGCGCTGGCAGTCCTGCGCGGCTGAGGGGGGCCGCAGACTGCGTCTGCGGTTCGGCATATGCGCACCGCAGCGCGTGTTCGGACCGGGGCGCGGCTTGGTGCCGGGGCGTATCCGGAAGCCATGCGGAGTTTCATCGCCAACGCGTGCTGATGCGCGCGGCGTGCTGTGATGCGTTCCGACATGCTCGGTTTTGAAGAAGTGATCATGGGCAGGGTGGTTCGGCGCGGGCCGCAGACTGCGTCTGCGGTTCGGCATATGCGCACCGCAGCGCTTGTTCGGACCGGGGCGCGACAGGCTGAGTTGGCACCATATCCCGTGGGTTGGTGCAGATCTCAGCCGGGAGTCGCGAATTTCGCCGCTTGCCGCGCATCAAGGTGGCAAAGCTGTCCAGGGCAACTGCGGTCTGCCGGTTGGCCCGATCCGCCCCGACCTCAGGCCATCAGGCGCGATGCCTCGCGCCGGGCGGGTTTGCTCAGCCCCTGTCCCGGCCCGTCGAGAAAGGCGCGCACGGCCTCGGGGTCGCGGCGCGACAGGTCGCGTAGCCACCATGCCACCGCTTTCTGGATGAACCGATCCCGGTCCGCCACATATCCCGCCGCCCAGTCCAGCACCCGCGCGCGTATTTCCAGTTCCGCGGGCTTGGGATGCGCCAGCCGGGCATAGGGGAGCGTCATCACCAGCGCCGCGCGCCGTACCCAGAGATTGGGGTCCTGCGTCCAGCCCGCGACCTCATCCAGCCTTGCGGGCACGGCCTGCAGGCGTTTGGCCCCGGCAATGGAGGCGTGATCGACCAGCGCCCAGCTGTCGAATTGCGGCACCCAGCCCCCGATCATCTGCCACACAGCAGTATCATCGGGGCGGATGCGCGCCTGCGTCAGCAGTTTGGCGGCCAGGATGCGGCCCTCGTGAATATCGCTGTCCCAGAGTGCCTGCGCGGCATCCAGCCGCTGGGGCAAGGTCAGACTCCCGCGCAATTCGCGCGCGCGCTCATCCAGAACCTGCGCCGACACGCCCAGAAAGGGGCGCGCCGTCTTGTGATAGGCCGCCATCTCGGCGGCCTTGTCCGGCGCGCCCAGCGCGCGCAGCTCTGCCAGCAGGTCCGTGGCCGTGGTCATTCCACAGTCACGGATTTCGCCAGATTGCGCGGCTGGTCCACATCCGTGCCACGATGCAGCGCCGTGTGATAGGCGATCAACTGTGCGGGCACGGCATAGACCATGGGCGCGATCAGGTCAGGCACGCTGGGCATCTGCAACCGCCAGGGCACATCGCCCGCAGCCTCATGGCCGCGCGCATCCGAGATCAGCAGCACCTTGCCCTGCCGTGCCAGAACCTCCTGCATGTTCGACGCGGTCTTCTCGAAGAGCGCATCATGGGGCGCCATCACGATCACGGGCATATCTTCGTCAATCAGCGCGATGGGGCCATGTTTCAACTCTCCCGCGGCATAGGCCTCGGCATGGATATAGCTGATTTCCTTGAGTTTCAGCGCCCCTTCCAGCGCCATCGGATACATCACGCCGCGCCCCAGAAACAGCACGTCGCGCGCCTTGGACAGCATCTCGGTCAGGCGGCGGATATCATCCTCGCGGTCCAGCGCCTGCGCGATATAGCCCGGTGCCGCGCGCAGATCATCCATCCGCGCGGCAAAGGCATCCGCATCCAGATGCCCGCGCGCGCGCCCGGCCTCCAGCGCCAGCACGGCCAGAACCTGCATCTGCGCCGTGAAAGCCTTGGTCGAGGCGACGCCGATTTCCGGCCCGGCATGGATGGGCAGCACCACATCGCTTTCGCGCGCGATGGACGATGTCGGCACATTCACGACTGACGCCACCTGCCCCACATGCGGGCGCACATGGCGCAGCGCGGCCAGCGTGTCGGCTGTCTCGCCCGACTGGCTGACGAAAATCGCCATATTGGCGCGGCCCAGAACCGGCTGGCGGTAGCGGAATTCAGACGCGATATCCAGCTCCACCGGGATCCCGGCGAATTGCTCGAACCAGTATTTGGCCACCTGACAGGCGTAATAGGCCGTGCCGCAGGCCACAAGGATCAGCCGGTCGGCCTGTGCGAAATCCAGCCCTTCGGGCAGGGTGATCCCGCCTGCCCCCGTGCCGGAATAGGCGGCCATCGACGCTTGCAGGATCGCGGGCTGTTCAGCCATTTCCTTGGCCATGAAATGGCGGTGGCCGGATTTGTCCACCCGCGCCTGCGCTGCATTGATCCGCGTCAGCGGGCGGCTGGTCTGGTGATCCTCGGCATCGAAAATCTGCACGCCGTCGCGGGTCAGGATGGCCCAGTCGCCCTCTTCCAGATAGGTGATGCGATCCGTCATCTCGGCCAGCGCGATGGCATCTGACCCCAGATACATCTCGCCCGTGCCATGCCCGATGCACAGGGGCGAGCCACGGCGCGCACAGATGATCAGATCATCCTCGCCCTCGAACAGAAAGGCCAGCGCAAACGCCCCTTCCAGCCGCTTGAGCGTGGCGCGCGCGGCCTGAACCGGGGTCATGCCCTGCGACAGATACTGGCTGGCAAGCTGCACAACGGTTTCCGTGTCGGTCTCGCTGTCAAAGGCCACGCCCTGTTCGGTCAGTTCCTGACGCAGGGCGCGGAAATTCTCGATGATCCCGTTATGGACAACGGCAACCTGTCCGGCCTGATGCGGATGCGCATTGGCCACGGATGGCCCGCCATGCGTGGCCCAGCGCGTGTGCCCGATGCCCGCGCGACCGGGCAGCGGCTGATGCACCAGCAGGTCGGACAGGTTGATCAGCTTGCCCACCGCGCGCCGCCGGTCCAGCGTGCCATCGTTCACCGTGGCGATCCCGGCGGAATCATAGCCGCGATATTCCAGCCGCTTCAGCGCATCGTAAATGAGGGGCGAGACCTCGTGCTTGCCCAGAACACCAATAATTCCGCACATGCTGTTCTAATCCTTCTTGCCTGAAATCTTCGCGGCGCGCAGCCGGTCCATCAATCGCTTGCCCAGCCCCGGCTTTGTTTCCTGCCGCCCGCGCCCCAGCGCCAGCGCGCCATCGGGCACGTCCTGCGTGATGACCGAGCCCGAGCCGGTCAGCGCCTCTGCCCCCACGCGCACGGGTGCCACCAGCATGGTGGAGGAGCCGATGAACGCGCCCGCGCCAATCTCGGTGTGGTGCTTGAACACGCCGTCATAATTGCAGGTGACAGTTCCTGCGCCCAGATTGGCACCCGCGCCCACATGCGCATCGCCCACATAGGACAGGTGATTAACCTTGGCGCCCGCATCGATCTGCGCGGCCTTCACCTCGACGAAATTGCCGATGCGCACATCCTCGGCCAGTTCGGCACCGGGGCGCAGACGGGCATAGGGGCCGACAACGGCACCCTGGCTGACATGCGCCCCTTCCAGATGGCTGAAGGCCCGGATGGTCGCCCCGCTTTCCACTGTCACACCGGGGCCGAACACGACATAGGGTTCCACCACGCAGTCACGCCCAAGGGCTGTGTCCTGCGCGAAGATCACCGTGTCGGGCGCGGTAAGCGTCACACCGTTTTCCAGCGCCTCGGCGCGGGCGCGGGCCTGAAAGGCCGCTTCGGCCTGCGCCAGCTCGGCGCGGGTGTTGATGCCCAGCGTCTCGGCCTCGGCGCAGCGCACGACGCCCGCCGACAGACCGCGCGCGCGGGCCAGTGCGACGATATCGGTCAGGTAGTATTCGCCTGCCGCATTGTCATTGCCCACTGCGTCGATCAGGTCGAACATGAGCGCGCGATCGGCGCAGATCACACCGCTGTTGCACAGCGTGATGGCGCGTTCCCTGGGTGTTGCGTCCTTGAACTCCACAATCCGCTCCAGCGTGTCGCCATCGGTGACCAGACGCCCGTAGCGGCCGGGATCGGCGGCGTCAAAGCCCAGCACGACGATGTCATGCGTGGCCCGCGCTGCCTGCATCTCCTCCAGCGTCTCGGGGCGGATAAAGGGCGTGTCGCCATAGAGCACGATGACATCGCCCGCCTGCCCCTCAAGCGCCGCGCGCGCCTGAAGGGCGGCATGGGCCGTGCCCTTCTGCTCGGGCTGGTGGGCGACCTGCGCGCTCTCATCCTCGGCCTCGACCACGCGCGCCACCTGCGCGCCGCCATGGCCCACCACGACCACGACACGCTCGGGCGACAGCGCGCGGCCTGCGCGCAGGGCATGTGTGACCAAGGGCACGCCGGCCAGCAGATGCAGCACCTTGGGCAGGTCCGACTGCATGCGGCTGCCCTGCCCGGCGGCGAGAATGATCTGTGACACTGCCATCTGTGACCTGCTGTGTTATTTCCGTGTTGCCCAGCGTGATGCGCAGTTCCGGCCCGAACTGCAAGAGAACAAGGGGTCACAACTGATTTCAGCGCGTAATACTGCCCTCCGCTGGCGACGGATCGCGTATCCGCGGGTGAAACCCGCGGCCCCCTTGCGAAGGATTTGATTGAAATCAACGACAGTGCCGTGCACCCTGTGGCAAATCTCCCCGCAGGAGGACCCTGCCATGTATGCCCGCATCATCGTTGCTGTCGATCTTGAACACCCGGCGCAGGCACGGGCGCTATTGGCGCGCGCGACGGGGCTTCTGGACGGGGGCGGTGAAATCCGGCTGGTCCATGTGCTTGAAAACGTGCCGGGATACATTGCCGCGGAACTGCCTGACGATCTGGCCGAACGCCGCCGCGCCGAGGCCGCGGTCGAGCTGCGCGCCATGATCGACCCCGCGCTTGAACTGCGCATCGTCCATGACCTGCGCCGGGGCGCACCCGCGAAACAGATCCTGCGCGCTGCCGAAGACAGCAATGCCGATCTGGTCATGATCGCCAGCCACAAGCCGGGCCTCGGCGATTATTTCATTGGCTCGACCGCGTCGCGCGTGATACGCCACGCGCAATGTTCCGTGCTGGTCGAGCGCTGAGTATCCGAAACTGAACACAGGAAGCAGACCATGTATAAATCCGTCCTCATTGCCGCCGCCCTTTTCAGCGAAGGCGCCACCACAAAGGCCGCCATCGCGCGTGCGCGCAAGATGCTGGACCCGGGCGGCAAGATCACGCTGGTCCATGTCATCGATGAAGTGCCGGGCTATGTGGCCGCATCGATCCCGAAGGAGCATCTGACCGCGCGCCGCCGCGATGTCGAAGAGCAGATGTCCGCACTTGCCAGTGGCGCTGCGGATATAGAGTTCATCGTGCGCGAAGGACAGCCTTCGGCGGGCATTCTGGGCACGGCGCAGGAAATCGGCGCCGATCTGATCATGATTGCCAGCCACAAGCCCGGCTTTGGCGATTTCTTCATCGGCTCGACCGCGTCGCGCATCGTGCGCCATGCACAGGTGTCGGTGCTGGTGTCGCGCTAGTCGCCACCGCGCATCGCCGGGGTGGGGCACGTTCAGTGCCACGCCCCGACCCGTGCAGGCGTTGATTGCCTTGCGCGCATCTCTGTGCAATCCTGCCCCAAACCGCTTTGGACGGGCGGTTTTGCACAAAACGGATCAGGGAGAGGTCAGATGTACAAGTCCATCGTTGTCGCCGTGGCACTGTTCAACAAGGGCGCGACCAGTCGCGCGCTGATCAGAAAGGCCAATCAGTTGATTGACGCGGACGGCAGCATCACGCTGGTCCATGTCATGGATGAAATCCCGGCCTATCTGACCGCAGCCATCGCGCGCGAGCAGTTGATGGCGCATCGCAAGGACATCCGCGAACAGATTGAATCGCTGGCCTCGACTGCGAAAGCAAAGAATGTCGATATCGACATTCGCGGCGGGCGTCCGTCGGAAAACATCCTCGCCTGCGCTGCGGAATGCCATGCCGACCTGATCATGATTGCCAGCCACAAGCCGGGGATGAGCGATTATTTCATCGGCTCGACCGCTGCGCGCGTGGTGCGCCATTCGCCAGTGTCGGTTCTTGTCACCCGCTGACGGTTTTTCTGCCTGCAATGCCGCGATCCGACCCTCTCCCTGCTGCCGCTGCGGTTAACTGGGGGCAAGATGGCAGGAGGCGTGCATGCGCGACGCACTGGTTGTGTTTACCCCCTCGGGCAAGCGGGGCCGGGTGCCGGTGGGCACACCGGTCCTGACAGCGGCGCGCCAGCTTGGCGTCGATCTGGATTCGGTCTGCGGCGGGCGCGGGATCTGTTCGCGCTGCCAGATCACGCCGGGCAGTGGTCAATTCGCCAAACACGGGGTTCATGTCGCTGACGGCGCGCTGTCAGACTGGAACGCGGTCGAACAGCGCTACAAGGACAAGCGCGGCCTGATCGATGGCCGCCGTCTGGGCTGTCAGGCGCAGATCATGGGCGATGTCGTGATCGATGTGCCCCCCGAATCGCAGGTCCACCGACAGGTCGTGCGCAAGGCGGCCACGGCCCGCACGGCCATCATGGACCCGGCCACACGCCTCTATCTGGTCGATGTGCCGGAACCCGACATGCACGACCCTTCGGGCGATTTCGAGCGGCTTGCAGAGGCGCTGCGCACGCAATGGGACATCCCCGAGATCACGGCCGGGCTGGACGTGCTGCGCAAGCTGCAACCGGCCCTGCGCGCGGGCGCGTGGCAAGTCACCGTCGCGCTGCATGATGACCATCACCCCGGCGCGCATCGGGTGCTGGATATCTGGCCGGGGATGTATGAGGGCGGGCTTTATGGTCTGGCCATTGATCTGGGTTCGACCACCATCGCCGCGCATCTGTGCGATCTGCGCACGGGTGAGGTGCTGGCCTCGGACGGGGTGATGAACCCGCAGATCCGCTTTGGCGAGGATCTGATGAGCCGCGTCAGCTATGCCATGATGAACCCCGGCGGCGATGTCGAGATGACGCGCGCCGTGCGCGAGGGCCTCGACAGTCTGACCCGCGCGATCAGCGACACTGCCGGGATCACCGCACGCGAGATTGTCGAGGCGGTGATCGTGTGCAACCCGGTCATGCATCATCTGTTGCTGGGGATCGACCCGGTGGAACTGGGCCAGGCCCCCTTTGCGCTGGCCACATCGGATGCGCTGAGCTTTGGCGCGCGTGATCTGTCGCTCTGGGGGATGAACCCGGCGGCGCGCATCTACATGCTGCCCTGCATTGCCGGGCATGTAGGCGCCGATGCTGCCGCTGTGGCACTGTCGGAACGGCCAGAGATGTCGGATGATCTGGTGCTGGTCATCGATGTGGGCACCAATGCCGAGATTTTGCTGGGCGACCGGCGCCGTGTGCTGGCCTGTTCCTCGCCCACTGGTCCGGCATTCGAGGGCGCGCAGATTTCGGCGGGTCAGCGTGCGGCCCCCGGCGCGATTGAACGGGTCGAGATCGATCCTGCGACCAAGGAGCCGCGCTTTCGTGTCATTGGCTGCGAGTTGTGGTCCGACGAGCCAGGCTTTGCCGAGGCAAGCGCCGCCAGCGGTATCACCGGCATCTGCGGATCGGGCATCATCGAGGCTGTGGCCGAGATGCGCATGGCAGGGCTGCTCGACCGCTCGGGGCTGATCGGCGGGCCGGATCAGACCGGCACATGGCGCTGCCAGCCCGACGGTCGGACCCATGCCTATCTGATCCATGATGCAAGCGATGTCGGCGGGCCGCGCATCGCGGTCACGCAGGGCGATATCCGCGCGATCCAGCTTGCGAAATCCGCACTTTATGCGGGCGCGCGGCTGTTGATGGACGAAATCGGCACCGAACGCGTGGACCGGGTCGTGCTGGCCGGGGCCTTTGGTGCGCATATCAGCCCCAGACACGCGATGGTGCTGGGCATGATCCCCGATGCGCGGCTGGACAAGGTCACGAGCGCGGGCAATGCCGCCGGGACCGGCGCGCGGATAGCGCTGTGTTCCCGCGCGGCGCGCGCCGGGATAGAGGCAACAGTCCGCCGCATCCACAAGATCGAGACCGCCATTGAGCCCCGCTTTCAGGAACATTTCGTCGCCGCCAGCGCCCTGCCCCATGCCAGCGATCCCTTTCCCGAACTGGCGCAGGTAGTGACGCTGCCGGAGGTGAGCTTCAACACGGGCGGCGGGACGCAGGACGGCACGCGCCGCAGGCGCCGGCGAGGCTGAGCGCATGAAAAACGCCCGGATGCTGGCTGCATCCGGGCGCTTTCTCAGCCGTCACGCGCGGTGATCAGTTGCCGATCATCGCGTTCAGACGCTCCATCACCTGCTCCAGCATCTCGGGGTCATTGCCCGCAGCTTCCAGCAGCCCTTCGATGATCGTGCGGTCGGTCATGTTCAGGCCAGCCGCCTCGATCCGCGAGCGGATGGCGTCGGTCGACAGGTCAAGCCCAAGCTCCTGGACTTCCAGCGCCTCGTCGATGGCCTCGACCGTTTCTTCAGCGCCTTCTTCCGACAGGTCCTGCTCGGCGTCGTCCAGCGCGTCCTCGACAGCGGCTTCGTCAGGCTGCGCGGCATCGTCATCNCCCAGCACATCCTGGGTCATGTCATCGACCGTATCGGTGAAGCTGTCGACCGTGCCGTCAACGGCTTCCTCGACGGTTTCCTGCGCCTCATCGGTCACGTCATCAAGCAGTTCCTCGACGCCCGGCTCTTCCTCGAGGGCGGCATCGTCACCCGGCAGCGGTGCTTCTTCCGGCTCAGTCTGTTCAACCTCGGGCTCGGTCACCTCGGGCTCGGTCGCTTCGGGTTCTACCAGCAGATCCTCGGCATCATCATCGGTTGCTTCCGGCTCTGTCAGAAGCTCCTCGGTTTCCGGCTCGGGCTCGGGTTCGGGCAGCAGTTCCTCGACCTCGGGATCAATCTCCGGCTCTGTGGCCATCGGTTCCAGCGGTTCGGGTGCCTGCCGCGACTGCAGCCCCAGCCACAGGCCAAGCGCAGCAACCGCAGCGGCAATGACGACAAGAAGTGATTTGTTCATGGCCCNGTCCTTCCATACAGACACATTCTGCGCNGGGCTATGACAGAANTCCCCGCNGTTTCAAGCCCGTGATGCGCNTGCAGGCAGGAACAAGCNCGTTACTGCGCANGNNNCACAGGAATTTCNCGCAGNGNGNCTTGATCTTCGCGCTTGAATCACGGATTGCGCCGCACTAGAAGNTTNAGGCTCAAGNNAACCGCAAAAGGAACGCCACCATAGCCCGCAGACCGCATAATGCCCCGCCGACCCGCGACACCGGACCCCGCGTCAACAGCCGCATCCGGGCGCCCGAAATTCGCCTGATCGGGGCCGAAGGTGAAAATCTCGGGGTTGTGAAACCCGTGCAAGCCATGGAAATGGCCGAAGAGGCCGGGCTGGACCTTGTCGAAATCTCGCCCAATGCGACCCCGCCGGTCTGCAAGATCATGGATTTCGGCAAGTTCAAGTATGAGCTGCAAAAGCGCGAGGCCGAAGCGCGCAAGAAGCAGAAGACCATCGAGGTCAAGGAAGTCAAGTTCCGGCCCAACACCGATACGCATGACTATGACGTCAAGATGCGCAATGTCACCCGCTTCCTTGAAGGTGGGGACAAGGTGAAGGTCACGCTGCGTTTTCGCGGGCGCGAGATGGCGCACCAGAATGTTGGCGCAGAACTGCTGCGCCGCGTTGCTGCCGATATCGATGAAATCGGCAAGGTCGAGAACATGCCCAAGATGGAAGGGCGGCAGATGATCATGATCATCGCCCCGCGCTGAGCACATCGCCAGCGTTACGGATAAGGCCACGGTGCGGCGCGCACCGTGGCTTTTTTCTGCCTGTCAGGCCAGCGCGGCCTCGACGGCCTCGGCCAGCCGGCCCGTGATCTCGGCAATATCCGATTCGGTCACGATGAAGGGCGGGGCCAGCAGCACATGATCGCCGCGCACCCCGTCAATCGTGCCGCCCATCGGATAGACCATCAACCCGCGCGCCATTGCCTCGGCCTTGATCCTTGCGTGCAGCTTGCGCTCGGGCGCGAAGGGTTCCTTGCTGTCGCGGTCGGCCACCAGCTCGATCGCCTGAAACAGCCCCCGCCCCCGGATATCACCGACATGGCTATGCTGGCCGAACGCGGCCTGCAGCCCCTCACGCAGCCGCCCGCCCATGACCTGCACATTGGCCAGCAGGTTGTCGCGCGCAATCACCTCCTGCACCGCCAGCCCGGCGGCGGCGGCCATCGGGTGGCCCATATAGGTGTGTCCGTGCTGGAAAAACCCCGACCCGCCCGCAAAAGCGTCATGGATGCGCTGGCCCAGCAGCACAGCGCCCACAGGCTGATAGCCGCCCCCAAGCCCCTTGGCGATGGTCAGCAGGTCGGGCGCGATGCCATCCGCCTCGCAGGCATACATATGCCCGGTCCGGCCCATGCCGCACATGACCTCATCCAGGATAAGCAGCACACCGTATTTGTCGCAGATTGCGCGGATGCGCTGGAAATAATCGGCCACGGGCGGCACCGCCCCCGCTGTCGCGCCCACAACGGGTTCGGCGACAAAGGCCGCCACGCTGTCGGGGCCGAGTTCGAGGATTTTCTCCTCCAGCTCACCGGCTGCGCGGGCAGCATAGGCGGCATCGCTTTCGCCGTCCTGCTGTTCGCGATAGGCAAAGCAGGGTGCAATGTGATGGGCCTGCATCAAGAGCGGCTTGAACTGCGCGCGGCGCCATTCATTGCCGCCTGCGGCCAGCGCGCCCAGCGTGTTGCCGTGATAGCTTTGCCGCCGCGCGATGATGTGGCGGCGCTGCGGCTGGCCGATTTCGGTGAAATACTGGCGCGCCATTTTCAGCGCGGCCTCGACCGCCTCGGACCCGCCCGAGACGAGATAGACATGGCTCAGCCCCTCGGGCGCGGTCGCGATCAACCTCTCGGCCAGTGCCTCGGCCACATCGGTCGTGAAAAAGCCGGTATGGGCATAGGCCAGCCGGTCAAGCTGATCATGCAGCGCGGCGATCACATCGGGATGGCCATGGCCCAGACAGGACACGGCCGCCCCGCCCGACGCATCGATATAGCTGCTGCCGTCGGCATCGGTGAAGCGGATGCCTTCGGCCGCAACGGCGCGGCGGGGCGAGTGGTGGATCGAACGGTGCAGCAAGCGGGTCATGAGTGCGGGCCTTGGCAAATAAGCGTGACGATCCCGCAGCCCTAGCAAAGCCGGATATGCGCGCGCAACGCCTGTTTGCGCGCGCGACGCGCAATTCCCTGCGACTCAGGACGGGCGGCCCTTTGCGGGAAACGCCTCTTCCCCGTGCTCGAACGCGGTGCCATGTGCCAGCAGGCACATCCGCCCGTCGGGCAGGGTAACGGTAATGGTCCAGCGCGCATCATCCTTGGCGGCGAATGTCTCCATCACCACTTGCCCCGCCAGCCCCATGGCGCGGCGTGTCTGCTGCTGCGCGGCGATCCGGTCCAGCACATGCGCGCGCGGCCCGCATTGCAGCCCCTGCGCAACGGCTGGTGTTGTGGTGAGCGCCAAGGAAATGGCAAGGATGGCAATGGGTGCACGCATGGTTGGTCCCCCTGTTAAGCATGACGCAGCTTGCAGCCTGCCAGCCGAGAACGAAAACGAGGTTAACGCTGCGTGCGCAGCCGGAATATGCTGCAATGCGGCACTTTCGGCCTTGTCATTTGTGACCGGAAATGATGGACAGGCGACATAATATTTCGCCAAGGAGCAGAATCATGCAGACGCGCCCCTTCCGGTCCGTGCTATACATCCCCGGTTCCAAAGCGCGCGCGCTGGAAAAGGCCATGGGCCTGCCCGCCGATGCGATCATCTTCGATCTCGAAGACGCCGTCGCGCCTGACGAAAAAGGCAAGGCGCGCGTGCTGCTGGCCGAGACGCTGCAAGGCCGCGATTATGGCGCGCGCGCAAAGCTGGTGCGGATAAATGCGCTGTCCTCCGAATGGGGCGCGGAGGATCTGGACGTGATCGCCAGCGCCCGGCCCGAGGCGATCCTGCTGCCCAAGGTCGATACCGCCGCGCATGTCGAGGATCTGGCGCGGCGACTGGACGCACGCCCCGAGACGGCAGAGACGCAGATCTGGGCGATGATGGAATCGCCCATGGGCGTGCTGAATGCGCTGTCCATTGCGCAGGCGCCGCGCATGGCGGGGGTCGTGATGGGTACGAATGATCTGGCCAAGGATATGGGCTGCCGCTTTCGCCCCGACCGCCTGCCGCTCCTGAGCGCGCTGCAACTGCCGCTGATGGCGGCCAAATCCGCCGGGATCGTGGCCGTGGACGGGGTGTATAACGCGTTCAAGGATGCGGATGGGCTGCGCGCGGAATGCGAACAGGGCCGCGACATGGGCTTTGACGGCAAGACGCTGATCCACCCCGCGCAACTGGACATCGCCAATGAGGTCTTTGCGCCCACCGAGGCCGAGGTCACGACCGCCCGCCGCCAGATCGCCGCCTTTGAAGAGGCGAAGGCGCGCGGTGAAGGGGTGGCGGTTGTGGATGGAAAGATCGTCGAGAATCTGCATATCGTGACGGCACAGCAAACCCTGGCACGGGCCGAGGCCATTGCCGAGATGACGGAGTAGCCACATGGGAACCCTGATCCTGATACTGGGCGTCGCGCTCTGGGCGGGCGCGCATTTCTTTAAACGCCTCGCGCCTGAACGGCGGGCGGCGATGGGCGAGTCCGGCAAGGGCGCGGTTGCGGGCGCGCTTCTGATCTCGATCGTGCTGATGGTGATCGGCTACCGCATGGCCGACCCGATCTGGCTATGGGTGGAACCGTTCTGGATGGTCCATCTGAACAATCTGCTGGTCTTTGTCGGCTTCTACCTGTTCGCCGTGTCGGGGCTGAAGACCAATCTGCACCGGCGCATCCGTCACCCGCAGCTGTCGGGCTTCAAGGCCTGGGCGATTGCGCATTTGCTGGTGGTGGGCACGCTGCAGGGGGTGATCCTGTTCGGCGGGCTGCTGGCCTGGGCGGTGGCCTCGGTCATCGTGATCAACCGCGCGCAACGCGACTGGACGCCCCCGCCCGAGGCCGCGATGTGGCGTGAGGGCGTGGCCCTGGTGGGCGCGCTGTTTGCGATGCTGGTCGTGGGGCAGATCCATGGCTGGCTGGGTGTCTGGCCGTTTGGCGGGGGGATGTGATGCAGGTTTACCGATTGCTGAGCGAGGATGACACGTCTGCCTTTTGCCACAAGGTGAGCGAGGCGCTGTCCAGGGGCTGGGTGCTGCATGGCAGCCCGGTCTATGCCTATGACGCGGGGCGCGGGGTGATGCGTTGCGCGCAGGCCGTGGTGAAAGAGGTTGACGGGACCTATTCGCCCGAGCTGAAGCTCGGAAACCTTTGAGTGGCGCGGGCTGCGCCCGCGCGTTTTTTGAGTATTTTTGGCAAGATGAAGGGGCACGGCATGGGCAAGACCAATCCCGGTCGGTTTTTTGAGGATTATCGTGTCGGGCAGGTCATCGCACATGCTGTGCCGCGCACGATCTCTGGCGGAGAGCGGGCGCTTTATCATGCGCTTTATCCCGCGCGCGGGGCGCTTCACTCCTCGGATGAGTTTGCGCGGGGATGCGGGCTGGCAGCAAGCCCGGTGGATGATCTGATCACCTTTCATGTCGTCTTCGGCAAGTCGGTGCCGGATATCAGCCTGAATGCCGTTGCCAATCTGGGCTATGCCGAGGGGCGGTTTCATGCGCCGGTCTATCCGGGCGACACGCTGCGCAGTTCGTCCGAAGTGATCGGGCTGAAGCAGAATTCCAATGGCCGCACCGGGGTTGTCTGGGTGCGCACGCGCGGGACCAACCAGCGCGGTGATCTGGTGCTGGACTATGTGCGCTGGGTGATGGTGCGCAAGCGCGACCCGCAGGCGGCGGCACCCGAAACCGTGGTGCCCGATCTGGCCCCTGCGGTGCGTGCGGCGGATCTGGTGGTGCCTGCGGGGCTGGATTTCACGCGATACGATGACGCGCTGGCGGGCGAGCCGCATCGC
>SL_7KL_010_BRINEDRAFT_10000099_pt1 | contig 36325 bp, 34 predicted proteins | sample SodLak_010_BRINE_FD_10663 | JGI IMG/M metagenome (IMG submission 10663)
TTATCGCCAAAATGGTAGTTGATCAGAAAGAATACAAGCCAGCGACGAAGTAATTTTTTAATTTGAATTATTATTTATTATTGATTTTGGCGAAAATGGATTCAAAATTATCGCCAAAATGGTAGTTGATCAGAAAGAGTACAGGCCAGCGACGAAGTAACTTTTTTATTTATTATTGATTTTGGCGAAAATGGATTCAAAATTATCGCCAAAATGGTAGTTGATCAGAAAGAGTGAAATTCTAGGATAAGTTGCGTTTGAATAGATAAATTTGTTTTTTTAATTGCGGAAACCAATAGATTTAGCTCCAATAGTCTTTATTTTAGAACTATATGGAGCTATTTTTCTTTAATTCAATCCTTTAATTTAGTTAATAAATTAAGGAGGGTGTCTTCTCGGAATAGAAATTCGATTATTAGTTATAAATTTACTTTTTTTAAACTTTAATTTTATGCTTTCAGATTTTATTGATTATTTAAGCCTTGAGCGAAAAGTAGCTTTAAAAACAGTTGAAGCTTATAAGAATGATTTATCTCAATTTAAATTATTTCTTGCAGAAGTATATGGTGACACTAATTGGAAGGATATTCAATATTCAATGATTAGAAGCTGGATTGTGAAACTTTCAGAAGAAGGAATTAGTAACCAAAGCATTAATAGAAAAATTTCAAGCTTAAATACGTTTTTTAAATACCTTTTGAAAGTTGAAGAGATTAACGAAAATCCACTAGTTAAACACAAATCACTAAAAACCCCTAAAAATAGACAAATACCATTCTCAAAAGAAGAGGTTTCAAGCGTATTTAATTACTTTACAACAATAGAAAATCCAACTTTTGAGGACGAAAGAAATTATTTATTGATAGAGTTGGTTTATTCTACAGGAATAAGGAGAGCTGAATTAATAGGTTTAAAAATTTCTAATATTGATTTTTACAATAATCAAATTAAAGTATTTGGGAAACGCAATAAAGAACGAATAATCCCTGTTTTGCCTAATTTGCTAACCCGTATCAGGAACTATTTACAAACTTACAGTAATGATTCATCAATTTACCTCTTTGAAACTTCAAAAGCTAAGCCTTTATATCCAAGTTTGATATATAAAATTATTAATCAATACTTTTCTTTAGTCAGTTCAAAAGTAAAGAGGAGCCCGCATATGTTGCGACATTCGTTCGCAACTCATTTATTGGAAAACGGTGCAAACCTATCAACGGTAAAAGAATTGCTAGGTCATGAATCTTTGTCATCAACAGAGATTTATGCAAAAAATAGCATTGAAGTTTTAAAAAAAGCGCATAAACAAGCACACCCAAGAAATAAATTTTAAGTATAATGTATTGATATTAAGCGATTTGTTTTATTTTTTTAAAAAAAAGTAAAAAAATATTGTTCGATATTTTTTTTAAATAAATTATTGTATCTATATTTGCACACCGAAATCAGAAATACTGATGCCGATGTAGCTCAGCTGGCTAGAGCAGCTGATTTGTAATCAGCAGGTCGTGGGTTCGAGTCCCTCCATCGGCTCTTTTATTTCAGGTTTTTGTTTTATTGATTTTGGGGAGATACTCAAGCGGCCAACGAGGGCAGACTGTAAATCTGCTGACTAAGTCTTCGCAGGTTCGAATCCTGCTCTCCCCACTTTATTTTTGAAAATTGCGGGAGTAGCTCAGTTGGTAGAGCGTCAGCCTTCCAAGCTGAATGTCGCCGGTTCGAACCCGGTCTCCCGCTCTATTTTTTTGGAGCAAAATTCACAATTTTGCCGACGTAGCTCAGGGGTAGAGCGTTTCCTTGGTAAGGAAGAGGTCACGAGTTCAAATCTCGTCGTTGGCTCAAGGAAATAAGATAAGTCGCAAGGATATTTATACCTTGTTGGCTTTAAGTTGTTTAAAAAGTAAACACTAATATATAACTAAGATTAAATAATTAATTATGGCAAAGGAGAATTTTGATCGTTCCAAACCGCACCTTAATATTGGTACAATTGGACACGTAGATCACGGAAAAACAACACTTACAGCTGCTATTACAAGAGTTATGGCAGATGCAGGATATTCTGAAGCTAGTGCTTTTGATCAAATTGATAATGCACCAGAAGAGAAAGAAAGAGGTATTACAATTAATTCATCTCACGTAGAGTATCAGACTGAAAAACGTCACTATGCTCACGTTGACTGTCCAGGTCACGCCGACTATGTAAAGAACATGGTAACAGGTGCGGCTCAAATGGATGGTGCTATTTTAGTTGTTGCTGCAACTGATGGCCCTATGCCACAAACTCGTGAGCATATTCTTTTGGGACGTCAGGTAGGTATTCCTAGAATTGTTACTTTCTTAAACAAAGTTGACTTAGTTGATGATGAGGAGTTGTTAGAATTAGTTGAAATGGAAGTAAGAGATTTGTTGAGCTTCTATGAATATGATGGAGATAATGCGCCAGTAATTTCTGGTTCTGCACTAGGTGCTTTGGAAGGTGAAGAGAAGTGGTCAAAAACTGTACTTGAGTTAATGGAGGCTGTTGATGATTATATTGAATTGCCAGTTCGTGATAATGAAAAAGATTTCTTGATGCCAATCGAGGATGTATTCTCAATTACAGGTCGTGGTACAGTAGCAACTGGTCGTATTGAGACTGGTGTAGCTAATACTGGTGATCCTGTTGAGATTATTGGAATGGGTGCAGATAAAATTAAATCTACAATCACAGGAGTTGAGATGTTCCGTAAGATTTTAGATAGAGGTGAGGCAGGTGATAACGTTGGTATCTTGTTAAGAGGTATTGAGAAGTCACAAATTACTAGAGGTATGGTTATTACAAAACCTGGTTCTGTAACGCCTCATGCTAAATTTAAGGCAGAGGTTTATATCTTGAAAAAAGATGAAGGTGGACGTCACACTCCGTTCCACAATAATTACAGACCTCAGTTTTATGTAAGAACAACTGATGTTACTGGTACTATTAACTTGCCTGATGGTGTTGAAATGGTGATGCCAGGTGATAACTTAACTATTACAGTTGAATTGTTACAGCCTATTGCCTTGAACGTAGGACTACGTTTTGCTATCCGTGAGGGTGGTCGTACCGTAGGTGCTGGTCAAGTTACAGAGATTTTAGATTAATTACTATTATAATTTCAGGAACTGATGTTTGTGTTAGTTCCTGAAATATTTACGGGTTTAGCTCAGTTGGTAGAGCACTGGTCTCCAAAACCAGGTGTCGGGAGTTCGAGTCTCTCAACCCGTGCATGCGAAATCAACCTTATGGGTTTAGAGTATTAAAAAATATATTATGGCAAGTTTTACAAAATATGTAAACGATTCTTATCGTGAATTAAAAAACAACGTCACCTGGCCTACTTTGAAAGAAGCTCAACGTTTAATGATAATTGTTGCGGTTTTTTCAGTTATTTTCTCACTTGCCATTTGGGGTGTTGATGAAGTTTTTGGAGGTGTTATTAAACAGTATTTTAGCTGGGTAAAATCATAATTTGTATGTCGGATAACAACACCAAGAAATGGTATGTAGTGCGTTCAGTGAGCGGTTCAGAGAATAAAATTAAGGATTACATTGAGAAAGAAATTGCTCATCATGGAATGGAGGATTTTGTTGATGAAATCTTAGTTCCAACTGAAAAGGTAGTTCAAATTAGAAATGGTAAGAAATATCAGAAAGATAAGGTTTATTTTCCTGGTTATATAATGATAAATGCTAACTTAGAGGGAGAAATCCCGCATATTATAAAGTCAGTTAACGGAGTTATAGGTTTTCTTGGAGAAACAAAAGGAGGTGACCCTGTGCCGTTACGGACTTCTGAAGTGAATAGATTGTTAGGAAAGGTTGATGAGCTTTCTACCCAAAAAGACAATGTTTCGATACCTTACGTATTAAATGAGAACGTTAAGGTTATTGATGGGCCATTTAATGGCTTTAATGGAACCATTGAAAATATTAATGAAGAAAAGCAAAAACTTAAAGTTATGGTGAAAATTTTTGGAAGGAAAACACCAGTAGAATTGAGTTATATGCAAGTAGATAAATTATAAATGTTACACATATATAATTAGTTAGTTTTAATGCTTCCCACTTAAACTAACACACAAATTTAAACAAAATGGCAAAAGAAGTAAGTAAAGTTGTAAAACTTCAAGTGAAAGGTGGCTCTGCTAACCCTTCACCTCCGGTAGGTCCTGCATTGGGTGCCGCTGGTGTGAATATTATGGAGTTTTGTAAACAATTTAATGGAAGAACTCAGGATAAAGCTGGTAAGGTTTTACCTGTTGTAATCACAGTTTATGGTGATAAGTCTTTCGATTTTATTGTTAAAACTCCACCAGCTGCAGTTCAAATTATGGAAGCTGCCAAAGTAAAAAAAGGTTCAGGTGAACCTAATAGGGCTAAAGTGGCCGCTATTACTTGGGATCAAGTGAAAGCTATTGCAGAAGATAAAATGCAAGATTTAAATGCTTTTACAGTTGAATCTGCAATGAAGATGGTTGCTGGAACAGCACGCTCTATGGGTGTTAATGTAAAGGGTGATGCTCCTTTTTAATCTAAAAAAACATTTTTTAAAATGGCAAAATTAACAAAGAAACAAAAAGAGGCAGCATCTAAATTAGATAATTCTAAGCTTTATTCTGTTACAGAAGCTTCTAGCCTTATTAAAGAGGTGAGTTCTGCTAACTTTGATGAGTCTGTAGATTTATCTATACGATTAAATGTTGACCCTCGTAAAGCTAACCAAATGGTTAGAGGTGTTGTAACACTTCCACACGGCACAGGTAAAGAGGTTAAAGTTCTTGCTTTGGTTACTCCAGATAAAGCAGATGAAGCTAAAGCTGCCGGTGCAGATTATGTTGGTTTAGATGATTATCTTGAAAAAATTAAAGGTGGTTGGACTGATGTAGATGTGATTGTAACTATGCCTTCTGTTATGGGTAAATTAGGACCTTTAGGTAGAGTGCTAGGTCCACGAGGCTTAATGCCTAACCCTAAAACAGGTACAGTGACTATGGATGTTGCTAAAGCTGTTGGAGATGTTAAAGGTGGTAAAATTGATTTTAAGGTTGATAAATACGGTATTGTACATGCAGCTATTGGTAAAGTTTCTTTTGAAGCAGATAAGATAGCTGGTAATGCAAGAGAGTTGCTTTCAACAGTAGTTAAGTTGAAACCATCAGTAGTTAAAGGTGTTTATATTAAATCAATTAATATATCTTCAACTATGGGTCCAGGAATAAGTATTGATACTAAAAGGTTCACCGAGCAATAAATTAGAATTATGACAAGAGAAGAAAAATCACAAGTAATACAAGATTTAACTGCCCGGCTCACAGAAACTCCTAGTATTTATTTAGCAGATATTTCTGGCCTAAATGCAGCAGTAACAAGTAGTCTAAGAAGAGCTTGTTTTAAGGCAGACATTAAATTAATGGTAGTTAAAAATACATTGCTTGCAAAAGCAATGGAGGCTACAGATAAAGATTTTGAAAATTTACCTGATACGCTCAAAGGTAATACTTCAATCATGCTTTCTGAGACTGGTAACGCTCCAGCAAAAGTAATTAAAGACTTTAGAAAGAAAAATGAGAAGCCTTTACTTAAAGGTGCTTATGTTGAAGAAGCTGTTTACGTTGGCGATGAACAACTAGATGCTTTAGTTAATATTAAGTCTAAAGAAGAGGTAATTGGAGATATTATTGGATTGTTACAGTCACCAGCTAAGAACGTTGTTTCTGCGCTTAAATCAGGTGGTAGTAAATTGTCTGGGATATTAAAGACTTTATCAGAAAAAGAATAAAATACACACTAATAATTATACACTAAAAACGATAGAAATGGCAGATTTAAAAGATTTTGCAGAACAATTAGTTAACCTTACGGTAAAAGAAGTAAATGAGTTAGCTGATATTTTAAAAGAAGAATACGGAATTGAGCCAGCAGCTGCGGCAGTTGCAGTTGCAGGTGGAGCTGCAGGTGGCGCTGAAGCTGCCGAAGAGCAGACTGAATTTGATGTAATCCTTAAGGCTGCAGGAGGTTCTAAATTGAAAGTTGTAAAACTTGTAAAAGAACTTACTGGACTAGGATTGAAAGATGCTAAAGCTATGGTTGATGGAGCACCAGAAACTGTAAAAGAAGGAGTTTCAAAAGATGAAGCTGAATCTTTAAAATCTCAATTAGAAGAGGCTGGAGCAGAAGTTGAGCTTAAGTAAGCTTTACTTAAATTTGATATTAGGTTTAGGCCTCAGATAGCTATCTGATGGTCTAAACCATTTTGCGTATTTATACGCTTTTGGATGTAGAAGTACATTTTTATTATTTAATTTTGCTATTATAGCATTAAATTATTTTCTTAAATGTTAGCAACGAAAACAGAACGAGTTAGTTTTTCATCAGTTACAAACAAGCCTGATTATCCAGATTTCTTGGATATCCAAGTAAAGTCTTTTAAAGATTTTTTTCAGCTTGAAACCAAAACTGATGAACGATCAAATGAAGGTTTATACAAAACCTTTATGGAAAATTTCCCAATTACTGATACAAGAAACCAATTTGTATTAGAATTTATAGACTATTTTATAGACCCCCCTAGGTATTCAATACAAGAATGTATTGAACGTGGATTAACCTATAGCGTCCCTTTAAAGGCTCGTTTGAAATTATATTGTACAGATCCAGAACATGAAGATTTTGAAACTATTGTTCAGGACGTTTATTTAGGTACTATACCCTACATGACTCCTAGTGGTACTTTTGTTGTAAATGGTGCTGAGCGTGTTGTAGTTTCTCAACTTCACAGATCTCCGGGAGTTTTCTTTGGTCAATCTTTTCATGCTAACGGAACTAAACTTTATTCTGCTAGAGTAATTCCTTTTAAAGGCTCTTGGATTGAATTTGCTACCGATATCAACAGTGTGATGTACGCATATATTGATCGTAAGAAAAAATTACCAGTTACAACACTATTTAGAGCTATTGGTTTTGAGAGAGATAAAGATATCCTTGAAATTTTTGACCTTGCAGAAGAGGTTAAAGTTTCTAAAGCTGGTCTTAAAAGAGTTCTAGGAAGAACATTGGCTGCTCGTGTACTTAATACATGGTACGAAGATTTTGTTGATGAAGATACAGGAGAGGTTGTTTCTATTGAGCGTAATGAAATTGTTTTAGATAGAGACACCGTTCTTGAAAAGGAACATATTGAAGAAATCATTGAAACAGGATCAAAAACAATCCTATTACATAAAGAAGATAACTCTACTGGAGATTATGCAATTATTTACAATACTTTGCAGAAAGATCCAACCAACTCAGAGAAAGAGGCTGTAGAGCATATTTATAGACAATTGCGTAATGCTGAACCACCAGATGAAGAAACTGCGCGCGGTATTATAGAAAAACTTTTCTTTAGTGATCAACGTTACAATCTCGGTGAGGTTGGACGTTATAGAATGAATAAAAAATTAGGTCTTGATATTGATATGGACAAAAAAGTCCTTAGCAAAGTTGATATCATAACTATTATTAAATACTTGATTGAGTTAGTAAACTCTAAAGCAGAAGTTGATGATATTGACCACCTTTCTAATCGTCGTGTTAGAACTGTAGGCGAACAATTATCACAACAGTTTGGTGTTGGTCTTTCTAGAATGGCTAGAACCATTAGAGAAAGAATGAACGTTAGAGATAACGAGGTTTTTACACCAATCGATTTAATTAATGCAAAGACACTTTCTTCTGTAATTAACTCCTTCTTTGGAACAAACCAACTTTCTCAGTTCATGGATCAAACCAATCCGTTGGCTGAATTAACAAATAAAAGAAGGCTTTCAGCTTTAGGTCCAGGTGGACTTTCAAGGGAAAGAGCTGGGTTTGAGGTGCGTGATGTACATTATACTCATTATGGTAGGCTTTGTCCAATTGAAACTCCAGAAGGACCTAACATTGGACTTATTTCCTCTATGTCTGTTTATGGAAAAGTAAATAGCATGGGCTTCATTGAAACTCCATACCGTAAGGTTGATAATGGAAAAATTGATTTGAAATCTGCACCTATTTATTTATCCGCTGAAGAGGAAGAAGGGCAGTTGATTGCTCAGGCTAATATTCCAATTGCTGAAGATGGTACTATTCAACCAGAGCAAATTATTGCTAGAATGGAAGGTGACTTCCCTGTAGTTGACCCTAAAGAGGTTAATTACATTGATGTAGCCCCAAACCAGATTTCAAGTATTTCTGCTTCTTTAATTCCATTCTTAGAACATGATGATGCTAACCGTGCTCTGATGGGATCTAACATGATGCGCCAGGCTGTTCCATTACTAAGAAATGATTCTCCTATTGTTGGTACAGGATTAGAAGAACGTGTAGCAAAAGATTCAAGAGTGTTAATTAATGCCGAAGGAGATGGTGAAGTAGTTTATGTTGATGCTGATAAAATAACCATTAAATACGACCGTTCAGATGATGAGCGATTAGTAAGTTTTGATTCTGACGAAAAAACATATAAACTGATTAAGTTCAGAAAGACTAATCAGGGGACTTCAATTAACTTAAAACCAATCGTTAGAGTAGGTAATCGAGTTACTCAAGGTCAAGTTTTATGTCAAGGTTATGCAACTGAAGCTGGAGAGTTAGCTTTAGGTAGAAATATGAAAGTGGCATTTATGCCATGGAAAGGTTATAACTTTGAGGATGCTATTGTATTATCTGAAAGAGTTGTAAGAGAAGATATGCTTACTTCTATTCATATTGATGAATACTCTTTAGAAGTAAGAGACACAAAACTCGGTAACGAAGAATTAACCGCAGATATACCTAATGTTTCAGAAGAGGCAACTAAAGACCTTGACGAAAATGGAATGATAAGAATTGGTGCTGAAATTAAACCAGGTGATATTCTTATTGGAAAAATTACTCCCAAAGGTGAAAGTGATCCAACACCAGAAGAAAAACTTTTAAGAGCAATCTTTGGTGATAAAGCAGGTGATGTAAAAGATGCTTCTTTAAAGGCTTCTCCTTCTCTAAACGGAGTAGTAATAAATAAAAAACTATTTACAAGAGCTGTAAAAGATAAGCGTAAACGAGCAAAAGATAAGCTCGAAATTGAAAAACTTGAAGCTAAATATCAAGTTAAATTTGAAGAGTTAAGAAACCAATTAGTAGAAAAACTTTTCTCTATAGTTGGCGGGAAAACTGCTCAAGGTGTTCAGAATGATTTAGGTGAAGAGGTATTACCAAAAGGTAAAAAATATACCTTAAAGATGCTTAACTCAATAGATGATTTTGCTCACTTAACAAAAGGTACCTGGACTACAGATGATCATTTAAACACCTTAGTTACAGATTTACTCCATAACTATAAGATTAAACAGAATGACCTTCAAGGAAATTTACGAAGAGAAAAGTTTACTATTAGCGTAGGTGATGAATTACCATCTGGTATTTTAAAATTAGCAAAAATTTATATTGCTAAAAAGAGAAAATTAAAAGTTGGAGATAAAATGGCAGGACGTCATGGTAACAAAGGTATTGTTGCTAAAATTGTACGTCAAGAAGATATGCCATTTTTAGAAGACGGAACACCTGTAGATATAGTTTTAAATCCATTAGGTGTACCATCACGTATGAATATTGGACAGATATACGAAACTGTACTTGGATGGGCTGGTCAAAAACTCGGAAAGAAGTTTGCAACACCAATTTTTGATGGTGCAACCATTGATCAAATCAACGAACTCACCGATGAAGCTGGTATTCCTAGATATGGACATACTTACCTTTATGATGGAGGTACAGGAGAACGATTTGACCAACCAGCAACTGTAGGTGTTATCTATATGCTTAAGCTTGGTCATATGATCGAAGATAAGATGCATGCCCGCTCAATAGGACCTTATTCATTAATTACACAGCAACCACTTGGTGGTAAAGCTCAATTTGGAGGACAGCGTTTTGGTGAGATGGAAGTTTGGGCACTAGAAGCTTATGGTGCGTCAAGTACGCTTAGAGAAATTCTAACAGTAAAATCAGACGATGTTATTGGAAGAGCTAAAACTTATGAAGCAATTGTAAAAGGAGAACCAATGCCAGAACCTGGTATCCCAGAATCTTTCAATGTATTAATGCATGAATTAAAAGGTCTTGGTTTGGATATCCAATTAGAAGAGTAAAGTAGCCTCCCTTCTTGGGAGCTACTTCAATTTATTTTAAATTTAATTCTTTATTACTTGTATTATGGCAAGAAGAAATGAGAATATCACTCAAAAGAGATTTAATAAAATCTCAATTGGTTTGGCTTCACCAGAGAAAATGTTAAATGAATCTCGTGGGGAAGTATTAAAACCAGAAACTATTAACTACAGAACCCACAAGCCTGAAAGAGATGGTTTGTTCTGTGAGAGAATCTTTGGCCCTGTTAAAGATTATGAATGTGCTTGTGGTAAATATAAAAGAATACGTTACAAAGGTATTGTTTGTGACCGTTGTGGTGTTGAAGTAACAGAGAAAAAAGTAAGAAGAGAACGTGTTGGTCACATCAATTTAGTTGTGCCTGTTGCGCATATCTGGTACTTCCGCTCATTACCTAATAAATTAGGCTATTTATTAGGAATCCCTTCTAAGAAGTTAGATATGATTATATATTACGAACGATATGTAGTCATTCAGCCTGGGGAAGCTAAAAATGAAGATGGTGAACCACTAAAGAAAATGGATTTCTTAACAGAAGAAGAGTATTTGACAATACTTGATAGCCTTCCACAAGAAAATCAATACTTAGATGATCAAGACCTAAATAAGTTTATTGCTAAGATGGGTGCTGAATGTTTAGAAGAAATCCTGAAGCGCTTAGACTTAGATGAACTTTCTTATGATTTACGTCATAAAGCTAACAATGAAACTTCTAAGCAAAGAAAAACAGAAGCACTTAAGCGTCTTCAAGTGGTTGAAGCACTGAGAGATTCTAAGAAAAACAGAAATAATAATCCAGAGTGGATGATTATGAAAGTTGTTCCTGTTATACCACCAGAATTAAGACCTTTGGTGCCTCTTGATGGTGGACGTTTTGCAACATCAGACTTGAACGACCTCTACCGAAGAGTTATTATTCGTAACAATCGATTAAAACGATTGATGGAAATTAAAGCTCCTGAAGTAATTTTACGTAATGAAAAACGTATGCTTCAAGAGTCTGTAGATTCTTTGTTTGATAATACAAGAAAATCATCTGCGGTAAAAACTGATTCAAATAGACCTCTTAAATCATTGTCTGATTCCTTAAAAGGAAAACAGGGAAGATTTAGACAAAACTTACTAGGTAAGCGTGTGGATTATTCTGCTCGTTCTGTAATTGTTGTTGGACCTGAATTGAAAATGTTTGAGTGTGGTTTACCTAAAGATATGGCTGCTGAACTTTATAAGCCTTTTGTAGTTAGAAAACTGATTGAAAGAGGAATAGTAAAAACAGTTAAGTCGGCTAAAAAAATTATAGATAAGAAAGAGCCTGTAGTTTGGGATATTTTGGAAAATGTTTTAAAAGGACACCCTGTTCTTTTAAATCGTGCCCCAACTCTTCACAGATTGGGTATTCAAGCTTTTCAACCTAAACTTATTGAAGGTAAAGCTATTCAGTTACACCCATTAGTTTGTACTGCATTTAATGCGGATTTTGATGGTGATCAAATGGCGGTTCATTTACCTTTAGGTCCCGAAGCAATTCTTGAAGCTCAACTTTTAATGTTAGCTTCACATAATATTTTGAATCCCGCAAATGGTTCACCTATTGCTGTTCCATCTCAGGATATGGTATTAGGACTTTATTATATGACAAAACTTAAAAAATCAACTCCTGAAGAACCAGTTGCTGGCGAAGGATTGACTTTTTATTCAGATGAAGAAGTAGAAATTGCATACAATGAAAAACGACTTCACTTAAATGCTTCAATTAAGGTAAGAACTAAAGATTATAATGAAACCGGCGAGCTAGTAAATCAAATTATTGAGACTACAACTGGACGAGTATTATTTAATAAACACGTTCCAGAACAAGCTGGATTTATCAATGAAGTTTTAAATAAAAAGGCGCTTAGAACGGTAATTGCAAATGTTTTAAAGCTTACTAGCGTTCCAGAAACTAGTGAATTCTTAGATAGCATTAAGTCATTAGGATATGATTTTGCCTTTAGAGGTGGTTTATCGTTCTCTTTAGGAGATATTATTATTCCTGAAGAAAAACAAGAATTAATAGATTCTGCTAATGAAGAAGTAGCTGGAGTTGTTGGAAACTACAACATAGGATTAATTACTAATAACGAACGCTATAATCAGGTAATTGATATCTGGACTGCTACCAATGCTAATTTAACTGAATTAGCCATGAAGCGAATTACAGAGGACAAACAAGGTTTTAATTCTGTATTTATGATGCTTGATTCTGGTGCTCGTGGTTCTAAAGAACAAATTAGACAGCTTACTGGTATGCGTGGATTAATGGCTAAACCAAAAAAATCTACAGCTGCTGGAGGTGAAATTATTGAAAACCCAATTCTGTCTAACTTTAAAGAAGGACTTTCAATTCTTGAATACTTTATATCTACACACGGAGCACGTAAAGGACTTGCTGATACAGCTCTTAAAACTGCGGATGCGGGTTACTTAACTAGAAGATTAGTAGATGTCTCTCAGGACGTCATTGTTCGAGAAGAAGATTGTGGAACACTAAGAGGAATTGAAGTTTCAGCGCTTAAGAAAAATGAAGAAGTGGTTGAAAAGTTATCTGAGAGAATTTTAGGTAGAACTGCTCTCAATGATATTATTGACCCCATTTCACAAGAACTAATTGTTGAAGCGGGTGTTGAAATATCAGATAATATTGCAACTAAAATTGAGAACTCTGCCCTCAACTCTGTTGAAGTTAGATCTCCCCTAACTTGTGAATCTAAAAAAGGAATCTGTATGAAATGTTACGGTAGAAACCTTTCTACCAACAAAACAGTTCAAAAGGGTGAGTCAGTGGGTGTTATTGCTGCACAGTCTATTGGTGAGCCAGGAACACAGCTTACTTTAAGAACTTTCCACGTAGGTGGTATTGCAGGAAACATCTCAGAAGAAAATAAGCTTCAGGCTAAGTTTGATGGTGTTGCAGAAATTGAGGATTTAAAAACCGTTGAAGGTGAAGACAATGAAGGAAAACCAGCTGATATTGTAATTTCTAGAACTTCAGAAGTTAAGTTAATTGATAAAAAATCTGGTATTACTTTAAGTACAAATGTTATTCCTTACGGTTCTCAAATAATGATTAAACCTGGAGCAAAGCTCAATAAAGGTGACGTTATAGCTAAATGGGATCCATATAACGGTGTAATTATCTCTGAATTTGCTGGTCAAATTAAGTTTGAAAATATACTTCAAGGAATTACTTATGCTGTTGAGTCTGATGAGCAAACAGGATTTGAGGAAAAAGTAATTATTGAATCAAAAAATAAACGAAAAATACCTACTCTTCATATTCTAGATAAAAATGGAGAAAAACAGCGTTCTTACAACTTACCTGTTGGCGCTCACCTAATGGTGGATGACGAGGAGGCAATTAAAGTTGGTAAGGTCTTGGTGAAAATACCACGTAAATCATCAAAGTCTGGTGATATTACTGGTGGTCTTCCAAGACTAACTGAATTGTTCGAAGCTAGAAACCCGTCAAACCCCGCTGTTGTTAGTGAAATTGACGGTGTAGTTTCATTTGGTAAAATTAAGCGAGGTAACCGTGAAATTATAGTAGAATCTAAACTTGGGGAGGTTAAAAAATACTTGGTTAAACTATCTAACCAAATTCTTGTTCAAGAAAACGACTACGTTAGAGCAGGTATGCCACTTTCTGATGGGTCTGTTACTCCTGAAGATATCTTAAACATTAAAGGCCCTTCTGCTGTTCAACAGTACTTAGTTAATGAAGTTCAAGAGGTGTATAGACTACAAGGAGTACAAATTAATGACAAACATTTTGAAGTGGTTGTTCGTCAGATGATGCGTAAGGTTAAAATTAAAGATTCAGGAGATACAACCTTCCTAGAAAATCAATTAGTTCATAAAGAAGATTTTATTGATGAAAATGATAATATCTTTGGTAAGAAAGTAATTGAGGATGCAGGAGATAGTGTTAATCTAAGGGCTGGTCAAATTGTTACTGTTCGTCAGTTAAGAGATGAAAATTCAATCTTAAAACGTGAAGACAAACAATTAGTTGTAGCACGAGATGCTGAGCCAGCAGTTGCTACACCAATACTCCAAGGTATCACAAGAGCTTCTCTTCAAACTAAATCGTTTATCTCTGCAGCATCATTCCAAGAAACTACAAAAGTTCTTAATGAAGCAGCGGTTAGTGGTAAAGTTGATTTACTTGAAGGCTTAAAAGAAAATGTTATTGTTGGTCATAGAATTCCAGCAGGAACAGGACTAAGGGAATTTGATAATTTAATTGTTGGTTCTAAAGAGCAATTAGATGATATGATGGTACAGAATCAAGGACAGAAAGTTAATTTTAATTAAAAGAAGTATATGAGTGATCAAAATAAACCCAATAAGAAAAAAATAAATATTCAGTTGGATGAAGAAATGGCGCAAGGCAAGTATTGTAATTTAGCTATTTTAAATCACTCAGCTTCAGAATTTGTTTTAGATTTTGTAAATGTTATGCCAGGTTCTCCTAAGAGCAAGGTGCAGTCTAGAATTATTATGACTCCACAACATGCTAAACGCTTAGTAAAAGCTTTGAATGATAATATAGCAAGGTTTGAAAAAGCACACGGGCAAATTGAGTCAAAAGATCAGCAAAACATACCGCTGAATTTCGGCCCAACTGGACAAGCCTAATTTAACTTAACCGCCTCTCAAACGAGGCGGTTTTTTTCTATCTCTTTTTGTCTATAAAACACTATTAAAGTTACTCTCCTTGAGTTTATAGTTTATTAATAAATATTCTTGTGACAATTTGACACAAATTGAGAAGTGGCAACTATTTTGATTTATAACAACTAAATTTTTTAAGATGAAAAAAACAACAAAGAATCAAGATATAGAACAAGATAACGTACATAAAGCAGACAATCAGGTTGAAGAAAATCAAGATATAAATACATCAGAAGAGCAAGATGTATCTTTGGCTAATGAAAATGAATCTTCTACTAATACCAATGATGATGTTGAAGAGTTGACTCCAGAAGAGAAATTACAAAATGAGCTAAATCTGCAGAAAGATAAGTACGTAAGACTGTTTGCTGAGTTTGAAAATTACAAACGAAGAACAAGTAAGGAACGTATGGAATTGTACAAAACAGCAGGTCAAGACGTCATGCAGTCTTTACTTCCAGTCCTTGATGATTTTGAGCGCGCCTTAAAAGAAGTTAAAAAAACTGAAGATGATGAATTGATAAAAGGTGTTGAGTTGATTAGCAATAAGCTCTCAGAAACCCTAAAGTCAAAGGGACTATATTTAATGAATGTAAATTCGGGTGATGTTTTTGATGCAGATATTCATGAAGCTATTACTCAAATTCCAGCCCCTTCTGATGAATTAAAAGGGAAAATTGTTGATGTAATTGAAAAAGGTTATACTTTGGGGGACAAAATTATTAGATACCCAAAAGTAGTGACAGGAAAATAATCGCATAGAAATTTATTGAAATGAGTAATAAAAAAGACTATTACGAAATATTAGGTATAGATAAAAACGCATTGGCTGCTGAAATCAAAAAAGCGTACCGGAAAATGGCTGTTAAGTATCATCCTGACAAAAATCCAGGCGATGACCAAGCTGAACAGATGTTTAAAGAAGCAGCAGAAGCTTATGAAGTTTTAAGCAATCCTGATAAAAAAGCTAAATATGACCGTTTCGGTCATGCAGCTTTTGACGGTTCCGGCGGTTTTGGCGGGGGTGGCATGGATATGGATGATATTTTTAGTCAGTTCGGAGATATCTTTGGCGGTGGTGGTTTTGGCGGCTTTGGTGGTTTTGGTGGCGGACAGTCTCAAAGAAGATCTGCACGTGGTGGTAACCTAAGAATTCGTGTGAAGCTTAACCTCCAGGACGTAGCTAATGGTGTAGAGAAAAAAATCAAAGTTTCTAGAAAAAAACAAGCTCCAGATACTACATATAAAACTTGTTCTACTTGTAGAGGAACTGGACAAGTTACTCGCGTAACTAACACTATTCTTGGTCAAATGCAGACCGCTAGTACTTGTGGTGCTTGTCAGGGCAGTGGTAAACTAATAGATAAAAAAGGGAAGGGAACAGATGCTCATGGACTTAAAATGGAGGAAGAAACTGTAAGCATTAAGATACCCGCTGGTGTTGAAGATGGAATGCAAATGAAAGTCTCTGGCAAAGGAAATGAGGCTCCCGGTGGAGTAGCAGGTGATTTAATTGTTTTAATTGAGGTGGATGAGCAGTCTGGCGATTTACAACGCGATGGTGAAAATCTACATTACGACTTGTATATTAACTTCTCTGAAGCCGCTTTAGGAGCTACTAAAGAAATTAATGCAGTTTCTGGGAAAGTGAGAATTAAAATTGAGCCAGGTGTGCAAAGTGGAAAAATTTTACGCCTTAGAGGTAAAGGTTTACCTCGTTTAAATAGTTACGGATCTGGCGATTTATTAGTACATGTAAACGTATGGACTCCTCAAGAATTGAGTAAAGAACAGAGACATTTTTTTGAAAAAAATTTAAATGATACTAATATGCAACCTAATCCTCAAAAATCTGATAAATCTTTCTTTGAAAAAGTAAAAGATATGTTCAGTTAATTTTGTTGATTAACATTTAATTATATATATTTGAACATCACTAATTTTAGTGATGTTTTTCTTTTTCATAGCAATTTTTTTTCCCATCCTAACTCGTTAGGGTGGGTTTTACTTTTTAAAATTAAAATGCCTATTTTAACACCAAAATTTAACTATGCAACATATTCTAATAATTGAAGACGAAGCAGCCATTAGGAGGGTACTGGTGAAAATCCTTTCAGAAGAAAATTCTTTATATAAAATCTCAGAAGCTTCAGATGGAGTAGAAGGGCTTAAGGTTTTCAATCAAAATGACTTCAATCTTGTTCTTTGTGATATTAAAATGCCAAAAAAAGATGGTTTAGAGGTGCTTGAAGAAATTAAACGACTAAATGAAGATGTTCCTGTGGTTATGATTTCAGGTCATGGCGACTTAGAAACTGCAGTTGAAAGTATGAAAAAAGGTGCCTTTGATTATATTTCTAAACCACCAGACTTAAACCGATTGCTTAATACAGTTCGTATTGCTCTTGATAGTGGAAAACTCAAAACTGAAAATAAGCTTTTAAAGAAGAGAGTGTCCAAAGGATTTAAAATGATTGGGAATTCTGAAGCTATAACTTCTATTAAAAATGTAATTGACAAAGTAGCCCCCACAGAAGCGCGTGTACTAATTACGGGCCCTAATGGAACAGGTAAGGAGCTTGTTGCACATTGGTTACATCAAAAAAGTCAGCGTTCTAACGGAAGCTTTATTGAAGTGAATTGTGCCGCTATTCCTTCTGAACTTATTGAAAGCGAATTGTTTGGTCATGTTAAAGGGGCTTTTACTTCAGCAAATAAAGATCGTGCAGGCAAGTTTGAAGCGGCTAATGGAGGAACTATTTTTCTTGACGAGATAGGGGATATGAGTTTACCTGCTCAGGCTAAAGTTCTAAGAGCTTTACAAGAGAGTAAAATACAGCGGGTAGGTAGTGATAAGGACATCAAGGTAGATGTAAGAGTTATAGCGGCAACAAATAAAAATCTAAAAGAAGAAATTGAAAGCAAAAGATTTAGAGAAGACCTCTACCATAGGTTAGCTGTAATTATGATTAAAGTTCCGCCTTTAGATGATCGGAAAGATGACATTCCCTTGCTAGTAAATCATTTTGCTAAAAAAATATCCAAAGAAAATGGAAGCGCACAAAAAGAATTTGACAATGCTGCAATGCAGGTGCTTCAGTCCTACAATTGGACCGGTAACGTTAGAGAATTGAGAAATGTAGTTGAGCGCTTATTAATACTGGGTGGTGATAAAATCACTAAGGAAGATGTAGAATTGTTTGCTTCAAAGTAGCAGTACCTTACTAAGTGCATTTATTTATTTCTCGGAGCATCATACCTTAAAAAGTACATAGTATCACCGCTAGGGTGCTCCCATTTTTTTACTACTTGAAAACCATATCTTTGGTAGGCAATACTAATTTTCCGAGTTCTTGTTTCTGCAAATAGGGGGAGTTTCTTTTTTCTTGCTATTTCATAGAATTCATCTTTCATTGTGTAGGCTAGCTTTTTGGATGTAATACCTCTAGAATCTTTAAGAATGCCCCAGAACCAACAATATAAATAGTTTTCTAACTGTGGTCTTGCTTTTCTTACTACTTTTTGTGTTTGAAGCCCTGACCAACCTTTTTTAAGTCCAGTAACTTTGAACGCTAGTTTCAGGTCGTCTTTTATAGTTTGCAAAAAACCCTCTTTAAAGTTTTTCATTTCAAATAAAATAGCAACCCCTGTATAGTCTTCACTAACTATTAGCGCATCATGTCTAAGCGCTTTTTTAACCATGTAACTAGCTAAATGTCTAAATCGATCTTCTTTTTTATCATCGTCCTTAACAACTTCAAGCGAGCTTGGAATTTCTTGCAGTAATATAGCAACGTTATTAATTACTTTGGTAACGTCAAGGTTTTTAGGATGTTTCAAGAAGTGTGTTTTTAAATGTTATGGTAAACAAATAAATCCAGCTAAACTATTAGCTGGATTAAAATATCTATAAATAAACTCTTATTATAAGTTTTGCCCTTCTCTTATTGACTGAACGTATTGAGCTTTCTTTAATTGTTGTCTTTTAAGTACAGAAGGTTTTGTAAACTCTTTCTTGTCTCTTAAGGTTTGTAGAACTCTTGTGTCGCGAAATTTTCTTTTCAATCTCTTTAATGCGCGATCAATTTTTTCTCCGTCTTTTACTTTGATTATTAGCATATAAATCTAAATATTAGTATGTTGTAAATTTCTAATTTCGAATTGCAAATATAACAATTAAATTTATTTAGGGTATGTTTTATTATTATTTTTTCTTGCTTTTTTAAGTTGTATAAAGCCTTATAAATCAAGTGATATTCCAGTCCTAAACGAAAAAATTAATTTAGTTATTGGCACAATAGGCTTGTCTTCGTAGTTAATTTCAAAAGAGTTAGTTAATGAAAATCGTTCAGATATTTTTGTATTGATATTGGTTATACTACTTATTCTATGTCTAAAAGAGCTAATTGAATTATCGTAACCAACTTGGTAATAATTCATGGTATTGATATCTAAAAAATCATTAACAGACATTCTAAACGACAAGTAATTAGAGCTTTTTACTAAATTAACTTCTATTTGATTTCCTGTTGTGGGATGATCCCATCTTTCATGCTCAAAAAAGCCACCAATTCCTAACACAAATGATATATTTTCATTTTTAATTAAGTTTTTTCTCACAGAACCTCCAGCAATTACTCTAGGATGCAAACCACGAAAATTATCATAAGAATATTGAGAATACACATCGTAGTTAATATCTTCATCTCTATTAAAATTTATTCGTCCGTGTACAAATCCAAAATTCAAAAAATCATTTTCATTGATTTTTAAATAATCAAATTTAGATACAAACATGTATGCATGCTTTTTGGGGTAGTAGAGTGCGTTAATGTTAATGTTATAACCAAACAAATCAACTGGAGAGTCTGCAGCTGCACTTCGGTTGTAAATATTTAAACCAGCAGTTGCTTTAAATGTAAAGACTTTTACCGTATCTTTTTTTATTTTGTAGCGTTCAATGTTCAAAATTTGACTTTGACTACTTAAAGTGCTAAAAATAATAAGTATAAATACAAGCTTTAAATTAGACATATGGTATTTTCTTCAATTTTGAAATTTACTTCCCAAACAAACCTCTTAGTTTGTCTTTTGCTTTATCTTCTATATTGTCTTTTTGGTTTTCATTTTCATTATTCTCATCTCCCCCAAGAATATTTCTAATACCATCCCTTATTTTGTCTTCGGCTTCTTCTTTAATCTTATTTTTTTGCTGTTCTATAATTTTATTTGTTAGGTCTTGAATAGCAGATTGTAAATTTAAGTTTAATCTTGGGTTTGAAAATGAACCACTTACTCCAACAGGAACATCAATAAACATTCCTTGTAAATCTTGGTTGGTTAATTGGGAAAGTTGCTTACTTATATTACTTCCTAACATTTTTGCTGGAATATGTACATCTAAATTGTAATCCATTGAACCATCAAAATTATGATTCCCCTTAACGTCAATATCTACACCTTCAACTTTCACTTGAAAGGGTTTAACGCTTACTTTACCATCATTAAATGTTGCTTGTGTTGTTAAATTTGAAAGGTTCAGTTTAGAAAAGTCAATAAAATTAAATTCATTGTTTAGATTATTGATTAAGGGTGTTTTTTCAGGTTGCACTTGAGCCTGAATAATTTGGGCTAATGCGCCACCACTTAACGAATTTAAAACGGGACTAAAATCTGGAGTTAGTTTTCCCTTTAAATCAAGGTTAGTGCTAACTTTTCCGGTTAAAGCAGCAGCTATTGGGGCTAGACTTTTAGCTAATTCCATTTGTGTAAAAATTTGAGCAATATCTACTTCAATTAAACCTAGTTGCATGTTAAAATCGGGTTGAACACCTTGTGTTGATACATTTCCATTTAACGTAATACTTCCCCCAAAAATTCCTGCTGAAACGTCTTGTAGAGATACGTTTTCATTTTTTATGATCATACTACCTCGTGCATTTTTAAGTTTCAAATTGTCATAAACAACGTTTTTAGCATTGAAATCCATAGCAATATCTAAAAACTTAGGGATTTTAATTTCTTCTGATGAAACCTCATTTGATTTACTAGTTTCTTCAGAAGAAGTCATGAAATCGGCTACTACAAAGTTGTCTGAATGAGCATTAAACCTTCCTTTTAAATGTGCATCTGAAAAGACAAAGCTCATTAGGTTGTCCATTCTTCCAGAAGCTTTTATATCGGTTTGTCCTGTCTTCATTTCAAATTCTTTCAACTGAATGTTGTTAGTAGAAAATTGTACCGCTGCCGTTCTAATTTCGTAAGGATTTTTTAATTCTTTATCGTTATACTTAAAATTAGATAGTCTAATATTTCCATTAGCATTTACGCGGTTGTAGCGTTCTTTTTCTACATCAGACGTCACAAAGTTAGATTTTATGTTGGCTGTTAATAAGCCATTTAAGTCTAAATCGGCAGGCATAGGATAAGCCTGACTAATATTTTTAAGGTTAATGCTTCCGTTGGCTTCAAAAGCAACTTTCATGTCATCAAAAATATTTTCAAGAGTAGCCTTGCCATTAAATTGATCTTGATCAATTCTAAATTTTACATCATCTATTTTGACAAACATATTGTCTAAAGAATTAGTATTGCTAACAATATCTATTTTTAGAGATATATCTTCTACTTTCTTAGGTAAATCAGGGTAATTAAATGAAGCTTTTTCAGCATTCATAAAAAGCGCAAATTGTGGGGTTAAGCTTTCTGCTATCTTCCCTTTTGCAAAACCCTCAACTTCAAATTTCCCATGTGTTTCTACGCCATCTAGATTACTTGCGTAAGCCTCAGGGATAAGAGCTAGGAAGTTTTTAAAGTCGGATGAAGGTGTAGAAAATTTGAGGTCCATTTCATAGTCTTCTTTATTTATTTGAAAATAACCATCAAAAGCTAGTGCTAATTGATTAACAAGGGCCTTATTTTCTTTAAAAGTGAATTTCATTTGGTTAAGGTCCATTTCAATTTCAGCATCTAATTGAAGAAAATTTTTGTTCAGGTAATTGGTTTCCTCATGATTTACACTTACTTTAACATCAGTATGCGTTCTAAGTGTAAAAATAGCTTCGCCAAAATCTCCATCACCACTATGATTTAAATTTTCTAATAAGGCAGATGTTTTGGCTGGATAATCACGGTATCTAATTTCAGAGTTATTAATTTCGTAATGTTTTAAATTCAACTGAAAATCATTTTCTTCTTTTTCAGAGGCTTCCTCAGTTTCCTCCGAAGCTTTCACAATATCATAATTGGCTATTCCATCTTCATTAACAACAGCATTGATTAAGGCATTATCAATTCTAATTTCGTCTAGACTAATTCCTTCACTTTTAAAAAGTTGCATGATTCCCATTTGGGCACTAAAATTCTTTGCGTAAACCAAAGTGTCATTCTCAAAAGGAGTATTATTAATGATACTTAAATCTTGTAATCCTAAAGTTGCAGAAGGAAAACCTTTTATCAAACTTAAGTCTAGTTGATTCCAACTCACTGTTGCATTTATCTGTTTGTTGATGTTTTCTTTTACAAGGCTTTCAATTTTTCCTTTAAACAAAAAAGGAGCAGTTACAAGTACAATTAATAGAATGAGAATGGTTATTCCTAGTATTTTAAGTGCTTTTTTCATTGGTTGCGGTGTATTATTTAGAACAAATATACAGCTTATCTTTTTTATTATTTTTTAAAAGAGGATTAATATTTTTGATTTTATTTAGTTTTGTGAGGCTCATGATTTTTTAATGGAGTTTATATTTCAATTGAAACACAAAACTTCTTGTTAACAGATTTTATTCAACTCTTTTTAATACTTAGTTTTGGATTTTGATGTTACTATTATGAGCTTATAAAACAGTAAAATTAGACAAATGAATAATACCGATAAAATTCTTGATTTTTTAAGAGAAATAGTAGAAAATGTTCCTAGTGATTGGCTAGATTTAACCACCCATAGGCTTGATATTTATAACGAAGATTTAGCAAAGCAAGAGTTTCTAGATGAATTAGAAAAGCTGGTTGAAGCTAATAAATATGATACTGCTGATTTACAAAAATTGCCTACAGCTTATGATTACATTAGGTTAGGACATCCGCTCTCAACAGTATTGGAGTGGGGACTCTCTTCTTTAAACGGACTTAATCCAACGCAAGTAATTAGCTTTTCTTCAAGGTCTATGCCGGTTTTAGCTGTTTTGCGAAAAAACAAACTTGAAAATAAAAAAACTCTTTTAGTTTCTACGGAAGCACTTCCTCATTATTTTGATGAAGAAACACTTCAAAAAGTTTATGGATATGCAGTTGAATCAGTAAAAGTTGATTCTTTAAATGATATTCCAGAATTTGAAGGAAGTATTGTTTTTATTTCTAAAAATGAAGCAATTAGTTATCTTCTAAGTACTTCGCAGATTGATTTTTACGTTTCTATACAAGACACTCTAGGAAGTATTATCTATGTGCTTTCTGAAGATTATGAGGCTTGTGTTTCAGAAATTCAACATGCGCGAAGAAGAGAGTCTGTTGCAATGACGCCCAATGATTCTTTTACAGCGCTTCAATTACTTGCAGGTAAGTTGAAAAAGACTGTAGCCCAAAACCAGATTGAGCAGCATAGAACAGAAGTTGTAAAATTAGTGCAACAGATTACGGGTACAGCTTCTGAAGTGCTTTTAGGTTCGTGTGGTCTTTCGGTTCAGTATGCTATTATGATGGGGTTGATAGATGATGCTAAATCAAGATATCCTGGAAAAGAAATTAAATTTATTGTTCCTCCAAATTGTTACGGTGGCACAAACGATCAAGCTAGGCGCATGGCTTCTGTTACGGCGCAAGTTGAAGTAATGGATTTGCCTGTTGATGGCGATAATGATATGGTGAGGAGCACCGCAAAAGTTTTGGAGGAAGTAGCAAAACTTGATGCAATTCCATACATTATAGCTGAAATTCCTACTAACCCAAGAGTGGAAGTTCCTGATTTAAAAGAATTGAATTCGGTTTTGTGTAAACCAAGAAAGACTTCTAAGGGTGAAGTTGCAGCGGCTCCAGTTTTTATTTTAGATCAAACTTTTTGTCCTAATGTTCAATTTTTGAGTCAGGATGGAATTTTATCTTCTGTACAATCCATTGCTTATGTGAGTGGTTCTAAATTTCCTAGCGGAGGTAAATGTACTGCTGGTTATTGTGTTGCTAATGAAGAAGCTTCTCATTTTATGCCGAAAATAAAAAAACATTTTGAGATTTCTGACAACGAGGCAACAGCGCTTCAAACTGAAATTTTGGCATTGCAACTCCCCTCTATGAATCAACGTATTGCTAAAGCCTATACAAATACAGCCAATTTTGTCAACTTTATAAGAGAAGTATTGCCAGAAGCCAAAATCAATTTTGTTCCAGATCATGTGGTGGAGCAAGGATTTACGCCTTCTGTATTTTCACTTGATTTACCTACTAGAGGAAAAACTGAAAAGGAAAAAGAAGCCTATAAAAGAAATCTAAATCAAAAGCTAATCACAATGATGATTACTGAACTACCTGAAAGCAAACATTGTGTAAGTTATGGGCAGTTAAAAGGGTGTTATTGGACCATTCCTGCCACTTCAACACAAGGAACGACAAGAGAAGAGGACAAGGATTATATTGCTCGTGTTTCAGTTTCACCAGATTTAGATTTGGAAAGGCATAAAGAGGTATTTCTTGAATTTATTAGAAGTGTTAATTTGAATAATTAAATTTAATTCTAGGATTGAGCAAGATATTCTACAAAATTTGATTTCATAAAAAAGCCCCTAATAAAAATTAGGGGCTTTTGTACCTAGGGCGGGAATCGAACCCGCACTTCCGAAGAAACTGGATTTTGAATCCAGCGCGTCTACCAGTTCCGCCACCTAGGCAAATTTGGAATTGCAAAGCTAAATAAAAATTTGAATTTAGAATTAAAATAGCTCATTTTTTTTGAAGCTACTTTCAATTTAATTTATATTTTTGCAACCACATAAAACGACAACACAACACTAAGTATTATGCCTGAAACAGAAAAGGTTGCGAAAATTTTTGCTTGCTCACAAAGTGTAGAGTTAGCAGAGTCTATTGCTAAGTATTATGGAATTCCATTAGGGAATGTAATCACTAACAAGTATAGTGATGGTGAGTTTCAGCCTTCATTTGAAGAATCAGTGAGGGGCTCTCGCGTTTTTTTAATTGGTTCTACTTTTCCAAATTCAGATAATTTAATGGAAATGTTGCTTATGTTAGATGCAGCAAAACGCTCATCGGCAAGACATATTACGGCAGTAATTCCTTACTTTGGTTGGGCAAGACAAGACCGAAAAGACAAACCAAGAGTGCCAATAGCCGCAAAAATGATAGCAAAAATGCTTGAAACAGCTGGAGCTACAAGAATAATCACTATGGATTTACATGCCGATCAAATTCAAGGCTTTTTTGAAAAGCCAGTTGATCATTTGTATGCTTCTACTGTGTTTTTGCCTTACCTAAAAAATCTAGATTTAGATAATTTAACAATGGCATCTCCAGACATGGGTGGTTCTAAGCGAGCTTATGCCTATTCAAAAGCCATGAAATCTGATGTAGTTATTTGCTATAAACAACGTGCTAAAGCCAATGTTATTTCTCACATGGAATTAATTGGTGATGTAACAGGTAAAAATGTTGTTTTGGTAGATGATTTAGTAGATACTGCGGGAACCTTAACGCATGCCGCCAACTTAATGATGGAACGCGGAGCCAAAAGTGTGAGAGCCATTTGTACTCACCCTGTTTTGTCGGGTAGTGCTTATGATAAAATAAGAGATTCAAAACTAGAGGAGCTTATTGTAACGGATAGTATCCCTCTTAAACAACAGAGTGAAAAGATTAAAGTGGTAAGTTGTGCCGAATTATTTGCTGAGGTAATGCAGGCTATACAAACCAATAAATCAATTAGCTCTAAATTTTTAATGTAATAAATAAATAAATTATGAAGTCACTTACGATCAAAGGATCTAAAAGAGAAAGCGTGGGCAAAAAAGCAACAAAAGCCCTACGTAATGCTGGTGAGGTCCCTTGCGTAGTTTACGGAGGGAAAGAGGCTATTCATTTTAACGCACCTGAAATTTCTTTCAAGAACTTAGTATATACGCCAGACGTACATACGGTAAATCTTGAATTAAATGATGGTACAAAATTGAATGCGGTTTTGCAAGACATTCAGTTTCACCCAGTAACGGATGCCATCCTTCACATGGACTTTTACCAGTTTGAAGAAGACCAACCAATTACTATGGAGATTCCTGTAGAAACAGAAGGGATTCCTAAGGGAGTTAAAAACGGTGGTGTATTAAGGTTTAACTTAAGAAGACTTTATGTAAGAGGTCTGGCTAAGAAACTTCCTGATACCATTAAAATTGATATTACCAAACTTAAAATTGGAAATAAATTTTATGTAACTGGAGCAACTAATGAAAATTTTAAAATCCTTCACCCAGACAACACGGTAATTTGTCAGGTAAGAACATCTAGAAATGTTGCAGCAATTGGAACTGAAGATGATGATGAAGACGAAGAAGGAACTGAAGAAGGAGCAGAAGGAGCTGGTGAAGCAAAATCTGAAGAATAAATTTAGTCTTCTAACAAAATAATGATAAGAAAGCATCCCAATTGGCGATGCTTTTTTATTTTTACTAAAAATTTAAAGTGAGAGCATTTTTTGGAAGATTACTATCAAAAAAATCGAAAGCTGATACAATGAAAAAATTTTTAATTGTAGGTCTAGGTAATCCTGGGGCTGATTATGCAAACACCAGACACAACATAGGATTTAAAATAATTAATCAATTAGCTGAAGAGTTCGAAGTTGATTTTCAAGAGAGACGCTACGCAAAACTTGCAGAAGCTTCAATTAAAGGGAGAAAATTATTCCTCTTGAAACCCAACACCTTTATGAATCTAAGTGGAAAAGCTTGTAAATATTGGTTAGAAAAAGAAAAAATTTCAATAGAGAATATGTTGGTTATTACAGACGATTTAAATTTAGATTTTGGGACTTTTCGTCTAAAAATGAAAGGAAGTGACGGAGGACATAACGGACTTAAAAGTATTCAGCAAGAAATCAACACCAACCAATATCCACGATTTAGGTTTGGTATTGGAGACCAGTTTTCAAAAGGAAAACAGGTTAATTATGTGTTAGGTGAATGGGGTGACCATGAAAAAGAATTCATGCCAGAGCGATTGGAAAAAGCAAAAGCGCTGATAAAATCTTTCTGCTTAGCTGGACCCTCCATTACAATGAACGAGTTTAACGGTAAATAATTATTCCATTGAAAGTATTTAACAACGTCAATAATTTTAAAACAAGTCAACCCACAGTAGTCACTATTGGTACTTTTGATGGGGTGCATATTGGCCATAGGAAAATCATAAATCGACTTTTAGAGGCTTCAAAGAAGGGCTTTTCATCTACCTTGCTTACTTTTTTTCCACATCCAAGAATGGTGCTTCAGCAGAGTAAAGATTTAAAGCTCATTCATACCATTAAAGAACGCCAGGAAGAATTGGCTCTAACTGGCTTAGAAAACTTAGTTATACACCCATTTACAAAAGAATTTTCAAGACTTACTGCTAGGGCCTATGTAGAAGAAATTTTAGTGAAAGGCTTACAAGCTAAAAAAGTAATTATAGGTTATGACCATAGATTTGGCAGAAACAGAACGGCAGATATTAGCGACTTATATAAGTTTGGTAATGAATTTGGTTTTGAAGTTGAAGAGATTTCAAAACAAGATATAGAAGAGGTGGCTGTAAGTTCAACCAAAATACGAAACGCTATTTTAGTTGGAGAAATAGATTTAGCTAATCAATACATGAATGCAGAATTTAGCCTTGAAGGAGAGGTAGTGAAAGGAAAAGGCCTAGGAAAAGATTTTGGTTTTGCCACCGCTAATCTAAAAATTAAAGAAGATTATAAAATAATACCAGCGCGAGGTGTTTATGTAGTGAAAGGCGAAATTAATGGAAAACTTTACTACGGAATGATGAATATTGGTGTAAATCCAACTTTAGGCGAAAATAAACAAAGCTTGGAAGTTCATTTTTTTGATTTTAATCAAGATATTTACGGAGAGAAAATTAAAGTAAGTTTATTAAAAAAAATAAGAAACGAAGAGAAGTTTGATGGTGTTGATGAGTTGATTCAAGCCATGAAAAAAGATCAAGAGTTTGCGCTAAACTTTATTAATGATGAATCTAACTAATACCTTATTTAAAAAAGTTGATAATTCAAGCTTAATTGTTTTTAGGATTTTATTTGGATTACTCATTACTTTAGAAGCTTGGGGAGCAATTGCTACAGGTTGGGTAAGAATTACTTTAGTAGAGCCCGATTTTACCTTTAACTTTATAGGATTTAATTTTCTTCAATATTTGCAAGGTGAGTTCATGTACTTCTACTTTTTTTTAATGGGATTATTTGGTGTTTTTGTTATGCTAGGCTACCGTTATAGGTTAAGCATCTTTATGTACACACTTATGTGGACTTTTGCTTACCTAATGCAAAAATCTTCTTATAATAATCATTATTACTTGCTTATTTTACTATGTGTGTTTATGCTTATTGCGCCTGCGCATAAATACTTTTCCTTAGACGCTAAACGAAACCCGTCTATACAATCCATTTCAATGCCTCAGTGGGTACCTTGGTTCTTAATCCTACAAATTTGGATTGTTTATACTTACGCTTCCATTGCCAAATTTTACCCAGATTGGCTAGATTTAACCTTTCCTAAGCTATTAATGGCAGGTAAACAAAGCACGCCTATTATTGGAGATTTTCTTCAGACGCATTTAGCACATGTAAGTATTAAATACGTGGGAATTTTATTCGATTTGCTTGTAATTCCACTTCTTTTATGGAAGAGAACACGTTTGTTTATTTTCATTTTCAGCATATTCTTTCATCTTTTTAATAGTTATGTTTTTCACATAGGAATCTTTCCTTATATGTCTTTAGCTTTTTCTTTATTTTTCTTTTCACCAGCGCTAATTAATCGACTTTTCTTAAAGCGAAAACCACTTTATTTAGGTGATGAAGTAGAAGTTCCAAATTATAAATCTGCGCTAATTCCTTTTGTAGTAGTTTGGTTTTTTGTTCAAATTGGCTTGCCTGTACGGCATCATTTTATTGAAGGTGATGTCTTATGGACGGAAGAAGGGCATAGGCTTAGTTGGCGAATGATGTTAAGATCAAAACAAGGAATTACAAGAATGTTTGTGATTGATAAAAAAACAGGAAAAAAGGAGTGGATTAAAAATTCTGATTACATTAAAAATAAACAATATAAAACTATTATAAAACCAGATGGAGTTTGGCAGTATGCACAAATAATTAAAGAAGATTATAGACAAAAGGGTGAAGAAGTAGAAGTGTATGCGGACGTCAAGTTAAGTGTTAATGGACGTCCTTATAGAAAATTAATTGATGACCAAGTAGATTTAGCTAGTGTGAAGTGGAACTATTTTGGACATAATGCATGGATTTTGCCTAAGCCTTCAGATTTTTACCAAAAAAATAAGTAACTTTAATGTCTGTACTTAATTACTGAATTCATTATGAAGCATTCTCTCTATTTTTTTTTCCTTTTTTTATTTGGTTCGTTTACAGCAATTGGCCAAAAATATACAACCGAGCTATTTACGAATAAGCCACTTAAGGTAAGTCAATTTCATGGGGTAGATCAAAAAGGCAACCTTTATTATGAACGCAAAGGAAACCTAATTAAATTGTTTGATGGAGAAGAGTTAGAATTTAGAGATTTACAATTGGGAAAGATTCATTATGTGGATTATTTAAATCCACTTCGACTTTTAGTATTTTACAAAGAAGCAAATACGGTTGTTTTTTTAGATAATCGAATGAATGAATTAGACCGAATTAATTTTAATTTTTCAAGAAACAACAGCAATTTTGACTTTGTTACCATGGCTAATGATAATAGTATTTGGACTTTTAATATTGATGTTAATGAGTTACAAGTCTATAACCATAGAAGAAAATCTGTCTTAGCCCGATCAATTCCACTTTATGATCAGGTTATATCTCAGAAAAGCAATTTTAATTTTTGTTATCTAGCTACAGAAAATTCTTTTATAAAATTTAATATTTACGGTAGCATTATTAAGCAATTTGATTTAAAGGTGAAAGAATTTGATATCTATAAAAATCGAGTGCTCTTAAAAACCTTGGATCATAATTATTACTTGCTAAATTCTGCGCATGAATTATTTCCCGTAGATTTTCCAGAAATTTTGGTAGAAGCTTTCTTCTTAAAGGATGAAAAAATATATATTTACAACGGAAAAGAACTTTTTATTTATACCTTGAAAAAACAATAATATGCACATTGCTATTGCAGGAAACATTGGCGCTGGAAAAACTACTTTAACCCGTTTATTAGCTAAACATTTTAATTGGGAACCAGAATTTGAAGATGTTTTAGAGAACCCATATTTAGAAGATTTTTACGATGACATGGCAAGATGGAGTTTTAATCTTCAAATTTATTTCTTGAATAGCAGATTTAGACAAATTTTAGAGATAAGAGAAAGCGGAAAGGATATAATTCAGGATAGAACCATTTATGAAGATGCTTATATCTTTGCGCCTAACTTACATGCAATGCGATTGATGAGTGACCGCGATTACAATAATTACAAATCGCTTTTTGATTTAATGGAATCCGTTACTAAATCACCTGATTTATTAATTTACTTACGTAGTTCTGTTCCCAACCTAGTAAAACAAATTCAGAAACGCGGCCGTGATTATGAAAATTCAATATCAATAGATTACCTCAACAAACTAAATGACCGTTACGAAAGTTGGATTAAAAANTACAACAAAGGCAATTTGCTAATTATTGAAGTTGATGAAATNGACTTTGTTGATAATCCAGAGCATTTAGGGGGTGTAATAGAAAAAATTGATGGAGAAATTAATGGTCTTTTTTAAAGAACTGCTTTAAATTTGGCTTGAAATACAAGTCACTTTTTAAAACTTTACCATCTTCTCTAAAAATAGGTTTCCCATTTTTATCTAATTTACTCATGTTACTTCGTTGTATTTCTTCAAATACGTCTTCAATAACATCCTGCATACCGTGTTCAATAATGGTACCACAAAGAATATAGAGCATGTCACCTAGCGCATCAGCAACTTCAACTAAATCTTGGTTTTTGGCAGCTTCTAGATACTCTTTATTTTCTTCGGCCATCAAATTAAATCTAAGCTCTATTTTTTCTTTACTAAGCTCAATAGTTGGTTGGTTTTTGTAGCCAAGCTGAAAAGCTTCGTGAAATTTTTTTACACTTTCTATAGGTTTTTTAATCATAATTAAACTTATTTTTGCTTTAAAAAAAAATGTTTACAGAGGGTCAATTGTATTTTGCTATTTTTTTTGTTATTTCATTTACAGTGTTTATTATCTTAAGTTACAGGAAAGATAAAAAACTTCATAAAAAATATTATAGCGGTAGTCTCTTTATTTTGTTAGGATTTTTAGTTTTTATTGCCATTTTATTTGCTATTAAGTATTTTGTAAAACAGTAATTAGCACATTAGAGTATCTACTTAATGTTTTCTAGCGCTTCAAAATCTAATATTTTAATATTTCTACCTTCAATTTCTACAATCCCTTGTTTTTTGAACTTAGACAGAGTACGTATTAGACTTTCAGAAGCAATACCAGCTACTGCTGCTAAATCTGATCTTGAAATACGAATTTGTCTGAGCTTGTTCTTTTTTAATCGCTCTGTAAAAAGTAAAATGGTTTGTGCTGTTTTTCGTTGAACAGAACTGTAAGCCATATCTAAAAGTTGCTCTTTAGATTCGTCTAGGTGCTTCCCCAGAACCTTAATAATTTCAAATAAAACTTGATGGTTATTTTGAAGTAATTTCTTTAATTCAATTTTAGGTATAACGTGAAGTACGGTATCTTCTAAAGTAGTTGCAAATTCATTATGATTAGTTGCCTCATTAAACACAAGGTTGCCAAAAAAATCATCCATTTTAAATAATGAAGTTATCAAATCTTTTCCATGGTTGTCTGTTTTGTGAGTTTTAACAACACCTCTTTTAATCAGGTAAAATTGATTTGCAGTGTCACCAGGTTGATAAATAATACTTCCAGCATCATAATTTTTTTCTGGAAACTTTTTCAATTCATCTATAAAGTTATCCAGATTCATAGAATATGATTGAGATGCTGTTTGTAAACTTTCTCTTCTTTGCTGAAGGATAGCTGTTTTGGCTAATCTACTTTCAATGGCATTAATTAAATCTTCTTCCTCAAAAGGTTTAGTTAAATAGTCATCAGCTCCTAAATCCATTCCTCTTCTAATATCTTTATGGTCAGTTTTGGCAGATAAGAAAATGAAAGGGATTTCAAAAGTTGTATTTTCTTCGCTTAGCTTTTGCAAAACTTGATACCCATCCATCTCAGGCATCATTACATCACAGACAATTAAGTCTGGCAATATTTTTTTTGCTTGCATAACTCCCTCTTTTCCATTTTTTGCAGTAAATACAGAATATCCAGAAAGCTCTAATATTTCTTCTGTGGTTTCCCTTACTGTTTGATCATCTTCTATTAAAAGTATTTTTTTACTCATGTTTTTTGGGTATTTCTACATAAAAAGTAGTTCCTTTATTTTCTTTACTTGTATAATAAATCTTTCCTCCTAAATTTTCTAAATGAACTTTAGCTATGTTTAATCCAATTCCTGTTCCTTGATTATTTATGGCGTTTTCTGCCCTAAAATAGCGTTCAAAGATATGTTTTTGATCTTTTTCAGGAATGCCCATACCTTGGTCTTCTACTTCAAAATTAATTTTTTCTTCATCTTGAGCAATTCTAAAGTCAATTCTTGTATCTTCTGATGAATATTTTATAGCATTGTTTAATAAATTTGATAAAACTAACTCCATTACATTTTTATCTTGGTGTAATATACAATCCTCAATATGATTAGGGTAGTTGATTTTTTGACCGCTTTTTAAGGTAACATTAGCGTTATATATTACTTCATTAACTAATGTCTGAAGACTAAAATCTTCAAACTTATAAGTAACTTTTCCAGACTCTAAACGTTCAATAGAGAGAAAGTCATTTAGAATATTAGTTAAGTAATGAACTTTGTTTTTTATGGTTTTTATGTGTTTATCCCTTTTGGCTTGTTGCTCTTCAAGTTTGTATTTTCCAATTAGTGTGGCTGAGGTCAATATACCGCTTAAAGGGGTTTTAAATTCATGAGAAACCAAAGATAAAAACTTTGTTTTTAAGTCACCTAATTCCCTTTCCTTATTTAGAGCAGTTTTCATTTTGGCTTCTGCTTTTTTTCGTTTAGCAACTTCTAGTTCTAAAACTTTATTGTTTGACCTTAACAGCGCTATTGCGTCCTCTAATTCTCTTGTTCGTTGTTCTACTTTGGTTTCTAATTGGTTATTTAATTTTTTAACGTCCTCTTCCGCTTGTTTACGCAAGGTAATATCAGACAGGATCGTCATTACATATTTTTTTTCACCAACAGTAAAAGGGTTAAGACCTGCTTCAACAGGGAATTTGGAGCCGTCTTTTCTAATTCCATACAAATCCATGCCAATCCCCATTCTTCTGCTTTCACCACGCTTAATAAATTCTTTAAAATAATGGTCATGCTTTGCGTGTACTCTTGTTGGAATAAGCGTGTTTAGATGCAGTCCTTTTAATTCATTTGGTAAGTAACCAAACATTTCTGATACAGAATTATTGACTTCAGCAATGATTTGGTTTTCGTTGACAACTAAAACGCCTTCAGAAATCCCTTGAAACAGAAGGTTGAAAACGTTATCACTTTTATTACTGTTAAACACACTTTTTATTTTAATTACAAAAATACCTATTTGAATGTATTATTTCCCTAAAAATTAGAGTTTAAATTTGATGCTTCACTTATTTCATTTTTTACCTCTGTGCTCATCTGGTCATTTAATTGGCATTACTTACCCATGCTTAACTCAACTAAATCGTTTACTGTTTTTTTGCCTTTGTCTTTATTAAACCACTGTTGTAATTTTTTTCTAAATTCCTCATTCAATTCGCCTTTTAGCTCTTTTTCTTTCATGACAAGTTGCATCGCTTCCTCTGGTCTTGGGCCCCAAGTAAACAAGACTTCTTTTTGCTTTTTATCATAGGCAATAAGCTTAGGTATAGACTTTCCGCCATGGGTTAAAAATTGGTTCATAAGCTCTTCATTTTCATCTCTTAAAACAATTTTCAACTCTATTTTTGGATTGAGCCCTGCTAGTTTTTCAATAAATGGTAGCGCATGAGCGGCATCTCCGCACCAAGCCTCTGTAATGACTAGCCAAGTTTGTTCTTGCTGAATAGTCTTTATTTTTTCGGCAAGCTCTGGGTTTATTTTTCCTATTTTTTCCCAGCGTTTCATGCGTTGTAAACTCAATTCGGTGTAATTTATATAGGCTTCAGATTGATTATCTCCCGTGGTTTTTCCTTGACTAAATAAGTCTAAGATGTAGGTTTTGAAGTGCTTGTAACTTTGCGCTTTTTCTAATGCTGAATCAATTATTTGACTAAGGTTCATTTAAATTTTTTAGCTCAAAAATAAGTATTATTAAGAGGTCTGTTGGTGTACTTTGGTCTTTTTTAGTCTCTTTTTAAAAATTCAACTAATCATTTCATGGGTGATTTTTGTAGTTGATTTTTTTTTTCTATTTTTCCAACTGATTTACAATTAATAAGAAACAAAACATCTAACTTATGAATTCAGATGACTTCAAAAAAGCCGCCCAAAACCCTAATTTAATTTCTGGAATTTATAATTATTGCAATAGATGGTGTGAAAAATGTAACTTCACTAATCGATGCATGCTTGCTTCTGTTGAAAATGCCAACAATCAAAAAGACGAAGAAAACATTTTTGAGGGCATTAAAAAAAGTTTTGATATTGCAATAGAGTTACTTAATGAGTGGGCTGAAAAAGAAGGGGTTGATTTAGATGAAATTGCCGAACATGCAGCTGATGATGATTTTGAAAAGTCTTATGAAGAAATAAAAACACATCCGCTTAGTGAAGTATCAACGAAATATGTTGAAATGCTTGACCTTTTTTTAAAAGAACATAAACAAGCACTATTCACTGAACAAGATAATTTAATTGATCAGGTTAAAAAGCAAGTCTTACCTTTTAATTCGTTAGTACAAGTTGAAGATTTTAAAAATGCCCTAACTGTTGTACAATGGTATCAGTTTCAAATCCATACCAAATTAGTAACTGCAGTAAACGGAATGGAATTTGATTTAGCTTATGAAGACGAAATTCAAAATCATGGAAATGGTTCGGCTAAAGTAGCCTTACTTGGAACCGAAGAGTCTATTGGAGCTATGGGTATTTTATTGCAATCGTTTCCTGAATATCAAGATGAAATCTTGCCCATCTTAGCTCAGTTAGAGCGCATTCGTAAATTGATTAAACACTATTTTCCAAAAGTAAAGCAGTTTAAACGCCCAGGTTTTGATGAATAGTAGAAATAATGTTGCTGAATTGATTAAGTTCACTTTCATGATTTAAATTAAAATAGCTAATATTGTAATGAATTAATCAAGTGAGTATAAGCTAAAACTTAAGTTTATATTTCTATTTAAGTGAAATATGTTGATGTAAGTTGGGGGCATTTTAAGTAAACCTCTGAAATGAAAACAAGTATCCTTAAATATTTGATAGTTGTGTTACTTTTGACAAGTTGCGAAAATCAAATAATAGAAATAAAAGATTACGGGACTCCCAAAAAGAGAAATGAAAAGGTAGATGTACTCCTTGACTTGTCAGAATTTAGAAATTACGGAATATTTACTGACAGGATTCGTGAAATAACTTGTAACGATAGTGTACCAAAGATAGTAATTAAACAGGAAAACTCACTACGGAATATTTATCCCATCGAACATTGTGAACCGATTATTTTTGACCCAAAGGGAAAACATTATGTTACTTTTCGGGATGGAAAACCATATAGTCAAAGAACATCAGTAGAAATTCTATCAGACTCTTTGGGTAAAAAATTAAAAAATGACTTTTCATATTATTTCAGAAATTCAAATAATTCAGGTGAACCAAACAGTTATTTGGTAATTATAGAATCGAAAAGAACTGAAAATTTAGATGGGATTGAGGAATTCCTAACTGACTTATCCCAAGAATATGACAATTTAAAGTCAGATAGGGCTCTGAATATATCCTTTTGGGATCTTTTTCCTTATGTTCCTCCTCCAAAAAAGAAAAGTATAAATTAAGTAAATAAATAAAAACGATGCCCTCAACGGCGCAAAGAAAAAACCTGCCTTTGCCGGTGGTCATCGAGCTAAGTCAAATTTCAGGCAGACC
>SL_7KL_010_BRINEDRAFT_10000101_pt1 | contig 36102 bp, 36 predicted proteins | sample SodLak_010_BRINE_FD_10663 | JGI IMG/M metagenome (IMG submission 10663)
TCGTGCGCCCCCGGCGGGTGCAGGTCAGCCCTGTTTGCTTTCGATGACGAAAATGTGTCGGAAGAAAGAAAATACTACTCCCCGGCCAGGATCCAGCCCGCCGCCTTCTCGGCAATCATCAGGGTCGGCGAATTGGTGTTGCCACTGGTGATGATGGGCATGATGCTGGCATCCACCACCCGCAGCCCCTTGACACCGCGCACGCGAAGGTGGGAATCCACTACCGCCATGGGGTCGTCGTCGCGGCCCATCTTCGCCGTGCCCACCGGATGAAAGATGGTGGTGCCGATGTCGCCGGCCAGGCGCGCCAGATCCTCATCGCTCTCGTACTGGACACCGGGCTTGACCTCTTCCGGCTGGTATTTCGCGAAGGCCGGCTGGCTGGCGATACGCCGGGTGACCCTGAGAGAGTCCGCCGCCACCTTGCGATCCTCTTGGGTGCTCAGGTAGTTGGGGGCGATGGCCGGGGCCATTCGCGGGTCACGGCTCTTGATACGCACCGTGCCGCGACTGGTGGGGTTGAGGTTGCACACGCTCGCCGTAATCGCCGGGTAGTCGTGCAAGGGCTGCCCGAAGGCGTCCAGACTCAGCGGCTGGACGTGGTATTCGATATTGGGATGGGTGTATTCGTCGCTGCTTCGCGTGAAGGCGCACAGCTGGGAGGGGGCCATGCTCATGGGACCCGAGCGTTTGAAGGCATACTCGAGACCGATCTTCGCCTTGCCCACCAGGCTGTTGGCCATGGTGTTGAGGGTCTTGACCCCGGTAACGCGGTAGACCGAACGGATCTGCAGGTGATCCTGCAGGTTCTCGCCCACCCCGGGCAGTTCTACTGAGACGGGAATATCATGCTGGGACAAAAGCTCCGCCGGGCCGATGCCGGAGAGCTGCAGCAGTTGGGGTGAGCCGATTGCCCCGGCGCAGAGAATCACCTCGCGCCCGGCGCGAACCACTGCGTCCTCGCCCCCGCGCTCGACGCGCAGCCCGGTGCAGCGTGGCTCGCCCCCGTCGCTATCCAGCTCGAGGCCGAGCACTTGGCTGGAGTGCCAGAGGGTTAGGTTATTGCGCTTCTCGACGCCGCGCAGAAAGGCCTTGGAGGTGTTCCAGCGAAAGCCCTTGCGCTGGTTCACCTCGAAGTAGTCGACCCCTTCGTTGTCGCCGCGGTTGAAATCCGTGGTGCGGGGGATACCCGCCTCAACCGCTGCGGTGGCGAAATCGTCGAGCACCTGCCACTTGAGACGCTGCTTCTCCACCCGCCACCCCCCGCCATGGCCGTGATAGTCGCGGTCCCCGGCATCGGCGCCGCCGTCTGCATCCAGGCTGTGATGATCCTCGTGTTTCATGAAGTCGGGCAGGCAGTTCTCCCAGCGCCAGGCGTCATCGCCGGCGAGTTCCGCCCAGCCGTCGTAATCCCGCGAGTGGCCGCGGATGTAGAGCATGCCGTTGATGCTCGAGCATCCTCCCAGCGTCTTGCCGCGGGGATAGATCAGCGAGCGGCCGTTGAGGCCCGACTCCGGCTCGGTACGAAAGCGCCAGTCGGTGCGGGGGTTATCGATGCAGTAGAGGTAGCCCACCGGAATGTGGATCCAGTGGTAGTTGTCGCGCCCGCCCGCCTCGATCAGCAGCACTCGGTTGGCCGGGTCGGCACTAAGGCGGTTGGCCAGCAGGCAGCCGGCACTGCCGGCACCTACCACGATATAGTCAAATTCTTGATCAGCCATGACACGCTCTCGGTGGCTCTTCACTCGAGGCTGTTCCGGCGACGACGTTGCAGCGCTACCCATGCCCTACCTGGCACAGGGCCCTCGCTTCACACCGTCCCCGGCGCCTCCCGTCAAGGCAATGGTCGACAGTCTTATTTATGCGTCGGCATGGCGAACTCGGCGCCCGCGTTGATCGAGTCGGACCAGCGCTGCATGATCGACTTTTGCTTGGTATAGAACCGCACGCCCTCTTCGCCGTAGGCGTGGGTGTCACCGAACATCGAGCGCTTCCAGCCGCCGAAGCCGTGCCAGGCCATGGGCACGGGGATCGGCACGTTGATGCCCACCATGCCCACCTGGATACGGCGGCCGAATTCGCGCGCCACGTTGCCGCTCTCGGTGAAGCAGCTCACGCCGTTGCCGAATTCGTGGTCGTTGATCAGGTCGATGGCGGTGGCGATATCGGGCACCCGCACGCAGACGAGTACCGGGCCAAAGATCTCCTCCTTGTAAATGGTCATCTCCGGGGAGAGATGGTCAAACAGCGAGCCGCCCATCCAGAAGCCTTCACTGCACCCCTCACCGGTGGCGGAGGTGTCGAACTGGCGACCGTCCACCACCAGCTCGGCGCCCTCGGCAATGCCCTTGTCGATGTAGCCGGTGATGCGCTGATGAGCCTGGGCGGTGACGATAGGGCCCATCTCGGCGTCCAGCTCCATTCCATTCTTGACTTTGAGGGCGCGGGCGCGCTCGGCCAGACGCGGCACCATCTGGTCGGCCACATCACCAACCAGCACAGCCACACTGATTGCCATGCAGCGCTCGCCTGCGCTGCCGTAGGCGGCGCCGATCAGGGCATCCACGGCCTTGTCCAGATCGGCATCGGGCATCACCACCATGTGGTTCTTGGCGCCGCCGAGTGCCTGGATACGCTTGCCGTTGCGCGCGCCACGCTCGTAGATCAGGTTGGCGATGGGTGTGGAGCCGACGAACGACAACGCCTGGACGTCGGGATGGTCAAGAAGTGCCTCGACGCTCTCCTTGTCGCCCTGCACCACGTTGAACACGCCGTCGGGCAAACCCGCCTGCTTGAGCAGATCGGCGAGCAGCAGCGAGGCACTCGGGTCGAGGGGGCTTGGCTTGAGCACAAAGGTATTCCCCGCAGCGATCGCCAACGGGAACATCCACATGGGCACCATCACCGGGAAGTTGAAGGGCGTGACGCCGGCCACCACGCCCAGCGGCTGGCGCATGGTCCAGTTGTCGATTCCGGTGCTCACCTGCTCGGTGTAGTCACCCTTGAGCAGTTGCGGGATGCCGCAGGCGTATTCAACGATGTCGATCCCCCTGGCCACCTCGCCCTGGGCATCCGTGAACACCTTGCCGTGCTCCCGGGTGATCGCCTCGGCCAACTCATCCCTGTGTTCATTCAACAACTGGAGGAACTTGAACATCACCCGGGCCCGGCGGATCGGAGGGGTGTCGGCCCAGGCAGGAAAGGCGGCAGACGCTGCCGCCACGGCGCTATTCACATCGGTGCGGGACGCGAGTTCTACCTGACCCGTCACTTCCCCGGTAGCTGGATTCGTAACCGCCTGGGTCTGACCGGATTCGCCGCTGGATATTTGTCCATTGATATAATGCGGGATATGGGTTGTGCTCATGATGACCTCGTCTCATCGTTGTCGGAATGGAGCTTGACGCCTACTTTCGTGGAGACGGGCGCCGTGTGCGCTTTCATGGGTGGCTAGATTAATCTTGTCGCCCGCAGGATCAATTGAGTAATTCAAATCTCTGGTATAAGCGGGACTTATAACAACTAGAATACCGAGGAGGTCATGGCATGCAGGATCTTCACTCCCTGCGCGCCTTCGTCAGCGTTGCACGGGAAGGCAGCGTGTCACGGGCTGCCGAACGGCTGCACCTGACCCAGCCAGCGGTCAGCCTCAAGCTCAAGCAGTTTCAGGAGAAGCTGGGGCTCACGCTGTTTCGCCGACACCCCAGGGGGCTTGCGCTCACCGAAGACGGAAGCGTACTGCTGATCGCCGCCGAAAAGGCCCTGGCCGGCGTAGCCGCCTTCGAGCAGAGTGCTCGAGCGCTGCACAACACGCTGCGCGGCCGGTTGAAGATCGGTACCATCGTCGACCCGGAGTTCATCCGGCTGGGGGCCTTCCTGCTACGCCTGGTGGAGCGCGCCCCGCAGCTCGAGACGGAGCTGCATCACGGCATGAGCGGCAGCGTGCTGGAGCAGGTTCGAAGCTGCGACCTCGACGTGGGTTTCTTCCTGGCCCCGCCCGACGAAGGGCCGGGAGCGAGCACCCCGGAGGTGGCCTACCGCGAGCTGACCCACTTTCACTACCATGTTATCGCCCCCGCTGGCTGGAGCAGCCGTCTCTCCGGAGCCAACTGGGCCAGAGTCGCCACTCTGCCCTGGATCACCACGCCACCCGAATCGGTTCACCACCGCCTGTTGCACAAGGTCCTCGACTCGCTTGGGCCGACGCCCAGAAGCGTCGCCCAGGTCGATCAGGAGGCCTCCATGCTCGAGCTGGTGCGTGCCGGCGCTGGGCTTAGCCTGGCCCGTGATGCCCTGGCCATGGCCGAACGCCAGGAGCGCGGCCTGGTGGTAGTGGAGGGGCTGCGTCTGCCCTGCGCGCTCTGCTTCGTCTGGCGTAAGGATCGAGACGAGGATCCCTTGATCGCCTCGGCCCGGGAAGTGCTGAATCAGGTATGGGGTCAGGGTTAGCCTGATCGGGCGCAGGTCGCTGGTGTTACCTAGTCGCCGGCCATCCGGCCCGCGGAAAGAATCTCGATCCAGTAGCCGTCCGGATCCTTGATGAATGCAAGGCCCTTCATCTTGCCGTCGTCGGGTCGTTTGACGAACTCGACGCCGAGCCGCTCGAACCGTTCGCAGGCCCCATGCACGTCGGGCACCGACAGGGCGATATGGCCGAAACCCTGCGGTTCGTCGTTGCCGTTGTGATAAGCCTGCTCCGGGTCCTTCTCGGTGCCCCAGTTATGGGTCAGTTCGAGCACGCCCTCGCGCCCGAATGTGTAGCGGCTCCTCGCCTTTTCCTCGTTGGGCACCGCAGCCTCTTCGGCGTAGCCCAGGAAATACAGCGAGAAGGACATGGCCTCGAAATCGAGTTGGCGGAGCAGCCGCATGCCGAGCACGTCCTGATAGAACGCAAGACTCCGTTCGGGGTCCTTGATCCGCAGCATGGTGTGATTGAAACGGAATCCTTCAGTGGCGTGACTCATGCTCCCATTCTCCCTGCGGACAATCATCCGATGAAAAATGAAGACCTGCAGCACCGAAAGCGCCACTCCGGTTACCAGTACGGTGGCGCCTGGAACGGCGCCAACACTGATGTTGATCGCGACGCACCGTCAAGTCGGCACCGGTCCATACTGAGACAGGGCTTACCTGCTTTGTCTTGGCCCTGCTGCGGATAGTGACACCGGGGCCGGACAATCTGTTCGCACTGGTCCAGGAAATCCCGGCAATCCGTGCAATCCGGATGCAATCCGGGACACCCTCAGACTTCTGGATTGTCGGGTTTAGAAAGTCAAATCACGGCCAGAATGGAAAATTGGGGACACCCACAGATTTTTACAGGTCGTCCGTGCTGGTAGACATCCGGAGATACTGGTTGCGGGTGGTCACGTTAATGCTGTACTGGCTGATGGTGATCGAAGTCTGAGGGTGCACTAGCCTTGTTTCAGGTTTTCTTCGAGTGAGCCAGATTGGCATTACCGGACTCGACCGAGAGGAGGACCACGATGAAACACGCCATCCTGATGACGACTGCATCCGTGCTGGCCCTGGTTATGACCACTTCCATGGCCGTCCAGGACCACGATCACGATCACGAGGCAGGCGGCACCGGCGGACATGTGTTCATTGAACCCGATGATCTTGCCTGGGGCCCCGTGGCCTCAATGGGAGACGGGGCCGAGATTGCCGTTATCGAAGGTGATCTGAACAAGGACGAACCCTTCACCATTCGTCTGCGGCTGGAGGGCGGCTACCGCATCAAGCCGCACACCCATCCGGCCTACGAACGCGGTACCGTCCTGCAGGGCACGCTGCACTTCGCCCACGGCGAGGAGTTTGATGCCGACAACACCACCGCCATGGGGGAGGGCAGCATCTTCATCATGCCTCGGGGCGCGCCCATGTACGGGTATGCGGAAGGTGAGGTGGTTTTCCAGCTCCACGGCACCGGACCATGGGGTATCGACTACGTCAATCCAGATGACGATCCCCGGAATTGAATCACTGCGGCGTTGCCTGGGGAGTCCGGGGCACTCTCGGACTTCTGGACCATCCGCATCAGCTGGACCATCCGCATCAGTAAGCCAGATCACACAAGGTGCGAGGGGCGGCAACTGGATCCAAGGGTGTCTACTCGGCGCCTGCCGGCCCGCTATACTGCTCCAAACTGGAGTGTTGAGGAGTTTACATGGCACACGGCAATCCCCTCCTGGAACTGCGCGATCTTGGCCAGAGCGTGTGGTACGACTACATCCGCAATGACCTGTTGGAGACGGGCGAGCTCGCGCGTCTGATAGAGCGCGACGGGCTGGCCGGGTTGACCTCGAACCCGTCGATATTCGACAAGGCCATCACCGGCAGCGACCTTTACGATCCGTTCATCCGCGAGGCCCTGGCGGCCAGCGGCGACAGCTCGGCCGAGGACCTGTTCTATCACCTGGCCATCGGGGACCTGCGCGCCGCCGCCGATGCCTTTCTGCCGGTCTATGAGGCCAGTGGCAGGGCGGACGGCTATGTGAGCCTGGAGGTGTCGCCCGAGCTCGCGCACGATACAGACGGCACGGTGCGCAACGCTCAGGCCCTGTTCGAGCGGGTTGACCGGCCCAATCTGATGATCAAGGTGCCTGCGACGCGGGAGGGCCTGCCTGCGATCGAACGTCTGATCGCGGCCGGCGTGAACGTGAACGTCACCCTGCTGTTTGCGGTGGAGCGTTATCAACAGGTACTCGAGGCCTACCTTCGGGGCCTGGAGACCCGCCTTGATCAGGGGCTGCCGCTGTCCGGCATCGCTTCCGTGGCAAGCTTCTTCGTCAGCCGCGTGGACTCGGCCCTGGACCCCCTGATTGAGGAACGCGTGCGTGAGGGTGAGCCGGTCGAGCACATGCTGGGCAGCCTGGCAGTGGCGAACGCCAGGCTCGCCTATGCCCACTATCGGGAGGTACGCGAAGGCGAGCGCCATGCCCGCCTGAGCACTGCCGGGGCCCAGCCGCAGCGGTTGCTGTGGGCCAGCACTGGGACCAAGAACCCGCGCTACAGCGACGTGCTCTATGTCGAGTCCCTGATCGGCAAGGAGACGGTCAACACCCTGCCGCCTGATACCTACGCGGCCTTTCGCGATCATGGCCGGGCGCGCGCCAGGCTCGGCGAGGGGGCGACGGAGGCAGCCGCCCTGATGCGGCGCCTCCCGGAGCTTGGCATCGACCTACAGCAGATCACCGACCGCCTGGAGGCGGAGGGCGTCAAGGCCTTCGCGGACGCCTTCAGGCACCTGCTCGCGGGGCTCGAGGACAAGCGTGCCAGGCTTGCTGCCTGAGCTGTACCTGGAAATGAAAATTCGAGAAATGAAAATTCGGGACACCCTCAGATTGAAAATTCGGGACACCCTCAGATTCGATCGACGCCCTTCCCGGGTTGTTTGAGTCCGTTTTCCGAATCGAGTAGGCCCGTGATCTCTGGGTATCCTGATTTCTCATCCGTTTTCGCCGATCCTCGTCGTTGACCGCGCTTGGCTGCTCGAATAACGATTCGGATAAACTTGGCCGTGGCCCCTGAGCAGGGCGGCGAATGGACAAAGCGGTCGGAGACCCTCATGAAGACCGAAGAACACACCCTCGTGGTTCCCGTGGATGGCTCGGCGCATTCGGGCCGCGCTGTCGACGTTGCTGCAGAGCTCGCACATGGCCTTGGCGCCCGCGTCCAGTTACTGCATGTGATGCCGGCCGGTCCAGCCGAACTCTCAGACATTCCGGCGAATCGCAGCGTGACGTCCGACGGTGACCTGGCGGAAAAGCGGGCTGCAGCCGAACAGGTCCTTGAGAGCGCCCGGCGCCAGCTTGCGGGAAAGCTGCCCGGTGATCTGGATACGCGCCTGCTCGAGGATCCGGAGCATCAGCATGATCCGGCAAGCACCATTATCCAGCAGGTCAACGCCATACCGGGGGCCATCGTTGTAATGGGAAGTCGGGGGCTCGGCGAAGTCCGCAAGTTCCTGCTTGGCAGTATCGGTGATGCCGTGGTCCACAAGGCACATCATCCGGTTACGCTGGTGCATGCCGATCAGCATCCGGCCAACACCGGTGGTGTTGAACAGGTTCTGGTCCCGGTGGACGGTTCCGAGCAAAGCTTCCAGGCTGCTCGGCTCGCGGGACGCGTGGCGCGGGGCCGCGGCGTGCCGGTAGAGCTTCTGTTTTGTCATGAGGGCGATTCGACAGGCACTCCCGCAATCTTCGACCAGGCGCGGGCAGCTCTGGGGGACGTTCCGGCAGGGATCCGAGAGCAGGAACTGTCCGGCCCACCGGCGACGGCCCTGCTCGACCATGTAAACGATCAGCGGAAACCAAGTCTCCTGGTCATGGGCCGTCGGGGCATGAGCGGCTGGCAGGAGGCACTTCTTGGCAGCGTCAGCCGAACCCTGCTGAGCAAGTCAGTCTGTCCGGTAATGGTGACTCGATAGCGAAGCGGCTTCACGGGCCATGGAAAATCCGATTCTCCCAGGGAAACGCTGAGTTATTCCTGCGTCTGCGCCCGAGACCGGTTCTGGCGCCTGGCCTCGAAAAAAATTCGGACGCCAACGCAGCCGCGGGAACAAATCATTATTCCCCTAGGACGAGCAGCTGTAGTGCGAAATTCCACCCTTGTGAAAATACTGCAGCGGCTTTATCCGATAATACCTGTCTTCAACGTCCCTCGATTGTTCGGCGTAGGGCTGCGTCATGACTTCCTGAATTTCTCGAAGTAACGAATAATCGCCAGCAGCAGCCCTCTGGTAAGCGGGAACAACCAACCATTCCCGCAGGGTGTATTTCGGATTGACGCGCTTCATCCGTGCCGAAATCGCTTCACGAGAACGGGGTGCGGAGGCGCCTACTGCCGTTGAGGTCCCGATACCCAGTCGGGATTTCCATTGGTTGAGCCATTCTGACCAGCGATGATCGCTCGCCGACACGTCGGGGCTCTGCTGATCCTGCGGTCGCAGAGCTTCGCTGTAGAAGCTTTTCCTGAGTGGCTCGAGATCATCGGGGATTTCGGAAAGCTCCCGGAAGAAAATTGTGTAATCCACGGGTGTTTCGACCATCAGCCGCATCAGCTCCAAGAATAGCGCCGGGTCAAAGGTGTCGAGCCCCAGTTTGCTGGCCCACATCCGTTCCATCCTGGCCTGCATCACTGCTTCAAAGCCGTCCTGTATCTCGTCGAGGGCCGTCAAATGGCCGGTGCCTGTCCCAAGGAGTGGCCTCAGCGTTGAACAAAACATCTGGAAATTGCGTTCTGCGGCGATTGGTTGGACGAGGAACGAGAAATGACGACCACCGCCCGTCCAGGGTTGGTAGTAGGGGTCGAATGAATCGCAGAATCCGAAGGGGCCGTAATCCAGCGTAAAGCCGCCAATCGCGCAGTTATCGCTGTTGAAGTTGCCTTGGCAGTAGCCCACGCGGACCCAGTCGGCAACCAGTGATGTAAGACGGTTGCGGAACGCGTGGGCAAAGGCGATCAGTTTATCTTCGGGTTCGAGGCCGTGGTCAATGACATCTGAATATTCGCGTTCAATCGCATGGAATACGATCTGGCGAAGCTCTTCCAGGGCACGTGAATGTGTTCTGGTCCGCACACGCCGGCTGAAAAGCTCGAGTTGCCCGACACGAATGAACGAGGGGGCGACGCGCGTCGAGATCGCCACCGGTTCCGACACGATTTCATTCGGCTCCGAGGAGGTGCTGCCGTAGGAATACCACGGCCGATCGACCTTTTCTGTCCTTGAAACGTACAAGCTGAGAGACCGTGATGTTGGCACTCCAAGGGCATGCATGTGTTCCTGGGCCAGAAACTCTCGCACACTCGATCTGAGGACGGCTCGCCCGTCTGCCCCGCGGCAATAAGGGGTCCGGCCTGCGCCTTTCAGTTGCATCTCCCAGCGTCGCCCCAGAATGACAGCCTCGAGCACCGAGATGGCGCGACCATCACCGTACCCATTTCCGGTCTGAAAAGGGCACTGTCTGGTGTACTCATTGCCAAAGATGGAGAGTGCATAGCCACAAGACCAACCGGCCTTGCGAAGCGGTGCCGGCACCGACGCGAGGTCACCCGAAAACATTCGGATGAAATCGCCGGCGTGTGCAAGGCTGTCGCGAAATCCCAGGTCACGGAAAAGCGTTTTACCGTGTGCGACGTATTCAGGATCTGCGATTGGCGTGGGCGTCACCGGCACATAGTGGCCGGAACGGACCTGTCGGGGGGAGTGATCCTCACCATCAGGTCTGGCATCGGGGTCACAGTCCAACCCGTGCACAAACGAGTAATCCGCGAGGTTTGCCAGGTCTTCAAGCGAGGCAATGCATGAAGGCTGTGGTCTGGATGCTTTCGCTACCATGGCAATTCCTTGTGACATCGGACGTCAGCCCGCTGCGTGTCGTCTTCACCTGGATACATTGGACATGTTCACGCGGTCAGGTTTCCTCCCAGGGCTGGAAAGCATGATTCGGGAGCCAGTTCCGGAAGCGCCCCGACACCTTCAGATTCTGTCACCGGGCGAACTGGAGTTCATGGGTGTCCCGAACTTTTCGAACTTTCTTTTAACGTGCCCCACGGTCCGGGTGGGACCGGGCGGGGATGGATTCCAGGCCGGAGGCGGCCACGAGTCCGTCCTGCCACAGACGCCATTCGCCGGGTTGGTAGGCATCCCACTGTTCGTCGCTGGTGAGTGGCTCGGTGGCGATCACGCTGACCACATCGCGGGGCGTGGTCACGGCCTTGAAATCCACGGTGACGTCGGCATCCTTCAGGCGAGCGGGGCCGAAGGGCGCGCGACGGGTGATGGCCACCAGCCTGGTGCTGCAGAAGGTGAATACCCAACTGCCGTTGCTCAGCAGCAGGTTGAACACGCCCTGGCGCGCGTACTCCGCTGAGGCCTGCACGAGCGTTTGCAGCAACGCCGCATCGCTATCCTCCGGGCCGTGTTCTGCGCGGATGCGGTTCAGCAGGTCGCAGAAGATGTGCTCACTGTCGGTGTCACCCACCGGCTGGTAAACACCGGGTCGTGCCCTGAATCCGTTCACTTGGCCGTTGTGGGCGAAGCTCCAGTAGCGGCCCCAGAGTTCCCGGATGAAGGGGTGGGTGTTCTCCAGACCGACGCGGCCCACATTGGCCTGGCGGATATGGCAAATGGCGGCGAGGCTCTTGATGGGATGCGTCTGCACCACTTCGGCGATACGGGAGTCGGCGCTGGGGGCCGGGTCATGGAAGACGCGCACGCCGCGGCCTTCATAGAAGGCGACGCCCCAGCCGTCCTGGTGCGGCCCGGCCGTGCCGCCCCGCCGTGCCAGGCCCGTGAAGCTGAAGCACAGGTCCGTTGGCGTGTTGGCGCTCATGGCCAGCAGTTCACACATGCTGATTGACCTCGTGGCGTTCTTTCCGGCCGCGGGCCCGGCCCGCGGCTATGCGGCGGGGCAGCGGTGCGGTTAATGTTCCCAATCCCGGCGCATCGCAGAGACGGGCGGCGTTCCAGCATGACCAGGCCGCCATTGTACTCGTTGGCGTAGCGGGTGTCGGAATGGTCCTGGCTCGATTCGCTTGAACTGGTTTACCGGGAAACCCTGGATCCCCAGATTTATCTTGTATGCAGTCGCAGTTTTGGAGTGGACGATGGCGTTCCATAACCCCGATCCGAAACTCCGCGAGCTTGAAAAGCTCAACGCGCGGCATCGAGCGGAAACCTTCGCCTTGCTGTTTCGTGCACTTGGTTCCCGGTTCCGCAGGCTGTTTCGGCGCATTAAGGGTAGACCCGCTGCCAGGCGATCAGGCAGGGATTGCGTCGCTCCGTGCGAAGTCGGGAGGGAGCAGAGCGGCAAAAAGCCCGGCAGACCCATGGATTCGTCCGACCGATCTACCTAGTGTGACGAAGTTTATGGGTGTCCTCGATTTTTCGATTTTGTTTGCGGCTTGATCGTGTTGACCGGTGGGTGAGGAGAGGGCGTTGGCGATGGAGCGACCGAGAGTCCTGGAGACAGCGGAAACCATGCGCGCCATGCGATTGCATACCCCAGGTGAACCGTTGGTACCAGAAACGGTTTCGGTACCGCATCCCGGGACCGGTGAGGTTCTGGTTCGGGTGCTGGCCTGCGGTGTCTGCCGTACCGATCTGCATGTGGTGGACGGCGAACTCACGAAACCGAAGCTGCCAGTCATTCCGGGTCACGAGATCGTCGGTCGGGTCGAGGCGTTGGGGGAGAATGTTGCCGGTTTCGAAATCGGCGACCTGGTGGGCGTGCCCTGGTTGGGGTGGACCTGTGGCGATTGTGAGCATTGTCGGGCAGGCCGGGAGAACCTGTGTCCCAAGGCGGAGTTCACCGGGTATACGCGGGATGGTGGCTACGCCGAATATACGGCCGCCGATGCACGGTACTGCTTTGCGGTGAGCGGTTACACCGCCGAGGCCGCTGCACCGCTGCTCTGTGCCGGGCTGATCGGGTATCGGTCCTGGCGCATGGCCGGGGGGGACGAGCCCCATCGGCTGGGTGTCTACGGCTTCGGCGCGGCGGCGCATATTCTGGCGCAGGTGGCGGTGGCCCGCGGCCAGCAGGTCTATGCCTTCACCCGTCCGGGAGACACCGCGGCACAGGATTTTGCCCGTCGGCTCGGTGCAGTCTGGGTCGGCGGTGCCGATGAGACGCCCCCGGAGCGGCTGGATGCGGCCATCCTGTTCGCGCCGGTGGGCGATCTCGTTCCCACCGCGCTATCTCACGTGCGACCGGGCGGGCGGGTTGTAAGCGGCGGCATTCATATGTCGGACATTCCGTCATTCCCGTACCGCCTGCTCTGGGAAGAACGCAGTCTGCACTCGGTGGCCAACCTGACGCGTCGTGACGGCGAGGAGTTCCTGGCGCTGGCGCCCACGATCCCGGTGCAAACCGAAACCCGGCCCTATCCGCTGGAGCAGGCCAACCAGGCCCTGGATGACCTCCGCCAGGGGCGGTTTACCGGTGCTGCGGTGCTGATTCCCTGAGCTTTCCCTTCTCGCTTGATCCAGGTCATGGCAGCGCCGCTCCCACGGGTTCAGCATTGAAGGCGGAAGACTTCAGGTCGGGTGCTGCCCGCAGGGGGTGTGATCATGTTGACCCTTGAAGAGTGCATCGACATGGCGGATCTGACGCCGGAGCAGGTTGCCGCCATTGCCGAACATGAGCGTATCGATCTGATGGTGGCAGCGGAGATGGGCGCTTGTCTGGTCCATACCGAGGACGGACGTGCCCGGATCGCACGGATGGTTCTGGACAATATCGCCAACGCCCAGCGTCGAGGCAAAACCGCCCATGCAGCGGAGTTGAAGGTCGTGCTGCAGCACTTCGTCCGGGAACACGGCATGCTGGATGGCGGGCCCGCTGAAGTGGCCTGAGTTGCCGGTTGTCACGGGAGAAATCCGAGCGGGAAAATCCGCGGGAAAATCCGGGACACCCTCAGGAAAATCCGGGACACCCTCAAACTCCCCCACTCATTTCAATGTGAGGGTGTCCTGAATTTGTCCTGAATTTGGCCCGCGCGACCACCGGGACCGTTCCCGGGGATGCAGGCGGTGTCGGCCTGGCCCATAGTGACCTCGCATGGGATTGGATGGAGCCTAATGCTGGAACTGGCGATCCTGGCGTTCACCACCTTTTTCATTACCATCGGTCCGGTGGACGTGGCCTTCATGTTCGCTGTGCTCACCGCAGGTGTCAGCGCGCGCCAGCGACGGATGATGGCGCTGCGCGGAATCCTGATCGCCACCCTGATCCTGCTTGCCTTCGCGCTGCTTGGCGAGGTTGCCTTGACCTGGCTGGGCATCTCGTTGCCTGCCATGCGCACTTCTGGCGGCATTCTACTTCTGCTGATCGGCATCGACATGGTGTTCGCACGCAACTCCGGCGGCGTCTCCACCACCAGGGAGGAGGCCCGGGAGGCACGGGCCCGTGCCGACATCTCCGTATTCCCTCTCGCCACGCCGCTGCTTGCCGGTCCCGGTGCCATGGGAGCGGCTATCCTGATGATGAGTCATGCCGGGCAGGACTGGATGGCCCAGGCCGTGGTGCTGGGAGCTCTGCTATTTGTGCTGTTGCTGGCGCTGGTTTGCCTGCTGCTGGCCATGCAGATTCAACGTTTCCTGGGTGCCACCGGCTCGCACGTGCTGACCCGCGTGCTGGGAGTGCTGCTATGCGCTCTCGCCGTTCAGTTTATCTTCGACGGCATTGCCGGAAGCGGGCTGGTCGGGCAGGGGATCTCCATGGCTGGAGGGCTATCGTGAGCGTCCGCGACAGCGAGCCACTGGTTTTTGTGCTGGACCGGGAACCGGCCTTTACCGAGGGGCTGCAGCACGCCCTTGGCCTGGAGCTGGCGCTGCTGGAGATACGCGAATTCGAGGACAGCGAGCACAAGCTGCGACCACAGGCAAGCGTGCGCGGCCGTGACGTGTACCTCGTGCACCGGCTGGCCGGCACCCCGGGCTTGAGTACCAACGACAATCTGGTGCGGTTGCTGTTCTTCATTGCCACGGTTCGCGATCTTGGCGCGGCCCGTATAACGGCGGTGGTGCCGTACCTTCCCTATGCGCGCAAGGACCGCCGCACAAAGCCACGGGATCCGGTTACGCTGCGTTACCTGGCGCAGTTATTCGAGTCCATGGGGGTTGACCGGCTGGTGACCCTGGACGCGCATAACCAGGCTGCCGTGGAGAACGCCTTTCGCTGTGAGCTTGTCCACCTGGAGGCCCGCCAGGCACTGGCCACCAGAGCTCTGGAACTGGCGGGCGAGCTTCCGCTGGTGGTGCTCTCGCCGGACACGGGCGGTGTGAAGCGCGCCGAGCGGTTGCGCGAGGGCCTGCGGGAATTCAGTGGCCGCGAAGTGGCGCTTGCGTTCATGGAAAAGCGCCGCAGCGAAGGCGTGGTCAGCGGTGATGCGGTGGTGGGGGATTTGCGGAACCGCTGCGTGCTGATTATCGACGATCTCATTGCCAGCGGGACCACTATGGGGCGGGCCGTGGAAGCCTGTCGGCAGGCCGGCGCGGCCCGGGTCCTGGCCTGCGCCACACACGCCCTGTTCGCGCCGGGAGCCGAGAAGCTTCTGGCGCATCCCGGCCTGCACCGGCTGCTGGTCATGAACACGGTGCCGTTGCGCGAAACCTGGCCCAATCTGAATGTGCTGCCGGTGGAGCCGCAGCTTGCGCGAACCGTCCTGGCCCTGGCCGGCCGCACCGTCGACGATCCCGACCCGCCGCTAAACCGCTGATCGCAGGCTCCGCATGCCCAGTTCAAGGTACAGCCGGGAACGTGTCAGCCAGTGCTCGCGGCAGTTGTGCCCGGTCACCAGGTGGCGGGCGCTCAGCAGCGCCCAGAGCATGGCGCTGCTGGCCTTGTAGAAGGGCTCGAGCGTTGCAGGGCCGCGGTCGCCGCTGACCCGGCAGTAGCGCTCCAGGAAGAGGTCGCCCACCCAGCGGTGCCCGAGCCGCTCGCATTCCATGGCCAGAAATGCCAGCTCCTCCACCGGGTCCATGCGGCGTAGACGGGCGTCGAACTCCAGCCGGTCGATGATGCGTGGGGGTTCCCCCAGATAGATGTGCTGGGGGCGCAGGTCGCCATGAGCGTCTACCCGCTGTCGTTCCCGGAGCATGTCCTCGTGCAGATCGATCCAGTGGAGCAGTCCGTCGCGCAGTCGGGTCACGTGAGGATCGTCCACCAGCGCGAGCAACTCCTCCGCCTGGCTTTGCAGGTTTCGTCGGCGGGAGCCCACATCCGTTGCTTGTCGGGCGTTGGTGCGCTGATAGAAGTCGGTGAGGAGGTCTACTGCCGCGGTGATGGCCTCGGGGCGCAGGGGGCCGTGGGTCAGCTGGTATTCCAGGTTCAGTCGGTCATCCAGCCGGACCATGTGAACCAGGTAGTCTACTACCTCGCCGTCCTGGTGCAGGTTGAGGCGACCGCGCGTATCGCGGCACAGGGAAACCACGCCCAGGTAGACATCTGGCGATAGCATGCGGTTAAGACGGAGCTCTTCCAGGCAGTTTGCGTGTCGGGCTGCCAGTTTGGACAGGTCCAGAAACGGGTACCGCTCGCTCTTCTTCAATTTGTAGACGTGATGGTCGGTGAGAAACACGAAGGAGAAATGGGTCTCCACCAGGTCCACCCGGACCGTGAGCTCGGGATAGCTCTCGGGGCACCGTAGAAACCTCATCACCTCCGGCAGATCGTTCCGGGGGCGGGCTGCGAGCATCATTCGTCGTTAGGCCCCCGGCCGCTCGCATCATCCGGCTGCGCATGCTCCCGCAGCAGCCGGAAGACCTCCTCGTCGGTGACCTGGGAGAAATCGTTGAAGAACTGGCCCACCGCGTAGAGGTGGGTCGGGGCGTGCAGGCAGACCACCTTGTCGGCAAGCGTTTTCAGCCGCCGGACAACCTCCGGGGGCGCCACGCCAAGTGCAGCGACCAGCCGCGCGGGCCCGCGCGAGCGGACTGCCTTGAGCGCCGTTTCCATGGTGGACCCGGTGGCACTTCCATCGTCCACTATGACAACCTGCCGTCCTGCGGGATCGATGGGGGTGCGGACGGGTGTATAGCTTTGCCGCCGCTGTCGCAGTGTTTCGAGCTGCAAGGCCGCTTCGGACTCGATGTACTCCCGTCCGTACACCCTGATTGATTGCCGGCTCAGCGACACGTCGCCACGTTCGCTGATGGCGCCGATGGCAAGTTCCGGATTTCCCGGCGCTCCCAACTTGCGCACAAGCACTACGTCAAGTTCACCATGCAGTGCTTCGGCAATCACTCTTGCCATGGGCACGGCCCCGCGCGGTATCGCCAGTACAAGGGGGGCGTCCAGGTCCAGCTCGTCGAGTTGCTTCGCGAGCTTCCGGGCAGCATCCACTCTGTCCTTGAACATGACGCGACTCCCGTTGATAGCCATAAAATTAAAATCGAAAATCGGGGACACCCACAGATTTTCTGCCCACAACTACCCGCATTGCACTGTAGGTAGTTGGCCGCGGCGCTGGTCAGTCCATGGGTGTCCCGGATTCCGCCCGGATTCCGATTCCCCAAACGCGAAATTCGCTGCCGCTTACCCGGAGACCGCAATCTTTCAGTGGACCGAATCAACGTAAGGCAACGAGCCCCGAAACTAATCGACAAAAAGTTGACAAAAATCAGATCATCTGAATTTGCATTATAATACCTGGTCTTAACTCCCTATTCTGCGCGTATTTTTACGGAGATTGCGCGGCCCACCAGGATCCACCCAGTCCATGACTCGATTACACCCACGGGCAAATCGCTAGAAAGGGGCCAGGTTCATGAAGCTTGCCCGATTTATCCAGACAAACATGGAGCAACTTCTCGAAGACTGGGAAGAGGCCGCGCGGGAAATCGCCCCGACCTTGAAGGGCGAAGGCAGCAGCGCTGCGAGAGACCATGCTCGTGAGATCCTGACGTTCATCGTCGAAGACCTGGCCACCTTTCAGACTGGCGAAGAGTCGATCCCCAGGGACCATGGCAAGGGCGAAGCCTCTGGTTACGGCACCTGTGGGGCGCATGGCACGGAGCGACTCAGGCAGGGCCTGTCCATGTCGCAGACGATTGAGGAACTACGGGCTCTGCGGGCCCGGGTTACCAGGGCCTGGAGCGATGAGCAGCAGGGCCTTGCCGCAAATGATATTGAAGAATTGATGCGGTTCGTCGAGATCATGGATCAGCTGATCGCCAAATCGGCGTCCAGCTACTCCGCCCGCAAGGATCAGGAGACACGCCTGATTCAAACCATGCTGAAAACCTCCCTTGATCCCGCTGCGATATTCGACCCCCATGGCAAGCACCTGTTTATAAACAAGGCAATGGGCGATCTGCTCAATAAGCCGCATCGGGACGTTATCGGTAAAACCCCACTTGAGCTGGGTCTGGACTTTGCCGCTGATGTGCACCAGGCGATCACCACAACCGTTACCTCCCGTGAGACTCAGCGCCGGGAGTTTCATCACTGTTTACCCTCGGGCCGTGAGATGTATTTTGACTGCCAATTTGTTCCGGTTGTTAACCATCGGAGCGAGGTTAAAGCCGTGGTCAAGACTTCGCGGGACATCACTGAGCGCAAGCAGACGGAACATCAGGCCTGGTGGAGCGCCAATTTTGATCCGCTCACCGGCCTACCCAATCGGCGACTGTTCCTCGATCGGCTTGAGCAGAACCTGTTGGAGGCGGAACGAAAGAACACCTCCTTTGCCCTCCTGTTTCTCGATCTGGACCGGTTCAAGCAAGCCAACGACCAGCTCGGCCATGAGGTCGGTGATCACCTTCTGGCGCAGGTGGCCGAACGGATAAGCACCAATGTCCGGGCCATGGACACCGTGGCGCGTCTCGGCGGCGACGAATTCACCCTGATCCTGAAGGAAACCTGCAGGGATGGTGCGAAGGAAGTTGCCAAGGCGCTTCTGATCAGTCTCGAACAGGCGTTTGACGTTGATTCTCACTGCATACACATTTCCGGCAGCATCGGCCTGACGCTTTTTCCCGATGACGGCAAGGATGCCGACAAGCTGATGCACAATGCCGACCAGGCCATGTACGTCGCCAAGGCGCATGGAGGCCAACAGGTTCAGGTCTACGAGTCCTGGATGGCGCAGAGCGAATCCGAGCATATGCGGTTGAGCAGGGAACTGAATGATGCTCTCGCGGAAAAGCAACTGGAGCTTTACTACCAGCCGATAATCGACATCCGCACGGGAGCCATATCCGGGGCAGAAGCTTTGCTCCGATGGAATCATCCAGACAAGGGTCTGCTGACTCCCGACGCCTTTCTCAACATTACGGAACAAAGGGGCATTACGGACAGCATCAACGCCTATGTACTGGAGCAGGCGATGTGCTGCTCGCTCCAATGGCGCGACCTGAATGATGAGGCCTTTCCGATCAACATCAACGAATCACCGGCTTCGTTTTTTACCCGAACCCTTGTAGACGAATGGCAGGCGCGGCTTGCACGCGTTGGTCTCGATGGAAGCCGCATCACCATGGAATTGAGCCCGGCGTCCCTTAACAACATTCGCGCTTCCGGTCTCAATCCAGCCGAGAGCCTGGGGCTGGCAGGTTTGCAGCTCCGCCTGGCAATCGACGATTTTGGTATCGAACCGTTCTCCCTGCTGGCTCTCCAGGAGTTGAGGCTGGTCAGCGTCAAGATTGACAGAGAGTTGATCAGGAACGCTGGCCACGGCGGCAATGCCGACCGCATTCTGGAGGCGATAATCGCCATGGCTCATGCGATAGACGTCAAGGTGGCCGGCGTCGGCGTTGAAAAGGACGAGCAATTGCAACTCCTCTCCCGTGCTGGTTGCGACTATGCCCAGGGCTTTCTGTTTTCCAGGCCCCTTCGCCAGGATGACTTCGAGGCCTTGTTAAGACGGGACCGTCGGAAAACGGCGTCGTAAATGCCGAATTTCGTCCAGCCAGGAGGCGCGGAAGTGTGGTGGAAGGAATCAGACGATAATCCAGGATCGTTCTGGGCCACTTTACGAGCGGAGCAGTCCTCCCATGCGCGTCACCCTCCGTGAGATCACAAGCGACACCGTTCGCTCCGTTATAGAGCTCGCGATCCCGCCTGAACAACAGGACTTTGTTGCTACAAATGCCGTTTCGCTCGCGCAGGCACTATTCAGCGATGACGCCTGGTACCGGGCCGTGTATGTCGACGAGGACCTGGCGGGGTTCGTGATGCTGTCGGATGAAACATTGATGAAGGAGCCGCCTNCAGAGCCCAGTATCGGCCTGTGGCGCCTCATGATCGATGAGAAACACCAGCGCCAGGGTGTTGGACGGGAGGTTATCAGGCTCGTTCTGGAGTACGTCCGCAGCCGGCCCGGGATTCAACGCTTCTACACGACGTACGTCCCACAGCCAGGCAGCCCGGAGCCGTTCTACCTGGGGCTTGGCTTCGAGCCAACCGGTGAAGTCAAAGACGGTGAATTTGTTCTGGTCTATCCGCTACAAAACGGCGCGGCTTAAAAAAATCCGGAAAAATCCGGGACCGAAAAATCCGGGACACCCTCAAACTCGCTCTCCTCCCCGAATCTCGACGTGAACGCGATGCCCGTTCCCGGGGTCTCGGCTTACCGCTCCGGGTCGCCGACCCGTCCCACGGAATGTCAGTTTTCCTTTACAGGGTTTAAAACCATCTTTATACCATCTATATAGATGGTCCATGGAGGGTTTGTTATGGCTGAAGCACGTGGAAAAGGCGGTGAGACGGAGAAGATCACGATCAATCTTGGCGCCGTCGACCTCGGCCAGATCGACCTGCTGGTGCAGGAGGGCTTCTACTCGAATCGCACCGATTTAATCCGTACCGCGATTCGTAACCAGCTGGCCGGGCATTCCGATGTCGTCAAGCAGACCGTGGCTCGCAAGGCCCTTGTGCTTGGCTTGCAACACTACAGCCGCAAGGACCTGGAGGCGTTGCGAGATGCCGGCGAGCGGCTGCAAATCCAGGTGCTGGGTCTGGCCAGCATCGCCGATGACGTCTCGCCGGAGCTGGCTCGCACGACCATTGAATCAGTAGCCGTTCTGGGTGTGCTGCAAGCGAGTCGGGAGGTCAAGGCCGCGCTTGCCGATCGCATGCGCTAACTCTGGGCTTGCGAAAAAGAACAGTCGATTCAAGGAGGAGATCCGTCAATCAACCTGGAGTTTCAAGTGATGAATCAAGCCATGCTCGCTGGAATGCATGAAGCCAGCCGCCTTACCCGGAGCGGCCGACTCAATGAAGCCACCGCCCTGATCCAAAGGACGCTGCGCGGCGAAGCTGCGGCCGAACCCGCCGAGCGTTCGGCGAAGCCGCACATTGAAGGCAGTTTCCGTGTGGTCGAGCCCGGCAGCACGCAGCGATCGACGCATACGACGCGTGCGACGCCGCCGCCGGTCAACCCATTCGGTCGCTCCGAAGGGCTGCTGCAGGGCTTCGAAATGCCCGGTGTTCAGCGCCCGCGCCAAGCCCCTGTCGATCCGACCCCTGAGGGCGGTCGCTTCATCGACGGCAGCTACTCCAATCAGATGGGAACGCGGAGCTACAAGCTGTACATCCCCAGCAGTTACCGTGGACAGCCGATGCCCCTGGTGCTCATGCTGCATGGATGTACCCAGGATCCCGATGATTTCGCGGCCGGCACGCGCATGAATCATCTGGCGGAGGCGGAAGACTGCCTGGTGCTGTATCCGGCGCAGTCAATGGGGGCCAATCTTCAGAAGTGCTGGAACTGGTTCAAGGACGGCGATCAGCAGCGGGACAGTGGTGAGCCGTCATGGCTGGCCGGCATGACCCGCGACATCGTTAGCCGTTATGCGGTGGACTCGCGCCGGATCTACGTTGCCGGCCTGTCTTCCGGCGGTGCGATGGCATCGATTCTGGGCACCACCCACCCCGATCTTTACGCCGCCGTCGGCATCCATTCCGGCCTTGCCGCCGGTGCCGCCCGCGACCTGCCGTCGGCCTTCTCCGCCATGCGCTAGGGTGGCAAAGGCTTCGGCCCGGGTGGTTACCGCGTGCCGACCATCGTTTTTCACGGTGACCGCGACACCACGGTGCACCCGCGCAATGGCGAGTTGGTGATCGCCCAGGCGGTGGCGAGCACCGGCACAGGCGAGAAGCCTCGTGTGAGCACGCAACGCGGTCAGGTGCCGGGCGGGCACGCCTATACACGCGCCGTCTACGCCGATCCGGACGGGAGCGTGTTCATGGAGCATTGGCTGATCCACGGTGCCGGCCACGCATGGGCCGGTGGCAGCCAGGGTGGCTCCTATACCGATCCCAAAGGTCCGGACGCGGCGAGCGAGATGCTGCGGTTCTTCTCTCACCACGCCCTGGTAGCCGCGAACTGACACGCCTCCCGCCTCCCGGTGCGACGGGCTGCGCCTGGTTCGACGTGTGACGCTCGGGAGACCTGACTACGCGAACGGGTAAGCGCAGCCAGAAAGGGTTGAGTCACGGACACCCACGCATTTCATTGATCGGGACTTCGTGGGTGTCCCTGATTCGCTTATTCAGATTCCCGTCCGCTTCGGATTCGATTGTGAGTGCGCCCGCACTCACTTCCGGTCTCCGCCAATCCAGCCCTTGAACCAAAACCAGATCAGCAGGCCGACCGCGATCAGCGCCATGACCAGCAATATCACCGGATAGCCGTGGCGCCAGCCGAGCTCCGGCATCGCCAGAGGACCGGCCTCGGGATCGAAGTTCATGCCGTAGACACCGGCGATGAAGGTCAACGGGATGAAGATCGTGGCGATGATGGTCAGTACCTTCATCACCTCGTTCATCCGGTTGCTGACACTGGAAAGGTGGAGGTCGATCAGCCCGGAACATATCTCGCGATAGGTTTCGATCATGTCGATCAGCTGGATGGCGTGATCGTGGCAGTCGCGCAGGTATATCAGCGTCTGCCTGTCGATCAGGGGTGAGTCCTCGCGCAGCAGCGCGTTTACCATGTCCCGCAGTGGCCACAATGTTCGGCGCGCGGTCAGCAGGTTGCGCTTCAATTCGTGGATGCGGGCGATCTGTCGGTTTCCGGGTTGAGCAACGACATCGTCCTCAAGCTCCTCCACCTGCTCGCCATAGGTTTCGAGAATCGGGAAAAAGGCATCGATAGCGGCGTCGATCAGTGCATAGACGAGATAGTCCGGGCCACGTTGGCGGATCTGGCCACCAGTGCTACGTAGCCGGTGACGCACTGGATCGAAACTGTCACCCGGACGCTCCTGAAACGTCAGGACGAAGTCACGCCCCAGCGCCATGGTCACTTGCTCCGTTTCCAGCCGGTCCGAGGGGGTGCCTGGTTCCAATGGCATGGAAACCGGCATTCGCAGGACGATGAAGAGGTAGCCGTCGTAGGCCTCGACCTTTGGGCGTTGGTGCAGGTTTACGGTGTCTTCGAGTGCCAGCGGATGCAGTCCGAACGTCCGGCCGATGTGCTGGAGGGTGGGGATGTCCCCCAGACCGTCGACGTTGATCCACCGAACCGCCGGGTCCGGAACGGGTGTTGCCAGGTCGGTGAGGGCCGCGTGCCTGGTCTCTACGAACCTTTCCGCACTATAGGTAAAAACCTGTATTTGCGGTTGAACGGACTCCGGCGCCACGGTCAATGTGCCCGGGGAGGCCCCTGGGGGCGTCCGGCGTCGGTGTCTGTTCCGGATCTGTTTAGCGCGACTCAAGGCGGTGGCTCGATTCAGTTGCAGTTCAAGATGTCATGCCATTGTAGCCAAACCGCGGGAGGAAGGACTGAGGGAATAAATCTTAAGCGGACGAACCAGGGGTCACCCAATCCCTCGGCAGGACGAAGTTCATGGGTGTCCCCGATTCGGGTGCCGATTCGCGTCCCCGATTCGCGATTCGCCTCTCTCGGTTTTTACTCGGTTCTCTGCGGTGGTTGGCCGTGATGGGACATTAAAAAAGCCGTTTACCGAAAAGAAGGTAAACGGCTTCTGATGCGCATGCCCATTTCGGGCGTGTCGCGCAGACGACCTCTAGACGTAGAAGTCCAGGTCCTCCATGGATTTCAGCAGATCGCGCATCTTGATGGGATCGTCACCAAAGAAGAAAACGAGCCCCCAGTGCGTACCGAAGGCCGACCGGTCGGGAACGGTTTCCTCTGCCGGCGCCACCAGTTCGTGTGACTCGAAATAGGGATGCTCGACGCATTCCGGCGGCATCTCCAGCTTGCTGACCACACGACGGCGTGGATACACACCAAAGCAACCCGCGTAGCCTTTCGCATCGACCACTTCGCGGGGGAAGAACTCGGCCACTTCCTCCTTCGTGCTCTTGGGGTCGAAAACCAGCATCGAGGCCTGGTAGGCATTGAATCCATACGCCCGTTCAATCAGCTCGAAGGCCTTGAAGCCGGGCGGGCGATAGGCGATTTCACCGAAGTACATTTCGCCGTCAGCGGTGACGAAGTACTCTGGGTGAATCAGGCCGAACTGGATGTCGAAGGTCTTGATCAACAATTCGATCTGCTTGGTGATCGTGTTGCGCCAGCTCTCGAGCTGCTCCGTGGCGGGCACGAAGACCGAGTAACCCAGCGTGACGTATTCCGAGATGTTGAGGAACTGGATCTTGCCATCGTGGATCCAGGCTTCAACGGCAAACTCCCAGCCGCTGAGGTGACTTTCCATCAGCAGGGGGTATTCCTCGTCCGGAATGTTGTCGATTTCTTCCAGCGTGCGGATCATCCGGTGGCCGAGGCAACCGGCCTTGTCGAATGCCTTGACGTGAATCGGGTCATCCGGGTCACCGTCGAGCTTGAGCAGCGTCTGGTTGACGCGCTTCATGAAACGAACGATGTCTTCCTTCTCGTGCGCCTCCTCGAAGATCCCGACGCGAATGCCGCCGAGCTGCGCGCGGCGCTTCATCAGCGCCTTGTCACGGAACAGGATGGACTGCCCGTACATCCGCGGGTTGTCGAGGAGGACGGAGTTGATGGCACCGGACCATTCGACGGTTTCCTCGAACAGCGGTATGGCAACATCGACGCCTTCCGCCTTCAGCCGTTCGGCGATTTCCAGGGACCGGTCATTCAGACGGATAAAGTCCCACGCGATGAACGGTATGTTGTTCGCGGTGCAAAAATCCTCAGCCCAAACGGGCGCAACGACGACATAGCGGCGGTCAAATGTTTGCGCGGCCTTGATCGCATTGACGCTCCAGCCAAGCAGGGCGATGTAGCCCTTGTTCGGATCCTTGGGTGTCTCGGTTCCTTTGACCGAGGGCATTTCCGGGTCACGCCAGGCCGCTACCGCTTCGGGTAATTGCTTTTCGGATTTTATCGACATTCGATTTTCTCCTTTGCTGGTTGACCCCGACTGACTGCGCCGATATCGGAGCATGCCAGCTTCGCCAGGCTGCAATCGGTNTCGTTCAGAGGCGATTGAGTGCGACAGCACCAAGGGGGGTAATTCAAACGAGGGCTAATTATGCTAGTAGATTCCATGACAAATGGCAATTAATCTGTAGAGCTAATTATTAATTCCTGTATAAGTTGCTCGCTACCAGGAGATGTAGCTATTACCACTCATTCGATTATCAGTGCCTCCTGAATCGAGCCTGCCACAGGTCGCGAAAATCGGCGGAAATCCGGAGGCTCGGCCTATCAATACCAGGGCCGCCGGAAGGGCAGGATCTGGTCTGCGATTCAGGATCCGGGAGAGTCAAGGAAACACTGATTCATTCGCACGTTTGCGTTGGAGTCCGCATTTTTCTCAAGGAATACCCACCGACCTGCAGACCCGAGGCGCCCAGTTGACGCGCTCGGGAGATCCACATCAACCGTGTGCGGCACCGTACATTAAGCACCGCCTGCAGATGTAAGACTCCAGAAACACCATGGAGAGTTTGCTATGCGCAACTTGTTTGCATTCCTTATTGCTATCGCTGCATCAATCTCGGTGGCGGCAGATGCCGCGGATTACGAGCTTGAGGTGTTGGCCCAGCCGCTCGAACATTCCTGGTCCGTCGCATTCCTGCCGGACGGCGCATTACTGGTCACGGAGCGGCCGGGTCGGTTGCGGGTCGTGGCCGCTGATGGACTCCGGCCGACGCCGGCCTGCCTACGGTGTTCTCGTCCGGCCAGGGCGGATTGCTCGACGTGCTCCTTGCCGGAGACTTTGAGGACTCCGGAATCCTGTTCCTGTCGTTTGCGTACGGGAATGCCGACGAGAACCATACGCGTGTTGTCCGTGCGCGATTCGACGGGCAAGAGCTGTTTGACGTAACGCCCATCTTCACGACGCAGCCACCAAAGAGTGGTGATGCACACTTTGGTGGCCGCATGGCCTGGATGCCCGACGGCACGCTGTTGCTCGGCACCGGTGACGGCTTCTACTTTCGCGAAGAATCGCAGAATCTCGAAAGCCACCTGGGCAAGATCATCCGCATTCACGCTGACGGCACCGTTCCCGAGGACAATCCCTTTGTCGGCACTGACAACGCGAAGCCCGAGATCTACAGCTACGGGCATCGCCACGTTCAGGCCATCGTAATCGACCACGATCAGGGAATGATCTACGCCCACGAGCACGGTCCGCGGGGAGGCGATGAGCTCAATGTCATTCTTCCAGGACGGAACTACGGCTGGCCGATCATCAGCCATGGCAAGGATTACAGTCGCGCGCTGATCACCCCGTTTACCTCGCATGACGGGATGGAACAGCCCTTGCTGTACTGGACGCCGTCCATCGCCCCAGCGGGAATGACGCTATATGACGGGGACCTGTTTCCGCAGTGGCGGGGAAGCTTCTTCGTTGCCGCCCTGGCGGAGGAGTCCGTGCGGCGGGTGCCGATGCGGGATGGGGGGGAACCGGGCGGACAGGACACGCTGTTCACGGAAATCGGGCAGCGAATCCGGGATATACGAACTGGCCCGGACGGTGCTCTTTACCTGGTCACCGACGAGTCCGATGGGCAGTTGATACGGGTCGCTCCGCCGCAGTCGTCCAGTGGAGGGGACTGATCCATGCACCCGGAGAACCCATCATGAGTACCACGACGGTTCAGCGTCTGATCGCTGGCTTCCTGGCCGCGGTCGTTCTGACAGTGGTCTGGGGATCGGTGGTCCAGACCCAGGACAACCTGGCCGCCCTTACCGGCATCGGCGTAGATATCGGGGCGGGTACCAGGCTGCGCGCCACCTTCACCGACATCTTCTCCGGTTTCAGCCTGACGTATGGGGGGTATGTGGTCCTGCCGGCTCTGCTGGTGGCCTTCATCGTTGCGTGGCTGGTTGTCCGGCGTACCGGGGCCCCGCTGCCATGGTTCGGGCTTGCCGGTGGCCTGGCCATCCTGGTTGGCATTCCGCTGGTCAATTGGCTGTCGCCATTGGCCCTGCTGACAGGTGCCACCAGGGATGTGTCATGCACGGTTCTGATGGCTGCGGGCGGCGTAGCCGGCGGAGTCCTGTTTGCCTTGATCACGCGACCGCAGCGGCCCAGGCGAGCCAGGACACCCGGTGCACCGGCCAGGGCCGGTCGTGAATCAAGTGGTGGAAGTCCGCTATCCGGATAGGTTTGGCAGCCCGTCAGAGCCGGGAGTCATGGGCCGATGGAGACATCGGATTCAACAGCAACATCGCCGAATAGGCACACTCTCAAGGGGTAGAAATACTATGAACATCTCGCAAGGAAACAGAATCCTGATCGGCGTTCTTGCCATTGCACTGTCAGCAGTGCTGGCAGGCTGTGACCGATCTGATGACCACGATGACGCTGCCGATCAGCAAGCACACGATGAAATTGATGACACGGTGGATGCCGTCGATCAGCAAGGACCTGCCGGTGAGCCTGCTGCCGATCAGCGCGCCCTGGAGCATGTCGCCGAGTTTGATGGATATACGCTCCGGGCCAATGTCAGCCGCACCGATAGCCTGCCCGAGGCCATGGCGCAGGAGTACGGTATCGAGCCCGACTCCGATCGTGTCCTGCTCAACCTCGTCATTCTGGAAGATCAGCCGGATCGGGAGCGAATCGCTGTTGCGGGGGATGTTGATGCGCAATATGAGACGCGGAGCGGCAACCTCGAAACCATAGACATGCGTGCAGTGGAAACGGACGGCCATGTCTCCTACATCGGTACTCTGGATGCCAGCGACCAGCGTATGTTCGAACTCGACATCATGGCGCGGCCTGAAGGCACTGACGAGCCACTGCAGATGACCTTCGAGGTCGAGCTCCGAGCACTTGACGCCGTCGAATCCGAATAGCCGGAGTCGGGCGGGTGGGCAAGAAGTTCGGGACACTCAGGTGCCCGCGGTCCTGATGACCGCGGGCGGCCCGGCGGGCTTTCGTTTGCTTGGATGAGGCCGATTTTCATCGGCCCGTCCAACACAGGACAGGCAGAGCGCCAGTCAAGGCCGATACTGGGGCACGCAGGCATGAGCCACGCTAGCTGGTGCGGACTACAGCCGAGATTCTCTCCTTGATACGCACAGCCCGCCGGTTGATCCATCCGAGTATATAAAGCCGGAACGATATCGACAGGATCTGTCCGATCATCATCAGGCGTCGGGCGGCGCCAGTCAGGACACCATATTTCCGTTCCTTGATTCGATGGGCCGTGCCGTGCACCAGCTCGAACCCCATGCCCTTCTCGAACTGCTTTGAGGTGTGGTTAAGGGCGATCTCGATCTGGAAGCCAGCTATACCATTCGCCGGAATTGCCTCCCACAGTCGGCGTGTCAGCGCCCGATCCCCGCCGACGATCGGAAAAAATCGCAGCGCCTGGTTGAGCAGCAGCGTCGATCGAGCGTGCAAGCCCACGTTCATTTCGAAGCGGCCTTCGATAACCGGCTGCATGATCTGGGACAGGCTGTGCTGCGTATGTCCGGTGACATCAGCGTCAAGAAACAACAGGATGCTGGCCTTCGCTGAACGCACGCCCGCATCCAGTGCGGCCGCCTTGCCCGCATTTTGATCCAGTCGAATGACTCGGGCGCCAGCAGCCTCAGCCACCTGGGCGGTCCCATCCGCCGAACCATCATCCACCACAAGAACTTCTTCAACCCACGGATGCTGTAGCGCACTGGCAATGACGTCGGCGATGGTGCCGACCTCATCGAAGGCAGGTATGACTACCGAGACCATTTCTTCCTCAGCATGCGGCTCACCATGAAGTTGGCGGACACCGCAATGACGACGAACAGGAAAAAGGCGATCTCCAGATCGGCAACAAAGTCGCCAAGCTGCCGGGTCGAACCGACGACAGAATATGCAATTGCCACGAGAGCAGAAAGAAGCGCGATGACGCCGAGGAAATTGACGACCATATAGGTGCGAAAGGCCATGTCGTGCACACCGGCAAGAACTTGCACCATTGTCCTGGTGCCGTACACGAACTTGGAAAGAAACAGGATTTGTGCGCCCTTGCGACTGAACAGGCGTTCCATGCCACAAACGACCCTGTTGCTCTGCCGACCGGGAATCCGCTCGAGCGCCGCGGCGGGGAACAGGCGGCCCAGCCCATACCAGGCGAGATCCGACAGGACAGTGGCCAGGATCGCCACTGAGAGCACGGCTGCAAGGTCAAGGCGCCCGGTTACCGCCAGGAATACAGCCGGTAAGAGGACGACCTCTCCGGCGAAGAGCATGCCGAAAAAAATAAACAGGAGCGGATAGGCCTGGAGCAGGGTTATCAATGGCTGCAGGAAATCAAACATCGTCGTTTGCAAATTCCGTCGCCAACGAAATTGGTCCATTGATTGTAACGAGGAACAGAAACAAGACGCGCATAAAAAACGCTCCACGACGTTTCTGCAGCTTTGCATCTACAGGCGTCGATTGATGTACGGAGCCGCACGCAGCGGTTGGGGAATTCGGCGCAGGCGTTGACCGCATGTAACTGCAGGGCAGTGATTCTTGATCGATTACGTCTGGCACCGTACCGACTCCGGGCAGACGACGGCTGATTGTGACCAACGGACCGCACTGAAAGGGAACGCCCGGGAAAGCACCGAAAACCGAAGCGTCACGCCATCCATCGCCATGCGCGCGCCGGCAGGCGGTCAAGCAGGGTAGCGGGAGAAACCCGATGCGATTGAAGCTTGCGCCGAGGCTTGAAGAGTCGATCAGCGATTACCTGACCTTTGCGGTCATCATCGCCGCCATACTGACCTTACCGCTGACGATCACTTACTGGTATGAAGTCGAACACCCCCTGATTACGGTCTTCGACTGGCTGATCTGGGGCGTGTTCGTGGTCGAGTACGCTTTCTACATGGCTATCTCGCAGAACCGCTGGCAAACCACGAAAGACAACTGGCTGTCGGTGCTGATCATCCTGTTCTCCTTTCCGCTGCTTCACGAAATACTTAAATCCACGCGGCTGATAAGGCTTCTTCGCCCGTTGCCCCTGCTGCGACAGACCGCCCTGCTCAGGCAGATAGAACTGCTCCGCCTGTCCAACGTCCGCAACGCGGGCAGCAAAGCAGCGATGACCGCGGCCAAGGACAAGCTGGGGAGGGAGCACTGGGCGGTCCGCTTCATCGTTCGCTTCGAGTACTACCGTTCACGCCTTGTGACGGCGCTGCTGAAATTCGTGCCATTCGTGAAGTGGAGCACCATCCGCAAGCGGCGGCAGGAGGAGCGCTCAAAGCGACAGGACATGGGTGGATAGTCGGGGGAAATAGGGGAGGGAAATAGGGGACACCCACAAACTCGAAGCACGCGAGTCCGTGGGTGTCCCCTATTTGAGGTCCCAGAGTGGTCCGTGGCCTCCCGGGTAGAACACCGCGTCGAAGTCGTCTGCCTTGACGTCCCCGAGCCGAAGAGTCGTGGCCAGCTGCCGCTGCGCATTGTCATCCTGCTTGAACCGACGGGTGGCATCGGTCTGGCTGTCCTCGGCATCGCTCTTCGGATCCAGCGGGGCCTGGCCGCCCGCGGGCGAGGCCAGCACCACGTCGGCGCCTGCATCGATGCATTTGTAGTACGGCGAAGCGAGTTCCTCCAGCCAGAAGCCGGTTAAATCGCCAGTATCGCCTAGGCGGTTGTGAGAGGTGAGGACCATCAGAATGCGGTGGCTCATGAAACTCTCCTGTCGTTGTGACGCCCCTGAAAACAAAGGGCCTGCAGTGTGGGATAAAACGCTCGCAGACGCGAACGGGGTGGCGGGCACACACCAGTCCCGAATCTGCAGGGTCATGGACCGGAGCCTGTGCAGTATGTTCGCTCCCGAATAGACGATTTCCACGGTTCAAAAAAACCTCGGAACCCTCCCGTCAGCAGTTGCATCCTTCACAGGAATCCGTAACACCCACAAACTCCGGATGATCCAGTCCTTGGGTGTCCCGAACTCACGTCTGGGGTTGGCGACAAGGTCTGCCTTATCTGAATAGCCATGATCTTCCGCGGGGGTGGCAGGTCAGGTGTGAATCTCGGCGTATGGCGAGTCAGGAGAAAGGATTCCCCGGATTTGCGTTCGCTGGTATTCCTTAACGCCGCCGGTGGCGATGGCGTTATAGTCGGGGCATGAGCCAACAAAATCATTCTGCCGTATGCCCGTTGACCTGAAAGCGCTTTCTACCAAATTGATTCATCTGATACTGGACGCGGTCTTCGTGGTGGATGAAGACAATCAGATCGTCTTTGTGAGCGATGCCTGTGAGGGACTGCTCGGTTACCGTGCCGACGAACTGACCGGCACGCCGATCACCGACTACATGCATCCTGAAGATCTGGCCGCCACGCATAGCTCCATTGTCCGGGTCATGAACGGACAAGCCCACGTTGACTTCCGTAACCGCTATATCCGCAAGGACGGCGGCATTGTTCACATCCTGTGGTCTGCCCGCTGGTCCGAGGAGGATGGCGTGCGGATCGGTGTGGCGCGCGACGTGACGGGGCTTCGGGAGGCCGAGGAAAAACTGCGTTTCCTTGCCCATCACGATCCGCTGACGGGGCTGACCAACCGATCATTGTTCAGTGATCGGCTGTACACGGCCCTGCGAGCCGCCCATCGCCACCAGAGCGGTCTTGCCTTGCTGTATCTGGATATCAATGACTTCAAGTACGTAAATGATACTTATGGGCACGCGGTGGGTGATCGAGTGCTCTGTTCAATCGCGCGACGGCTGGAACGCTGTGTCCGTGAGACAGACACGGTGGCGCGGATGGGTGGTGATGAATTTACCGTGCTGTTGACGGACATCCAGTCGGCGGATGCTGTTTCCATGAAGGTGGGGCAGATTGCCGGGGTCATGGCAGAGCCGCTGGGCACGGGGTTCGGCAGTCTCAAGACCCCGTCCTGCAGCATCGGCGTGGCCTGCTATCCAGCGGACGGTGAGGATGCCGATTCCCTTCTGGCTCATGCGGACGCGCACATGTACCGGCTGAAAGGGCGACGTCCGGAAACTGGCTGATGGACTAACAACAGCATGCGGGAGGAAGGATCCGGAGCACCAGAATCCGGGACACCCACAGACTCGAAATCCATGGGTGTCCTGAACCGAGTCTCCTGAGCCGAGTCCCCCGTTCTCGCCCACTTTCGGCGATTTTCGACTAGCCTTTGCTCAAACCTCTGCTTGCCTTCCGATGCGTCGCCCCGGTCGTCGCGCTTCTGGAGGGGCATGGCTTTTCCCGGAGCTTTCACAGGTGGAATTCAAGGATTATTACCAGTTGCTCGGGGTGTCGAAGAACGCGACTGCCGAGGAGATAAAGAAGGCTTACCGCAAGCTGGCACGAAAGTATCATCCCGATGTGAGCAAGGAGCCTGAAGCTGACCAGCGTATGCAGGAACTCAACGAGGCGAAGGCGGTGTTGTCCGATCCGGAGAAGCGCCTTGCCTATGATCAGCTGGCTAAACGGTATCAGTCGGGGCAGGATTTCCAGCCACCACCGGACTGGGATGCGGGCTTCGAGTTCAGTGGGCGTGGATTCGAGGAGGCCGACCTTGGTGAGTTCAGTGACTTCTTCGCCAACCTGTTCGGCCAGGGTGGCCGTTCGGGGCGAGCGGGGCGCGGCCATCGGATGCGGGGCGAGGATCGTCACGCCAAGGTATTCATCGACCTGGCGGATGCATTCCACGGGGCGACCCGGGCGATCACCCTGCATGTGCCTCAGGTGGACGCGCAGGGGCGTGTGGTTTCCCGGGAATATACCCTGAGCGTGCGTATCCCCAAGGGCGTCAAGGAAGGCCAGCATATCCGCCTGACCGGACAGGGCAGCCCCGGCGTCGGTGGTGGCCCGGCGGGTGACCTGTATCTGGAGATCCACTTCACGCCGGATCCGCGTTATCGGGTGGAGCGGCGGGATGTCTATCAAACGGTGCCAGTAACGCCCTGGGAAGCCGCATTGGGGGCCAGCATCGAAACGCCGACCCCATCAGGGGCGGTAAAGCTCAAGGTTCCTCCCGGGTCACAGACAGGTCGCCGACTGCGCCTCAAGGGACGTGGTATTCCGGGGCCGGAGCCGGGTGATCTTTATGTGGAACTCGAGGTGGTGCTGCCCCCGGCCGATACCGACAAGGCAAGGGAACTCTACAGGACCATGGCGCAGGAACTCGCTTTCGATCCGCGCCAACGGCGAGGAGGCTAGGGCATGACGCAGCAACCCGTTGTCAGCGGCGAAGTGATCGACGAGGCAACTCTCACCCTCGAAGACCTGGCGCGCGCCTGCTCGGTAGACACCGATTGGGTTGTCGAGCGCATAGAGAGCGGTCTTCTGGCTGATGGCTCCCCCTATGTGGCGAGCTGGCGCTTCACCAGTCGCGACCTGACCCGTGCCCGACGGATGAGTCAGCTGGAGCGTGGCTTCGAGGCGGCGCCGGAGCTCGCCGCCCTGGCTGCTGACCTGATCGAGGAGAACCACCGCCTCAAGGACCGATTACGGGCTGCGGGACTGGGTGATGATTAGCACTGCATATCGGTGAGTCTGGAGGTCAGCCCCACCTCACCATCTGCCCGGGTCACTTCCCTGGCACGGCTTCATATGTGCGTTTCCGCACAGACGCTCCCCGCGTATCTAAACAACCTCAAATCTCCGCAGGCTGCAATGGGGTCCTCGAGATCTGGTTGAAGCACCGGAACCATTTGGGATTGCATCGATTCCTGGCCAGGAAATAGCCAGTCGTGTTCGCCCTTGAGGTGGCCGGCCAGGCTTTAAGGAAACGCTGGTCTACGCCCGCGAGCACGGACTTCCCATCGAGATCAAGGCGGCGATATGCAGGTGGATCCAGGAACCGGGAACAGGGACGCTCTGACCGCCAGTAAACCGAAGTACGCCGTCGTCGCAATCTATTTGGTCACGGCGTTTTTTTACGTGATCTGGCGCTCCGGCACGCTCAACCCGGACGCAATGATATTTTCCGTCACGGTCTTCGCGGCGGAACTCTTTGGCATCGGCACCATGCTGCTCCTGCTGCATATGTGCTGGCGGCTGCCCACCCGGAAAGCGCCTCCACCCCCGTCGGGGCTGACCGTGGACGTTTTCGTCACCACTTACAACGAACCGATGGATGTGGTCAGAAGGACTCTGGTAGCCGCGGTACGCATGGGTTACCCCCACGTGACCTGGCTGCTCGATGACGGCAACCGGGCGGAAATGCGTGATCTCGCGGAACGGCTCGGCTGCCGTTATCTGGCGCGTTCCGAAAACACGGACGCCAAAGCAGGGAATCTCAACAACGGGCTGAAGCACAGTACCGGGTCCTTTGTGGCCCTGTTTGATGCCGACCACGCACCGCATAAACGTTTCCTGCTGGAAACCCTGGGTTATTTCCGGGATAAAAACGTGGCGTTCGTGCAGACGCCGCAGGAATTCTACAACCTCGACTCCTTCCAGCACCGCGTCACGCGCAGGAAAAGAAATCTCTGGACCGAGCAGTCCATGTTTTTCAATGTCATCCAGCCTGGAAAGGATTACTGGAACGCGGCCTTTTTCTGCGGCAGTTGCGCATTGCTGCGCCGTCAGGCGCTGGATGAAATCGGTGGCTTTGCAGCCGGCTCGGTGACCGAGGATCTCCACACCTCGTTGCGCCTTCACGAGAAAGGCTATCAATCGGTCTATCATCCGCATGCCCTGGCCTATGGCATAGCCGTCATCGACGTCGCCGAGTACATGCGCCAGCGGTTGCGCTGGGGCCAGGGGGCCATGCAGGTCTGGCGCCGTGAGCGGCTGTTGACCAACAGAAATCTGACCATCCCGCAGCGGCTGAATTACTTCTCCAGCATCATCACGTACTTTGACGGCTGGCAGCGTGCGATCTTCTATACGGTTCCTGCGGTTGCGCTTTTATCGGGCAAGCTGCCGATCAATATCAGCGTGCTCGAATTCCTGCTGATTTTCCTGCCCTATCTGGCGATTACCTTCTGGACCTTTGGCGTCATCACACGGGGTCACGGCCACCTGATCTTTGGTGAAGAGTACAATTTCGCCCGTTTCGCGGTTTTCTGTCAGTCCACTTTCGCTTTTTTCCGCCGGCGACTGCGCTTTGTGGTCTCGGGCAAGAAGCGCAACCCGAGTTCGTCGACGCTCGCCCCGCTTTTCCCCCAGATCTTCATACTCCTGCTCAGTGCCGTGGCGATACCGGTCGGCATCTTCGTGCATTACCGGGGGGGGGAACCTGGCGCTGGACGCATTGATCGCCAATATATTCTGGTGTGGGCTGGTCATGAGCATTGCATTCAGCCTTCTGCGCTTTACTACTGTTAACGCCAGTCATCGTCGTCAGGAGTACCGCTTCAACATACCCACCTGTGCCCTGATCAAGCTGGAGGGTCAGTCGGAAATGCTGGTTACCGTGGACGACTTGTCCGCCCAGGGGTTCGGGTTTCATGGAGGCCTCTCGGGGCCGGTGGAATCCGGCAAGAAACTGACTGGATACCTCTACGTGCCTAGCGGGCCGATGCCGTTTCGCGGCTCCATCCGCAGCGTTCGGCGGCCACCGGCGGGCTCCGGCCGCACTGCGCCTACATACGGCTGCGAATTCGAGGCGCTGCCCGAGGAAATCGTCAAGCAGCTGGAAGCCTTTCTGCATGGAAATGACCTGCAGTGGCATTTCCTCGAGATTTCCGATCATACGCACAAGCTCCTGCGTCCCGACGGCCCGGACGCGCCGCAAGGTGGCGAAGGGGCACAGTTCGCGAATGTCGGATACTGGCAATGCTGCACTTACTCTCGTCCCGTTGAGTTCACCTTGCGTGAATTCGAGGGGGTTATCTCCTCAGCTGGTCTCGGCCTCAATGGTGACCGGAAAATGGTGCTGATGCAGGAAATTCCTGAAAACAGCAGCGTCATGGTTCATGTGGGAGGCAGCGATCACGCGGATGCGTTCTTCGGCGAGGTCACCGAAGACGGGAGAGTCGAAACCGCGGATGGCCTGGTTCATCTTTACACGCTTCAAAACCTCCGGAGCAAGACGACATGGAAACGTTCTTCCGCATGACGCCGCCCCGAATGCTTGCCTGTGTCATCGCCCTTGGAGCTGCTCTGGTGGCAAGCCCCGGCAAGGCTGACTGGATGTTGCTTGGTGGAGTGGAGGAGGTGTTCGATGGCCGCTTCGTCCAGCTGACCGCCTTGTTTCCATTTTCGGGGCAGTTGGGCAGCGGCTTCATTCACCGCTACAGCATGCACTACCTCGAGTACGAGTATCCGGTAGAGGA